>Ga0179591_1267618_pt1 | contig 10099 bp, 9 predicted proteins | sample CZOMad2_1_08_16f_FD_182891 | JGI IMG/M metagenome (GOLD analysis project Ga0179591, IMG submission 182891) | Vadose zone soil fungal communities from Angelo Coast Range Reserve, California, USA - CZOMad2_1_08_16fungal (PacBio error correction) | ecosystem: Environmental > Terrestrial > Soil >... | reverse complement strand
TCCCAGGCGCTGAAAAACTAGCCGAGTGCCAGAGGGTCGGCGTTGAAGTCGGGGACGAGCAGCTCGACCCCGCAGCCGGGCACGGAGGAGTGGAATCCCCTGGCGGTCTGCGAGTAGAGCCAGTGCCGCCGTCGGCTGGTCGGCGCGGGCGACCCCGGTGACGGCGCGTACAGCGCCACATTGGTGCGACGGACTCGGCGAGCGGCGCGGCTCGTCGCGGTTTCAAGCGGGCAGCGGCTTGCCGGTTGTAGGATCTGGTCAGAAGTCGCACCGCTGGTGCACGGTCCCGCCCGATCAGGAAGGTCGCCTCGCGGTTTTCCCAGCACCGAAGATGTTTTGGGCAGCCGGCCCTCCTGGCAAGACAGTGTGCAGCCCCCGGATTAACGATGGTGTGCAGCGCGGTTTGATTGTACTCAGGCCCGGTGGCGTACCCGGTTTTGATCCACGGCGGGCTTCCGCCGATCGGAGTCTCGGCGTTGGCGACGCATCAAGCCGCAGCATCCGCACGTCCCTCACGGTGCAAGTCCGCGTACTAACACACCCCGCCAGCACGTTACCCGTCGCTCACCCGTCCGACCCGCACGCTTCACAGTCCGCACTCAGGCCCGCCCGGTCGCTTAACCAGTCGCTATAACCCGTCAGACCGGCCGCCGCACCCTTGCGCAGCCGCCATCCGAACACGATAACAGCAAGATGCCGCCGCGCGCCGCGAGGCGAGCCATGATCGCGGAAAGAATTCTAGGCGTCATAGCGCTATGAAGTCTTCGCGATGATCATGAGGCGGGCCCGTCAAGCGGGCACCCCTCCCCGTCCGGAGGGCATCCTCCCCGCGCATTATGTGCCATTGATGGCGCTAGAGCACAATCAATGGAATGCATGCACCGGGCCATCGCAGCGGCGTAGCTGTGGACGGAGAACAGCAACAAGCACCGCCCAAGGACACAGACGTAGCCTGTAGGACGGCAACGCAACAAGCGCGCCAGCGCAAAGGGCGCGCCAGCGCAAAGGCCCAGGGCCCAAGGCCAAGGACCAAGGCCCAAGCCGTTAGCGGCCGACGCGAGAGCAGCGCGTCACGGGTGGATGCGGGCCGCCAGTCGGTATCCAAGGACAGGCCGCAGGTGCAGTTCGAGCAGCGGGGTCACGTCGGAGACCGAGACGGGTATGCCGGTCTCGGCCGTGAACGAAGTCCGCCCCGCCGTCCCTGATGCAGCAGGAGGAATCTATCCGGTCCGAACCACGTACAGGTCGCAGCAGCGAAGTTCAGCGCCAGCCCGTGCATGTTTGAAGCCGGGCGACCAGCGGCCCCGATCGCCCCGACTCGCTCCGGACAGACCGCGGCGGGCGAAGCCGGGAGCCTGGTCCACTGAGCGCCCCTGACCCTTGACGGCTGCAGCCCGATTCGAGGCCAGACCCCGGATATCGACACTCCTCAGCGCGCGCACGTAGGCGACACGTCCACCGGCTCGCCCAGCTTGATGATTCGGGTAGGCGGGGAGCTGCCGGACCGTGCCAGTTGATATTGCCGCCCCAGGCTCGACGTCGATGACCGGGGCCCCGGGTCGAAGAAGCGGCCGGTCGGACACCGCCGTCCGATTGCCCGGGTATAGACAGGAGGTGATCAAGGAGCAGGCAGCTGTCGGGGACCCGCGATGAACGTCGGCCGTATTGAACCGAGCGTGAATGTCCCACCCTTGAATAGTCACGGGAGCCGACCCGAAGCCCTGCGTGCGCGTAAACGAGTTCAGCATCCACACATCGAGACTTCGACGCGGGTGAGACCGCCGCGGCAGGCTGGGAACAAACCAAAATGTGATCAAAAAGGAGGCAGAGCTGCGGGAGATGAGCCCGAGCGAGCAGGCGCACGCTGCGCACTCGCTTGCCGCCAATCGACTACCCGCAACCATGCTGGGGATCTACCTGGCGCGGGGGCCGCTGATCGGCGACCTCGTGTCGATCATCGCGTGCGCGTTGCGTAAGGGTGGATATCGTCCTCGTCTCACCATGACCCGCCCTTCACGCGCACGCATGGAAGTTGCCGACTGGTCGGGCTTCGACCTAATCCTGCTGCTGCTTCGCCGCGACCGGCGGCGTTCTGGCGCGGCCGCCAGATAGTCATCGCGTGCCTGATCCCACCGGACGCTGCTGTGATGCGACGATGAAGCGTATATTGATCAATATAATCAAGATTGACAATGTTATTTCGGCCATCCGAACGTTTTTTGCCGGCGGAAACTGGGAAGGAAATCCAATGCTGAAAGACCACGGGTGGATAGCGCATAGACGAGGGTGATCGTGGCCGACACGGTGATGACGCCGAGACGTTCATGGCGAGGCTGGGCCGGTTTTGACAGTGCGCGCGGGCATGCGTGAAGAGATGATAGCCACGCGCGGCTTCGAAGGGTCAGCCGCCCTCCTGTGGGAAGGCTACGCAGAAGGCCGGCTCGCGACAGAGGCGGCGGTGGCCGAAGGCTGGCGGCAGAGCGCGTGAGGCCTTTCGCCCAGGGCCAAGATGTGGCGAAACGGCGGCCTCAACCCGGTCGAGGGCGCTGCGCAGTCGGCATCGGCATGGGCACGATAGCGCGAGAAAAACACACCGCATCAATTCCTGGTCTGAGGCGTCATGAAGGTGTCACTGGCGGCACTTGCCACCTCACCGCGAGAAGGGCCTGGCGCCGATCGCGCCGGAACGCCAACGATCACCACCGCGAGGATCTTTGCGCATGAATCCGGGCCAGCGCGCCGGAGTGGTGTTCGAAGAAGGCGCTCGACTTCTACCTGGGACACGCCGCCACCGGCTTAAACGCCTCGACCTTCAACCGCCCGGGTCGTGGACTCCCGCATGGCCGGCCTGATCTCCTCGGTTGCTGGCGGCGCTTTCGCGCGATCAAGGGCCGCGGCACCTACATGGGGTGCGCCGGGACCGGTCCTCGACATGCTGGACCGAGATCGGCGAGGCTCGCGCGCCGGGCCTGGTTCGACGACGCCTTCGCAAAGGCACCACCCTGATGGGCTTCGGTCATCGCATCTACAAAGGTGCGCGACCCGTCGCGCAGACGTGCTGAAGGCCAACCGTGGCACGCTGCCCGCGACCCCGGCAGGCTGGCCTAGCCACCGCGGTCGAGGAAGGGGCCATTCGCCCGACGCTGCGCAAGCAGAAGCCCGGCCGCCGTCTCGACATCACGTTCGAGTATACACCGCGCTGATCCTGGAGGCGCTCGAGGTGCCGCGCAGCGCCTTCCCGCATTGTTGCAGGTCGAAGCAAGGCCGGGCTGGTGCGCGCACATCTGTTCGAGACGGAGAAGGTTTTTCGGCCCCGCAATCATCCGCCCACAGTCCAAAATATGTCGGGCCGCCCGCGACCGCAATAACGCCTCTAGGCGTAACCGCCCCGCGAGCCGCGACACGGACGGGCCCCGCGTGAACCGGCGGCCGTAGAAACACACAGACGATCACGTCGGCGCCGGCCGGCGTGATTGACGCGGGCGTTGTGAAGTGGCGGCCGCCAGAAGCTGCGTCGGCCGGGGTGAACAGCGCCTCGGTGCGAGCGAATAGGGGCGAACGCTCAGGTTCGCCGAGCGTGGAGCGGGATGGGCCTCGGCGCCGATCAACGCGGCAAAACCGCCGGCTAGGGGCGACGAAGCGCCAGCGTCGTCTAACCCTGGTAGGTGGTCTGATCGGCCCGCCGGCCGATGGCAGCCCAGACGACGGCAGCAGCCGTCCTCTGCACGGACGGAGAAATAGACGGCCAAAAGGGCGCCCGCGCTGTCGAGCTCGACATGCGGATGCTCGGCGGCCGGATTAGAATGTCCTCGAGGCGGGATCGAACGGTAGAACCGACACGGCGCCGCTGTAGCTGCGGCCATTTACGGCCAAAGCCGATGCGAAGCGCGCTGTGCCTAGGGCGCGATGAGGAGCTGGCGGCCGGCGCCCAGGAACTGGCGCCCGGCGGCCATCATCGGCTTCGGCTGCCACACGGTGAGATCGACCCGTGACCTCTGTTGGCGAGGGGGGGGGGGGGGGGTCATGGACGGTGCCGGCATTCGTTCTGGCCGACCGGCCGAAGTCGAGCCGCTTCAGATTGAGTCGCACTTTGCTGTTAGCGGCAGCCTGCCCGGTTGCGCCGGATCGTCGGCGACGGCCAGCGTGAAGGGCAGAACAGGCGGTTCGCGGTGGACGTCGCGGATCGTGAGCTTGCCTTGCGCCTCGTAGCGATCGCCGCCCTTGGCGACGACCGAGCGCCACGAAGCGCGGCCGCGGGAATTCTGCACGTCGAGGAAGTTGGCTTACCTGAGGAGCGAATCGACGTCGTGGTTGTTGGCTTCACCGGGGCGTATCGATATTGATACGATGCGCGCCGTGGCGGGCGCAGCAGATCGAGGACGATCTAGCCCGTCCAGGCGGGGAACCGGCGTTGACGAAGGCGGCCGATCTGGGAGGCGTTGAATGTTGAAAGGAGCAACTGGCGCGCGGATCGATGGTCCAGGCATACTGCGGTCAGGCGATAGCGGCGAGGCGAGGAGCAGCGAGAGCGAGGATCGGCAGGAGAGAATTAAGGGTCCTCCGAACGGCACATGCGGCTGAAAGACGCCTCACGCCGCAGAACGTCGTGGTGCACGACGGGCCGAAATTGAAGAGAAAGAACGGCGATCAGCAAGCAGAGAAGGAATATAAGGGGTAGTACGCAGGAGGCGAAAAGGGCGGGGTAGCGAGGAAAAGGGTCGGAAGGGGAATGTAGAAGAAAAAAGAAGACATATATATATTTACTAATAATCAGTAGTTGGGTGAGAGGGGGGGGGTGGGGGAGGGGGCGGTGGGGGGGGGTGGGGGGGGGGGGGGGTGGGGCGGGGGGGGGGGGGTGGGGGGGGGGGGGGGGGGGGGGGGGGGGGGGGGGGTGGGGTGGGGGGGGGGGGGGGGGGGGGGGGGGGGGGGGGGGGGGGGGGGGGGGGGGGGGGTGGGGGGGGGGTGGGGGTGGGAGGTGGGGGGGGGGGGGGGGGGGGGGGGTGGGGGGGGTGGGGGGGGGGTGGGGGGGGGGGTGGGGGGGGGCGAGGGGGGGGGGGGGTGGGGGGGGGGGGGGGGGGGGCGGGTGGGGTGGGGTGGGGGGGGGGGGTGGGGGTGGGGGGGGGGAGGGGGTTGGTGGGGGGGGGGGGGGGGGGGGGGGGGGGGGGGGGGGGAGGGGGGGTGGGGGGGGGGGGGGGGGGGGGGGGGGGGGGGGGGGGTGGGTGGGGGGGGGGGGGGGGGTGGTGGGGGGGGGGGGGGGGGGGGGGTGGGGGGGGGGGGGGGGGGGTGGGGGGGGGGGGGGGGGAAAAAAAAACAGGGGTGGGGGGGGGGGGGGTGGGGTGTGGGGGGTGGGTGGGGGTGGGGGTGGGGGGGGTGGGGTGGGGGGTGGGGGTGGCGGGGGTGGGTTGTGGGGGGGGGGGGGCGGGGGGGTGGGGGGGGGGGGGGGGGGGGGGGGGGGGGTGGGGGGGGGGGTCGGGGATGTCTTTCTGGTTCGCTACATTCCCCTGCCCGACATGGTGCGCGCGACCCCGCCCTGTTCGAAGACATGCGGACGACCCAGTATATATGTCGCGGCTGCTGATCGCCGTGCTGGCGTTCTGTCGGAGCCGCGGCACCACGAGTCCTGCGGCGTGACGGCGTCTTTCGCCGATGTGGCCTCTTCGGAGGGACCCTGATGACGCTCCTGGGGCCGATCCTCGCTCTCCTGCTCCTAGCCTAGCCGAGATCGCCGGGACCGCAGGATGCATGGGACCATCGATCCGCGCGCAGTTCGCTCACTTTCACGCCTCCCAGACGGCGCCTTCGTAACGGCCGGTTCCCCGCCTGGCGGGCGCGATCGCTCCTCGATCGCGGCGGCCCGCCACGGCGCGCATCGATATCAAGATCGAGGACGCCGCCGGTGACCCCAAACAACCACGACGCGATTGTGCGTCCTCACGGGAGCCAACTTCCTCGACGTGCAGAAATTCCCGGCGGCGCGCTTCGTGGCGGCCTGCGGTCGTCGCAAGGGCGGCGATCGCTACGAGGCGCAGGGCAAGCCTCCGATCCGCGACGTCACGCGCGACGCCGTGCTGCCCATTCAAACTGGTCGTCGCCGACGATACGGAGCCAACCGGGCAGGATGCGCGCTACAGCAAAGGGCGACTAAATCTGAAGCGGCTCGACTTCGGCGTCGGCCAGAAAGAAGGGGCCGGCACCGGCCAGGTCGCCAACGAGGTCACGGTCGATCTCAACACCTGGTGGACGGCGAGCCGGATGATGGCGCGGCGCCAGTTCTGGGCGCCGGAGCCACGTCCTAATCGCGCCCGAGGCGCGCGCTCAATCGGGCCTGTGCCGGATATGGTCGGCAGCTACAGCGGCGCCGGTTGCGGTTCTACCGTTCGATCAAGTCGAGGACATCTATCCGCCGCCCGAGCATCCTGCAGTCGATTCGACAGAGCGGGCGCCCTTTGCGTCTATTTCTACGTCCGTGCAAGGACGGCTCGCCGTCGTCTGGTGCGCATCGACGGAGGGCGATGCAGGACCACATACAAGGGTGAGACGCTGCGCTCGCGCCACTAGAGGCGGTTTTGCCGCGTTGATACGGCGCAGAGGCCATCCGCGCCCACGCTCGGCGAACCTGATCGTTCGCCCCGATTCGCTCCGGCCCGAGGCGCTGTTCAAAACACTCCGACGGCAGCTTCTGGCGCCGCCACTTCAACGCCCGCTTCACGACGGACGGCGGCGAAGGATCGTCTGGGTGTTGCGAAGCGCCGGCACGTCCGGGACCGTACGTGGCGAGGCGCGGCGTGCGTGACGCCTAGGCGGCGTTATTGCGGTCGCGGCCCGACATAGTTGGACGTGGCGGATGATGCGGCCGACCTTCTCCTGCTCGAAGATGTGCGCGCACAAGCGGGCGTGCGGCCGAACGCGACCAGGCGGTGAGCGCGCAGCGGCACCTCGAGCGCTCCAGGAGCCGCGCGGTGGTGTAATACTCGACGTATGTCGAGGACGGCCGGCCGGGCTTGTGCTTGCGCAGCGCAGGCGATGGGGCCCTTTCGAAGAGGTGGCGTAGGACAAGCGGCACGGATGGTCCGCGGGCAGCGTGGCCCGGTGGCCTTCAGCACGGCGGCGCGCGGCTCGCGCACCTTGTAGATTTTTTGCGATGACGGAAGCAAATCAGGGTGGTGCCATGGGGAAGGCGTCGTCGAACCAGGCCTCGGCGCCGCGAGGACTTCGACGATCTGTCCAGCATTCGAGGACAGGGCCCGGCGACCCGCCAGCCGAGGGCCTTTGAGCGCGAACTGCGCAGCCAGCAACCGAGGAGCAGGCCGGCATCGTGGGAGGCCACGAACCGGGCGGTGAAGGCCGAGGCGTTGAAGCCGTGGTCGGCGATGGTCGACCAGAGTAGAGGTCGAGCGCCTTCTCGAACCCCACGCCGGCGAGATGGCCGCGGATCATGCGCAAAAGATCTGCGCGGTGGTGAGCGTGGCGTCCGGCGCGATCGGCGCCAGGCCCGTCTCGGCGTTGAGCAGTCCGCAGGAACACGGATACGCCGCAGACCAGGAAGTGTGCGGTGTTCTCGCGCTATCGGGCAGCATGCGATGCCCGACCGCGCCAGCGCCAGACAGGGTTGAGGGCCGCGCGTGGAGGCCCGCAGCTTCGGCACCTGGGCGAAGGCCCGCACGCGCGCTGCCGCAAGCCGTCGCGCACCGCCGCTCGTCGCCGCCGCCTTTGCGTAGCCTTCCCACAGGAGGGCGGCGACCCTTCGAAGCGCGCGTGGCGATCAGCTCTTCACGGATGGCCGCGCACTGGTCAACCGGGCCCGCCTCGCATCGACCTCCTCATCCCCGTGTAGGCCCACGATCAACCAGTCGAGCCGCTATACACCCGTGTCTGCAGCATTGGATTCCTTCCCAGTGTCGCCGGCACCGTCGGATTGCCGAAACATGTCAATCTATTATATGAATCAATATAACTTCATCGTCGACAGCAACAGCAGCGGCCAGGTGAGGATCAGGAACGCGATGACTATTTGGCGGCCGAGCAGAAAAACATCCGGTCGCGCGAAGGCGAGCAGCAGGATGAGGTCGAAGCCGACCCAGGCGGGCCCCTTCCAAGCGGATGCGGTGAAGGAGCGTTCAGGGGTGCGGACGAGGAGCTGAATCCACCCGATTCACAACAAAAAAAAGCACGGCGCAACGCGATGATCGACACGAGGGGCAGAGCAGGCGGGCCACGCGCCAGGTAGATCACCAGCATGGGTGCGGGTAGTCGATGGCGGCAAGCGAAGGTGCGCCAGCTGGCGCCGCTCGCTCGGGGCTCATTCCCGCAGCTTGCCTCGTTGAGCACATTTTGGTTTGTTCCCAGCCGGGCGGCGGTCACCCGCGTAGTAGTCTCGATGTTGTGGATGCTGAAAACTCGTTCGCGCACGCGGTGCGAGGTCGGACGCCGTGACTATGTCCAAGGGTGGGACTGCCGCGCGCGGGGCACGGCAGACGGGTCAGCGGGAGCGGTCCCCGACAGCTGCCTGTCCTTGAGAATGCGGTCTATACCGCGGGCAGCGGACGGCGGTGTCACCGGCCCTTCGGCGACCAGGGGGCCCCGGTCATCGCACGTCGACCGGGGCGGCAGATCACCTGGCAGGTCCCAGGGAGCCTCACCGCCTAACCCGATCATCAAGCCTGGGAGAGACGGGGAGTGGTCGCTACGTGCGCGCGCTTGAGGAGTCGATGATACGGGTTGCGCCGAATTCGGCGCTGCACGGCCGTAAGGGTCGAGGGGGCGCTAAGGGAACTGGCTCCCGCTCGCCCGCGACGCGGGCTGCCGGAGCGGAAGGTAGGGGCGATCGGGGCCCGGGTCGCGCGCGATCACCATGCCACGGGATGGCGCGAAACTGCGACTGCGAAAGTCGTGGTTCGACAGAGATCGGCCCTCGGCATCAGGGAACGAGGGCGTGACTCGCTCACGGCGAGGCCGGCATCCCCGTCCGCGTCTCCTACGTGAACCAGCTGCTCGAACGGCCACTGGCGGACGCCCTGGCTACGGACTGCGGCGCATCCAACCGTGACGACGCTGTCGCGTCGGAGCGTAACGGCTTGGGCCTTGGGGCCTTGGGCCTTGGGCCCTGGCATGCGCTGCGCGCCTTGCGCTGCGCGCTTGTTGCTGTTATCCGCTACAGGCTACGGCTGGGCCTTGGGCGGTGCTTGTTGCGTTATCCATACACAGGCTAGGCTAGCGCGAGCAGGATGGTGCGATGAATGTGCATTGATGTAGTATAGCGCCATCATGCACATTCATGCGCGGGAGGATGCCCTCGGACGGGGAGGGGTGCCGCCGGGGGGACGCCTTCATGATAGCGAAGACTTGATAGCGCTATGGACGACCTAGAAGTCTTCCGAATCATGGGCGTTCGCCTCGGCGCGGAGGGGCATCATGTGTTATCGGACGGATGGGCGGAGGGCGCAAGGGTGCGGCGGGCCGGGCGGAAGGGTTAAGCGGCCGGGTACGCGGACCGGGGCTGGGCGGGCGGACGGTGAAGGGGCGCAGGGCTGACGGGTGCGGCGGACGGGGAACGTAGGCTGGAGGGTGGTTAGTACTCCGGAGGATTGCACCTGAGGGAACGGCGGATGCCGCGGTTGAGGCGCGCAACGCCGAGACGCCGATCGAGCGGAAGGCCGTGGATCAAAACCCGGGTACCACCGGGACTGAGTACACCGCGATGCAGCGCACTACGGTTAAGTCCGAGGGGCTGCACACGGTTGCCGGTGGCCGGATGCCACAAACATTTCGAAGTGTGGAGACCGCGAGGCGACCTTCCTGATCGGCGGGGGACCAGCGCAACCAGGCGGTGCCTACTTTGCCAGATCGACACTCGGCAAGCCGGCTGCCGCTGGACCGCGGAAGAGCCGCGCCGCGTCGCCGAGTCAGTCGCACCATGGGGCTGACTGTACGAGACACGTCACCGGGTCGCCCGCGACGACCAGCCCGACGGCGGGCCTGCTTACGCGCAGACCGCCAGGGAGAATCAACGCCGCCGTGCCAGGCTCGCGGGGTCGAGATGCTCGTCCCCGACTTCAACGCCGACCCGCGGCAGAATCGGCGCGGTGTTCAGGCGCAGGGG
>Ga0179591_1132112_pt1 | contig 10099 bp, 9 predicted proteins | sample CZOMad2_1_08_16f_FD_182891 | JGI IMG/M metagenome (GOLD analysis project Ga0179591, IMG submission 182891) | Vadose zone soil fungal communities from Angelo Coast Range Reserve, California, USA - CZOMad2_1_08_16fungal (PacBio error correction) | ecosystem: Environmental > Terrestrial > Soil >... | reverse complement strand
CTCCAGTCGCCTCCTCTCTGAGCAGGTCGCGGTTCGCTGTCTGAAGGTAGTGACCTATAGTTCGCGAGTATGAGATCGTCCCCGTTTTCTGTCCACGCCCCCCCTATTCTGGCAGACGGGTTCGGCCTCCCCCCATTTCGATTAGAACTTTTTAGGGTGATGCTGCCTCAGTCGATCTTCCCCCGCGTCGACTTTGACCCCTTTCCGTTTTGGATCTTTTCTTTCTGCACGCAGCACTGCGGCCATATCCCATCGTATTTTTCTCCCCTTCCGACAGTCGGATTTTTACCGTCTCACCTTGCACTTGGGAGCCGGTCGGCCAGCCTAATCCTATACTCTTTCATCTTTTCCCTCTTTTTTTTTTTTTTTTGAGAGAGTCGACCTCGGGAAGCCCTGTCCCCTCCCCTTTCCCTTTCCCTTCCTAGCCTCGGTCTGATGAGGCGCTCTTTTTCCTCATTGCCGCATGAAGATTCCCCAACACTTCTTCCCCCCCTTCTTTTTTTCCCTCAGCGGATGACGTCTAGAATCTCCTATCGCCCACCTGATTTCCGCTGACATTTGCTGGCCGAGTTTCCACGGGTCAGGTCCCTTAGGGTGGCACTCAGTCGAAAAGATTTTATTTTTCTCCCTGCTCAACCCCTGTGGACGAGAACTTTCCTAGATTTCCTGCTCCCTTCGATAGCTTCTTTCTTCCCACGCAACGTTATCGATGGCCAGCCCCCCCCTTTGGTGCTGCCCGAATAATTCCTTCGCTTTCGAGCGGAGTGTGAAATATCTCTATGAGACTCGTCTGCTACCACCTTCTAGTTATTAGAACCCATGCCGTTCCGAATGAAAATGTTGTTCCTTCCCGAGTTATGACGTACTATTTTCGTACTAGACACTGGTGTGCTTTCACTGTAAAGCCGTCAATGGTGACACGAATCCCGAAGACCCCCCCCGCCTAGGGTTCCACGGCGAGTCCCCCGGCCCCACCCCCCCCCCACCTCACCCCCCGCCCCCCCCCCCCCCACCCCCCAGCGCCCGCTGAGAGATTCCTGTCATCGGTTTTTGGTTTTTGACCTTTTTCTCTGCCCCCCGACCTTCCCCCGGATTTGATGGTCCCCCCTCGACACGCCGTCCCTTCTGTTTTTGCCCCGCTCAGATACAGTAGACGCTCCCCTGGTTGCATCATTGCAAGTCACAGTCCCGCCCCCCCCCTTCCCCCCCCTTGTCGCCATGTCGACAGTTGTCCCCGCGTTGGCGCAAGATTTGCTTCTCTTTTTTTCCCCCAATAGGTCCTACCCCCATGTCGACGTCTGTCTGCTGCCCCATCTTCGACTTTTTCACCACCCTGTGATCTGAGTAGTCATCCGGCGCGGTCCCCCCCCACAGCTGCTAGAGCGACCGTTTTTCATGTCAGGCTTTCAAATCTATTCCGCTTCCCCCTTTTGTGGAGGCCACCTGCCCTTTTGATATTAGCAGCGGTTTTTTTCCCCGATGTCTCTTCCATGTCTGTCCTGAAATCTACACACTTCTTTCCTCTTCTGCCACTACCGCACTGTCCTAAACAATCTTTTCAGAAACACCTGTAGTCTGGCGGCTATGACCTCCTCTCTAGCTTTCCCATGTTCTGTCTCCCAAGAAGTCGTGCTCTGCCCTCCCTGAATAGTGTTTTGTGTGGTCTTTTGTTGTTGTGTTATGTGTTTGTGTGGTGGTGTTATTTTTTTTTTTTGTTTTTTATTTTGATCATATGAGTGGGGCGTTTTTTGGTCTTGTCTTGTGTGTTTTGGTTTTTTGACGAGGGTGGGGCGGGGGTTCGAGTGTACAGGGGTGTGATAGTCTCTCTTTCGCCCTTTTCCCTTTCCCCCTTTGCTGCTGCGCACCCAGACATCGTGTCCTCTTCTCTTTCACCCCCACCCCTGCAGTCATCCTCGGCCTCACTTGGTTTTCCTGGAGCACACATAAGACCCCCACCCGCCCCCCCGCCTTACCACAGCCCCGCCTGCCCCGTCCCCCCACCTCAGCGTGACATATCGACCCTCTTTTTTTTTTTACCAGCGCTCATCCAACACGAGTCATTGCTAGTATAAGCCCCCACTCGGCTGGCATATTGTTTTTTCTGTCCTGTATTGCCATGAATTGAAGGAACGAGTCTTTTTTTAGGTGTTTAGGTGTCGCGCAAGAAATCTTTGTTTTTTTGTGTTGTGTTTCTTTGGATTGTTCTTTTTTCTTTTTTTTTTTTTTTTTTTTTTTTTTTTTTTTTTTTGGTTTTTTTTTTTTTGTTTTTTTTTTTTTTTTTTGGCTCCCTCCACCCCCCCCCCGACGACACACCGATTTCCCCACGCGCAGCGATCGCATGATGAAGAGTCAGCTCTTTTTCACTTTGCATCCCTCATCTCCTCAGACACACTGTGCTAACAGCCTGCCCGTGACTCTCCTTTCCCTTCCTTCCCTTCTAACCTCATAAGATGCCCCCCCCCCCCCCAACCCGCAGCACCCCCACTTTTCTCCCCCCCCTCCTGCGTGCCCGGCCCTTGTCCGTTTCGTCCCCTTCTCGAATTGGCCCCACCCGACTAACCAGTTTTCCCTTCCCTTACTCCCCCAAACCCCCCCCCCCCCCCCCCGCTCCCAAGTCGCTTTCGGCCTTTTTTTTTTGACAGCTCTCGACGCTTGTCCAACGCCAGCTTTCCCCCCCTCTGTACCCTTGTGTTTTACGCTCAGGTCCGACAGCTAACCTTTCTAGCACGTTTTCCTGAAACCTTCGGTTCCTGAGGTGACCTTTTAACCCCCATTTCTCCATTCAGCTTCCCCGGTCGTCTTTTTTTTTTCAGTCCGAAGCGCCTCCCCCCCCCCCCCCGGCCCCTACGCGCCCACAACTCCGTGCTGCTTCCCCCCCTCTTCGTTACCCGCCGCCCGTCATCGTCCCCCTCTTATTTATCTCAGCGCTTATCGATAAGGAGAAGCCCTCCTTTTTCCCCTTCTCGATGTTTTTTTTGTCCACTCGTCGTTTTCCCCTCTTCTTTCCTTCCGAGCTCTGCTAGAGGCATCCGCTTCTCTTCCCCTTTTTACTTGCTCTTTCACCTCCAGTGGCTCCAAGATCCTCCGTTTTTCTTGTGGAGATTGTATGCTGCCCTTGCACTATCCGCTTCTGCGATAAGATATTGAGTCATTGGTTTCTTCTGGCTTGCCCCCCCCCCCCCCCCCCCTCTCGCCTTTGTCTTTCCCACTCTTGACTGCATTCAAGCTGTTCCACATGCTTTCCCACGACTTCAAGGATCGTGCCACTTTTCTCTTAGGTTGGACGATGGATGTTTTCCTTCTCTGATCTATGCTTGGTTTCCGCCCACTCTGACAAATTTTTCTTTTTTTTTTTTTCCGTCGATTCAGGTACGTCTAGCATGTTTTTCCCTCGGTTCAACCCTCTTCCTGAGAATTTTGCGGCATCCGTCCTCCTTTTGATCGATAATTTATTTGGCCCCCCCGTGCCAACTAGTAGACCTTGCCTTCTTTTCCCCTTTTAATCTCTGTTTCTCTGAAGTGCGTGTGGTTCCGTATACCTCCCTGTTGTCTCCAGCGATCCAGTATTTTTGTCTTGCTTGCGAATTCTGTTCCTTTCTGTCCTTATTCGAGCCCTCGGATACTTCACTTCCTTCTACTTTTATCGATACAGTAGTTGTAGACCGCGTCCCTTTTCTCGTAGGTTCGAGTCCGTGTTGTATTTTTACAGGTGTTTGCTGAGGTGAACCTTTTTTTTGGTGAGAATATGTACGTAGTTTTTGCCCGCTATTTTTTGTCCTTGGTCGTCTGTTTTTGGTCGACGGCATGTTCTCTCTTCGAATCAGCTATGAGATCGGTATAGGTCAAGGCTATTTGCTTCATAGCTCTCTACTGCCAAACGAATTTGCTTTTTTCTCCTTGTTGAAGACGTGATGCTAGGGCGTCGACTCTTTGCCCGCCTAAAGAGTCAGTTCTGTCCCGCAACTTTCCCCCCCCCTTCGCCGCGCGCCACGAGCCTAGTGGTCCGTTTCCATATAGTCGATGATTGGACTTTTGTTCCCCCGCCGCGCAGGCAAGTCCACGCAGATGTGCTAGCACCTTCTCTCTCCCGTTCCGTTTTTCATTCGGCATATATGCGTATAGAGATCAGAATTTTTTTGCCCCTTCTCTCCCCACCCCCCCTTTTTAGCACACGGCACTCCGGCCCCATTCTGCGTCTGTTTTTTTGTTTTTTTTGTTTTTTTTGTTTTTTCTTTTTTGTTTTGTTTTTTTCTTTTTTTTTTTTGTTTCCATTTATCTTCTTTTTTCGTGGTGTTTTTGTTTTTGTGGTTCTGGTTTTTGTGCGATGACTCCGCGCCCTCCTTTCTCGCTCCGGCCACAGGCCTCATTGTTCCTGCCGAGTGTCTCCCTCGGGCTTGGTTTTGCCAGCCTCCGCCCCTTTGAGTGCTCGACAGCACTCCTCTGTCCTGCGGAAGAGGGGCCGTATCGTTCGCTTCTATGTTTTTTCTGTTGTGACTTTGTTTTTCCTTGTTTTCGGCTGTGTGTTTTTTTTGTCTCCCATGTCACGCCGTGTCGCGGTTGTGTTGCGTTAGTGCCATTTTTTGTTTGAAGGTTTTTTTTTTGTGTTTTTTTTTTTGTGTTTTTTTTGCTGTTGATGTTGTGTTCTTTTTGTTTGCAGCCGCGGTCGCCTTTCTTTTTTCCTTACGTTCTCAGACCTGCACCCTTTTCAGTCCTTTGTTTTTTTTTTTTGTGTGTGTGTGTGATTGTTTTTGTTTTTCCCTTTTTTGGCGAGTTCAGAAGTCAGTAGATTCCAGATTATTCCTCCCCCCCTTTCCAGTCGTGTTTGAGACTTAAGACGATTTTTTGTGAGTCTTTAGACATTTTCTTTGACTTGACTACCTGCGCTCTCCCCCCGCCCCCACCCCCCCCTCTTGGTCGAGCGTCTGGTAGAGTGCTTTTTTTTTTTCCCCATTTTGAAGTGTTGATGCGTCCGCTGTGGTTCCTTCCATTCCCTAGTTTCTCGCTCAGCACCGTCCCAGCTCCCCTTTGGATTTGCCCAGCTGAACTGCTCCGCTCTTTAATACCCCCTAGAACCCTTCCGGGCAGCAGCGTTCCCGCGAGCACCGTCCCGCGCCGGCTTTGCTTTCCACCCATGTCGCACGACTGTTTAGCCAGATTGCCTCCTACGCCCTGCTTCCTATTGGCCCGTTTTTTTGTTTCCTGTTTCTCCTCACGTGACTGCGCCTTGTCATTTCTCCGGTCTGTCTTCCCTTCCCGCTTTCTCCAGGCTGCTATGTTATGGCGATGATTCGCTGATCCATCCCCTCTTTCTCCCCAGACCTGCTGTCCCTCACAGGGCTTGACGTATTACGCCCTGGCGTTACATGACCTCCCCTCCCTTTGCATACGACTTGCCCGCGCCCGAACGTTCGATCGCGTAGGCCCCTCGTTGCTTGTGCCAGCGGCGATCTAGTGTTACGTTTTTTTTTTTGGTTTTTTTTTACACTGAATACGCGCGGCTTGGTCCTCCCTCGCACACTGGCTGCTCCGCCCCCCGCTTAAAAACCCGCCGTGCAAGACAGAGACCCTCTTTTGGTTACTTCCCTGAAGGGGACTGAGACTCCGACTTCCTTTCCCAACCTTTTTTCTCCTAGTACCTCCTTTCGTCTACCGCCCGCCCCCCCTCCCCGTCCGCCCCCCCCCCCCTCCGTCACCTTACGCCCCCCCCTCCCCCCCCCCTACGCCACGACTCGTTGCTATTCTTCCGATTTCACTTGCTCGCAGATATTTCAACTCAAGAGAACTTTGCCCTCGATCTTGGCCTCTAATGTTTTTGCCCGAGCACATGATCCAGTCCGTCGGTCTTTTCCAACCTTTGCCCCCATCTTTCAGCGGTTGCTTTCCCCTTTTCCCCTTGACGTGAGCACGTGAGTGCTCCTTACCCCCCCCTTCAGTCGCGAGAGAGACTGCTCGGCATTTGTGTCTTTTGTTTCTCGCCCTCGCGCATCGTGGCTTTTTTCTTCACTTGGCCTCTCAACCGTCCTATATCCCGTTTGCTTTGCCGTCCCTTCCTCTTGGTCCTGTCTTGTTGGTTCCCGCCTTTAGGTCACTTTCATTCCTGTTGCTGACAGTATGTAGCGAGGTACGGCGTTTCTGCAATTCTTTTCTCCGAGCAATTCTTCTCCTGTCCTAGCAGCCCGCACTGTCGTCTTTCCTGTACTCTTATTCTACGCACACACGAGTCGGGCATGCCCTTTATTTTCCTGGCTCATCGAGCGCGCTGCGTCAGACGATAGTCCCCGTCTTCCCTTTCTTACTAAATTGTCGGGTCTGTTGTCCGACCCTTTCCCCTTCGTTTCCCTGTTTTTGTCCCCCCTCCCTGTCGTGTCACTGTCCTCCTTCCGTCGTGACGGGCCCCTTCGGAAGTGCTTCCTTTCTTCCGGAAGATAGCGGAAGCTGTGTCGAGGAGGAACTACTTCTATCCGCCCCTGTCCATCGGATCCTCAGCTCCTCGTTGACCGCGACGGAATGTTGGTTTGTTGTCATTCAGTCCTCTCCTACGAGTCCGCCCGGTGATTCCTGTCACGGCTCAAGAACTCCAGACTTTTTATCTGCCTTTGCCCCACTCCCGCCCCCCATATTTGCACACGCCGATGTGCTTGGCCTTCCCTTTTTTTTTCATGCTCCCCCCCCGTCACAGTTACACACTTCTCGGATCGCCCCGGTTCTCCTTGTCTCACTCACTGACGAGGACTCAAAGTTCTTGCTCCGCTTCTTTTTTTATCGTATTTCTGACCGTCATCCACCCTACTTTCGCCTCCCTATCTACCTTAGTCGGTGTCCTCTGACGGTCAGCTTCTATTTTTTTTTGTTTTTCGTGATATGCCGCGATAGCTCGTGTTCTTTTTGCTCGACAGGAACCGACGCTTTCCATCCCCCTGACTCTTTTCGCGACCGTTTTTTTTCCTTCCCCCCCCCCAATGCGCCCCCCCCAAAGAGAATCCCCCCCACCCCCCCCCCTCCCCCCCCCCCCAAACACCCCACACCTTCTCCCTCGACCCCCCCCCCCACCCCCCCCCACCCCCCCCCCACACACTCCCCCCCCCCCCACCCCCCCCCCACCCCCCCCCCCCAGGGGCCCTCCCCCCCCCCCCCCCCCCCACCGAATCCCCCCCCCCCCCCCCACTCCCGCACCCGCGCACCCCACCTCCCCCACCCCCCCCCAATAACTGTCGTTTTTTTTCGAGACCTGCGACCGGCGTTGTATCTCAGCGCTCATCCTTCCCTTCCCCCCCTGCAATGACGACAGGTTCATTGCGACGATCTCCAGAAGTAATCGCATGAACAGGAGTTTTTCCCCTTTAATCAGCGAACCTCGTCCGGCTCCTCGCGCTGAGTCTCTCCTCTCCCTCTTAGGAGAGCGCCTTTGCGAACCGCCTCCCCCCCCCCCCCCCCCCCCCCCCCCCCATCAATCAGCTGAAACGCCCGACTTCGATGCTTTGCTGATTCTCCATCTCTCTACTTGTTTTTACGTTTCTCAAGTAACGAGGATAGCAATGTGTGCCCCCCCGCTTCCTGTCAGTCCTACCCTTCTGCTAAGGCCGTATTAACTTTGCCCCCGCCCGTTCCTTGTTGTTTTCACCGGAGATGTCCCATTTTTCCCTATCCAGACTATGCGACTTTTTTTCTTCATCTTTGACGCTCCCGATTATGCCAGGGCAGCCTCTCATGTAGAACATAGCGCTGACGTCCGGCTACTCTTCCCTCTTCGCAAGCATAGTCGAGATCGGCCTTGTTTGCGATTTCGTTCCCCCGATCTTTGGCACCCTTTACCCGAGACGCACTCCATCCTCCGTTGACCCTGGTCGACGGTCCCGACTCCCTCCCCCCCTCAGTTTGTTTTTCTACTTCTAGTTTTTTTCACACGGAGTTCGCGGTTCTTAGTCCTTGCATGGTTTGGAAGAACCCTGAGTTCACGATGCTTTTCTCTCCTCCCACTACGTCGGGCGCACCACTCCCCGCTCACCCGCATTTTTTTCCCCTGTTTTGAGTACGTCTTCCCCTTTTTTTACGAGATGATGGTAGATCACCTACTTCCACGTGTGGCTGTTTTTTTCTTTTTTTTTTGTTTTTTTTGCGCTTCTTTTCTCCATTTTACCCACAACGCTGTTCTTTTTCGCACTTCGTTTCTCTAACCTCCGTAGTCCCCTACCCTAGGCCCGCCGACGCCGCCAGTGCTTCGTCTTTTCACTGAACGTCCCATGCACCGACGTATCCTTCTCCCCCCCCTCTCCCCCTTGACCCCGACTCGTCCCACGCCCCCTGGTCCTGCCTCTTGTCTCGAGCGCCCATCCCGTTTTTCTAACATCCAGCGAGCACTACGAACTAGAAGACAGTTCCTCGTGCTCACCAGTTCGCACCCCATCATATCAAAGAATATTTTCCTCCTCCCTCCGGCGAAATCCCTCCCTCTTTTCTTTTTCCTTTCTCGCTCCGCCTCCTGTAACATAGTGCGTTCTGAGAGCTTTACGTATGCTCGTTAGATAGCTCGAGAAGTTTCCTACGGAGGTCAGTCCGTCCCCCCCAACCCATTTTTAGTCGCCGACTAGAGTTGGCCAACCTCTCCATTTCCCCCTATATCGAACGCCCCATCCAAAGGCTGATTTTAAGGTGTGCATGCAAGGACTTAGTCTCCTTCCCTTACCCTCCAGAGCTTTTAGTCCCCCCCTGTCCCCCATCCTACCCAGACATGTAGCTGAGTTCAGGATCTTGTACAGACGAATCCTTCAACATCCCACCTTTCTCTTGTGACGTTTTCCACGTCCTTGCTCCTTTTCATTTCTTTAGCGCCCTTCATAGAACCTCCCCGCTTTTGAGAGAGAGCTTTTTCTTTTGAGGTACTTGCCCCTCATCCTCCCACCATGCTCGAGAAGGAAGGCCTTTTTCTGAGTGTTTCTGCGTCGGGACCAGTATCGCGTCCTCTCTTCGTTTTTTTTTTTGTGTTTTGTTTTAAGTTTCATCTCCCAAGCCGTTTGATATGAGGTCTTTCCCTTTTTTTTTTCTCTAATGCCGATAGGGCACGGTTCATTTGCGCTTAAGTAACTGTCTGCGACCCGCCGGTGGACGTCCTTATGCACCGTGGCTTTTCGGAGTTTTTTTGTGTTCATTGGTAGTGCTACACCACGGTTTTTCCTTCCCGCCCAGGAAAGTGATCGTTTTCACCTTGGTTTTTCCTGCTTTTTCTCTTACGTGCTGGCGCGAATTTTTTCCGTGATGAAATTCCGCCCCCCCCCCCCCCCCCCCCATCTTTAGTCCCCCCTTTTTCCTTTATTCAGTGTGCACGCTTACCGGTGGATTACCTCCTGTTTTCGTTCTGACTCCCCGTTCTAGGACCGATAGGGTTTTTTAGGCTCTGCCGCGAATGCGAACTATAGCCGCCACTGACTTGCCCCTCCTCAGGTACGGACAAGTTACCCTTCTTTTTCTTTTGCCCTTTCCCTCAGCACCGTTTGAGCCGCTGAGTTTTTCTCCCCAACCTTGAATGAGAGGTTTTGCGTTTTTTCCCCCCCTTGAGTCACAGCCGGTGTTCCGTCTTCTTCGCCTCTTCCGCGTCCCCACCCTTCCCTCCCCCTTCGTACCTTAGCGGTGTTCGAACGTTCGCGTGTTTCCTCAGCCCTCCAAGACGCCTAAGCAGAAGTTTTTTTTTTCCTTGCGCATGGCCGTCTATTTTGATTTTTTTGTCAGCTTCCAGCAGAATTTACCCCCCCCCCACCCCCCCCCCCCCCCCCCCCCCCCATTTTGTTTTTTTTTTTTTTTTTGCGATGTCGTTTAGCTCCCTTCATTTTCCCCACTCCAAGGACTTCCGGCATGAAAAGAGGCTGTCTTCCCGCTTCTTTTTTGCCAACGGGATTGTTTCAGGGATGTCGATTCATTGCAGGTTTTTTCCCCTCTCCCCCATAAGGTCCATTTTTTTTTTAGCGAGCGAAACATCAGATCCTCCCCTTCGTCCTCTGTATTCCCCCCCCTTCTATTCTTTTTGTTTTGTGAAGACTGTCTCAGGAGGCCTTCCCCTTGTGTAGCCCGCCTCTAAAGAAGTGACCGCCCTCCTGGTCTAATTTCT
>Ga0179591_1304599_pt1 | contig 10100 bp, 11 predicted proteins | sample CZOMad2_1_08_16f_FD_182891 | JGI IMG/M metagenome (GOLD analysis project Ga0179591, IMG submission 182891) | Vadose zone soil fungal communities from Angelo Coast Range Reserve, California, USA - CZOMad2_1_08_16fungal (PacBio error correction) | ecosystem: Environmental > Terrestrial > Soil >... | reverse complement strand
TGAGAAAGTCTTGCTGAAAGTTAGCGCTTTTCAAGGCGGCGGAAGACCCTTTTTTTCCCCTCGCAGGTCGCGGATCGCCTGCCCCCCCCCCCCGGATGCGAAGCTCTTTCCCCTGTTGCTGCACGAGATGGAGGATTATAGAGGAGACCGGTTTCGGTGAATGGAGTCCATTCTTCTCCTTTCCCTCCAGGGCCGGCATCTCTTCCCCCAGAAGAGCACGTTGGGTGATCGACGCAGTGCTGGTTCGAAAGGGGACCCCCACGAGGTCGATGGCAAGTTTCCTTTCTTAATCAGTCCGCTTTTGATCTGGAGGCGTGAGAGGCTCAAGCTGATACAGACCTGGAAGCTGTCAACCTTTTTCCCCTTTCATCGATAAGGTAAGCTCCTCTCCTTTACATGAGACACGCCTTCCCTCCCTGATGCTGTGAGTGACGATTTGCCGCTCAGGCACTGGACAGTCCCCCCCCATGCCTGACCCCCCCCCCAAGAAGCCCCCGCTCTTTGACGCCCGAATACGTGAGCCCCCGAATTTTTTCGAAGAATTCTAGCATGGCCAGCTCTTCTCTCCCTCCTACCCGCCCCCGGCCCAGTCTGTTTCTGAGCTTCACTAAGAATCCCTTCCCGAAAGAACTTTGAACCTTGCCCCCCTTCCACTAAGACACCCAAACTCCCTCTCCCCGGTCCTGGCTGATGAACACCCCGCTTTGCGCACTTCACGAACAACCCTCACGTCTGTCCCCCCTCGTCGGCGTGTTTCTTACCAAACCGCCCTCCTTTCCTCCAAGCACGTCACCCCTTCAAGCCTAAATCCGAAAGTGGATTTTACTGTTGGAACAAGGGGACACAAGCTTTTGAAAAAGTCTTCGCTCTCTTTTTCAACCCTAGCAACTCCCTTACCCCTCTTCATGAATAAGGAAATATTAGTTACTTTTCGTAGGCTGGTGGTTATTTCCTTCCCCCCCTTTAAGGAGACTCTCTTTACAGGAAAAGGAGGATGTTTTACTTTTTATATAGGAGGTCCCCTTCGAAATTCCCTCGGTCGAGGCTCTTTCGTGAGGGGGATTTTACCTTCTTCAGAGAAAGTCTTCCCTTTTCTTCAGAGAGGTCTGGGTTCTCCCCCCCGCTTTCTCAGAAGTTCATCCCTGGAATTCACTGCGGTGAGGAGATGTTCTCTTCCAGAAAAGCCGGTGGATCTTTTCCCCCCTTTCTACCCTGGATACAATCCCCGCAATAGAAGTGCGTGTTAACCGGCAAAATTGGTGTCCTTTTCCCCCTCTCCCTGTCGGGGTGAGTTCCAACTTTTTTCTTAGAATGAATCGTGAGCTTTTCCTGATGTTATGAACCTCCCCTTTTACGAGGAGTGTGCACATCCTTTTCTGCAGGCTGGCATTGCTTCCGACGTGAGATTCTCCCCTATTGAGTTTCCCTTCACCCCCTATAAGTGTTTTTTCTGGAAGCTGGCGCCATAGAGGAGTATTTTTTTGAGGATTTTCTCTTGAGAGAGCTGTCCCGTCCGGAGGTGAAAGAACTGTGGGGTTCCTCTCGGATATGGCTACAACTTTTGTGATGACCGCAGCTGGCGGTTTTTTCTTCTTTTGTAAAGGGCAGCCCTCGCTCCCCTTCCCTGGTGAAGCCATACCGCAGGAGTCCTTCGGGCTGTTTCCTCCAAGACCTCCTTGCCCCCCGGTAAGATTGGCCGACTTCTCCGACATATCCGTTGTTTTCCCGGACGAGTGACCTTCCCTTTTCAGGGTCACCCCACCCTCTGAAAACCGACTTCCATTTACCAGATGATTAATGAATTCCTGCCAGAAGGCAAATCACCTTTTTCTAAGGGATTACCTTGCGATTTCTTGATGCCGAATGGACTCCAGTATTTCCAGAAGGCTTCTCTCTTTGTCCACCCTTCCCCATACAACAAAAAGTCTCCTCCTGTGCGCCTGGCGAAGATCCGCTGGAGGATCACTTTTTAAAAACGTCCTTTCTTTGTAACAATTCGCAGTTTCCTCCTGATGGCAACCCTTGGCCCCCATAGCACACCTGCCCCCCCCTTTACCATGATACGCAGACTTTCCCACCCAACGCGAGTGCTCCTGGATTACCTCAAGTTCCTGCACGAGCTGAAGACGTTTTTTATTTCGGCCCCTGCCCACTGTGCAGAAAGCTTCACCCCCGCCGGCTTCTCCTCCCACACAGACTTAACAACTTCCATGTTATCTTGAGCAAAATATGTGGGAGAACTGCAAGGGAATTAAGTAGCTAGCCTCCCCGCCCGTTAGGGGATGAGCCCGCTTTTCCCCTTTTCCCCCCCCCCCATCACCAACAAAATCCCCCTCCCCCCCCACCTGCAGACCAGAATAACAGCACCCCCCGCTGAAAAACGTCTCCAACCCTGAGGGGGAGCCTTTCGTCAGGTGTAAAGTATACTTGCAGCTTTTCCTGCGAATGTGTTTTCCTCACCCTTGCGGCCCGTGAGCCTTTAATCCCCTATGGTCGTTGTTATAGGTCCGTCCGTGTAACGGGACGATATTCGTCTTTCTCGCTCCGAGCTCAGTACACTAACCCTCCCTTTTCCCCCCCCCCGTACGTGAAGAAATTACGACCTTTTTATTTCCTCCCTCTCATGGGTCGAGGGTCAGTGACGTTACGGATCTCTCTTTTCCGTGTCAGAGGCAACGCCCTTTTTTTTTATTTGCATACGAGACCATTTTTTCTCTTTTATCCAGGAGGAGGCGCCGAGTTTCCCCTCCCAATTTTGGCCGAGGTTATACAGCCCCTTTTCCTGCTGACTGCGCCGTAATTTCTCCTTCTCTTTCTTCCTTAAAGTTGCCGGAACCTTTCCTTCCCCGGACGATTCCGATGGTCGGATTTTCGCCCAAGACGCCTCCCTCCCCCCCCTCAGTTGTTGTTGTTGAGCCTCCTTTTTTTTCTCCACAACGACCCCCTCCTTTTCAGAGGAAAGGAAAGAGGAGGCGTTCCGTGGCCCAAAGCCGGCCTTTCTTTCAACTTCCGCAACCCTTTTTTTTTTTCTCTGCGCACGTCATCCCCCCCTTCCCTCTTTTGCTGTTATAAAGCTGCCAATGTTGATAGTTTTGACTCCCCCTCCTGATTGAATCCCTCTTTTCCTTCGAAACCTGGTCCGTCTCTTCCTTCTCCCCCCGTTAAGCGGTCGTTTCCCTTTCCCCCACTCCTCTTTTTGCGTCGCCACCATGAACGTCCCTCCCCCTCGACCTTCCCGGCAAGCGTTCTTCCCCCCTTTCCGGGTTATGTAATGAGCTCTTGTCTTCCTTTCCTCTTATCGGACCGGTTACCTTATTTCTTCACCCCCCACCTACCAGGAGGGGAAGTCCTTCCTTCCGACGCAGTGCTGGTGATCGCCCACAAAAAGTTAGGCCTTCGTAAGGCAGCAAGTAGACGGTTCCCTTTTCCTTTGCCCCCTACGCCGTGTGCATTGGCAAAATGGTGCTGGTATTTTTCTTCAGTTGCGTGCGGTTGACCGTCTGAATGGTTCTTTTTGTTGAGAGAAACGAGTTTTCGTAATCATTGAGGCTAGACGACGGTCCTTTTTTTTTATCAGTGCCTACCACCCTCGGTGCTTATAACATTCCGCTATTAGGAATGGGTAAGGAGGTGCCTGTGAGGCTTTCTGTCTGTGTGTGAGGGATTGTTTTTCGGAGGAATATTTTCGGCGAGCACTTCTTCTTCTTCCTTCCATGGTACAGGGTCATACTTTCCCTCCCGCTGTTTGGGTCGATGCGGCATGGTCCAATGGGCTTTTTAGGGTGAGTTTTTGGTTGCCTCACGAGAGGCCTTCTACCTGTCAAGGAACATTCTTCCTCTCTGCGGTAAGTCGTGCCCCTCTGATCTTAGAAAGTCTCTTTTCTCTCCGGGGTTTTTCCTCTCTTTTTTTCACCGCCAGTAAGCAGTCTGTCCTCCTCCTTCGGGGCAGGAAATTAGGCCCAAAATTTGTAAGATAAGGTCAGGCCCTCTTTAATGACGTACCCGGACCTCCTGTAATGGAAGCCTCGGTTTTCTTTTGTCCTTGTGAAATGAAGCAATCAAGCACCTACAGCGAGGGAGCTCTTTCCCCTCTACCTTAGGGGGACCTTTTTCCTGTAGGATGTCCCCATCCCGTCGGGACATGGTTGTTCCGGTGCGCGCGGGGTCTTTTTCCCTCATACCTGCCTAGAACGCCCATTTCTCCTTGTCTCCGGCCCCTGTTAAGCACCTCACTCTCCCCCCTTTCGTTGTGCACTCGTCCTCTCGGACACCCCCAAAGGGGGCACCGACGTCCGGTGGAACCACGTACACACCCTCCTTTTTGGTAAGCTCCTCTGATCCTCCCTCTCCCTCCTCCACTTCTCCCCGGTGCACCTCTCGGGGATGCGAGAAAGCTTAGGTCTCCTTCAGAAACAGGATTCTCTAGTCCCAGGACTCCCCCTCCCCCTCCAGTCAAGGCCGACTTCCCCTGCTCGTTAAAACGGTGCCCCTGGAAGTTGCGATTTTTCCGGAGTACTGCCGGTTCCCAAAAGCAGGCTCTTTCCTTCCTTCGGGAAACGCTTCCAAAAAAAATCACTCCTCTTTCCCCCAACGAGACAACACCCTCAACGCCGTGACTCCCCTCGGACTTTATGAAATGTGAAGCGCTTTTTGATTCTTCGGAAATCGGTATGAATCCTTCGTAAGCAGAACCCGGCCTCTCCCTCCTCCAGATGTTTCTCGGAAGAACAGTACCTAAATCAAGAAGAAGGGGCAGGACTCTCCATGAGGGGTCCTCTCTAACACAGAAGAAACCCTTTCCTTTCCCCTACTTAAACCCAACTTTCCTGAGTAATTTAATAAGTTAACCATCTTTTACTCGGGTTAAAGTCTCTCTCTTCTTTTTCAAGTACTCACTTCTTGGTAACCGTTGATACAACTTTTCCTAGGATTAGAGTTCTTTTTCTTTTTTCTACAGGAGGAGCTTGAGGTTGTCTTTCTCACCCCCCCACCGTCGAGAAGATGGGTTTGATTTTTTTGAGTCAGTGCAGGAAGAAGAGTTTCTTCCAGTAATTGATGGAGGTCGTCTTTTTCCCCTTTTCCCCCGTCCCAGGTGAAGGTAAACTTCGGTCCCTTTTCTATGAGATTTTCTTTAAGCTATGTGAAGGTGGAGGTAGGGCTTTTTTTTATTACTCTCGCTTGAAAGGGAGAAGGGTACCCCTTCGTTGTGACGTTGCGGGATGCTCACGTAGTCGTCGGAATACTCGCGGTCGTTTTCTGCATGGGCAAGAAGGTGGTCCCCCCCACTTTCTCCATGGACTGGATATGACTCATTTTATACCCCCCCCTTCTTTATAAGGCTACTTCTACAGGAAGAAGAAGTCTCGTTCTCTTCCCTTGAGGGTCAGTGGACAGCTTCTTTTTCTTCCCGGCGTGAGGCTCTGACAAATCCCAGGGAAAAAGCGACCCCTGTGATGACTTGCCATCTTTGGCAAAAGTGTTTAACAGTTAGGTGGTTTATCTCAGTAGAGGGCGATTTTTTCTAGTAGGTGATATTTCTAGGCTTCTCTTTCTCTGTCGTCAGCAATGACGCCGGTCCAGGACCCCGCCACTTGAAAGAACTTTCCCCCCAGTTCTTAAGCCAACTTTTCCCGAGTGACATTCATCTTTTCCCCCCTGGCGCTCAGCGACAGCAAGAGAGGGGCCTGAGGTATCCCCCCCCTTAAAGGAAATGAACGTCTCCCCTTCCCTGGCTTATCTCTTCTCGTTCTCCTCCTTTTTTTTCTTTTCTTATATTTAAGCTTGAGACCGTCGTTCTTTTAATAACTTCAGTTCCTGAATTTTTGGTGTTTCGGAGGAAGAAAGAGAATCCCTTCTTTTCGTATGGACTGCGCGGATGTGCTCTTTCCCTCCTATGTTGGATGAAGATCTTTTTTTTCTTCGGACTGACCCCGCGGGAAAGGTGTCCTTCTCCCTGTGAGGTACCGTCCCCCCTAGCGAGAAAGGGCTCCCTCTCCCTCTTCAACGACGATCACTTGAAGGTGATTTCCCCGCAGAAGGACTTGGCGGTCCCCCCGGTGAAACCACTGGTCCACAGCTCTTCCCGGTAAGCTGCCCTGGTCCCGGACTTTTCCTTTCTGTCTCAAGACACTCCCAGAGTCTAAGCTGTCCACCTTCCCCGATAAGGTCGCGACGTCTTTCCCCTTTTTCCTCCCGCAGGAGAAAGCTGCTTGTTCTTTCCGAGAAGTCGCAGATCCCTCCCCCGCCCCCCCCATCCTGACAATGCTCCCCCTTCTTTCGACGCACGGACACCCCTCCCCCCGGCACCCCCTATTTCCCTCCCCTCCCCTTGTCCAGCGGCCTTAATGCCCCACCTACCGCCTGAGTTATGCTTCTTCATCGACAAGGTCCTTTCTCCCCCTTTCCCCTGTCACCTGGTGCATGGACACCACCCCCACACAAGGAAGCCCTCCCCCCTTCCTTTGTCTGCATGAAGCACCCCTCTTTTCCTCCCACAGCTATTTCTTTCCCCTTTCGAGCGGTGATTTTGATTTTCGCCCAACCGCAATTCCGCAACTCTCCCTCAACTAGAAGCCGACCTTCCTTTTCTTCCAAAGAAGTGGACTGCTTCTGGACAAAGAGCCCCTGAGACTCCTGGAAACCCTCCACTGTGAACGTATTATGATCCCCTTATTAGACTTTGTTAGGTAGGTTCTAAGGGCTCCAGGAATGAACCCCCCCCTCGGAGGTACAGGCCCCCTTTTTCTTTTCGCAGCGGCTATGTCGGCGGTTCCGCGAAAGGACTTGAGTGTTCTCCTGTCGGGGATGCTGAATCTTTTTTCCTCGAAAGTCGTCTTCTCTTCCGAGCGGATGGGTTTTCGATCGCTCCCCTGACCTCCCCTTAATAGAAGTAGGGACTCTGGGCGGTGAATTGTGGCGGGCCCTCGGGGAGGCGCTTTCCGACACTGGCTCTTTCTGACCGGCTTTCTTCTTGGCCGGCAGTACATTCCTTGGGCCCCTCCCCCGCACAGTAGGTTTTCTTCCTGGTGAACGATCTGTGCTCGGCGGACTGGCGCGTTCTGGAAGAAGAGGTCCTGTGGCGGCGGCTGGGCGCTCCCCCCGAGTTGCTGGAGGCTTCTTTGCGGCAAAAAGAGAAGTTCTTTCTCTTCTGATTGATATTGTACTTGTGGGGAAGTGCAGATACTTCCCCCCCCTTCCTTTCCCCGCCAGGTGGTGGTTGTCCACCCCATCGAAATGTTAAGTTGAGGGGATCTCCCTTTTAGCGGTAGAGGTCACCACCGCGTCTCTTTCTTTTTCCATCGAAGGACAGTCCCCACTGGGAAATCCCCCGAAAGAATGAAACAGGCCCCCCCCAGAGGCGCGAGCTTACCCCGCGATGATGAAGTAACCTCCCGCCCCCCCAGGCAGGTGTTGGGCAACACAAGGGCCCCCTTCCCAAACCACGAGGCTGTCCAGGCCCCCTCCCGCTTTCCTGGCCACGGGACGCCCCCCGCGAGGACGACCGATCTTGCTGGCCGAATGGCCCTCCCTTCCTGTATACTGGCTGTCCCCCCTCTTTCCCCCCCGTCGAAGAACTTTCCTGGCGCTTTTCTCAAGAATACGCGCTCTCTTCCTTGCCCACTTCGAAGCCGCCGCTTTCTTTTTCCCCCCAAGTAACCTGCCGAATCCCCCCCATGATACGCAGCTCTCTTTTTCGCCGGGATGACCCTTCTGACAACGAGCTGCAGACCTTCCCCCCCTCATAATAGGACCCTTGTCCGCCAGCCCCCCCACTTTTTCGCCGCCATAACACCTCCCCCCCCCCGGTACTAATAGCTTTTGGGACTTGGAGGCACTTGATTCTTAGACGCAATGATTCCAGACCTTTCGTTCTTCCTACAAAAGCCACCCCTCCCTCCCCTCACGCACACAACCTTCCCCAGTACTTCCCATTGGGAAAAGAGCACCCCTTAGGGGGGCGACTCCCTTTTAACGTCTATTTTTTTCTTCCAGCAGTCGCTAGTTTTTGGGGCGCTCAAAGTCTCCCTTAAGGAATTGTAGGAGGTGTTTATTTTCTTTTTTAGGATGATCTACTTAGGCAAGGGTTCATAGTAATTTTCGCATAGATGAAGCGTCCAAGCCGTGCGTCCGATCCCTTCTAAAGATGAAGAGCTCCTTCAGCTACTTGGGACGTTACATGGTGGCCCTCTTTTCTGTAAGAGGCAACCTTTTTCTGCAGAGTGATACGCGACCCTTCCTTGTTGCAATAAGGAGTCCGGGACGAGGAGTCCTCTGCAGAGGTTTTTTCTCACCTTTTTCCTCGGATGACCTGGTCGCCGATCTTTCTGTTTCCTAGTTATCGGATGGCCCGTTTTTCAGTCCTGGCCTCTGCCCCTCGAAGAATTCCCCCCCTCCACGTTGTTGTTGTTTTAAGGAGGTGGGCGAAACGCTCGGCCAGGACCCAGTCCCTTTTTCTCCACGATTACTCCCTCGGACCTTGAGCGGTTCTCGCCGTCCTAGAAGTTTGCTGTCCCCCTCTCCAATTACGCTCTCTTCTCCTGACCCCTCAGGGGACGCGCAAACTGGTCCTTCCTTGCCAGAAAGTTCAGAACTTCGTTTTTCTTCCTTCGGAACGCTGTTACCCTCCAACTGACCATAGACCCATTTCCTTTTCCTCCTGTGTAGCGTTCTTATTCTCCCTAAGTCCGGGTTCGTTTTTCTTTTTTCTGATTGATAAGGACGATTTTTTGACTCTTCCCCTCCAAGAACATCCCTAAGTATTAAGGCGGGATGTGAGCTCCCCCCCCTTGAGCGGATCTATCCCCCCTCCAGTAGCCCATGAATAGACTTCCCTCCCAACTCCAAGTTTGAAAAAATTTCATGGAGGAAGGTGGTTTACGCTTTTTCCGGAGGTGAGGAAAGCTTGGGTGGAATCATTGAGGCACTCCCTTAGAGTAATAAGTGCATACCCCTATACATTCTCCCAGGGGTGAGGGAGGAGGCCCTGTTCATGAAGGGAGGGAGTTTTCTCGAGTATGTTTTTGCCTTTTTATGCAGATAGTGACTTGCTTCCCGGAGAACGAGATTTTGTTTTCCATGGTCTCCTCCCGGGCTCCTTGAGGGTGGGGGGGGGGTTTCCGTTCCTCCTTCCCCCAGTGGTCAATTGCGGTTCTCGTGCTAGATCAGAATATCCCCCAGTTATTAGAAGGGGGTGTACCTCAAGAAGTTAGACATCCTTTAGGTCTTCCGAGCCACCCCCCTTCTTTTTCTTTCAGGTAGGAATAGAGTTTTTTTTTTTATGATGGAAGGACTCCCTCAGAAGATGGTAATGGGCCTCCCTGTTTTTCCCTTGACCTCCTCTCCTTCAGGAACACTGCGCGGGAGATGGAGAGCTAGAGCCCTTTAAAGGGAAGGAGGATTGGGACCTCCTCCGTAGGCCTTTTATTTCTACGGAAGGGTGTTTTCTCCATTTGAAGACCTTTTCTTTAAAGAAAGAAGTTTTCCCCGTAACTTCTTTATCCTATGTAGAGAAACCCCTTTCGGGAAAAGAAAGGGACCTCCTAAGGAAAGTCCCACCCAACCCCCTCAATTCACTTTCCCTCCCATTATAGGTTTTTTCCCCCATTTTCATAGGGGCTTTCCTTAGGAGAGAGAAGACAGCCTCTGACCCCCCCGCTCCCCTTACTGAGGGCCCCTTCCCAAGTAAGAAGAGAAAGTCTTTTTCGGTGAAAGATAAAAAAGACCTTTTTCTTGCTCAAGTATACTCCTCCTCCCCTTCCGGGCCGTCCGCGGGAAGACCTTTTTTTCCCACAGAGAACCCTTGATGGCCCCGCCAGTCCCTCCCCCCGCACAGACCCCTTCCAGTTAAAACTTTACGTGATGAACTGCTGCATCTCTCTCCCCTCTCTCTTCTTCATCGACGGGAGCTTCCCCTTCCGTCAGAAGCCCCTCTCCTCCTCGAAGAACTCCTTCATACCCGCTCCTTTCGGGCCGAATCCAGAATCCGGTTCCGTTTCCCAAGAAGAGATCTCCTCTGCATGTCACGAACTCCCCCCGGAGCCCAGAAACCGACATATCTAAAAGAAAAAATTAGTTACAGACAAGACGGGGTCACCACGGAA
>Ga0179591_1287940_pt1 | contig 10100 bp, 6 predicted proteins | sample CZOMad2_1_08_16f_FD_182891 | JGI IMG/M metagenome (GOLD analysis project Ga0179591, IMG submission 182891) | Vadose zone soil fungal communities from Angelo Coast Range Reserve, California, USA - CZOMad2_1_08_16fungal (PacBio error correction) | ecosystem: Environmental > Terrestrial > Soil >... | reverse complement strand
TTCGCCGATCATCCCTTGCGATTTCCTTAGAGTTATCCCCACCATGACGATCACCCCCGTGGCGTTCGTCATTTTTTTTCCAACATTACCTTTTCTTTGAGAGCCCTCCCCCCGGTGACTTTTTATTCTAATGGACTTAAACTCCTTAAAAAGACGCAATTATCTAAGCTTCTTTCCTTCCCCTCTCTCGATTCTTTTTTGTTGTTCCTGTCAAGAATTACCTCTTCTTTGGAAGCCCCTTTCTCTTTTGCCTTAATCCACCTTAACCTCTTATTCAGGCTACCCTTTTTCGTAGTATTCATTCACCCCAACCCCCCCCCCCCCCCCCCCCCCCCCCCACCCCCCCAACACCCCCCCCACACCCCCCAAACCCACCCCCCAATTTTCAGAATCCCATATCTTCATTGGCCGGCGGTTCAGAGTTTTGGGGATTTTGCTGACACATCTTTGAGTAATCGGCAGTTCCTCGACCCTCCGGCCCCTGCCATAGTAGCCCCCCGATCACGTGAAGGTCTTCGGGAAATTTCTGCCCTCGCCTTTTGAAGTAACCCTTTTTCAGTTCCTTCCGACACTCTTTTTTAAGAGCGCTTTTCGTCCTCTTTTCGCTTGGCCCTTCCGGTGCAGCACTTGATTCAGGTTTTTTCGCCAAAGTCATGCATTCCCTTAGGTTCTGCTTTTTTAATTGATCCTCGAAGAACTTTTCCCGCTTTTTTTTCCCGGGCACTTTCTTTTTTTGATCTTTCGTCGGTGAGAGAATCTTCCAAAGCTCAGGTCTTTGAAAATTGACAGAGTAAAAGAGCGTTCTCTTTGGCTATGATTGCCTTTTCTCGACCCCCCAAAGAGGAGACTTCACGCTATTTGCGAGAACTTATCCCCAGCCCCGCCACATCTTCGAACAGATTGGACGGCACCTCTTTCTTACGGCCTATGTTACGTTCCCCCCGTCTGCTTATGAACCATTAGCTATCATGCTTTCTCCCAAACCTTTAGAGGCAACCTAGTTCAAAGTGTCTCTCCATGCCCTTTTTGACCAAGGCTCCAGCCAAATTTTCTATCGCGTTTTGAGGAGTTTCATCCTACGCCTCTCCCTCCCCCTCTGGCCTCTCAAGTTTTCTCTTGTCCGTAAAGTCAGGATCGCGTTGTTTTGCATGCTGGTTTTTTTGCCTCAGTTTTGGCCATTCCTTCCCTTCCGAGTCGACCCTTTTTCGTTCCCACTCCTTTTTCTGATGCAACGAGAGGCTACGACTTTTTTTCTTACGTGGAAATCCTCCTCTCTATTTTTTTTTTGAGAGCTTTTTCCTTCAACCGTCGTAGCTTGGCTCCACAAGGTTGTCGATATTCCATACTTCTCTACCACTTTATGAGGCGGCCCAAAAACTTTCCCTGCGAGGGACCCCCCCTTGCCGAATTTTCCCGAGTTCTTTTGGCATAGTGGTAGTTTTTGTTTTTTTTTTTTTGCGAGCTTCTCTAAGTCCTTGCCTTCGGATGAGCTTTTCCCCAAGCTGATCTTAGCCTGGTTCCCCACCTTTCTCTATTTACCTACACGAGACAACTTTTTTTTTATAATTCCTCTTCCTAGAGGAGACCCTTCTCGCACAAAGTCCCTTCCGAGAAGTGTTCGTCCCCTTCCCCTGTTCATTTCCCTGTATTCATTTGCCGTTAAAGCCTTCTGATTCTGGCCCTCCGCTTGGTGTTCGCTTTTTTGACTCAGTCCTTACGTCTCCTCTCTACGACCGGAAGTTTTTTCCCCCGAGGAATATCAATTTAAACATCCTGATGCCCGGTCCATTTGCATAGGGACTGTGTTCCCCCAGCCACTACTAATCCGACGGTTCACCCTCTGAGAGAGTGACCCGATGCGTTGCAGGAAGCTCCGTGAGATTCTTCAGGCCTTCCTATCCCACAGAGCAGGTCTGCTTTCCTTATTGGGAAAATATTCCTGCATTGGCCTTTGGAGTCCAGGATCCTTTTCTTCCCGTAAACTTTCTGAGAAGTAAAGCCTGTTTTTTTCGCGAATCCTATTACTTCTTCGGCAGTCGAAACCCCTGCTGTGTTTCTTTTTTTTCCTGATTCTAGAGGACTGCCCCGCTCTCCGGATACGGGTATTCCTCGTTTAGTAGAGAGTGCCGGTTCTTTGCCCTCTCCTTCTTTTATAGTGAATCGGTGCACCCACCTCTTCTCCGGTTTATATGGGTCCTCTTTAATTTTTTTCCTCCAGATAGTTCCTTTCAGATAGGTCCTTTTGTAAGACTTCCCAATTTTGTTTTCGAACCCGCCGAACGTCGTTTGGACAGGAATCCCCTTTTACTTTTTTGATTTCTGCTAACGATTTATTTGGGTTTTCTCTAACCCGTGAAGGCCTTCCCTTATTTTCTTCTTTTCTCCTGACAGTGCCGAATTTTTACATCTTCTTTCTCTTCCCCTCTAGGTTTTCCCCTGCGGCTTCCTCCTTCTTCTTTGTTCATTTTTCCCATGAGACCACAATAGATTTCCCCCCATGAGCCAGGACCCGGAAGAGTCTCGAAAATCTCTCCCAGACCCCCCTATGGAACTCAGGCCTCCCCCGACGATTGGCCGGCAGCGATTTCTCGACGCTGGCTTTTCCACCCTCGCATCTTCCCCCACCGAAGTCCTTTAGAATCAGCGCCTGTAGAATCCCTGAAATGCATGGGTTCCTCCTACCCCTTGGGGTTTCTCCCCTGGACTTGCCTTTCTCCGGATTGATTATTCCCCTTTAGCTCCCATGCACCCGTAGGCCCTTTTCCCCATAGGGCTTGGACGCTTTTCTTTCAGAACACCTCCCCAGGAGATCCGAAATGATGGTCTCACAGAATTCTTCGACCTATTGAGTCTCCTTCTGGCATGTTAAATTCTCCGTGAATATTTTGCAATGACATGTCCAGAGTTTTCCAGGTTTTTCGTCACTTTCCGGTAAACACTCTCCGAAGATTTGATAGAAGGGGAGATACACCTTTTAATCCCCCCTCACTGACTAGAGCGAATTGGCCGACGGCCTTTAACCATCCTGGGCTGAGGATACGCCCTATTATCCAGGGGAGCTTCCCTTTTCACAGAGCCTGTAGGCGTAGACATCTAGATCCACCTCGCTGACCAAACCCTTTGATTAGTTTTATTCCCCCCCTATTTCTTACTAGTGCAACCGGTCCATAATTTCAGATGGGTGAACCCGCTCAGCCCCTTTTTTTTTCCCTCCGGGCACTCTTTCTGAGATTCCCCCCCCCTTGATCTCGCTTTCGCCGACATTTCTGGCTCGAACTTCGGCCCAGCATTTCCTCGAGAGTTTCCTCTCGCTTGGGTGCATTTTCAAGGTCAACTCCTTTTTAGCTTCTTTCCGTGTTCAAGTGACACCCTCCTTTTTCCCCCTTTCCTCGCGAAGCTCCTTTTGGATGTTTGAGCTATGGATAGATCCTACGTTTTGTTGGAGCCCCAAGTAGTATGCGTTTTGTTCCCTCCCGTTCCTTTAACCCTTTTAGATTTTCTCTTTTTCGTTATCGGACTTCGACCGATCCCCCCAAAATTTGATGCTTTTTTTTCCTGATGACCCCCCTCTTCTTCTGGACCCCTCCCTGAGCACCTTTATAGACCCCGAGATGATGGCTCGTGATTTTTCCTGAATCTGAGGCTTTTGGTGTTTTTTCGTTCAAGTTTTTTCAGGCTGGACTCCCCCAAGATTTTTTTGTTTTTGATATTTTTAGAAAATTTTCCAATTTTCTAACGTGTTTTTCCCACATCCTTGGAGAACTCATTCTTCCCTTCCTTCGAGATGTTATCCCCCCCCTTTGACGGGCCGAAAGACTTTTGGTTATATATTCGCAAGCTTTTTTTTTTTTCAAACTATCACATTATTTGCTTCCGGTCCGTTACTTCCAGACTTCCTGGCCTTCTATGGACCCTGACTTCCTTTCCATTCCCTTTCGTATAGATAACAATCGTAGAAGTATTTTCGGCCGCTTTGAACTCTCCTACCTATAAAATTAAGCTGTCGAGCGGCGTTTTCTTTAGGCTTTTCCAGAGACCTCTCCAGTGGAATTCAATTTCCGAGATGGATGTTGCGATCTTCGGTCTTCAGCCCCACCGCCCCTAGTCAAAAATAGTTAAAGGCCATATGTCTCTCCTCGCTTTTTCCCTCGATTGTTGGACCGCGCCGGATAACTCGTCCATGGGTAATTACAAAGACTTTTCTGTAATTTTTCTCACGAATTTGAAGACGCCCAAAACTCCGAGGATTGCCAAGATGTCTCATGGGGTCTCTTTCTAGTTTATTCGATACCCCCTGAAGCTGCTCTTGGGGTCGACTCCCTGTTCTCTGCACTTAGACCGGATGCTTATGGAGCTATGCCCACTTTTTTCCCCAACCCTGAGATATTTTCTCGGTAGTGCTGGCCCCTCTTTTTTCACTTTGAAGACTGCTTGTTAAGATTCCCCTCGGTATTCCCCATTTGTCCAGAACGTTTTTTTCGAAGGCCCATAGTGTCCACTATTTCCTTCCTTAAATGAGGATGGGATCCCCCGTAACAACTCCACCTTACCTGCAGATCATCCTCCCAGACCTCTTTCTTTTTTGAAAATAGGCTCGGTACGAAGGTTCTTGTCTTGTAAAGGTCCTAGAATTCCCTTCTCGGATCGAGTTGAGCTTTTCTCCACGATTCCCCCCTCGTAGGAGCCAAGTTGGCAGTCTCTTTTTGAACTCTTTTATGATCGCCAGCATGCTTTTCTTTCCCGAGTTTCGAACCCGCGATTTTGCAGCGCAATGATTTTGCGTGGGCCCCCTGGTTCCGTCAACTCCCCTGATGTTTTCCGACGAACATAGCGTCCCTCCCCGTGGAACCACCTTCCCGTTTTTTTTATCTCGATGTTTATTTCCCAAGGCGGCCCTTCCAAGCAGATTTCTCCGAACTCGACAATTGACTTCCAAGTTTTTCGAACATGAAACCTCCGCATAAGGATTTGTCAATTTCTTTCGTGGAGAGTGCGTTTCCGATCACTGCGGGTTATTCCGGGTCGCTCTTAACCAGTACGACCTCCCCCTGCGAGTTTTTTTTTTTTTTTTCGGGGCCCCTTCATGGTTCCCTTCTTTCTACGCCGCCTCTTTTTCGAGACGTCTGAGTCGCGATTTGCTCACACTTTTTTTTCTCCCCCACCTTTTATGAAACCCCCCTTAAATTTTTTCGAATCCTCTTGGCTCTAAGAAAATGCAATCCAGGCGACAATTGACCAGCCTCCTCGACATCTTTCCTGCGACAGCAGCAGGGGTGACACTATCCCACTTCGGCAAGTACTTTCTTCGCGAATTTTGTTGGTCCTAATTTTCCTCCCATTAAAGTAATTCTTTGGCGATCCGGGGTCCCTAATAGACTTTTTGAGCAATCTTTCCGGGGTTTTTCCCCCCCCAAAGAATTTATCTCTATTCCTTTGTTTTTTGACGAGCTATTTGTACAGAAAGAATCCCAAAACTGAACCTTTTTCGAGACCGGCGGAGCAAAAGCCCCGGTCGGGACCAATATGACCCCCGAAGTTTAAGTGAGAAATGAGCCTCCCCCCTAGTTATCTAGGGTAGGCTTTAGGCTCCACAACCCAGATTTTTGACAAATTTTCGACCATGTCATAGTCCAAGAGGAATCATTTCTATTTTTCTTCTTACAAGATTTTTATATGATTTTTACAACTCGGCCCCTTCTGTGCCTGCCTTTTCTCTTCTTCTGGTTCACCTTTTTTTTTCCCGGTCTTCCACTCAGTTTCATAAATCCCCCTTTTTTGATAAGGAGTCTATGATGGTTGATGATGTCCCTTCCGGACCCTACAGCAGCTGTTATCCTGAGACCCCATCTGAAATATCAACAGATTTTCCGGAGGCTTTTTTTTCCGGGACGTTTGTGAGACCCCTTCCCAAATTCGGACTTTTCGTTTTGACCCCCAGGACCTTTCCGATACCTACTCGTAGACCTAACCGACTGATGATGTCTTACCAGTGCTTCATTTTTTTTGCTTAAGTTCTTTAGTACCCCTAAGATTATCCCGTAGCCCAGACTTGATGGAGTGTTTCTTTCAGGCCTCCTTTTCTAGCCGTTCTCGTCTTCACCCTTTAATTTTTACGCCTATGCTATCGGGCCCCCCCCTTTTTTTTTGGCGGCCTTGTTTAAATCCCCCCGTCATTAATTGATGAAATCATCTAACTTTGGAACCGCGCCTTCCCAGTGAAGTTTTCCTTGCGTCTCCATCGTAGTATTTTCCTCCCCTTTTTTCCTGTAGACATGTGTGGTCGTTTCGATTTAACTAATTACCGAGATTCCCCCATTTCTTCCCTTCTCGGTTTGAGAATTTTGTTCCAGGAGTCCGTCATCTTCGTCCAGCTCTCCTTACAAGAAAAGCTTTTCCCCAAAAAATGACCTCGGAACCGGGAAGGGCCATTCTACTCTGCGCGCAAGATGTGTAAACATGCTCCGCCTCTTCCCTTATTCTCCGCTTCTTTGGATTTCCTCAGTACCTTTCTGGTGCGAACTACCAATCCCTTTTTTTGAAATCTCCTCCTACCTTTTTTTGACCTCCCGATTGGCTTCTTTCAATTTCGAACCGAACCCTGAATTTCATCTCCCTCCCCCCCGAATTAAAGGATCAGTTTCTCCTTAAAAATCCTTTTTCCATATAGGAGTTACTGCCCCCCTAAGGTTCCCATACCCTTCTATTCCCTTCTCCTATCTTAACCGGCGACCTTTCGAGCCTGATTTCATCCTGCCAGATATAACTATCGTCTCCGTCGTAGGGATAGGCTCCCTACCTATATTGACCCTTTCCCAAGCAAGCTCTCTCATGGCCCCGCGGACCCGCCAGGACCCTTCGATCAAAGTCCTTTACGTGGGGGCCCATCAACGACTTTTCTCGACTCGAGATTTCCCGCCTCGACCAAGGAAGTAGTTGTGGAAGTTCCTATCCACCCCCCACTCTTTTCCTTCCAAAGACTGCTGGGACGAAGCTTTTTTTTTGGCCCTTTTCAATATGAGACCCCCTAAGGAACCGCCGACCTTTCCGCCTTAATCTCTCCTGAACGTTTTAGACCCCTACTCCCCCCGGTCAGGACGTGGTCAGAGAATCCCCTTAGAGTTTTGAGAGTTCTCCTGATCCCTCCCCAAAGCTCCCCCCTTTTTTATCGACGGGTTCGAGGATTTTGAAAATGAAAATTTCCAAAGCCTACAGTCCCTTTTCCCTCTCCTGGTCTTTCCCTCCGGCCTCGCGTCGAGCCCATTTTTAGATAGTTCGGCCCCCCTTTTTCTAGTCAGCTACCTTGGCTCCCCCCAACTTAGACCTCATGATACTCCGGTTTTTCCTTCCAAGAATCTACCTTCACCAAATGACGGAAATTATCTTACTCTAGAGTTGACCTTCATAATATAGTCGATCCAGAGATGCTCTTCCAAGAACTTATTGTCTTTCCCAAGTGGGTACTTCTTTCGTCTCACCCTTGCGTGGCACCTAGGATCGCGCCACTCCCCTAAGACCCCTTCCGAGAACGGGTTGAAGTATAGAAAACGGCGGTAATAGCACTCCTTCGTGGCAAACCCTTTTCGTAATTTCTTCACTCAAGAAGGGTTTGTCATGAGAATTCGCTCCCCCCCAAAACCAGTCAAAAAGGGTCTTCCCCAGTTCTTTTGACTTCTTTGAACCTCTTGATTTAATCCTATTCCTTTTTTCACCCTGTCCTGGATTTTGGACCCCCTGCGCGGCCCTAGAATTCTTTTTATAGACAAGATCTCCTCGTGCCTTCAGGGCGGAAAATTCGAGAGATTGGTTTTTCACTTTTTTCCGCGCATATTTCCCCTTTTTTTCTCGTTTCGCTTTAGTTTGTGTCTATGATTTTACTCCTGTTTCTCCAAGGTTTCTCTTTATCTTACAATTTTGGTTTTCTCAGATTTTTAGATTTCTTTCCCCCATCATTGCCCAGAACCGCGCTTAGGCGCGTCTCGTACGGCGCCGTTTAGAACTCCCCTGATAGTCTTCCAGGAAGCTTCCTTTTTTCTTTTTTTTGCGACCCCTGGAAATGCACCCTTCGCGTACCAGAGACGAAGTTTTTGCAGACTAGGCACGGATTTTCCTTATGAAGCCCCCGATGGATTGCCACCGCCTTCTTCGTCTTCCTACAGACTTTATATTTTCCGCGCTACCTATCCCCCCGATTGCTTCTTGTTTTGAATGATTATAGGATTAAATTTCTCGTAGTTCCGATACTTCCTTGAATGTTTCTCCCCCCGTAGTTCGGACCCCCCCACGCTCCCCCCCCCCCCTTCCGGAGAACGTAAGTCGTCTTGAGACTCCGATTTTTTCGCGAGGCTCCCTGAAGGTTCTAAATTTTTCTTCCTGGGGTCCTATCTTTCAGATCTGTCTTAATTAATTTTGGTGAGCTCTCACTGATGATGGCCGTTCTCTCAGATCCGGAGTGGATCTCTACCTTTCCTAATTACCTCCCCCGATGTGACTCCTGTACTTCTGCCCTAGTCTTTTTTTTCAATTTTTTTTCCATTTCCGCGCTCCTTCAAGGTGGAGGTACTCTTTTTGGTTTTCTTACGAACTTCCCTTATGCTTAAGTTTCCTCTTTTTCCTTTTTTTTTGTAGAGATTTTCCCGAATCCCCTTTTTTCTGGGAAGTTTTTTCCCAAAAAACCTCTGCCTGACTTCCTCCCCCCCCCCCACGCTTTTTCTGAGTCCTTTTGAATTTTAGGCGATTTGCGGTTCCCCCCCTCCGTTTTCGGGGTATCTCAAATTAGCCTTCTATTTAGCTCCTTCTCCCTACCACATCCCGGAATACCTCTTCCTTAATCTTCCCAGATCCTTCCCTTCGCCCTTTTTCCGCAACCTTCAGTCATGACCTTTCCTCTCTGCTTGTGCCTTCGCGCGTTCTTCGTTTTCCCCGGTTCTCGCAATTTGCTCCTTTGGTTCCGGACACCATGCATTTTGTCCTCAGGGAATCTTTTTTTGGCCTCTTTAACTCCTGAGACACATCCAGCAATCTTCTTCGCAGAAGCGGTCTCCTACTTTCTCTCGAACCCTCTTCGGTTCCTTTCCTATTGAGGAAGAAGTTATAAGAGCCAGGGATCCTTTTCCGAAGATTTCCCTCTAGCTTTTTCCAGGCTATGTGCGGAAGAAGGTTCTTTTAGCCTGGCGACCGCAAGAACTTGAATTTGGGACCACGAGACCGTAGAGATGAGAAGTTGATTTTTCGAACCCCGCAGTCCGATAGCGGCCAAGCTGCGCTGTCGCCTTTCAGGACTCTCCACCCCAATTTTTTTGATGCCCCAGCCTGATACCTCCCCCCCGGTTTTTTTAGAACCCCTTGAACTTCCCCCCGGATCCTCTACCTGTCCCTTAGTCCTCCTTTTAGCTTTTTTGACAGTCTTTATAACTTATTCTTTTTTCCCTTCCCCAATTTTTTTCTGCAGAGTTTTCTTTCTTTTTGGCCCTCTTTGTCCGTAGCGTGTTTTGAGACTCCGGTCCCCACCCCTCCGATTTTTTCCGCCGATAAGTTTTTCAATTAGACCCCCTAACCCTTTGAAACGCCCCGAACAGACCCCTTTATGGGGACTCTACGACAGGACTGATAGAGACGTTTCCCTTTGGGGCTTTTTTTTAGATACATGTCTTGGGCCCCATTCCGGACCAGTGGGTTCATTGATTCCCGTAGTGTCTTATAAAGCTTATGATTTAACATTTTCTGTCAGGTTCTTTGATTTTACACCCCTCTTAGCCTCGGAACAGAGACCTCCAGTGCCTTTTTACCCAAAATTCGGGCTTTCTTCGAGCATACTTTCCTGTAGATCTCCGTTCACGAGGTGGCTTCTTGCTTCCTTCCTGAATTCGTGTCGCTTTTTATCTTTTTCAGGTTCCCCCCCCTTTTCCTTATAATTGACCCATACCCCAATTGGGGCTGTTCTCGGAGCTACCCCCAGCTCCACCTTTCTTGACTCTCCGCCCCTTGATACTCTGCGTCCCTCTTTCCGCTCCCTTCAAATCTTTTTTTAACTTCCTTGGACGATTGGCTTGGAGTCTTCATGTCTCCCCTAAGCCTCTCTAACTCGACTGGATCGTTACAAA
>Ga0179591_1370981_pt1 | contig 10101 bp, 8 predicted proteins | sample CZOMad2_1_08_16f_FD_182891 | JGI IMG/M metagenome (GOLD analysis project Ga0179591, IMG submission 182891) | Vadose zone soil fungal communities from Angelo Coast Range Reserve, California, USA - CZOMad2_1_08_16fungal (PacBio error correction) | ecosystem: Environmental > Terrestrial > Soil >... | reverse complement strand
GAAGGAGAGTTTTCCTTCCTAGCGTTCACCCTAAGGAAATTTGATGATAGCCGTTGTGGCGGATCTTTTCTTCCTCTCGGTTTTTTTCGTCGCCCTTATTTCCCCCTGGTAAAACTTAAATGCAGAAGTTCCCCCACCTTATCTTTCCCCTTCATCCCCCCCGTGTCTGTGAGAAATTTTTTTTTGACTCCTTCATTCGATGGGGTTACCCCCAGGTCACTTTCCCTATTCAAGAGAGCGGAACCAGAACACACCTCCCCTCCCTCCGGGCTCTCTCTTAAGAGGGGCGGTGAAGCTTTACTTACTCGAACGATCTCCAAAGCCCGGCAAATCTTATACCGGCTTTCCCTAAAGGTCTGCACGTTCCTAGGTATATCCCCTCCCCTCTTCTTTCCCTGTTTTAGATGGAAGATGATGCCATTGTCCCCTTCTCCTGGATCCTTAGCTGAAGCGTTTGGAATTCCTTTCCCATCTGGTATATTCCTTTGGTTGTGGGTTTAGAACGCGCGGGAATCGTTGTTTTTCCTCCCCGGACCTCATCCCGACACCGGAGGTCTCTTTTTTTCTCCCTGTATACCCTTTGATCTGACTCGATCACCCGGCCCGCCCCATCTTTCCTGTCTTTTGTACAAAATTTCCCCGATTCTTCTGTACCCTCCCTCCACTTCCCGCATTGAAGTTCGCCTTTGACGTTTGTGTGTTTCCCCCCTCTTGTCTCCCCTATTCACGTCCCCCGGCCCCCTCTTAACTTACTCTTCCGGAGACCCCTTCTGTGCCCCCGTCAGAAAGGGCTATCTTGGTTGGATTAGAGGCTCCGTCCCCTTCCCCTAAGGTTACCCCTCTACTGACGTTTCTCCGTGTGCCTTCGTGCGTCTCTTCCCATCTCGCCCTCGTCCGCTCTCCATCCTCCACCAGATAGATCTCTTTCTCCCCTTTCGGATTGTCTTTTTCTCCCCAGTCACCAGGTAAGCCCCGGCAAGAGGCTGGTACTCCCGAGCTTCCTCACTGTCACGGTTTTCGTGTCGGAACGTCTGGCGAAAAGCTGTTCTTGCGCCCCCCTCCCGATCTTCCCTCTCCCCCGCGCGCATTTCCAAGCGCCCAGCCTGCTGGTTTCCCCCAGCTACTCTCCAGCTGCTGGCGGCCCGGTTCGAAATAAAAATAATGAATTCCCTCAAGGTTCATCCCCTTTTCGGTAATTCAAAAGAGCAAAGTCACCATACGGTACCTCACATCCTAGATTCTCTTCCCCCTTCCGAGGGAGGATTTTTTCTTCCCTTCTTTGCGTTAGGAAAGTCTGTCCGTATGCCCCAAACTCCTTCCCCCTCTTGGCACCCTCCTGTGGCCGAACAGACCCTCCAGGTAAGCCCTTTATCTCCTTCTTGTTTACCCCGGGTCCACAAGCATCTGCTCCTTCTACACCTGCTTTAGGACAGATTTTCTTTCTGCCATCAGTAAAAATGGGTCCTCCCCCCCTTCCATTCTCTCGGGAGTGGTCATGTATGTTCGCATTACGGACTTGCTCAGTTCCTTTTTTTTGCCTCCTTTACATAGTGTATTCGGTTTTTTCCGCATAGTCACCAGGAGGGCCTGGTGCCCGTTTTAAAGACGATTCTATAAGGTTGTTTCCCGTTCTCTGGAGAAAGCATCTTCCCTTTTCGTTAGTCTTTCCTGGGAGACAGGTCAAAAACGTTAATTCCCCCCGGGGTTTCTCTTCTTTTCTTTTGCTTTTTGGTTATCCAGACATGTGATCAAAAAATTGCCCCCACGTCCCCTTCTGACTGGATGGCATTGTAATTTCTTTGCTGTACCCCTTTGAGAACCAAACCTTATGTACGCAAGTCCCCCCTTTTTTACCGTGCCTGAGACATGCTTCTGTTGCCGGTGCTCAGACCGCGAGGTGACGGCCCCTCCCTGAACCTTTATCTCCCCTCCCTAGCGTTCGGGCGTTTTTCCTTTTTTCCCTTTCTAGACTGTTCCTTCATCTCTAAGAGAAGAACTAAGCCCTATTTCCCCTCGTTTTTTAAGGAAGCTTGCGTCGCTTCTCTTTTTTTCCTCTGAATGTTGTCAGAGCGGCTGCGGCCTGTGTGAAGGGCTACGAGATGGCGTGAGTACTCCCCCCCCCGACCCCCTCCGAATAAATGTTTTCCCTTTCAGAAGCCACGTCGATAAGGCAGGTTTCTAAGGACCTTCTTTTCGTCCCCTTCACCTTCTCGGCGTTTTTGGCAGTGTGCGCTCAGCATGTAGAACTAGTCCCGAGAAGCACACTTTCACACCCCGCCCGCACCCCTTACCCCCCCTTTTGTTCCCCCCCAAGTTCCCAGTGATGGTCTCAGACATACTCACCTCACGTTTGTTTCCCTGTCCCCCTCCGTTGAACCCTCCCCAACCGTGAGAATATCCTCTGTTCACTCTTGTTGAGAGTGATGCCCTGTGTATCTCGTCCCTTTTTCTTCCCCCCCCAGCGGGTGTCTTTTTTTTGTAGTGAACATGGCATCAAGGAGTGTCAAAAAAGCTGTTTTTTTTGTCGGGATGGGTGTCGATTCTACCTGATCCCCGAGAAGAGACTAATTTGAGCCCACACGTCAGGCTCCAACATTTTTTGCGCATGTGCCTTCTTCTTCTCCTAAGCTACCTTTTCAGGGTCTCTTAGAATATAGTGAGCGGAGGATGACTAGATAAGCCCCTTTTCCCCCCTTGCGGAAGATCCTGGGCCCCATTTAAATCCTCTTTTAGACCCTTGCCCCGAAGTTTAAAATTGGATCCAGGGTTAAAGAATCTCGCCTAATGATGGCCCGACCTTGGCCTTGATTTCTTTCTTAGTCTTCCTGCTGCCATTTCGAATGTAAGAGATTCACAAGTCGCCCTTTTAGAGAAGCGGGTTCAATATCAATAATTTCTTCCTCTCCCGGTCCTTCGCCCCCCGTCCTCCCATGGGTTCCGGGAGACAGAAATTCCCATTTTCATCCCTGGCTGCCCCTCCCCCTTTCAATTTTAAAGTGTGCTTACTGAAGTTTTTCTCCCTTATGGTTCCCTCCGAATGAGAAACACCCGGGAAAGAAGGCCTCTTCCCTTTTGTTCCTTTGGTCGAACAGCGCACAACCGGTGCTTGATCCCAACCCAAGCCACAACCCTACCCTACCCTTTAATTACACCCGTGTAAGATTACCTTTCTCAATCCCTTCCACCTCGTCCCCTTACACGAGGATGATTTCCGCGGGCCTATCATATTAGGGAGGACTCCCCCCGGCCTTTTCCCTAGGAGTGTCAAGGGGGCGAACAGAAACTGTCCTTTCCCTCCAGCTTCTCGCCGCCCTTCCCCACCCCGGACCCGGTTCACAAGCAATGAAAAGCAGATTCTTTATTTGCTGATTTTCCTTTTCACTGTTTCCCCCCTCAAGTCTTTCATTTCTTGATGTAGTTATAGTAAAAGATGTGGTTTTCTTTATATCTCTAGACCTTGGCCCCTTCTTAACTGGTATAGATTGCTCTGAAGGGCTTTGCTGTTAGAAATTTTTCTGTCCCCTTTCCATTGTAGCCTTTTCTGTCCCCCCCCCTACCGTACATGATTTGCAGTGTTCAGCCCGGGAACGGACGTATTCGCAACACGTCCTTTTCCTGTTCGAGAATTTACTGGCCCCCACCCCCCCCCCACCCCAAAGAACTGAAAGAGCCTCTCCTGCCGGTCGTTCACTCCGGATAATGATTTCTTCTTTATTCTCGAAAGGTCCTCCTTCTACATTTAGTACTGGTGTCCCGAAAGAATTATTTCCGTCTTCGATCTTCTCACTCCCCTCTGACGCTGGCAAAAGAAGCACGATTTTCATTTGAAAATGCCCGTCCCCTGGCCTTCCCTTAGATGTTCAGTCTCAGAGGCCGTCTTCCTGGACCCCCTCTTGTGATTTTCATAGCCCTCTTCGAAGTGACAAGTAGAGTCGGGTTTTTTTGCCCTTCACTCGGTCTCTTTTGTAAATAGCTGCTGAGAGAAGGCTTTTGATTCCGCCGCTGCTTCCCCTGGAATGCTGTGCTTTTTTCGTGGCCCCGCTACTTGCGTTGTAGGTCCTTTTTCCACACCGTAGATGTAGGTACCTTTCCCCCCAGTCTCTCTAAGTGTGTTTAAGGTCAGCTTTCCCCTTTTGCTCCCTGGGCCACCTTCACCACTTCCCCCCTGCCCATGATCGAAGTTGCCTTTGATTCTTTTCCCTTCTCTCCACTGGGCAGTTGTTTCTCATGGTGTCTGTGCTGCGTGCCCGTGTCGATAAACTATTCGACAGGTATAAATTTCTGACACAATTTCTCCTGGGTTTCTCGTTCGGTCTCTTAAAAGAATAGGCGCTGCCAGAACTTTCCACCCCCCCCACCCCCTTCTCTACCATATTTTTAGAATATAAGAAAGTCCCGAGAGGCAGCTTTTCTCTTTCTTCCTCCCGGTCCCTACCCTCCTAGTTGTTCGCGCGTCCTTTTACCTCGAGACTTCTCCCCCCATTTCCCCCTTCCCATTTCCGATGAAGAATTCCGCCCCCCCGAGACGTTTGAGCCTTTTTGCCCCCCTTAACCCTACGGATGCTCCGACGTTCGGAGTTTTTTTTTTTATTGTTTTGTTTAAATCTTTGAGTGATGCACCGGTTTACACCTTCTCCCTTCCCCCTCTCCCCCCCCAATACATTTTCACTCCTCCTTCCGTGTTTTGTCTGAGCCTCTTTCAGTTAAGTAGCAGGGTACAGTTGACAGAAATTCTCCCCCTTCGTCCACCTTGTTTTAGGGCCAACCCCATAAAGACCAACCCCCTTCTTTTTTTAGTCAGAAGAGGGGATTTGAAGGTATTAGCCTAACCCTTCCCCTTTCTTCTCCAAGCCCCCCCTCCAATTGTTTGATTGTACTTTATTTTCACGAGAAGATTTAGGTGGTCCTAATCCCTACCTTACCCATGGAGAGTAGCTAAGTATTTTTGAATTTCTTTTATCCCTTGTGTCCCTCTGAAGATGGTCTTCGGTATTGTCCTCTTTTGTAGACACCCCCTCAGTTCCTATTCATGTGGTTGTGGGTTTATTTTCCCCATAGACGGACCCAGAAGTAGTTGGTTATTTGACTCCTACTCCTACTCGCCCCCTGAGCCTGGTCACAGTAAGACCTTGGTTTAATAGGTCTTTTCTATATCACTCCACCATTCCCCTAAACCACCTAAGCCCAGGAAAGGCCCAAAACAAAATCCCCCCCTATTTCTTCTTTCCTGTCCAAGTCCAGACCTGGCCAGACTTCCCGACATTTTTTCTCCGTTGAAGTTGAACGTGGGTTTGTCCTCTTCCCCCTTCTAGTTCCCCACCCTCTCACCATTCTTCTCTGACAACGTTAGCTTCCCTTCGTTGTTGTGCCCTGAATTCTACTCTTGGAAAGCCCCGAGCCACCTACGTCCCTTGTGTCTCCCCCCTGAAACCCTTGAGCCCCTAGAGGATTACCAACCGCTTACTGTGCTCTCCACCTGTCTCCTAGCACCGGAGACTACATCAGCCTTCCACTCTTTCAGGAGCCTTGCCGGTGCTCTGGTTTTCTTTGTCGGCCGGGCGCAGGGCCCTTTTCAGAAAAGAGTTTTTCGCCTCTTTTCGAGGTTATTAGCGGGAAGACCTTTTTCCCCTTTTGTTTCTTTTGATGGATTTCCGTGGCACAGTCTTCTTATCTCTCTCTTTCCCCTAATCTCCTCGCGTCCTTCTCTCCCAAATGCGCACGCCGATTGCCCCCCCAGTCAGTCTCGGGCCGGTTTTTCTCCTCCAACCTGTAACTCCCTGCCTTCCTTCCCTTCCAGACTTGGCTTTCCAGACACTCTCATAACGGATCCATTCCTTACCTGTACATTTTCTTTTCCGAGTTTTACTGCCCTTTCTTAGGTCAGTCGGCCTTTCCCCAAAAATTTAGCCGTCCCCTTGAACCCCTCCCTTTTCGAACCTTCCAAAAGGTACAGTACGATTTCAAGGAAGCGGGGATTTCTCCTACTCCAACCTCCCCCTTTTCCCCCTCCTCCTGCCTTCTTTCGACTTATTTGTTCGCCCAGAAGTCCCTTCCCCTGACTTCCAATGAAATGCGGGTTTCCTTTTCTTCTTTCTCCCCCTTTACTTTGACTGTTCGCGGGACTTTCGGGTGCTCCCGAAATATTGTCTCCTTAGGTAGAAATTTCAAGAGATCGGGATTTTTTCCCGGCACTTGATAGTCTTCCTTGTTTACCCCCCCTCTCTCGGTCGATAACCCATCATCAGTGGTGGCGTGGACGTTTATCTGTCCATGTGCTTCTCCCCCCCTCGTGGGGTTTCTTTTAATGTCTTTGTTTTGGGATCAAAGATAGAAAGGTTTTTCCTATTTGTCTTCCCCCTAAACAAACCGGCCTTTTCATGTGTTTCCTTTCTTCTGGAGGTGGTGAGAGACCAAGCAGGTACGCCCCCCCCCCTTTTACTGTCTCCTTCCCAAAAGCCAAACTTTCTTCCGTGATAGCCTCCATTTTGAATGTTGTACTGTGCTCAGCTATCCAGGCACCGGGTGAGGGACTCAGGCCAAAACAGTTCCTCCCGAAATGATAGTCCTGGTACCCTTTCCTTTTACACTACGTTCGTTGACCCATCGCGCCGCTCTCTCAGAGACCAGACAAGCCCTTCCGCTTCTTTTCGAGCGGTAGGAAGCCCCCCAGTATCAGGTGTCTTGGTGAGATGAGAACTCTTAAGAGATTTTCGGCCTGGTCCTCTTTTGGCCGTTCTTTTGCTCCCTTCCCCCTTGTCCCCATAAGATAAATCTCTTCCTCCGAACTAAACAGAGATAAGGTAATCCACGTCTTCTTCCCATGCACTCCTTGTGAGCTTCTTGTGCTTGAGAAGGCCTGTTCCTTCAGGCCAACTTCCCCTTTCCCCCCCGGGTATCCCCCCACCCTCAACCTCAAGCGTGGTTTTAAAAGAGGTCCCCCCTTTCTTTCCTTTGACGAAATAACTCCCCCTGCCCAAAGATGACAAGTCAAGCCCAAAGTAGAACCCTCTTTTTCCCTCAATCTATGTTGTTTTTTCTCTCGCTGCTTTTTGTTTCTAGAGTCCCTGGAAACATTTTCACAAAGGGGTGGAGATGTCTGAGAAACCTTAAAGACTTTCCTCCCGGGGACCCCCCCGATGGTTCGAATGGGTTGGTGTTCAAGTTGTAATGCTCTTGCCTCTCTAATGATTATCACATCCCCCAGGCCTTCAACCCAACTTCCTTCTCCTCTTTCTTAGAATAGTGATGAGCCACTATAGACCCCCGTTTTTTTCTCTTAATCTATTCTGCTCTGATGTCCTCTTCCCCTCACCTGAAAGCTCTTCCTGCAGTTTTTTTTCCCATTTCCTGCTACCAGAGGCCTCGCTTTCCCAGTCCTGACCTCCTCCTCTGCTCTCTTACCAGAGAGATAGAATGCCGCCTATGAGAGATCGTCTTCTTTACTCCCCCCCTCTTTCTCCACGTTTCCCAATCCCCCCCTGAGTCGCGGGCAACATCTTTCGTTCCTACCCTTTTTTCCCCTTCAGAAACCCCTCTGTTCTTTATAGAGGAAAAACGCCCACAACTTTCATACTTTCTCTCACTTCCCCTCCCAGTTTTGCGTACAATAAGTTGTGGTACTTCCCTCCGCTCCCGCTTTTCCCCCTTTTGCCTCATTCAGCATGCCCGAGAGTATGGTGGATACTTTTTTTCTCCTATCACCCTAGTCTTCCCAGGTTATGATTCACCACACTCTTACACCAGCCCCACGACAACTCTCAACCCTTTATTGAAGAAACTGAAAGTATACCCCCCAGACCTCCACACATTAAAGCCAACGGTCCTCTAAGATTCCCTTCAAACCTCTCCCTCCCTCTTTTACTTGGCAGGCCCCACAATCCTCTGCGAGACAACTTGGTTTCCCCCCCGTAACTAACCCCCCTCCTCGTAGAAACAAGTTTCTCTCGACCTACAACGTACCAGGAGAAAAGAAATGCAACTTCAACCCCACTCTTCCACCTCCCAAAGTGTCCCTTTGGAGATTGCCTGCCCATCAGTTTCCCTCCAGAGTAGGACCCGATGAGGTTTTTCTATCTCTCCATTGTTAGTTTTGGAAGTACAGAGTGTCTTGCCCTTATTTCTTTGTTTGTTTAGCCCCTTCCTTGCCTTCGTTACATTGTAAGTGTCAGTAACTGCCCCTGACTGTTCCCTGACAACCGGCCTTTCACTATTCAGACGTCTCCCTTTATCTCCCATATCCTTTCCTGGGATGGAGAGTTGATGCAATGAAAGAGCTTGAATTCTTCTTTCCCTTTTGATTTTTTTACTCTTCGTTTTCTTTGAGTACCGGATCCCAATCTGAGTCCCCCCCCTCTTTGGCTTATCCAGCTTCTTTTCTTCTGCGAGATTAGATACGAAGACATGACCCATCTCACGTCCCTGTGAAGGCCCCTTTCCCTTTCCAGACCGCAACCCGTGAAAACTGTTTCTTTCCGCTTTTCAGTCCCCCTTCCCGACGCGGAAGGGATGACCCTACTGGATGAATCAGCAAGATGCGATTAAGACACCCCCCTTTCTCTCTCCCCCCCCTGATCTCTCCAGATACCTCCGTCTCGTTTTTTTTTTCATCCCGCCCTTCTCCCACTGAGACGCCTCTGTGAAACGGGACATGATGCCTCTTTTCCTGTCTGCCCTCGTCCCCATATCGGAAGGGCCGGTGGCACCCAACTCTCCCCCTCCCCGCTTCGTACGTTAAATTAAGCTACGTTGCCGGAAGAAGGGAGTTTTCCTCTTTGTTCCTTCTTTTCCCCGACTTCCCCTCCGGTCTAATTCATCTCCCGGGTCCGTTTTCTTTTCTTTTTCTATGGTACTGTTGTTTCTCCCCTGGGCCTTCGTTTTGTTGTAAGTTGATTCGTTCCCGATGCTCCCGGTCTACTTTTGAGACCCCCACTCCTTTTTGTCTGTCTTTCTGAAGCAACACAAAGCTGCCCCCTCTGGTTCCCGTCTCGTCCCCCCTCCCCCCAACCAACAAAATGAGTCCCCTACTCTTTATAAGACTATTAAGTTCCCCCGACAGAGATGTCCAGTCGAGTATCATACCATCCAGTACCCATTTCGTGTTAGCATCAATTGACTCCTAGGCATCTGAGACCCTGTGCCACTCCCTGTGACATCCCAAAGGCTTGAACCAGTTTTCGCCGAGACTTTCTGGTTTCGCGAATTACCCTTAAACAGATTCCCGTTTTCTCCCCTCCAGGATCCGGCTCTTCCCTGGTGGCCGATTTTTCTATGTTATTATGTGATTCCCTGTAAAGTCTTTTTTCCCTTCCTCCCGCCTCCCCTTTACGTTAATACCTCCTTTTTCTGTTTAGAGACTCAGATGCGTAAGGAAAGTCTAATTTTCCCCCTTTTGCCCTCACCCCTTGTGAACCCCCCTTTTTGCACGTCCCCACCCCGCCGTCCTAGCTTCTTAGTTAAAGCATGAAGGTATTAGCTCATCCCGTAAGCTCTAACGCCGGTTCTTTCACTGCGGGTCCCCGCCGCAGATTAGGCCCTGCCTAAGCTCTTCCCCCTTGTCTGCGAGAGATTGAATTTTGCAGTCTCTTCGATCGTACCATGAGTCCTCATGTCATTGCTTTCTTGTCATGCTCCCTCCGTAGACAATAGTGTATCTCCCTGTGGTTTGGGGGTTATGTACCAAAGCTTTGGATCTCCCCCTTTTTTTTGAATCCGTCCACGAACAAACCCCCCTTCCTGCTTTCCCCCCCCAGTTCTAGGAACCTTCTTTAGATAGTTCCTCTATCAATCGCTAACCCACACGCTCCCCTCCTTTGATCACCCCACAACCTTGCCCCTATGATCGGAAAGGCCCCCAAAGAAACACCCTCCTTCTTCTAATTAGCCGTTTTTCATTCTAGGGTTTGCCCTCTCCCCAGGTTAGACAGATCTAATTTTTCCTTTCTCCTTTCCCCCAGTTGACTTTTAAAGTGGCCCCTTCCCCTTCTCCGTCTTTACCCGCTCCATCGTATCCTTTTTGATCCCTTCCCACTAGACCAAGATTCCAGGGTTAGAACCCTCCCCCCTGTCCAGAGTATTTGCTTTGTATACATTTCCTTTCCCCTC
>Ga0179591_1300088_pt1 | contig 10101 bp, 10 predicted proteins | sample CZOMad2_1_08_16f_FD_182891 | JGI IMG/M metagenome (GOLD analysis project Ga0179591, IMG submission 182891) | Vadose zone soil fungal communities from Angelo Coast Range Reserve, California, USA - CZOMad2_1_08_16fungal (PacBio error correction) | ecosystem: Environmental > Terrestrial > Soil >... | reverse complement strand
AGGAGATAAGTCGCCCTTTCGCCCTCCCCAGCACAAACTCTTTTTCCTGAGAATCAGAACTATGGGAGTCTATCTTTCCATTAACTCTCAATTTTCTCACTCCAGAGCTTTTCCTTTTTTCCTAGCGAAAAGCGACTAAGTCCTTTTGGGAATCGGAAGCGGGAGTACTGTTTCCCCATCTCACCTTCTAAATGTTTTTTCCCTCGAAGTGACCTCTTGGTTATGTAAGCCCTTTTTCCCGGTTTCCAGGTATTCCTCAATCATCTCATCGCCCACCGTCTTCCCGGTTTTTTTCACTCTATCTTTCCTCATGTTGTGTTCGACATCGACTGGCCGTTCCCGGACTTATATATCTCGTATTCGTGCGCCTTGATGTTTCCTCTCACCTGCTGGACAATTATTTCCAACAACTGCTGTCCTCAATGACGACCTTGATGCCGCGGTGAGAACAGAGATTAGATTGTCTTTTTAGCGATTTTTCGGGAGCTGTTCCTCCAGACGTCTATACAAAAGGGGCCCGGTTTACATTTGCGCATCGATTCCCTCTGTTAGAGCCGGGGTATGATGTTTCGACCCTTTCATGCCTTGAGGGACGTGTTATTTGTTTTTCGCCATTGGTGCTGAGCATCTTTTCTTTCGCGTTTAGGAGATCACATATTTTGGACCTCCGGTCATCTTTTGGCGGTACTCAGGTCTCTCGTTCCTATTCTTTCTGACTGCGCGTGATTTATCTCTTTACCAGGACGGTGGAGGATCGTGTGCGCGTTATTATTGGCTCCCGGTTTGGGCTTGTCTTTTGTTTGCGATTTTTTTGGCTCCTAATGGTCCTCCCTGCCCTAGAGTTGCAGTAACTCTCTCGACACACTCTGATGGGGATGTCGACAACTATGTTTTTTCATCCCCCACACCTCGCTCTTTTTACCCGTCCGGTCATCAGTGACACTTCCGTACAATAGCTCCTCCCCCCCACTTTTTTCTTCCCATCGACCCAGTTGTGCTATCCACCGAAGGCAGTGGTTCGTACACACGGTATACTGGCACTCTAGCCGCCTTTCCTTCCTTAGGACCATCGGGCAGGGCTTCCCACGGTTTCTCCTTTACATACAATGACCTCTCTTAAACGCGCACCAACCATGGCTCCCCCTCAGAAAAGCCAAAATGAACACGCATCCGATTCCCTTTATTTCTTCGCCCCTTTACCCCTTCTATTTCCACTCCCAAAATGGCCACAGCTTTCCAAGATGAACCCTAACCATCACCACAGTGCTTTTTGAGTCCCCTCAACTTTTCTTGACTATCGTTGAATTTTCCTGTTTTGACTGCCACAGAATTTCCCTCTCCCCGTTCCGAACCCTCCAAGCAACTTTTCTTTCCCTCCCCCCCGAAGTCCGTGTCGCTCCCCCCGACTCCACGTTTCAAGTCAGGTTAGAGGAGCTCCTTACCGCTTTTGCTCTCTTCTGGTGCCGGCTGGTGTGGTGCTTTTGGACGCGTGCCGGCAGAAGAGATTCCCGTCTTCGCGTGTTAAGTCCTTTTAATAGAAGGTGTCCCCCTTCCAACGCCTCCCAAAGATTCAAGGGTGGACATGAAGTCCAAATTGTACAAGAGATCAAAATTCTGGAGCTGTGGCAACTTCCGAGATTCCCGAGTCCCCCTCTCCATCCCTGGTTTCTTTCCTTCAGGACGATTGACTGGTGTGTTCCGATTTTATCGCAGCTTTTCCGGCTGAGCCCTTTCAGTTATCGAGTTTTTTTATTCGTTCGTAGAGACCCTCCCCAACGGTTGATTCTTTTGTGTCCCCGGGCTGTACTTTCCCCCACCCCAATGGATAAACTTTCGTATCCCGCCTCGCTTTCACCTTTGGAACAAACCCTTAAAAACACTCCGATTCTGACCTGCTGGGATTTCTTTTTCCACAGGTTAAATCGACGCGTTTGCCAGAATATTGAAGTTAACATGGCTTTACATCCTTTCCCCCCTTGCCCCTTCCGGGGTGACCTGAGCGACAGCTCCTCCCTATAGTTATAGGATGTTGGGGGCTGTCCCCATTTTCCACCTTACATTTCTCATGCTACGGGAACCTTTGAACGTGGCTTTCTTCCTTATTGAATCACATATTGAAGGTATGTCTTACTGGAATGTCCCAGGGAAAAACAATTAATGCCCCTCCCTGTAGGTGTAAGCAAAGCTTCCCCCCCTTTCATGGCCCGGTATTGGAGTAGAGCTTTTTCCCTTATTTTGGCCTTGAGAAGTGTGGTTTCGTAGCTGGATAAAAGGAACGTTCCTTTTTTCTTCCAAAGGACTCCTTTTTCTACTTTGAGCCTGTCGTTTTCACGAATTATCAAGAGTCCTTTCCCTCCACATTAGTAATCCCTAATGTGATGTCAGAAGGCCCTCATTTTCCCTTTAGTACCACAATCCTTTTTTTTTTTTTCCTCACAATTAGATGGACCACGCCTTCCCCGTTTCTTTTTACAAGGGAGTTCGGTTGTGCTTAATGAGCCCCATCTGAGTGAGATCGATTCACTCAAGCGCCACTTTCCTCACCTGGTGACATGTTCCTTTTCCTTAGATTGAGCCAGACCCCCATTTTTCTAGATTGCACCAACTTATTCCCCCCCCGCCGGGACCGTAGAGTCAGCCCCAAAGAAGCGGAAAATGCTCCGCCTTTCCCCGTTTCTCCCCTTCGAACCCATCTCCCCTCTTTCTAACCCCGACAATGTCGGGTAGGCCTTTATCCCCAGCTTTCCCCTCCATTTTCTTTTTCTTTCTCCATCGCTAGTCGGCCACACGAACCTATTGACTGGAAGCTTGAAGGGGTCTGTCCGGCGACTCTTTTCAGTTGAGAATTTATCTCCCCCTTTCTCATTCTAACCTTCGGCGTTCCCCTTTGGACCCCGAATGGTTGGGGTCTAGTCTTCTGCTGCGCCCACGGCCACTATACCAGCTTGCATGTTCATACCATAGCCCTTTCTCTCTGCCCGCACTAACCTTCCTCAGCACGACGCGGAACCTTGGACCGGGGTCCCTTTTCCCTAGAGAATGGGCGAAATGAATTGAAGATGTGTGGACTTTTAACGCTGACCTTCCCCTTCCTCTTTCCTCCAGGGGATCTTTTTTTTTTTTTCCCCCGAGATAAGAAGGCGATCGACCCTCCGAGAAAGGAGTTCAACGCATCCCCCCTGGCTTTGGACGCCCGACCTGTTCCCCCAAAGTAAGACGCAACCACAAGGTCCTCCCTCATTCATGGAAGCTCCCTCCTCAAGGACAGCCCGGAGGGCGCTTCACATTCGATGGCCCCTTTTTTATGTCCCGGGATTAACTGAGGGTTCTGCAGACCCTGATTGGTCAGCTGTCTATCCCCTCCCGGCATTCTTCCAATCCTCCTTCCGGGCCATGATCCCTACTCTGTCCCCCAGTGCCGGTTTATCCTCCCCATTGCCAACCATCGCACAAGGTTCCGGCAGTCGGAGGAACCCCCGCAACCGGTGGCAATTCTTCCTTTCTCCCTTTTTTTCAACCTGCACCTTTTTTCCCTCTTGATGTAACCGAGGCCACCACTCCACGTATTCTCACCCCCAACTTTCATTTTTTGTGGCGTTCAACGGTTCCACAGAATAGCCTATGTCTCAGGTGGGGAACTCCCTCCCCCTGGTCCGCCCCCTTTTTTCCCCCCCTGTAAAGAGTGGTCAGATAGATTGGTTCCCAAAACGAGGCCGACTCCTTCCAAGCCAAGCCAAAGTTGTACATTGCAAGTTGCCTCCCCTTTTTTCCTGTCTTCCTGACGTACCACCCGTTTTTTAGGGGAACGCGGGTTTTCCTTTCGTTGCAAATGGTGGGCAACTCGCTCTGCAGTGTACGCTCTCTTTTTTGGGGAGGCAGTGCAAATGCGGGTGACTTCGTCGGGGTCGTTTCCACTTATTTTTTTTAGGCACAATCCTCCTGCGAAGCCCCCTTTTCCCCTTAGTCCTTACGAATTACTCCTAAACCCCCCATGGCCCCTTTCCCCCCCCTCCCTTGAGTCCCGCAAGCGGAATTGGAGGTTGCAACCGGATGGCCCACGTTCGGCTTCCTCCCTTCCTCCCTATGTTAGAAGTTTTTCGAAAATCAAGTGCTTGTTTTCATTCTGAGGCTAGGCGGTTTGGCTGTCCCAAAGCTGCCTCGGAGCGACCCCCACAGGTCTTTTTTTTCAAACCCCCCCCCCTTATGTTAGTGGGTGAGAAGAGATTAGTCGCTGGCAAGAGTGTTATGTTTCCTTACTTTCCCCCCCCGAAACCCCACATTCGGGTCCCGTCCTCCTGGTTAAGTTTTGAATAGATACATGGAAGTGATGAGGCAACTTTCTCCCGACAGAAACAGCTTGGTTCTTAACCCGCATTGTCTCATCCCCTCCTACGAGCGATGTCAGGGCCCCCAAGTTTAGCTTACAGATCCCCTCGGTTTCCGTATGCCCCCCCTCGTGTCCGAGGTGGCCACTTAAAGGTTGCTTAGTCAAGCTTGCGTTATTCCTGTTTTTCCCTGAGGCTTTCCCCCCCCCAGAGCGCTTTTTTTTTTCGACCTGAAAGAAACTGGGATCGTCCCACCCGCGCTCCTTTCTCTTCTGCCGTGTCCAACTCTCGAAAGGGTGCTGTCCCCTTGTCCGGCGACCCCCCCCCTTTTTCCTCCCCCTGCGCGGCCGCCATACCTCAAAAGTGAGACCAATTCCTCACATCATAATGCTCCCCCGCTTCCCCCCCCTGGCTCCGGTTTTATCTAACACTTACTCGATGCAATAAGCGAGGATGCTCTTTGACCCAGTCAGAACCCTTTCCCCTACCGTTTTATCTGTCCTCAGGCTTGTTTTCGCACTAGAAAACCCACTACACGCCATGGACATTTCCGGCGCCAGCAGCGCTGTCAAAGCCCCTCTAAGTCCTTACTTTTCGCCCCTTCTTCCCCTTCACGGGCCCTCCGCCGCCTGTTTTCTCCCGACCCCTAAGCAATCCCTGCCTAAAAGAGAAAGGTGTTCAATTCCCCGAGAGAACAGCACGCCTTTCGTTTCCCCCTTCCTACCGGACGTTCTTTTCCCCTTTAGATTGTCAGCCTTGCCCAAGATCCCTTCTCCCCCCACCTCTGAGAACAGGCAGGCCAGTTCAATTTTCCTGACTTTGAATCTCTTTTTTTTTCTGAAGATTGACACTTCTTCGTCCCTCACTCGGCTGTTTCGGTATCTCGCTGTCCAAGTTTCCCCCAGTCCAAATTTCCAAATGCGATGCAATCATGTCGATTTTTATCTCTGGAGTCCAGCGTTGGGCCTTTCGGGAGAGCGGGTCCCCCTTTCAGTGGGTCGTTTTTGGGGGGGTGGGTGTTGGGGGTGGGGTGTTTGTGGATGCGAGGAGCAACTTTCCCTTCTAGTCACCAGTTGCGAAGCTTTCTAACGTTTAGTTTCCTGGATGCTGGCCAGTTCACTTTTGGATTTGTTATTGTTTTTTTTTAGACAGGGTTATTATCGCGGATCCGGCTTTTGATATGTGCAAAACGGTTCTCTTTCTTCCCGGACTAATGTACCGTTTTCCTATAGGTCTATTTTCGCGGATCGCGCCAGGCCCCGTCCCCGGGTGTCGGGTTGAGCGTTGCTTTCTTTCTCGGCTCAAGTTTTGGTTACCATCGGCACTTTCGGCCAGAGACTTTCCAGCTATCAGCCGGGAGTCCCTTCCCATCTCGTCCCCTAGTCTACGGAACCCGGAGCTGGTGGTACGAGTAGCGTAAATGGGTCGACAACCAGAGCTCTTACCCCCTTCCCCCCTTCCTTGTAATTTCGCGCCCTTTTCCCCTTCCCAAATCGCGCCACCTTTGCGTACTGACCACTCCTGGCGATCCTTGGTCAGTTCCCGGTCGTACGACTTTTTACGTTCGGGCCCTTTTTATTTCTGATGACGCGTCATCGGGTCCCGTCAAGAGGGTCGCGTAGCTCGGAGCATTTCTGAATCATCACCCCCCCCATGGGATCGAGACCCCAAACCTAACCTTCTGGTCGCGAAGTTCCCTCGTGTTCCCCCGAAACCACCCTCGCTTTGACCTCAAACGCCGTTTTAATCCCACCTTCCCCCACCACAGCTTTTCTAGGGCCTAAAACTCTGCGATGATTTCTCTACGTGACCCTGAACTGTTTTATCAACCTCTACCTCGCGAAAGTTTTTTTCCCCTTTCCTCCTAATCTGGTCTCCCTCGCCAAGAGAGACTTGCCTATCTAAAGACTAAGACCGCCTGTTCCGGCGCTAACTACCTTTTCTTTTTTTCGTGGGGGGTTACTCTTTGGGGTGGTTTTTCCTTTTCGGTAGTTTGGTTTATACTTTCCTTAAGAGGACGCCCCCCCCTCCCATCTTTAGTATCGCAATTTCTTCCCCTGACCAGCCCGCTCGAATTTTCATACACAGGTTTCCCTCCCCAATATACATTGCTGACTCCAAGCACGCCCCTTTTAAATATTTGCCCCCCCTGTCGAGATCCACCTAATTAGTTTTTACTGCCCCGATCAAATGGTTTGGCAAATTGCAGGATGGGCCCTTTGTTTGCATTTTACAATTCCGATCTTCCTCGTGACGGGGACACATTGCCCAGGCTGAACGGGTGGGTTTCAAGGAGCCTTTCCCCTTTAAACACCACCGAAAGCCTCCTCACCGATTCCACAGCTAACCCCGTCAAACTCCTGGAAATCTTTCAGTCTTTTTGGCCTAGGTCATCTTTTTTTATCATCCTTTCAATGGATGCCTGTAACTTCCCTTTTTCGGGGTTACCTTCTCCCCCCATACGACCCATAGACTGGATTTCTATGGAGGTGGCGTCCAAGGGCCAACTTCCACTTCTTCAATTTCAAGGGAACACTTTGAATCTTTTTCTTTCCCATGGACTGTTCTGATAGAAATCTTCCCAGGCCTTTCTCCTAGTCCTCCATTTCATAATAGCTCTTCTCCGAAGTGAACGCTGAAAGCCTTCCCATAGGGTTCCTGATATTGGAGTATACTTCCTTTAGCTTATTTATTACCTGAGTTCTACAGTAACCCTATTGCAAGTTTTTCTTTTTCCCGTCCCACTCCAGATAGTTAGAAGCCTTACATTGGCATTTGATATAGCATTATTCCCCTGTTCCTCCAGCTTCGTATCTCCCTCGGCGATGTCACGAAGTTTTTAAGTAACTCGTCCCAGATCTCGCCCATTCTTTCGATGGAAACGACGTGCAAACTTTTTAAGGCCGTATCTTTTTATTTCTGATTAATGAAATTTTAGCGCACTTTTCCTCCCCTTCTTTTCTTACATATAATCTTTTTTAGTGCATGCGTAGGAGCTTTTTTTCTTCTCCCAGTAGACTTCCCCCCCTTTCCGACACATCCGGGCCTCCTCTCCTATCCTGCCGGAGGAACCTCCTTAGTGAGGGACCGATAAATTAATGCAAACAGTATTCGTAAATCTTAGTCCCCCAAGGTTCGGGTGGTCCTCCTCCTATCCTTTCCTCCCTCCTACGTGTTATCTTTTCTCTTCGGCTAGAACTTATGTGGAGTCACACCTTTTGGTCAGAAGTTGTAGCCGGAGTCACAGCTTTTCATTCTCAGTTCCTCCACTTCTGCTAACAGAACTGCCGATAGGACTTTCTCTTTGTTAAGTCCTCTCCCTTGGTTCTTTGCTCGACTTTTCAATCCTTAACGACAGGCATTTTATATAAAGCGATCTGAGTTTCTCGCGAGAAAGAACATGAACCCTCCAGACTCTCCCTCCCTTCACCTGTGGCCCCCAACCCTCTGTTCCTCCCGGCGCATCCTCGAATGTTTCCTGACCGAAGGTCTTTTTGAGAGTTACGCTTAAGCATGGAGTGACGCCGGATGGTAGGACTGTTGAAGAAGACTCCTTACATTGACGCTAGCAGTCCCCTTCTGAGACGAAAATCTTTTGCCGCCAATTCCCCAGCCTCGGGGGCCCTTCCTTAAGACACCCACTACATCTTTCACGTCTTCCTCGCACTTCGAAGACAGACTAGTGGTTCCGTTTCTTCTTGAAAGTCCCCCTGAGTATGACTTTGCAAAGGCCTGCCTGTCGGACCGTTCATCTCTGGCGATGATCAACACAAAGGTCAACGTTCCCCTCTCTTTTTTTTGAATTAGGTTTTTTTCCCCCTGGACAGCCCCCCCCTTACCACAACCTATCCATATTTAGCTCGACTGGGAACCCCGAAACTTGCTAGTATTACTTCCCCGGAGGCCTTCCTCTGAGATGTAACCCTTGGTCCCCCCTCTTCCTTTTCCCCTCAAGCATTTAGACCCCCCGGAGTTTGTAATTTGGGTCTCCCCCTCGTATTCGGCGGGTTAGACGAGATGGGCTGGGGATCCCAGCCTTTCCATCCCCCCTCCCCGGTAACTCTTTTTCCATCTCTTTTTTCCCCTCCCCCCCTCCCATTCGACTTAGGACTTTACGGAAAGGCCTTTTTTCCTCCAGCCGGCCCCCTTTGACCCCCTCGTTCCCTGTCGATTCTTAAGTCCCCTGGCTTTCCTTGGACGCGGTTTCGTGACTGGTGGGGGGGCCCGAGGGTTCTGATTCCTTTGCGCGGCAGGTAAAATGTTTTGGGAGGTTTCGGTCCCACTAGAGTAAGGGTTTCTTCCCCTATACCCCTAAATGCGACTTCCAGAAGAATTTCGTGCCTCTTTTCCACTAAAAGCAGGCCAGAACCCCCCAGGCACTTCCCCCTCACCCTCTCTTTTCACGCACGTTTCCTCTTTCCGCTAGATTCTGCACATTTTTGGCTCGGTCGAGGAGGCTTCCTCGTTTTACTCCTTCGATTTCCAGTTTTCAGTGATTTATTTGATTCCTCCCTCGGTATGCGGTTCTTCACCCCGTTGTTTTCCCTCGGAGAGAACAATCTCCACTGTTGAGTTTTGACTCAACCCGCCCTTTGGTTTGTTTTTCTTAATTCTATGAGGGAGTCTCTCATCTTTGTCGTTGTTCTCCCGGGAAAAGCGAACCAATCATCGGACCAACCCCCACCACCCCCCCCCCAAAAACCCCACACCAACCCCACCAACCCCCCCCCAAACACTCCTTTTTGGTCATGTTTTTTTTTTGAACCTTTTTGGGAGAGTTATGTCCGCTTTTCCTCCTTAAAACAGCTTGTTGAAGGCCATTCGACCCTTAAATTATAATCTAGAATCCCCTGAGTACCTTCGCGTCACAACATCTCCCCTTCCGTTCCTTCAACAACCTTTGGTCCGCTGGGCGAGAAGGTTATTTTAAAGTGACCCCCTCTTTTACTCGGACGGGAAACATATGTTTTTATTCTATACAGCCTCCTCCAATTTAAGTATCCAGATAGGTTTTAGATATTCCCCTATTCTAATATTATGCAAAGGATTTCCTTCTCTCTCCCCTCTTCTAGATTTTGCAAGAAAATAATCAACGCTCAGAATTCAAGATAAAACTTTTCGCCCCATTGTCTCCGCCCAATAGCCACTCTCCCCCTACCTCACCCTGTGATTGTTAAGGTGACAGAAATCCTTTTTCATCGTCCTATCTGCTGTGGATCTCGGATACCTAGAAAAACCATCACCCCTGCTAATGATTAGCCATCACAGACCTCCCCTGCAAAGGAGAGATCTTTTCTATTAAGAAACTGGTATGCCCCCCTCCGCCTGCGCAAGCGCCCGACCCCCCCCCACCGCCTCCCTGATCTCCACTCCCGGACTCGTTCTCCGACCGCGAACTAAGCTCCGGGAGGACCTTGTCCACCTTTTTCCTTGTCATTTGATCTTTTGCCAAAAGTTTTCGCTTTCTGTTCCCCCGCCTTCCTCGAGATCTTTAACCCTATCTAAGTTAGTCAATATATCCACCCTTTGTTGTTTATTTTGCCGAACTGGCCGATCCTTTTTTTTTTATCTCGAGAGTTTTGGTATCAGAGGGCGTTGCTTGGAAGTTTTCCCTTTGAAAATGCGAAAACAAAAGGAAGAGCCTAACGTGAAGATGTAGATTCTTCTCTGATTGAGCGTATTCAAAGATTAGCTTTTATACTAACAGACATCGGCTTTGCCTTTCTCAGGGTCTATGAGAGCTTCGAATCAACATGGGATATTCTTCATTCTATAA
>Ga0179591_1279448_pt1 | contig 10101 bp, 9 predicted proteins | sample CZOMad2_1_08_16f_FD_182891 | JGI IMG/M metagenome (GOLD analysis project Ga0179591, IMG submission 182891) | Vadose zone soil fungal communities from Angelo Coast Range Reserve, California, USA - CZOMad2_1_08_16fungal (PacBio error correction) | ecosystem: Environmental > Terrestrial > Soil >... | reverse complement strand
ACACAGCCCAGCTTCTGTCACAAACCATCCTGCAGCGCCCTCCTCCCCTCCCCTCCCTTTGGTGACGAAAGTGCTTGTGATCTCATGTCGCTCCAGGGTCGCTCCCCTCCCTCGACATCAGCATTTCAGGAAACACCGATTAGAACCCCCCCCACTCCCCTTTTCATCTTTTTCCCTTTCCCTCCCTTCCGGTCTCATGTGAATCTTTTGGTTATTTTGAAGTTGCCGGCGCAGAGGACCTCCGAGATCCCTAACCCTTGCCTTTTAGCCTAGGACTTCCCCTAATGGGACTGCTTGGCCATTATGGCCCTAGCTCTACAGAGCATTCAAATGCATCCTTCCCGAACCGTTTTTTTTCTCCCCCCTTTATCACCCATCTCCGAAGTCACGTGTAGTTCCCAGCCGGAGAAGGAACGGACCGCCCATCCCGAGATTTTTTTCAGCGCGGGTACCCCATTCCTTCTGACCTATCATTCAAGTGTTTCCCCCCTCCCCCCCCGTTGCCCAAAAGCAGAATACCCCGAATGCGAATCCTCTTCCTGATAAGGAGTTTAGAGGCACCGAACCTTTCTCTCGGTGTGAGGTCTAGTTGAGCTTGCCCGCCCTGTACCATCCCTCTTCCCTGTGGATCGAGAAAGCATCGCGTCACCCCGTTTTCTTCGCCCTGCCCGCGACATTCTTTCTCAATTTTTCAGTATGCTGTTTTTCTTGAGTCTCCCTAGACGCGCCCCCCGGACCGGTAGGATTTCCTTTTCTTCTGTCATTGTAAGTGGTCCCTCCTGCGGTGACCTACTTTTCCCTCGAGCATCTTTTCCATTTGTCCCCCCCCTCTGCCTTCTCCCATTGGAACTTCGAGCCCGCCCTTTGTTCCTTTCCGTTCCTTCTTACTTTCAGCTTCCCTTCGCCGGTTCCTTCTGAGGATAGAAACGTTTGGTGCCTCCGCGATCCTCTTTTTTTCTTCCCTCCACCAGGAGGAAGAACGGTCGCCAACACGCGTCCCTTACGATCGGGGTTTTTGGTTTCTTTTCCGCAAGCTTCCGCACTACTTCTCCATTCTGTATGGTGGCCTTGCACATTTTTTTCTCCTTCCCTCCGAAAGGAAGGGCAGATTTGAAGACTACCGCTTGCCCCTCTAAGGGACCCATGAAGAACCCCCTGTTGATACCCCCTTCACATTGTTTGAACAGTGGTCAACCAAATAGGTTGTTCCCCTCCGACTCCAGACCCCTTTTCTTTTCCCCCCGCATCATCAGCTACTTCCTCATTCGACTTGACGTGTCCGGACTAGGAACCACCCCAATTCTTGCCTTTTTTTTTTATAGGAGTTTCCTCTGCGGCCCTACCATTTAGTCCTTCTTCCAAGAATGGCGAACGACGTCACTAGATGCCTGCAACCTGATTTCCCCCAACCGTACCCCCAGTCCAATCCCCATCCTATCAGACGTGTGTTTGTTAAGCTCCTTACACGTCTTTTTAATTAGTTGTTAACTTTTAACCTCCCCACGACAAGAGCGTCGCGAGCAAGAACCCCAAAGTTTTCGTGCTTTTTTTTTCTCACGATTATTAGTCCCCTTCCCCCTCCCTAGGGGAACCCGAAGTGCCCCCATCACCGGAGGCCTTGAGTCCTCAGGTTTACATCCCCCTTCTCAGGCTGCCGAGTGTCTCTGCCACGCCTCCCCCCGCCAGGACCCGCCGCCGAAAGGATATGGGGCCATGAAAACGCATTACCCCTCCTTCTCGACCCTCCTAATGCTCCGCGCTCCCTCCGCACCCCCCCCAGTGCCTTTTCTATTCAGGGAACTGTTCTCTTTCCCCCCTTTCGTCGTCAACCTCCCCTCCAGATCCCTCCTCCTTTTTCTTGCCTTTTTTCCCTTCTCCAAACTGAAAGAAAGGCTATCAAAACCATAATTTCCCCTGCCTTCCCAGTCTGTCTTCTGAATCCCTTCCCCCCCCTTCTTTCATTTACCATCCCCATTTAAATCCTTAGTTTTTCTGTATGCCTCTCTTGAAAGCATGATTGTCTCGCTTAGGAACTTGTGCGCCCCTGTTAATCCACGTTTTCTGCCAGGCAGATGAGACCGAGGGCCCCGGCTCCTGGATTTTGTGTAATCGCCTTAAGAAGTCTTCCCGGTCTTTTCCCCCCCCATCGTTTTCGAGCGTAAAGCGAGAAGCTTTCCCCTCCAAAATGGTTTTTTTCCTCACGAGATTCATTTCCCCCTCGTGCATAAGGACATCTCTCCCTCACCCACTTGAAGACTCCTTTTCTCTTTGCATTAAGTTCACTTGACGAGCATGTACCAGGCTCATTTTGATAACTACCCCCCTTCTTTAAATGGAAGACCCCTCGCGTACACGCTCCGGAGATAAGTCCGAGCCTTTTCGACCCCTCGATGTTTTTCGATCACCCGCTCCACTCCAGGCCTATCGTTTCTGTCTAACGCCTGACCCTCAGAGAAGCATGGCGCTTGGTCCCCCCCCTTGCGTGCTTTTCTGAATCAGGTGGCCTGAAACCAACCCAAACCGGCACGGGAAGCTTCGTAACCTTTTGGAACCCCTTTCTCAGTTCGTTTAGGTGTTCCTGGACCGAACAGCCGCCCCTCCGCAGCAGAAAGACCCTCGACATAATCTCCGAGGAACCCCCCTTTCTCCCGACGTTTCTCATTTTATTATCCCTTTTTTTTTGTTTCTCTAGATTGTTATGAGGGGGTAAGAAGATTTTATCACCCGTTTCCCCCGTCTTGTGTATTAGGATTATGGAAATCCCCCGCATTGGTCCATCTGGGACCAACTTCCTCCTCCCTCCAACGGTTCTTTTTTGAGGCCGAATCCGGTGGGTCCGAATAGTTTTTTTTTTTGTTTAGCATTAAGAAGTGCCTTGGAAATATCCTCCTTTGTTCAACAGCGCCAGCAGTTTCTCTTCTGGGTAGGATTTTATTTAACGGCCCTGTTCGGCCTTCCTTTGGAGAGTATACTCCAACCCCCCAACGCTCGGTGAGAGGTTTGGAATTTTAGGAATGAAGTTCAGAGATTTTCGTCCTCTGGCCGTCGCCATTTCCCTGAGAAATCGCTGGCTGGGATCTTCTTAAAGGCCCTTCTTTTTCAGTCCCTAAAGGGCCTCGGCAAGGGGAAGATACAGAGAATCAAGGCAGTTCTCCATTTCGGTGAAATGACCCTCACCAATGAAACTAGTGTCTCATATTCTTGCTTATATCTCTCTTTGAGAATATTACGGCACACCCGTCGTACCACTTCTGATCCATCCCGCTCCGTCCTTTCCTCCAATAGACGGCACGATCTCTTTTCAGGCGTTTTAACTGACAGCCCTTGCCTACGCGTTTGGTTCGCTTTCGAGCGACAGGTCCCTTGGACTTCTTTTGTATATTTTTGCTTGGTTTGCAGTTCTTTGGGTTGATGGAATTAGCCCAAATCCATCGCCTTGCGCCAAGGATACAAAGATTGTTGAGAGGCTGATTTCGTAGTTTCGCGGCCCTATTTTCCACCCCAATGCATATCCTTTTCTTGGTTTCCCTTAGGTCCGGGTGGTAATAAGCCTTTAAAGGAAATGTCCAATGACTTGGGGTATTCTTCGGGGAGATCTCACGGCCATTTGTCTGAATTTCTTTGGTCCGTTCTCAGTTGTGGTAATTTCCACCCTCGCACTGTAGGGCTGGATGTTCTTCCTCATTCTTTCTACGGGCGAGTTTCCTTATCCAATAGGGAGACTTCAAAGGTGGGCACTTCCCCACCTGGCCTACGTTTTGAAATGGGGATGGGCACCTGGTTTACACGATTCTTTAGTGGTCGTTCGTGATCCGCTTAGGTGATAAGAGACTTAGTGGTAGTGGTCGTTGCTTTTTTCCCTAGAAGCCAACGGTTCTAGAGGACACCCAACAATGTGATAGGCTGGCTTGAGATGGTGAAGTGGGATCATGGTCGTCATAGCCTTTTCAAGTTTAATGTCTTTTTCCTAATGTGTTACGCCTACAGTGGGACCCGCGGTCTTTTGCCCATTCAAGCAACCGGTCGCAGCCCCGGAAGTCTATGTTTCCCCTATCGTAAACGCATCTATTCGAATCGTGATGTCGTTTCCCAGAAAGCTTTTTTTTAGTCCGTAGGTGAACGAGATGGTGGGCAGGTCACCACTGTGGGGGTTCGGTCACGTTGCTGACGTCCACCCTCCACTTCGACCCTTTCTTCGGCCCCGTCAAGCACCAATGAAGGGGCCTGGCTCTTTCACGAGTCCCTGGTTGTCCCACCCCCTTCCCCCCAGACAGTTGCTTTCAGTCCCTTGCGAGCTTTCGGAAAGTAAATCATTCATGCTCGCCTGCGCTTGTTCTAACAAGGATTCGCCTCCTGTCTCAAGTCCGACTGAAGAACTATTTTTTTTATCGACCCCCCCCCCCACCAGTATACTTTCTGACTCCTTCCGGCTCCAGTAGCCGCGGTTAGGGAGAAGCTACATCATTTGGGAAATAGCAGGTCCCTTCCCCTGTTCAGAAATTCCCCTTCTTTTTGACAAGGCAACTGCGACATGGCGGCGATCACGGCCAAGCAACGGAAATGAGCACTCCCCATCGAACACTGATTTTTCTCTACTTCTATTGCCCCCCTAACAATGCCCCCGGCACGATTTACATGACATTATTAGTCATCGCCGGCTCCAGGGTTTTTTTCCTGTCTTTCGCCGATCCTGAGAGGATGTAATAAGGAGGCTATGATATTCACCGTCTCCGTTATTTTTCTCCCCCAGTCTCGTGCCCCAAGTCTTGATCAGATTTATGGTATGCCGGCCCCCGATCTGCGTTCTTTGGAAAAGGTTAGTCAGATGATGATCCCCTTGCTACCAGGACATGGTCCTTCCCTCTAAGACCATTCGTTAAATGCTGCCGCCTCCTCAGCCTCTGTGATTCGACCCTTCGTAGAGGGTGAAAGGGCGCCAAAGTTCTTCTTGCTCCCCCTGGCCCCTTTTCTTCTCCCAGAGGACGTCCCTGGCCCGGGTATTAGCGACGTCTCCCCCCAAGATGGATTGCGCCTTTTTTTAGTAGATACTGCGCAATAAACTCCTTCCCCCCCCAGATATCACATCCGGGTGCCCTTACCCTTCCTCTGCCCGATGTTCTTTGTTAGCTAGGTGACTGTGTTACTGATGATGATCTGGCCCCTGTGCTCGACGGTTCCGCCTTTTGATGATAAAACTCTTGACCCCCCCCCCCCTGCACAATCTTTTCTGACGTCGTGTCCCGTTTTGTTCCACTTCTGTTTGGGGATCTTCTCTTCCACTCCGGGTTAGTGAGAGATACCTCCCAGATTTTCCCCCTTTCAAGTGATCCTCCTCCTCTACTGGAGGAACTTAGTGGTGTTTGCGTGGTGAGCTCTTTGTTCTCTTTCCCCCCCTTTTGTTTTTTTTTTTAACCCCCACACCTGTAGTTTTTTTCCAGACTCCACTCCCTATCCTGAACTTACAGGAGCGATTCCACAGCGCCTCTTGTCGGGTCATGACCTGGCGCGAATGTGGAAGTTGTTTTCTTAATTTTTCGGTCTTCTTTCTCGTTACCTTCCTCCTCAAGCATGGGGGGAAATTATCGAACTACGGATGCCCGGATGACGCTCTCCGAGGAGGAGAATACATTTTTCCAGGCCCCCCCTTCCCCGTCCAAAGGGCTCCCTTTCCATGCCGAAGGAATTCAGAAGCATCGACCGAGGCCAGACATGTTGTTTCTCTCTTACCTCAATGTCTTGAGCGAAGTCATAATTGTTTTCCTCCCCCCCCCCCTTTGCCCCCCCCAGCCGCCTCTCGCGGCCCGCCCCTGCCTGAAGTTTGACTTCCTTGAGAGGTCACTATTTATAGGGGCGTTCTTCTCCCCGCACTTTTCTTTCAAAATCTTCCCTTATCGCGAGATCTCCGTTGCACCTGATGATTTACCTCGAAGATACGGTCCTTTTTTTGTTGTAGTTTGATTTTACTCCTTCTCTCCTTTTAGATTCCTCTTCTTCTTGTTGCTAGCATTCCTTTTCTTTTGAGTGATCTCGTGTCCCAGCTCTTTGCTCGTTTAATTCCCCTCACCCTGCATGACTTCCATAGGACAATTCGGGTCCGCCCTTCTATATTCAGTCCCTTCTCCTTCACCCTCCGTTTTCATCGACGGGCCGGCTGCGTCTTTGCGGTGCTGGTGGCGACCTCTCTCATTTTCTTTCCCTTTTCCTCCCCCCCCCCAGGAGGGCGACATGGTCGCTCACGCGGAGGCCATGAAGGGTTGGTCCTTGCTCAAACTCTCGTAGCAGGTTAGAAATGACGTTTGGTGGCCCTTTCCCCCCTTTTTTGTTCTTGAATTAGTCCTCTTTTCTTTCTCTGAAAGCGCAACTCGAAGGATACGTAAGCCCTTCCCTTTTCACCTGTCCCCCCTTGTTGACCTTCAACCTCTCGGTCTAAGATAGCCTCCTCTTTTCTTTTCCACTAGAATCGTAAATCCCCCTTGACGTGTCCGGATAGGTCCTTTTTAACCAATCATGCTTCAGGTGGCTTGCTTCATTAAGAATTTTCGGAAAGTTAGTCTTTCCCTCATTCCGTCCCTGAACAAAGTGCTTCCCGTCCCAGGATCAACACCTTCACCGCTTCCAGGCCCACCGATCAGTGTGGTGGTCGCTCCCCGGTCCCCTTAATCGAACTTACCTTTTTCCCCCTTTTTTTTTTCCCACGTCTAGCTTTTCGCCCACAGCGTTATCCCCTAATGAGCATTAAACTCCATAGTGGAACCCCTCCCCAGCCTTGGATAGACCGCTTGCTTATTTCCCCCTCCCGGAAACGGCTCCCCCGTTCTTTTTTTTCCCCAATGTACGAGCCCTGTCGCCCTCGTGACCCCCTACCTCAGGATGGTTGTCCAGTCCCCTCCCATGACTTCCCAAACAGAACCTTCTCATTCTTTTCCTCGCTCCTAACGAAATCCCAGTTCATTTCCCTATTCTGGCCCCTTATTTTTTTTTCTCCCCGCGTCCGTAACTGCCCCCTCAGAAATTACATATAGATCCTTTTTTCACCATACACCCCCAGTGACCTCACGCCCTACAAAACCATAAGTCTGCATCCCCGACAATTCTTTCCGCAATTGGTCCTCCTCCACCACCAAGCTAATCCAAGACCTTTCCTGCACCCCCCCCCCGTTTCCAGGGATGCTTGAAGCTGATTGCCGCTTTTTCTCCCTTTTGAGGGCATTTACGCAGCCCGATTCGTGCTTCTCTTCTGGCCCTAGTTATGCTTGTGCCATCGCTCAACACTTTCATTACAAGGAGCCTTGAGCTCCCACACGAGCCTAGGCATTCACCACGATGGGTCTTTCTTCATGATGGGAAAGATTTTTCTCCCCCCCCCTTCCTTTTCAGGTCTTTGATGGTCTCCTTTCCTTTCCTTGCCTCCAGCGACTTGCGAGCCATCCCTTCCCTGAGAAGGGCTAGTTGTGGCTCCGTCCTGGCTCCTGGACTTTTCGCCTTCCGTACCAAAGCGCCCTGCTCTTCCGTTCCGAAATGCGCTCATCGTTTTGTTAGTTTTTTAGGCCCGCTCCTGCAGGAATACCCTATAGTGATGAAGCCCTCCTCCCCCATAAGTTGAGTTCGAGTTTTGGCCCCCCCCGGGGCTACTTGACCTCGGCCTCGGGATTCCCTTCGAAACCCCCCCGCATCGGCCGCTAGGCCGTCCCCTCGATGCCCATTTGCTTTCGCGCCTAGGGCATGGAAGACCTGTGGATCTTCCCCTCCGCAGCGCCCAGACCAGAACCTTTTTTTCTCTTCTGTTTCCACCGTATCTACTTTCTACCTCCTCAGGTGTTGTGTGATTATGCATTCTTCCGGGGATCTTTCTTCTGAAACTGTCGCGGTCTTGGCGCGGAGATGGCCGAAGCAGCTTTCCTCCTGCCAATGATTCCTTGAAGACCTTTCATTCTTGCCTGGCCTCCAGGTTCCCTACGTTCGGTTTTCGCGCTTCAGCCAGTCTCTGAGTTTTTCCCTCTCAGTCCTGAGGTTGTTACCCCCCCCGAGTCAGATTCTTTCTTCGGGCGGTCTCACGATCACTTATTCCGTTTTATCTGTCCTCCAACACGATTTGGTAAGGGAGTCCCGTGCTAGAGAGCCGGTCTTTCGTGGTCGCGGGATTGCCGTCTTTAGTGCCTCACCCTGCCCTTCATGGCGTTCGGATAGTGAACCTTCCATTCTTCCCGTTAACTTGCGGCGGTGGATCACGACCGGCTTAGCCAGCGATCCTCCCCTGCCGGGTCATTCCTTTTCTTGGGCCCCGCTTTTGTGGTCGAGATCCCGGCTGTATTCTTGCCAGGCGTCTTCAAAGTCATCCCGCGCCGAAATCTAGCAATCGAATCATGGTTCCTGCCCTCACGCCCGCCAGTGTCCCGGAGAGAAATTCCGCTGTCTTGCTTTCATCCATCAATCACACTTCATTTTTGTTCTGTTGTGGGATCAACTTTATCTCTCTTCACAGGACAGTTCTTCCCCCCCAGCCCAAGCCTTCTTGTTTCTTAGATCAAGAATTTTGAGTTGCGTCCTCTTGCTGCCATTCCTCTTATGAGTATTCTTGAGTTTCCATGTGACGTTGGTTTTCTTTTACGAATTTACCCATTTCCCTACATAGTTATCTGGGGTGTATTTCGTTCTTGGGAACGGCATGAGATTCTATTTCGGGTGTTTTGAATTGATGGGAATGGCCCCCCCCCTATTTGATCCGTACCCTTCTGTGGCGGACCCGACACTCGTTCAGCCCGCTTTTTTTCCCATTTTTCAAATTAAGGCCTGTGGATTACAAAGTGTGTTGTCCACGTTGTCCGTCTTCTTGCTCACTCTTCTTTGATTGCTCTTGGTCTTTGGTCGTGAGCAATTCGATCCCAATGAAGGTCCCGTTCTTCCCACCCACAAATAGACGGACTGATGGTTCGGTGTTGAGCCTTGGGGCGGGAAGTCTTCCTACGATGTCTCTCCAGACGGATATGATCCTCCCTTAAAGCCGTGTATTCATGATCCGGACACACCCCCCCTGGTTTTTGAACAGTTTAATTCCGTCATGTGCTTGGATTCTTTTGCACCAGCAACCCGGCTGCGGGCAGGCCCACGAGATGGTTTTTTTTGTCAACCAAGGTGGGTAATTAAGGCACCGGTTGGATGCTTCCTCCACCTCACTTAGTGTTTCCTTGCTTTCGTCTTCGTCAAGCGTCTGGACTGCTACCCTTTTCCTTCCCCTCTTTTTTCACGGGAAACAAGGCCCCCTTGTCTACGGCCCTGCTCTTGGTTGAGGTCCAGTAGCCTTCATTGCCGTGGCCGTTTTCCTTATGGTGATACCCGGATTTCGCCTTTTTCCCCTCCCCCTTCAGCGTATATGGGTCCTAACCCTTGCCCATTTAGAATCCCCATGATCTTCCTTCCAGTGCGTTAGGTGCTGGAATGACCTCCCTCCCCCTTTATTGACCGCCGAAGGTCAGAATGGGCCACTGATTTAAACTGGGCGCAGCCACTCGCGCAAGGACCTTCCCTCCCTCTCGGCAGAAAGTTGGCGCCGCTACGCTTCGACCTCACAAGGACTCAGGAAAGAGATTTCCCCTTTTTCATCGCCGTTCAATCATGTGCAGTATGTCTCCTAATTTGCCTGATTTTATGAAGGGAGTGACAGTATTGTCTCCCCAAATATAAACGTTTTTAGTTAACCTTCTCACCCCCTTCCTTTTCTCTCTCTCTCTTTCGCAGGATATTTCTTCTTCTTTTTTAAATGGTTTACCGCTGGATTCGGACTCGCCGGACATTGAGTTAAATAGCACCAACCTCTCGTTTCTTGGATTTCTTCCGGCCCTTCCGATTCTTTGATCTGACCTCTGTCTTTTTTTTTCATGGCGCCAAGTTTTCGCGGTTGGACCATGTTTTATGAGAACAGCCCATATCTCCCCCGGCATCAGGTACGGCCGTCGTTTTTTATTTTTCCCTCCCTTGGTTGCTTTCCTCCCCATTGGCTGGCGATCTGATATCGCGCCTCAAACCTCATCAACCAGTCCAAATGATTTCTCCGCGTTGATGAACATGAACAAGATGCAGTTTTTTTTCCCTGACCTGGTGACT
>Ga0179591_1533308_pt1 | contig 10102 bp, 11 predicted proteins | sample CZOMad2_1_08_16f_FD_182891 | JGI IMG/M metagenome (GOLD analysis project Ga0179591, IMG submission 182891) | Vadose zone soil fungal communities from Angelo Coast Range Reserve, California, USA - CZOMad2_1_08_16fungal (PacBio error correction) | ecosystem: Environmental > Terrestrial > Soil >... | reverse complement strand
TGGTCTGCGGAGGCGGGTGGGGGCATGGGGCCGGTTCGGGAGGCCGGCAAAACCCCCCCGGTTTTTTTCTTTTACGGTTTTTCGAAAAAAAACTCGACCCGCCCCGGGGTTTTCGGGCCGGGGGCCAGTGGGGGGGGGGGGCTTTGGGGGGGGGTTGGGGGCCCCGACGTGGGGCGGGATTTCCCAACGCGGATGGGAAAAATTTTTGCGCTAGGGGGGGGGGACCAGGGGTTGGGGTTTCCTTTCCATAACCCGGCTGTGGGGGGTCTGAATTCTTCGGGGGGGGGGGGGGACGCAAGCTAACCGGGTGTGGGGCTTTCGGTCGAACGGGGAAAAAAGCCCACGGGGGGGGGGGCGTTTGGGGGGGGGGGGGGCCAGGTTGTTGGGGAGGTCGAAAACCACCGGGTTGCGGGGGGCCAAATCAGTCTGGAAATTGGGGAGGGCCCAACCCCACGGGGGGGGGGGGGGGGTTTTTTTTCCCCTGTTTTTTTTTTTCCTTTGTTGGGGATTGGGGGGGGGAAAAATTTTTTTTGTTGGGGGGGTGGGGGGGGGGGGGGCACACAGGGTGATGTTTAGGTGGAGGTGGGGGCGGGCAGGGGGGGGGTGGGCAAAAAAAAAAAACCAGGGGTTTTCCGGGGGGGGGGGGGGCCGGGGGGGGGTGGATCATAGGTTTGATTTTTCCATTTTCCTGTGCGGGCGCAGGCGTCAGTTTTAGCTTTAAAGATAAGGGGGGGGGGGGTGTTCAGCGTTAAAAGCTTTTCAGCGGCTTCTTTGGCTCATTGGGGCCACGGGTTGAACGGGGGGGGTGAAATTATTTGGACGCTTGTGGGAAGGAATTTTGTTTTAAAAGAAGGGGGAAGAACCCGGCCTCAAGGCAGGGCCGGCATAACTGGGGGGAAAGGGGAAATGGTTTTTTCACCGGTTTGTGTTTTCCAACGGCAAAAACCCCCCCCCCCACACGGCCCGAGGAATTTTTTTTTCCGTTTGCCGGCGGGGCTTCCACGAGGAAACTCCGGCCCGACCGTTCTGGCCGAGGAGCTTCAGCCCGCCCCGGGGCACCATTTGCTGGGGGGCCTTCGCTGGGGGGGGGAAAAGACAGCCCCCCCCTCCCCAGGGGAAACCCCGAACCAGATGGGGGGACGGGGAACGGGGGGAAGGGGGTTTCCGTAAAACTTCCAAAAACATGGAAAAAAAACCCTTTGGCAAGAAAAAAAAAAAAAAAAAAAAAACGGTTGTCTTTAACGGTGGGGGGGAATCGGGGTTGTTTTTTGGGGGGGGGGGGGGAGGGGCGAAACAAAATTGGGGCAGGGGTGGGGACGGGGGGGGGCGGCGGGGGGGAAGTCGTAAATGTTTTTAAAAAAACAACCAAACGTGAAAATAGTTTGGGGGGGGGGCCGGGGCGGGGGGGGGTTGGCCGGGCCCCGGGGGGCCCTGAAACCCTGGGGGGGGGGACCCCCCCCCTTTAAACGGGGGGGGGCCGGGGGGGGGGCCCGGATGGGGAACGGGGGAAAACGAGAAAAAACCAGCACGGACAGGAACAATTGGTTTCAAAAGCAACCACTTTTTTTTTCTCCGGGGCGGGGGGGTTTGGGGGGGGGGGGGGGGGGATCTGGGGGGTGGGGGCCGCAGGGGAGTTCTTTGAGGCTTTTTGTGGCCAGTTAAAGCGGGCCGGGGGGGGGGGGGTGGTTTATGTTGGTGGGGGGGGCTTTGCCCCCGGACTTTGCAAACCGGAACAAAGTGGGAGGGTTTGGGGGATTTTTCCGGGGGGCACACAGTTTTTCCCAACAAAAAACACAGCCGGGTTGCGGGGTGGGGGGCCAAGGCACGGGGGTTTTGTGCCGCGGGGGTCAAAATTTCTGGCTTCTGGTTCGGGGTTGGCGGGGGACATTTCTCTTTATTGATTGCCACACACCCGGGGGGGGGACAAGTTTTCCCGGGGGGGGGGGAGGCGGCTATTTCGGGGGGCGTGGTGGGGGGCCGTCGGTGGGGCTCGGGACCGCCACAAAACGGGGTTTTTTTTTTTTTCTTACCGGTGGGGCGGGCTGGGGGGGCCAGGGGGGTACGTCGACGGGGGGGGGGGTGGGAGTTTTCGGCCCCGGGGCCCGCCTTTCCATTGTTTGTCGGGGGGGGGGGGGGGGGGAACCCCCCCGCCGGGCAGAATGGGCGCAAACCTCCACCCCCGGGGGACGGGCCAACACGTGGGGACCCACAAAAAGGGCTTGCCCTTTTGGGGCAAGTGGGGCAATTCGGGGTGCGGGGGGAAACAGGGGGGGCCAGGGGGACTCCCCCCCCACCCAAAGCACGGCCTCACATCCAGCTCGGGTCCAAACGGTTGGGCGGAACAAAACGCCCGGGGGGGCGTTGGGGGGGCCGCCGGCCCGCGGCTGGCCTCGTGGCCCGTGCCCGCGCGAGGGCAAGGGGGGCTAAAAAAAACGGGGGGGGGGGCTTTGCCCCCCGGGGGGGCCGTTTCCACCGAAAAGCGTGGGGGGGGGCCACGGGGCCCATGAGCAGTCCGGGGGCGGTGTCCAAACAACCCCTTTGGACAGGGGTTTTACCCTTGGGGGGACCTGGGGGGGGCCGCCGGCCCCCGTTGGTTTGGGACAGGCCCCGGGACGGGGGGGGGAACAAAAGGGGCTAAACAAACCGCCGTTCGGGAAACCCCGAACCGGTCCAAAAAGGGCCTGAAAATCGTCTGGAGGGGGGGTGGGGAGGTCAGGGGTGGGTTCGGTACATGGGGGGGGAGCCAGGGAACCCAGAAAACTGGCGGGTATGGGGGGGGGGCCGGGGCGAAGGATAGGGGGGGCAGATGTTGAGGACGGTAAAATCCCAAACGGCACCTTGGTGCTGCAACGAGGGGGCCGGAAAGGGGGGAAAAAAAAAACCAACGCCCGGGGGGGTGGGGGGGGGGGACCCCGTTTTTTGGGGGGGGGGGGGGGCCCCGGGGGGAACAGGGGGAAACCCACGCCAGGGGGGGGGGCGCTTGGGGGGGAAAAAAACCGGGGGGCGGTGGTTTCAAAAACCGGGGGGAACGGGCGGGTGGGGGCTCAAACAACCCAGTGGCCGGGGGCCGGGCGCCCTTCCGGGGGGCGGCCCGTAGGGGGGGGGGCCCTGGAAAGCCCCCCAAACCCGATGGGATTGAATGGAATTTGAGGTTTTTTGGGTGTTTGTTCCGGTATGGGGGGAGGGGAAAAGGGGAGATTTTTTTAGGGCGCGCCTTCTGGAGGGTGGATGGAGTATGATTTGGGTGCTGTTTTTTCCGTACGTTCAGAAAAACAACCTCCGGGGGGCCCGGGGGCCCAGCAATAAGGAAAAACAAAGGGCCACTTTTTCCCAAGCCAAGGGGGGGCAACGTGTTCCCCCCCAATTAAGGTTGTTTTCCGGCGACAAAAAAAAACCACGGAGGTTTCCGCCGGGTGTTCGGAATTTGGTGGGGGACGGGGGGACCAATTCTTGTCTTTGGGTCTGTTTGGCCCGGCCGGGGGGGGGGGGGCTGGTTTTGCCGGTGGGGGATGAAGGGGGTGGGGGCCGGGAAAACAGGGGGGGGGGGATTGGGGGGTTTTTCTGTTTTTTTTTCGGGCGTTCAACCCCCTTGCTTCGGGGGGACGAGGGGGAATAAGTGGGGGGGGGCGGCATTGACCCCAACCCGGAGGGCCGGGGGGGGCGGAATTTTTTCAAAGGATCGGGGGGGGGGGTGTGGGGCGGGGCCAAAAAATTTTTTTCCCGCCCGGCCGGGAAGCTCGGTGGGGGGGGAACGCCAAAGTGTAGTTTTTTTTGGCGGGGGGGCACGCGACGGTGCGGGTGGGAGGGCATGGGGGGGGAGGGGGCGGGATTGCATTCGGGGGGGGAACGGACGGGGCCGGGACCAATCGGTCACCCGGCCGCAGGGCCCGTTTGGGGCGATGAGAAAAAAAACCCCTTGGTTTGTTCGGGGGGGCCGGGGGCGCGGAAACCAGGCCCGTGTGGGGTAAAAAAAAAAACGTGGCCGGGGGCCGGCAGACGATTTTTCGGGGAAAAAAGTTTGGGGGTTTGTTGGGGGCGGGGGGAGAGAGTTGTGGTTCAGGGGCGGGGGAGGTTTCAAGTTCGGTCCCCAATGGGACCGGCAAAATTTGGAGGTCGGGGGTACCGGGGCGGTGAATGGCAACCCCCTGGGGGGGGGCCCGGGCGGGGGGGTTCGAGGGGCCGAGGGGGGCCGGGTCGGAAAACTTTTATGCTTGCCCCCCTGGGGGGGCGCGCGCAACAGTGGGCGTGCGGGGGGGCGCGTTGTCCATGGAATCATTTTTTTACGGATCCGCCGCAGTTAACCCCGTCAGCGTAGTGGTCGATTGGGGGGGGGGGGCCACCGTGGGCCCAAAAAACCACAGGGGGGGCGCCGTATGGCTACGAAAACAAAAAGAAAAACCCCCACGGGGAAGTCGGGGGGGCCCCGGCAAAGGGGGGGGACAAAGGGTGGGCTGCCGCACGGGGGCCTGTGTTTTTTCCCCGGGGGTTTTTTGGGCGGGACCCCAACGATCGCCACAAGCCCAAACCGGGGGGGGGGGGGGGGTGGGGGGAACCACTCAACAAACACGGCGGGGGCCAAACGGGTGAAATCGTGGGCCCAGGAAAAAAAATTGGGCAGGGTGGGGGGGGATGGGGGAGGGGGCGGGGGGCAGGGACGACCGGGGCTTTTTTTCGGGTAAAAGGGCCGTGGGGCAGGGGGGAACACCAGCCATTGGGGGGGGTCGGGGGGGGGGGCCCAAAAAAAAAAAAAAGGGCCCAATCCGGGGCCGGAACCGGGGGGGGCCGCCGGGCGCCGTCGGGGGGCACGTTTCCACCGGGGGCAGGATTCCATGGGGTCCGCGGGGGCGGCGGATTCCCGCCTTTTACAGGCAACAAAAACCCCCGGCCCTGGTTAGGAGGAGGTGGGGGGAGGGGGGGGGGGGCCCGGGGCACGGAGGGGAAGGTTGGGGCCACGGTGTCCGGGGGGAGGGGGGCCCCCGGGGGGGGGCCAAGTTCTCCCTTTTGGTGGGTGGGAAACCAAAGAAAAAAACCACGGGAAAAAAAGGCGCACGGGGGCCCGGGCCATCAAAAAAAAAAGACATTTTTTTCCACGGCCATGTTTGGGGCCGGGAATGGCGTGGGGAAGCACGGCGGGGGGGGGGGGGGACTGGGGGTGGACCCCCCGGTTGGGGCTAATTGTTTCGGGGGTGTTTTTGTTGGGCAGGTGGGGGGGGCGTGGGACTCCCGCGGGGCGGGGGGGGGGAGCACCCAGGGCTAAAAGGGGGCCCCCGGGGGAGGGGGGGGGGGAATTCTTTTGGCGGGGGGGACGGGGGGGCCGGGGTTTTTTTGCTCGGGGGAGGTCGCCCCGGAAAAAATTTTCCCCTTACACGGCTTTTTTTTCACTTTCTCAACAAAACGACGGGACCCCGGGGGGAAGGGAGTTCCCCAAACCGCCCACCACGGGGGTTTTGGTTTTGGTTTTGTTTCGTGGCGGGGGGGGGGGGGGCCACGCGGGGTAAGAAAAAGGAAACGGCCAAAAAATTTCAGACGAAACGGGCCCCGCCTGTTTTTCCCCCCCCAGGTTATGGGGGCCGTAGTGCCCAAAACCCCCGTTTTCTCAAGACCCGACTACACCGGGGAAAAACAAACTGGTTTTTTCGCCGGGGGGGGGGAAAAAACAACGCCGGGGGACCATTCACAACCAACGGGGGCCCGCCCCCAAACCCGGGCCGGGATATTTTTTTTTTTTTTTTTCTCGAAAAAAAGAACCACCCCCACCTGTTCGCGCCGGGGGGGGGGGGACCCCCCTCTGGATCGAAACCGGCGGTCGGGGGGCGGCAACCCAGCTGGGGGCCACGGTGGGGGGGGGGCGGGGGGTTTTCGGCCGGGCCCAAACTTTTTCCCCCCGGGGGGGGGGGGCCTGGATTTTCTGGGCGCCTGCGGTGATTTCCCCGGGGGGGGCCCACACCTAAAAAAAAAACATGCTGGGGCAGGCGAGGGGGCAGGGGCGACCGGTTGGCCGGGGCTACGGGCCCGTGGTGGGGACCGGGGCCACCCGGGCCACCGGGGGCACCGCGTGACGGGGGGAATCAAGCAAAACCGGCTGGGGCGGGGGAGGGCGCAAGGAAATTTAATCAAATGGGTTACCGCGCTGGGCCGGGGGAAAAAAACTTGGTTCCGGCACCCGGCCAAACGGGCCGCCAGGGGTTTTTCGCTGCACCTTTAACCCCCCGCCCCCCCCAACCTGGGGGCCCTGGGCACCCAATGGGGGGGTGAACATGGTGGCTAGTCCAATTGTTGGGGCGCACCCAAAGAAACCAAATTTTTCGGGGGAAACTTCAAACCCCCAGCAACTCCTCCGCCAGGGAGGGGGGGGGGGATCCTAAATAAAAAACCCATGGGGACCCCACCCCGGCCGAAAGGGGGGGGGAGGGGGGGGCCCAAAAAGAAACACAAAAAAACACGGGGGAAAGGAACCAAAAAAAAAAAAAAACACAGGGGAAAGAAAAAAAGCTGGGGCGGGTAGATAAACCCCAAGGGCGGGGGATTAAACCCCGACTCTGTAATGCCTCCACCGGGGCAAAGGGAAAAAATTTCACAGGGGGATAAAATCGGGTCCCACGCCGCGAAAAACGAAAAGAAAACAACCCCCCCAGAGGGGGCCCCCATCTGGGTGCGGAAATGGACGGGGGGGGGGGGACTTACAGGGTTGTACCCCAGGTTCGCGGAAAAAAATTTTATACCCACCAGGGGGGGGGCACCAGGGTGGGGGGAAACGGGGGGCCAGCCCCACGCTGGGGGGCGGGGCCACGTATTTCACAGGGGGAACGCAACGGGGGGGGGAGCGGGCGGGGGGGGGTTTTTTTTTTTGGCGGAAAAGTTTTTTTTTTAGGGGGGGGGGTAAATGACCAGGGACCCACCAATCGCCAAAAAAAATCAGGGGCCCCCGAGAACTTGGGGGGGGGGAAACATTCACCCTCAACAAAGAAAGACGCAGGGGGGGGGGGCCCCGGCGGGTGTAATGGGATTCCGCACGGGGCCGCACCACCCCCTGGGGCCCCTGCGTGCCGACAGCATGTGGCCTTCGTGGCGCTCGGTTTTTTGGGGTTTTTGGGGGGGCCTGTGGGGAAAAAACCAGAAAAAAGAAACAATCACAGCAGCCCTTTTTTAGTGTTTGGCTCGGTCCCCAAAGGGGGCCCCCGGGGGGGGGGGGAACCGGGGCCGGGGTGAAAACAAAATTGGGGGAGGACGAAAGGGGTGTGGGGTATTGGGGGGGGGGGTGCGGGGGGTGCTGCAGCGCGGTTTTTTGGGGGGGGGGGGGGGGGGGGGGGACCGTTTCGGGAACGGGGGGCCTTGTTCCCGGGGGGCTTCGGCGGTTGAAAAAAAAAAAGGCATTTGTTGCGGGGGCCGGGACGGCCGTTTTGCGGGGGCGGGAGGGCGCGGGGGGGGGAATGAAGCGCGCGGCCCACGGGATCTCAGGGGAGAAGTTCAGCGGTTAAACACCCAGTTTTTTAGTGGGGATTTTTTTTTTCCGAACCGGAAAGGGGGGGGAACAGGAGTGGGCCCCAAAAGATGCCGGGGATGTGCCGAGCACCGACGGGAAACAGACCGGGATATCAGGACCCCCCCGGCCGGGCGGAGTCGCAAAACATCAAACCATTTGGGGGCAGGTGCTGTGGGGACGGGGGGAGACCGGGTTGGCTGGGGGGGAACGGTGGACCGGGCGGGAGGTAGCGATTTTTCCGGACAAAAGACTTTTAGTCAACTTTTGCAGCAGGCGAGGGGCGCAACCGTCCGTTCGAGTCGCGGGGGTCCGCCGGGCACGGGGGCGGGGGGGGGGGGGGCTGGGGGGAACGGGGGGAACGCTGGCAACTGGGCGGACGACGAAGAGGAGGGATGACGGACAAGAAAAGACGGGAGGCAGGGCTCCAACCCACGTCGAACGGACCGTGGGTTTTTGTCCCGGGGGCCGTATCCCGCGGGGGATTTGGGGGGCAAGGGCCCGGCCCGACGGGGTCGGGGTGAGACGGGGCGGGGCCAGGGGGGCCGCCATGGGGGGGCCTTCAGGAGGGCCATCTTATGTCTGTGTCCCCCGACGAGGGGCGGGGTGGGGGGCGGCGCGTAGGGGACATTACTGGCAACAATCAAAGGGAGGTGGGGGTTTCCGGACCGTCGCGGTCGAATGTTGTCCGACCCGCCCACCCGGGGCCCCAACAACACCGAAAAGGCCCGAGCCTTCGTAGCCGGACGCGGAAGGGTCAATCGTGGGATTTTTCCCATATGGCCGAGGGATGTTAGACCCCCGGCGGATAGGTGCGGAGGTGAGGGGGGGAGAGGGCCTGCCCTAGAGATACGGACAGTTCCGACGGAGCGCCCCGGCCGGAGGCAGGTCGAGGAAAGAGGGGGGCAGGCCCACTGTTAGCCTGCACGGGCGGGGGCAGGGGGGGGGGCGGGGGGCGTGGGGGTTGGGGGGCCCATTGATGGGGGCCCGCCGGAAAAACTTTCGGGGGTGCCAGGGGGGGGGGGGGGACCGGGGGGAACGTCTTATGGGCTCGGGGGGCTCAGTCGTTGTCGCCGGCTTCGGGGCGCCGGGTAGTTGTGCGGGGCGGGAGTTTGGATCCGAATCCTACAAACACGATCCGGCCGTGCCAGAGGTTGGGGGGGGGGAAGGTGCGAACACCAACCTTTTCTCTAACGCGCTGGGCCGTTTCGGTTGTGGGGAGGGGGGGAAAACGGGGGGGGGCTGGGGGGGGGGGTGTCCCGTGGGGGGGGGGCACCAAGGGGAGAGGGCGAGGAAGTTCGGGGCTGTTTGGGGGGGGGGGGGCAGGTGAGCTGTACCATCTGTAGGAGGCAAAGAAAACCCCCCCTGGGGGGGCCCGGGGGGAAAGGGGGGGGGGGGGGCCACCGTGAGGGGGAGAGGACAGGCCGTTTCGAAAAGGGGGGGCCGGGGCTTTTCGTTGCATGCTTAGGCAGGTTTTTGTCTTTTTTTTCCCGGGGGGGGCTACCACGCCCGCGGGGGGGCGGGGGGGGGGGCCGTGGGGGGTGACACCGGGCCGACGGGGGGGGCCCCGCCAGGGGCTGGGGGGCGGGGGGGGGGGAGTGTCAACGTGGTGGTTTTTTTTTTTTCTTTGAAAAGGCGCAGGCATTTTTGCGTGGGGCGAATACCCGGGGAAAACGGCAGCACATTTCTTCTCCTCTTTTCCTTCCTCCCTCCGTCCCAGCTACCCCGTGCCCCGTTTTGTGGTTTTTGGTGGAGAGGGGGGGGGAAAAGGGATGGTTTTTTGCGTTTTCAGGTTCCCCCGCCCCCTCCAACCGGCCAAAATGCGGGTGGACAGCATTCCCTAGTGGGGGGGGACCCATTCCCCCCGCCAGGCGGGGGGGGGGGCCCCGTACGGGGGCGGGGGCGGCGCGTGAAAGCGGAGGGGGGGGGAAAAAAAAAAAAACGGGGGCTCAGGACAGGCCCACAACAGGGGGGAAGCCGCCTTTTTCGGGAAAAGCCGACCCACGGGGGGCTTTCACGGGGGGGGCAAGGGGGGGTGGGGGGGGGGGGCGGGTGGGGCCCCGGAACACAGGGGGCGGGGGGGCCAGCCCCAGGGCGGGAAACTTTTTTTCGGGGGGGGGGCCTGTGCACACCCCCGGCGGTTCTCACCGACGGGGGGGGCCACACAAAGGGCGGGGGGCGGGGGGGTAGAGGGTGTTCTCGGCGGCCACCCCGGGAGTCGGTCAAACGGGGGGGGGGGGGGGGGGGGGGGGGGGCCACAAAAAAGCGGAAGGGGGGGGGGGGGGGGGGGGGCCCGGGCCACACCAGGTACGGGGTTAGGGGTCGGGCGGAGGTTTCCCCCGGGGGCGGGGGGGCAATTTTTTTTTTTTCGGGGACAACAAAACAAAAGGGGCAGGCTTGGGGGGGGGGGCCGCGGGGGAAAGGCGATGGGGGAGGCAACAAGCTTCGGGGGGGCGCGGTAACGGAAGGGGGGACGGGCCCAGGGGGGGACAACCGACCTCATTGGCCAGGAAAAGTTCGGGTTTTCCAGGGGGGGGCGCCTTCCTACCGTTGGGACCCCCTGGGGAGTGGGGAAGAAATTCCCCCTCGATGGAGAAGACCTGCGGAAGATAGTGGCGGTGC
>Ga0179591_1360263_pt1 | contig 10102 bp, 15 predicted proteins | sample CZOMad2_1_08_16f_FD_182891 | JGI IMG/M metagenome (GOLD analysis project Ga0179591, IMG submission 182891) | Vadose zone soil fungal communities from Angelo Coast Range Reserve, California, USA - CZOMad2_1_08_16fungal (PacBio error correction) | ecosystem: Environmental > Terrestrial > Soil >... | reverse complement strand
TTCTCTCCTCACCGAATCGCCTCCCCCTGTCTTTTTACGCGGGATTCGCTTTGTCGCTTTTCTTCTGGCCCCTTTTCGTCGAGCGCCGCCCCCCATGCGGTGGGGCGAAAACGCCCTATTATATTGCTCCGATCCCCGATTGCTGGCTTTTTTTTTTCGGCGTCTTAGGCTTTTCTTTTTTCCTTGTCTTTTTTTGTGGACAGAGATTCTTTAAATTTTTCAAAAACTAGATTTTGCTCGCGACCGGCCTGCACTTTTGAGTTTCCATGCATGACGATGGACTTCAACGTCCTTTTCCTTTAACTCCTTTTCCCCTTGCTGTGGAATTTCAGGTGGCCCTGACGAGCGCCGCTGACACAGTCCCTTTCTTGATGCTTGCAGACGCCTCCCTCTCAGGTCCCCCCCGTCGTTATGATGCTGAGGTCCCCCTCCCCAAGCTGACCTCTCTTTCCGGCCTCCCCCAAAGTATGGGCGCTTTCCTTGACAGTCAGCTCTTTAAGGACTCCTTTTCCCTCTGATTGTCCCGTGAAGCTTCGACCAACGTGGCGTGAGACATCTACGCAATCGATTCGTTCCTTTTCTCTTTTTTATTTTTATTTCCGCCTCCATCTGAAGGTTGTCACCTGTGTGACCTTAGTGTACATTCGGCTGCCGGTTAAAGTAAAGCTTTGCAAGATTTTGTTTTTTTCCCCCTCATTTCTCCCGTTTTTTCTTCCTTTTCCCTCGGTATTCGAGCTGTTTAGCCACGGGAGCGCTTTCATCTTTGAGAAAACATCGGAACCCCCCTTTTCTCCGGACCTTTTCCCGTGACCCCCCCTCAGTAGTTCCTTGCCCCCTGATTATATGAGGGACTTCCCCTTTTCTTATCCTACAGCGTCCCTCTAAGAAGCCCCCCTTCGCTCTTACTTCGGCCGGGTTCCTCTCCCACTTTTCTCAAAATTCTCCGCAGACCCCCCCCGGTCGAGTTTCTGGGTTGGGTCATATCCGTGTGACCCTCCGTCTGCATCCAGATGGCTCTTGAAATCGTTTGCTCTCCGCGCCGTTTACTCACCTTCCTTCTTTTTCACACCCGATTTTCTTCCCCTTTTTCCGGAGCGTGGACCTTCCTCACCAATTTATTAGAGGCTTAGGAGGAGGTCTTCCTTGAACGCACCTTTCCGCTCCCTCCTTTCTTGACGATGATTTCCAGAAATTTTCCCCTGGTTCCGGACCCTCTCCTATGACAAGAGAAAGCTCTATCCTCTTCCGTTTTGCGGCAGGAGCCTGTGTCCCCGTCGTTGGTTTTTTTTTTTGCTTTAGTTTAGCCCCTTGTTTGTTCACAGGTTTCTACTTGTCACCCCAAGAACCGGTTCCTCTATGACCAGTCCGATTGCGACCTCTTTTTTTATTTCTTACTTTGCCCTCCCATACACACCTTTTTTCCCTTTCGCTGATCCGACACGTCCTAGGCGGCAGAGAGTCCTCTTTTTTTCCAATATTGAAAGTGTTTCCTTTTTAGGGACTCATCAAAGAAGGAGCTCTCCCCTTTTCCTTTCTCCTATAATCTCTCGATCCCCCAGTCACCCGGCGATCTTCGATTCTTTCGACGAGGATTTATAACCGGCTTCTTATTGACGATGACGGACGAGGAACTCGGGAGATGAGCAACGGACGCGCAGGCGAGGCGCCATCTTTCCTCCCCGAGTAGTTTTCACGGGGAGGGGGGGGGGTGGGGGGGGGTGGGGGTTGCGTGGTTTGCGGATTTTGGGTTTGGGGAGGGGGGGGGGGAGGGGGGGGGGGGGGGGGGTGGGGGGGAGGGTGTTGTTGGGGGGGGGGGGGGGGGGTGTCTTTGGGGTTTGGGTTTTATTTTTTGAGGGGAGGGGGGGGGGGGGGGGTGGGGGGGGCGGGGGGTATCTGCTTTGGAGCTGGGGGGCTGGGGGGTCTATTTGCCAAAAAAAAAGGTGGGGTGGGGGGGGGGGGGGGTTGGGGGGGGGGGGGGGGAGGGGGGGGGGGGGGTGGGGGGGGGGGGCGGGGGGGGGGGGGGGGGGGGCCCCAAAAACCCAAACAAAAAACAAAAAAAAAAAAAAAAAAAACCCCACTTAAAAAAAGAAAAGCGCGGGGGGGGGGGAGGGGGTGGGGGGGGGGGGGGGGGGGGGGGGGGGGGGGGGGGTGGGTGTGGGGGGGGGGGGGGGGGGGGGGGGGGGGGGAGGGGGGGGGGGGGGGGGGGTTTTTTTTTGGGGCGTGTGGGGGGGGGGGGGGGGGGGTTCTCGAGGGGGGGGGGGGGGGGGGGGGTTGGGGGGTGGGGGGGGTGTTGGGGGGGGGGGGGGGGGGGGGGGGGGTGTTTTGTGGGGGGGGGGGGGGGGGGGGAGGGGGGGGGTTTATTTGGTGGGGGGGGGGGGGGGGGGGGGGAGGGGGGGGGGGGGGGGGGGGGGGGGGGGGATGGGGGCGGTGGGGGGTTGGGGTGGGGGGGGGGGGGGGGGGGGGGGGGTGGGGGGTGGGGGGGGGGGGGGTGGGGGGGGGGGGGGGGGTGGGGTTTTTTGGGGGGGGTGGGGGTCCTGTTGTGGGGGGGGGGGAGGGGGGGGGGGGGGTGGTGTGGGGGGGGGGTGGTGGGGCGGGGGGGGTGTCAGAAACAAAAAAAAATAACCCCCCCAAAACCACACCGTGCCAAAAAAAAAATAAAAAAAAAAAAATACAAAAAACAACCAAACAAACAAAAACCACCCCCCCCACCCCCCCAAAAAACCCAAAACAAAACAAAAAAACAAAACAAAACAAACCCTCCCCCCAACACAAACCAAGTGGGTGGGGGGGGGGGGGGGGGGGTGGTGGTTGGCAAAAAAAAAAAAAACCCCCCAAAGGGGTGGTGGGGGGGGTGGTGGGGTGGGTGGCGTGGGGGTTTTTTTTTTTTTTCCCCCACCCAAACCCCCCAAAAACCCCCGGTTGGGGTTTTTTTTGTGGTGTGGTTTTGGGGTTCTTGGGGTGTGGTTTGGTTTTGGGTGGGTTTTTTTTGGTGGTTTGTTTTGTTGTTTTTTGGTGGCACAAAAAAACCAACTTTGGGTTGGTTCCCCAACCCACAAAACAAAAACAAAGACCCAACAAACCCCCCAAACACCCAACAACCCCCCCCCCCCCCCCAAACCCCACCACCCCCCACAACCCCACAACCCCCCACTCTACGTTTTGTTTCCGCTGGGCTGGCTCCCCGGCAACGACTCGTTGCTTTCGATGGATTCCCAGCTCTGCGCGTCGACTTTATCTTTTCCCCTCTTTTTCTGTCCGTCTCGTTCTCCCCTTCCTTTCCCGATCATCAATCTTTTCCCCTTTCAGGAGCGATATTATCTCTCTTTTTTTTATGATCGGGACGAGATCGATTGTCTCGTCCTATCTTCCCCTTTCTCCTACAAGGACGTGCCCCTTTTTCTTTTTCTTTTTCCGACATCCTTATGCCTCTTTTTTTTCTTATGAATTGCTGCTTCGGTGTGTGTAGGATTGTGTGGGTCTCTTTTCCCTTCCCCGAATCCACAATCGGCGGCATCTTTGCCCTGAGGCTTTTTGTTTCCGAACCTTTACCTCCCCCATTGTCGTAGCACGCTAGACCGAAAAACCACCCACCGTCCACTCTCCTGTCTTCCTTTCCTCTTCTGATATGCGTATATCCTTTTCCTGACAGGGACCTCCCCCAAGGGAAAAACCCTTTTTCTTTCCTCGCACAGATGGGTAACGTCAGCATCGGCCTTTTTTCCCTTTGCTTTCAACGTTTTCCGAATACTTTTCCCCCTCGTAAAGATCCTTTTCTCAGGACGTGAAATCCGGGTTGTCCGGCTTCAGTTTCTCACGCGCGTTTCCCCTCTGTCACGCCCAGTTCCCTTGATCTTTCCACACTCTGAGCCCTCTCCTCCTCGACCTTCCCTTGCGTCTCATGACAGGCTCCATGCCATTTTGTAGTCTCTTCGTTATACCCTCCGGCTTTTTCTTTTTTCTTTTCGGGATCCTCCTGTAGCCAGAATAGATGCCTTGCATTTGACGACTGTATCTCCTATTTTTCTTTCACGGCAGCCCATTTCTTCCCTCCTTGTTTTCGATGGTTTTTTTGATTCTTTTTTCCTTTCCTGAGCGCTCGAAGACCTAGTCATCAGCGAGAGCCCCTCCTTTCGGTCCTTTCTTTTCCATAAATCTTTCCACCGTTTCCCCTCAGCCTTCTTTTTTTCCCCCTTCGAGGTCCCTTCTTCTCCTTTTAAACCCCTCGTGAAGATGACTTCCCAATAAAAAGAGGCACTCGCCCTAAGACTATGGAAATATTTTCCCTTACTCCCCCTGGTCTCCTTTTGACAGTCCTCCCTCGTGCTGCCGGAAAAGGAGGGACTGATGATGGTCCCTGCCAGAGCGGTCCGTATTTCCCGTTTACTTCTCCTTTTAAACTTTCTAAGATTTTTATTCCAGCATACTAATCTGGTAGCCCTGGATGTATGCGTCTGCAGCATCCCCTTCCAACCCTTGTCGCTGCGCTCCCCCCGTAACATTTTCATTAGAAGAGAGATCAGACATGGATTTTGCGAGTGCCCCATCCCAGTGACTTTAATTTCCCTCTTCGGATTCTTTGGTTCCCCCTCGCGATCTCAGTTTTTTTAAAATTAGTCAAATCTTTAGCTGTCCACCTTTCGCGCCCGACAGGTTTTCCCCCCCTGATCCGTCCCTTCCCCCAACTCACCCTACCCTTTTTCCCCCACTATAATAGATTCTTTCTCTTCGATTGCCAGTAGCGCCTCTCTTTCTTCTCTAGGTTTTTGCATCCAGGATTTCTCTCAAGCGGAATCACTCCCCTGGACTTTTCCGATTTTCAATCTCTTCCCTTTTTCCACGTGTTGTTGTGAGGCTCCTGATGAGGGAGAACCTCTAGCCCGCTTTCGGAGTGGGATTCTTTCGGCGGCCCTTTGCCCCACTCCCAAGACGTAGAGGCGTTACTTCCCAATAGCGTGTTCTACCCGCCTCTATTATATGCGCCGAGATTTCCCTTGTTTTTCGTTTTGCGGCTTTTTTGCGGCGCGATCGCCGAAGACGGTTGTTTTGGTTCAAGAGATTGACGTTCTTTTAACTCTTCCTCCTTTGCGACCTGCCTTGACACGGATTTTTCTGCCTTGATATGGACCTCAAGAAGTTTCTTGAACTCACCTTCTTTGGCTGCTCTTTTCAATTTTCCCTCCCGCGCGCCCTCCTCCCGATCACAGAGGTTGATGTCCCCCTCCGCAAGATCCCTGCCAGGACCATTCGTTATTAAAGCCCCCTCTTCCTCCCCCCCCTTCTTCGGACCCGGGGGGTTGGGATGGGGCGATATTCTCGGAACCCCAACTCTCTTCTTTCCAAGCATTTTCTCCCTTTCCCCTCCTTCTGACGTTTTCCCTTTTTCCTCCTCCCTCCATAAAAAGTGGCTCTCTCACTCTTTATACGATCGAGGATGGCTACTTGCCTTTTATTTTTATTCAGCAGGCCTATTTCCTAATTCTTTTTCCCATCTGCCTTCCCGATTTAGTGTACCCCTTTGTACCTTCCGGCTTCCTTTCGAGTGGAAAGAGTGATGACCATCCATTATCCCGTCGTGGCTCTCGCGTTCATGCCCTTCCCTAGCGGCCCTGCTCGTTTCCTTTTTTCCCTCTTGGGAAGAAACCCCCCCTCGAACCCTCCCTGCCGGATTTTCACTTGGACTCGGAAGCCCTCCTTCTTTCTGCCCCCCCCCTCGTCTTCTCATTTTCTCTATTCTTCCCATTCTTTATCCCTACCGCGCTCCCCTGCCCCTCGAAGAAACGCCGCGCTTCACTTCGGCCCGGGTTTATCCCGAGTCCCCCCTCTCTCTTCCTCCCACCTGCATCTCATTTCCCTTCAATGCATCCGAGGGCTTTGGGCTAATCTCAGGTTTCCGATCCGTTTTGCGCTTCCTTTAGCAGCTGCCCTGTATTTCCCTAATTGACTTCCGGACACAACCCCGATTTACAGTAGTTCCTTGAGTACATCGCACGGTCCCCCTCTTTCCTGAGGCTTTTACTTCCCCTTTTTTTTTCCCCCCCAGATTGCTTCCGATTACCCCCTTTGCGAGGAACCTCACCCGGGTGAGTGGGTTTTTTTTTTCTGGTTTGTTTTTCCTCCTTTCCATGTTCCGATTCCCATGATCCTTTACCCAGCTCCTTCAGGCTTTTTTTGTGATCCGTAACGGCTTCCCTTTTGAAAGTCACGTGTTTGAAGACGTTTCCTTGTATTTATTTTTCTTGCGATTTACTCCCCTTTTAAGGTCACGAGTTCTGATTGTGAAAAAGCCCCTTGCGAGGACCGACGATTACGAGTGTGATGAGGACTTCGTCCTCGTCCCCCCCCCTTTCCTCCCCCCCCCGCCCCTTTCTCTGATTTTTTTTCTCCTCGGCGGCCCTCCTGTTCGCCAATACTAGGTCCCTGGCGATCCTGTAGGAGACGAAGAAAAAGAAGGCGACTCCCATGATCTCGTCGCCTCCTCCTTCCTCCTCTTTCCCCTAATCTTTTTCGATCCTTTTTTCGATCTCCTGACTATCTTCCCCGGATCATGACGATGAAGTTATTCCCATCTTTATGTGAGACAATTGTCTCTTTCCATTCGCGGACCTGCAGGCCAGTCGTTGCCTCTCCTTTTCCTTCCCCCTCCTTCATCTCTTGGTCCGGATCTTTCCCCCCCCCCTTTTCGAGGTGCGCCGCTTTCGAGTCGAAATTGCGCATATAAGCTTTTCCGCGTAAGTAATCCATTCCTGCGTGAGAATCTCGTCGTCCCCTCTCCCCTCCCACTTTTCTCCGGGACGTTCTCGATTCTCGTTCTTTTCTTTTTCTTTCCGAGATTCCTTTTTCGCTTTTTTGTCGCCGGACAAGTTCTCTTCCCCAGTGACGTCGATTGAGACAGGCGATCTTGCAGCCGAGCTTTCCTCGTTGATTTTTTGGGTCGATAAAAGCCCCTTCTTCCTGGTGTTTATCTCCTTTCCAATTTTTGGTGAATCTTCCCCTTTCGGCGGGAACCGTTGTTAACAATAGAAAAGTGCCCTTTAAAAACTTTTGACTTTTCCTTTCGCCCCCCCCCCCCCTCCCTTCTCTTCTTTCGCCGTACTCTTTTTCTTTGTCCCCTTCTTTCTTCTCCTCTCGTCCTTTCATGGGAAAGGAAATTTTCCATACCCCAAGTTTCTGTTTTTCCCCTCGCAAAGCTCTTTAATCGTCAGCATCGGTCCTGCTTCAACGGGGCTTCTCATGCCATTCTTGTTCCCCTCCCAGCTCCCCCCAAGTACCCCGTGAACGAAATGGGTTGTAAGTCGCGCATTTTCTTCAATTTCCTTAGCTTCTACGCCTTTTCACAGGATCGTCCCCCTCCTGAGGCCCGCGGCCGGCCCCCCTGCAGTGCGTCTCCTTCGTAGCAGTCCATGCCATTTTGAGAATCTCTCTCTCCACCCGGCCGTTTTTTGCTTTTCTTTTTTTTTCCCCTCTTTTGTTCTCTTTGCTTTCCTTTTAGAAATAATAGAGACCTCATTGACGTTGAATGTATCTAGAGTTTAGTAAGCAGTACACCTCTTCAATTTCAGGTCCCCTTTCTTCTCTTTGTTTCTTCCCTTTCCTGGCCCTTTTCTTAGATCTCTCCCCTCCCCTTAGAGATTACGCTCCCCCCCTAATGTCGGAAATGATTGTCCCCCTTCTTCCACGTGGTACCGGCCCCTTCATTTACCCCCTCCTTGTTCACCTCTGTTGCTTCTCGTCGCATTCGTCACCTTTTTTTCCCGAAAATAAAAGGCGGCACGTTTCTCCCGAGTGGTCGACAGTATTTAGTCGCCCCTTTTTCGCGTTTTGATTTACCTCCCGTCAGCGTCCCGTCGTTGCTCCTCCGGCTCTGCCTTTTTCCGTGCTGGTCCCTTTTTTTCCTCCTATGCGTACTTCTCTTTTCATCCCTTCTTTTTCCTTTTTTACTCAGAATCATAACGTGCCGTGGGTCGCCTGATAGGATATTTTTTTCTCACAGTCCCCCCCCCCTCTCTGGATCAACTGTTTCTTTCTCCTCTTCTTCCCCAGTTATTTTTTTCCCTTGGCGAGTTCAATACCTTTTTCTCTTGCCAGAGCAGGCAATGGGCCCTCCCGGTGCGTGGGAAGGTTCCGCGCCCCGCTCCTCTAGTTTTCCCTCTTCTTCAATCCCCGCCCGCCTTTCTTCTATCCCTTCTTCCCAACTCAAAGCAGGCATCCCTGCGCCATATAATAGAGGCGGTATCCACACGCGGAAGTCCCGTGCCATCGACGTCGGGCTCCGTTTTCCCTCACAGGATTACAAGCTCCCCACGCGGTCTTAGGAGCGATTCGTGATCCCGCCCCTCTCTCTTTCCTCCTAGTTGTGTTTTGATGATCTCTTTTTGTTTGACTTCCTCATCGCTCCCCTTCTCCCCTCTTTCGCGTGGGCTTGTCGGCGAATCCTGTGCCCACCTCGATCCCGTCTTCCCTTCTTCTCTACTGGTCAACCTTTTTTCCCCGCCTCTCTTCTCTTTTCTGCTTTGAGTTGTTTCGTCACGGATGCATTGGCGATCTATGGCGGATCAGAAGTGTGAACGCCCTTTTTTGACGCAGGGTTCCCTATACTAGATGAGGTTAGGCTTTGGCACCCTTCTTCCCATGCATGATTTACTCAAAGTCACGGGTCGAATCCCTTAACTCCAGTTTCTTGACTCATTTTCTGTCCTCCACGGTGATGAAGAGCGCGCCTGACACAGTTGATCAATAGCGTGGAGCTCAGTTCCCCCGCAATCCAGATCCTTTCCCCCCAACTCTCTGCCCTCCCACGACTTTTCGGCCTACGATGGGAGCCCCGGACCAAGTGTTTATGGGCGCCCCCCCCTGAAAGTTACCTTTCCGGCCAGAAATCGTGTTTTCTGATTCCGGGCCTAAAGTTTTTTCCCCTTCTCCGAACCTCTGATGTTCCCGCCTTTTATTTTTATTCAGTCTCTATTTCTTTTTTCCGAAGCTGACGATAACATCGCAGTTGCAACAGATTTCGTGGAAACGTTTTCCTTCCGGCTGCCCCCTGTGTTCCCTTTTTTTCATCCTTTCTTTCCCCCCCTCTTGCGTGATCTCGTTAATCGAGGTTTCTGCGGCTTACCTACCGGCTCGTTTTTATTTCCCCTCTTGCCCTTTTTCCTCCCCCAAAATGCTGCGGTCCCCTCCTGAAGGTGCCTGGCGTGATCTGTCGATACAGTCTTCAAGCCGTGCTCTAGTTAGGTCTACCTTCTTTATCCCTACCGCGCTGCCGTCCTCCGGAACCTTCCCCTTTTTCTTCTTGTTTTTACTCCCGAGGACTACAGTTCCAAAATGGCATGGCTTTTTCTCGATTCCCCCTACGCATGCCTTCGAGGGGCTCCTTTTTTCTCAATATCTTTTTTTTGGTTCCTGATAAGGCTTTTCTCCCCTGGGCGCTAAGACGCTTTGAGAAAATCCCCCTCTACGTCCCCCGATTTTCTTTCACTTTCTTGTACATGTCCGGACCTCGCTGGTTCTTCTTTTTTCAACTGCACCCCTCCCCTATGATGACGATGCCCTTTTTTCGGAACATCTGAAACCCTTTGTGAGGATTCCCTTCCTCCCCTTTCGGCCCTGCTCATGGACCCCCCCATTTCCTCCCCCCAAGCCTTCTTCCTTCCTAGTACGGCGGCATTCTTACTTGGACTGGCTGTGGAGTTGTAGGTCCCTCCTCCTCTCACAGGTTTTTTCTTTCGTGAACACGACACTTTCCCCGCAGAGGACATCGACCTCTTCCGCCTCTCTTGTGATGCGGAATTTCGCCTCCCCCCCCACCCACCGCCCCTTACCTCATTTCCTCTTCTCTGACCTTTTTGGCCCGACGAGGCTGGCCCCTTTAGCGAATGTCTACAAATCTCTTAACTGCCGATCCTGGTCCCTTTCTCTCCTCAAGCACCTCCTCCATCATGATTATCATCCTCTCTTCCCCTAAGATAAGGCAGAACCTTCTGCTCTTTCGATGCGGGCTTAATCTAGAAGTCTTTTTCCCCGCTGCGGATCAGTACTTCTTCCCTTGAAAAGCTTTTCCAAGCGTCAGGCTTCTTCCAGAGTCTTTGCCTTTTTCCTCCCCAAT
>Ga0179591_1343486_pt1 | contig 10102 bp, 13 predicted proteins | sample CZOMad2_1_08_16f_FD_182891 | JGI IMG/M metagenome (GOLD analysis project Ga0179591, IMG submission 182891) | Vadose zone soil fungal communities from Angelo Coast Range Reserve, California, USA - CZOMad2_1_08_16fungal (PacBio error correction) | ecosystem: Environmental > Terrestrial > Soil >... | reverse complement strand
CGGTTTTTTCCTTGTCACCAAATTCGTAACTTGATCTTCCTCTTTAGACCCCCTTCCCCCCACGGTCGAATGGAAGGGTTTCTCCCGTAACTCCGGGTCGCTACACACGTCCCAAACGGAAATTTGCCGGTGCTTTCCATTCGGTTTTTGATGGGCTTTTTCTACCTTAGAGATTGTTGGATTAAAGATCCCTTTTTTTTTTTCTTCGGGCTTTTCTTCTTTTTTTTTTCACCTTTCGTGTTCCCAAAGAGGATTCCCGTCCTTCTTTCCGTTGAAGGAACAAACGGAAAGCCAAGTCCTTGGAGGGATTTTTAGAGCCTTTGGCTGCCCACACCCCGGATCGGCGAGGCCGCTTGATTGGGGATGGGGACCTTTACTTCCGGACGAGTTGGGTCCCCTGAACGCCGATCCACTGCTCCTCTTTGAAGTCACTCGTTTTTTGGAAGTGCTTTCCCTTCGAGGCCCGTGGACAACCCCTACCGAGTCGGAGCAAGTTGTTCTTTCCCAGCCCCCTTTTAATTTTCTCCGGTTTTTTTGGTGTTTTGAGAGTTTTGGTTCATCGCCGTCTTCCTTTTGGTGTGCTCGATTTTCTTTTTTGTTCCATATGAGTTTTCCTTTGAACAGTCTGCAAAGAAGGGGATTCCGGCGTCGTTTTTTCTGGTACGTTTTTTTCTTTTTCCGCGTCTTTTTCCGGTCCCAAAACGACGGGTTCTTTAAACTCCCCCTAAGGTACTTAGTTGTGTGCGTGCAAACCCCAACCGCCCTCGGGGGTCTCACGTAAATCGGTCATTTTTTTTTTTATGCTTCCCTTTTCACCGGAGGGGGGGTTTCAACACCCCCCTCTTTTTTTCCCCCCCCACACGCTCGATTAACTTCCCCCCAGGGCCCTGTCCCACCTTAGTGGAGGTCAGTGCCCATAGTCCTTGTGGATTACGACGTTCTGGCGGTAGGTTGGTGGGGGCGGAAAACTTTAGGAGGGGACCGTCCTTTTGATCCCTACTTCCCCCGCTTTTTTTGTTTTTCTGCCTATGATTCCGTGGAAATCTGGGGCGCGTCTTGATCCCCCTTGACTCCCCTTCGTTCTGTTGTGGTGGCCTTACCCCCCTCCGTTGTTCCCCTCTGGCCTTGGGCACCCCCCCCCCGTGACCTTCCCCTCGATTTGGTGGGAGAGTTTATTGTCGGGCTTCTTTTCACCCAGTTTAGTTTCTCACCTACAAGGTTTGTTCGCAAGGTTTTCCTTTGAAGGCATGTTGTTGTCCCCTTTCGCGCCCCAGCAGTCCCTGGAATCAAAGAGACTTTTCTTTTTCCCTTTGATGGGGTGGGGTATAATTGGAGTGGCCTTTTTTTTTCACGGGCGGTAATGCCCCTATCTACTTCGTCCTGTGATAGGCCGCGAAAACCCCTTTCTGGCTTCGACATTAGGCCCTTATCGAGGGGATTCGCCAGGTCCCCCCCCCAGGGCAATTCCCCTGACGTCGGCTCTCGATCATCCTCGGGGGGCAATTCGTTAACGGTCTTGACTCTTGCCCCCTTTCTTTTTCAGGTTCCGGATCCTGCCGGCCAGGAGTCAGTCGATGTGCGGCCTTTTCTAATGGCCTTGATATCTCTTCTGGTGGGGCCCCCTGAGGCCTGAGGGCAGTTTTGTCCTTTTCAGAAGTTATTCGGGCTCCTTTTTTCGCGTTTTTTTTTTCCCCCCCCCTTTGGAAGGTTTACGCATCGTGGAGCCTTTTCCCCTTTATCTCCCCTGGTTGAAGCACTACACACCTTCTCGTCGAATTTTTCTGGAACTCGTCTCTTCAACCACGGCTCTCGGGCCCCTGCAGGTCCTTGGCCAAAACGTTCCCCCCTTTTTCCTTGGCCCCTCTTGTTCAGCTCCGAAGAAGTAAATGGTTTTTTTTCGTTCCCCTGGGAGGATCATTTCAGTCGTCTATCGAGGCAGCATCGGTCGGCCCCCGCTTCCTCTCCCCGTTGCCGCACACTTGCCTCCTCGGTGTTTTTTTTTGTTTCTTCTTTTTTCGGCAAGCGCCGTTGACCCCCCCCTGAGCTTCGGGGCGACAACCGGCCCCCACCCCCATTTGGCCCCTTGATTTTTTTTTTCCGGCCCTTGCCACCACGTTCTTCGGGTACAGGAACCTAGTCTCACCTCGGTCTCTTCCCCCGACCTCTTGGCCTACTCCCCCCCCCTTTTGAAGGGACCGCGGGGGAGTGAGTGCTCAGTTCTTAATCCCTTGAATCCAACCCCCGGGGCCTCCCCATGCACCCAGAGAGGCCCATCCCCCCCTTCTTTTTTTTGATACCAACTTCAGACCCGAGTCGGAAATTACCTCTTTAAGTTGGGCCTTGACGGTCATGTTTTCCCCGCGGCCGTCCAAAAACCCCATTTTCAGTGTTTGCTCCCCAGCGGGCGGCAACTGCAACTTTGTTGAAAGTTGGCGCCCCATAGTCCATGGGTCGGCCCCAAATTTTCCCCCCAGTTTCCATTTGTTGGACCCTTCCCATTTGACCCCGGCCGATATTCTTTCCTTCTAATGTCAGTTGGCCCGGATCCCCCCCGACAAACATCCCCCCCCCCCCTCCGGCCCAAACACGTCAAAAAAAACTTTTTCGCTTTGGTTTTTTCCCCGGATTCTAGCCTAGTAGGGGATCTCAGGCAAGGTTTCTTAATCTTGTTTCTGTGATAACGTACGACAGACAAGTCTTTTGACTTTTTTTAGCCCAATTACCCAACTCTCTCCTCTGTTTTGAACCTTATATTTTTACACTCCTTCCCCCTTTTTTGTTTTTTTTCCGATGGGGGGAGGGGTCTGGAACGGGTTTTCTCCATTTCGCGGTCCTTTTGGGGCCGTGTCCCTAACCGGAAGCGAAACGATTTCAGAGTGGCAACGTTTAAGGTTTCCTCGGCTGGACAAGATCACCGTCACTACACCGTTCGAAAGGGAATTTTTTGTTGGACTCGGGCTTGCTGGTCCGAAATCCCTCAAATTACCTGACGGGCCAAACTTCCAGGGCCCCAAGCTTTGACTGGTCGTTGGGTGGTTTTTTGACCGTTTCACGGTTGGATGGTGACGGCCTGACTTTTTTGCCACCATTTTCTCCCTGCTTTGACCCCCTCCGTTTGGGACCGGGCTTTATTTTTCACCACCCACCGGGATTGGTGCCAAGACTTCAACTGCAAACACCGCGTCCGGACTGGGTGTTTGGGGGAAACTACGTTATTGAGCTTAAGCTTTTTTTCCGGTTGCCGAATTCGTTTCTGTTTCTTTCAATCTTTAGGGGCACCCTTCGTGATGAAAAGCTTTGGGGAGTCCGTTTTGGGGCCCGTCCTTTTTTGTTTTTTTTCCGCCTGGTTGTTTTCAATTTGTAAAACATGGTCGGATCCTTTCGCTGCACCCTGGACTCTCCCTTTTAGGCCCTTGGTTCCCTTTTTTCCTTGTGCAAAAATTCCGGTTACACATCCGTATTTTCCCCTCTTGAACTCTTTCCGCTTTCCCACACCGACGGGGGGACATTTGTGGGTTTCCTACTTGGCTCTCCAATACCTATTGGGCCCTTTTTTTGCTCTGTGGTCGGGAACTAATGATTAAAAATACCCTTTTTGGACGTCAAGGTTTTTCGTCCGCTTTCACTTCACAAACGGAAGTGGATGGATTGAAGGATTTTGTGTTTTCGTTTAAAAGGGTGTCATACCTTGACTTGATGGTCCGGCAATACTGTTTGGTCGACGGAGTGCCCGTTCCCAACTACCCCAGAGCCCTTCCCCCCCCCCCGGCAGGTGTGGAGAGTCCCTTTACTTCTCGATGGCAGTTTATGCGTTTTGGGACACTGGGTTTTTTCCTTCCTCGGCCTTTTGTTTGGACGGTATTTTTTTTCCTTTTTTTCCTGAGTCAAGAGCGCTTAAGTTTGGGGAGAGCTAAAAACGGTTCAATTTATCGGGGCGGGACCCTCTCGAGCCGTATTAACGCCTCCAAGCTAAGTGTTTCTCTCCTCAATTTTTTTCTTAGTTTCAGGGTGAAGACCCCTGGCCGTGGAAGGTTTTTAAACAATTTCGCAGGGGATCTCCGGTTCCTCCCCCCCCCCCTTCTCAGCGGGGGGGAAATTTTGGTCCCTTTTCTGGGCTCTTCGATCCGATCCTATACGGGAGGGTCCGTCCCACCTTTAAGTACTGGCCGACTGCTGCTCTGGCAAGCCGGTTATTAACGGGGGGTCAAATTGGTTTTTTTCCTCTTCCTTTTTCTTTCAGAATAGATATTTTTTTTTCCGACCCGCCAGCCCATCGTGTTGCTGGGTCCCCCCCCCCAGCTGAGGCGGCTCAACGTATTATTCCCTCCTGTGTACTTTGCAGCCGACCTGCTGACCTTCCCCCCTTTTGGTTTGCCTTTTTTCCGGAACCCTAACAAATTGAACTCACTGTCACTTTTGATTCTTTTCGGCTTCTGCCCCCCTCGACCAGGGACGGGCCCTTGTTCTTCTCCATGGGAGAACAAAACGACTTTCTGATTTTTCTTCTCTGTTTTTCAGTTTTCTAATCACTCCGTACCTCGGGGCACTTCTGGGGTTTTTTTTCTGTTTTTCTTTTTAAAACAATCTTCCTGTTTTCGGACTCAAACCTCGTCCCTCCCCCCTTTGGATGTTTCCAAGCAGGTCCCCCCTTTCTTTTCCCCCCTCCCCTTCATCGGACTCTCCGCGACTGCAGCATTTTCGAACTACGGCTACGGGGGGACCCTTCCCCTCCAAACTCTTCTGGTCGGGTCTCCAACCGGGTTTTGACGGAAAATTTTCGTTTGGAGTATCCCTTTCTTGGCTGGGAAGTTTTTCCTGAGGAAGTGTCCGATCATTCTTTTATTTTGTGGACCCTTGTCCCATTTCCTTCTTCACCGGACCCTTTTTTTTCCACTTTCCCCCCCCTTGCCGACGTGAAAGCCCGGGTCTAAAATTGGAGTTGGTCTAGTCTTGGACTTCTCCCCCTGGCCTTTGGCCCCTTTTTCTACTTCCATCTATTGGGAATTTCAAGGGGAACTGGTTGCACCGTTTTTTTTTCCAAGCGTTTGTGTTTCCCTCTCGCTTTCAAATCTTTACCAAGCGAATGCCTCACCCGTCTTTAAACCGACTTTTTGGCAGTTTAAAAACTCTATGATGAGGTTTTCCCCCCTCGGGCCCCCCGGTCGAGTGGGTTCCCGCTTTTTCCTTTTTCCTTCCTTTAATCTTTTGTGTTGTGCTTGCCGCTTTCTTCCCGATTACTTTATGAAACTTTTTTCGTGACGAATATGAAGTGACAGACTGCACCGGGCCCTTTGCTTGGTTTTTTCTTTTTTTTTCGTCTTCCATATTATGGTCGGTCCCAAACTGAAAGGCCCCGTCCATTCCAATAGGCTGTACGCCCCCTTTTCCGGTGGTGGTCCCTCCCCCCCCCGCTGACCTTCCTACAAAAGTCCCTGGATCAGTTTTGTGATTGTGTTTGGCCTTGGCGCCGTTTGTATTTCCCCTCTGTCCCGACCCCTCCCTTTTTTTCCCCGTGATCGGGATAGATAAACGGGGACCTCTATGTCCTCCCAATGGGCTTTCCCCCTTTTCTTCTGTTCAGGGGTCTTCCGCGTGGGGGAGCCCGTCACTTTTGGCTTTGTCTTTTGGGGCGCCCCTCCTTTCGGTTAGTCTTTCTTTTTTCTATCAGTCGGGAAGGGCTGGACGGGTTCCCTTCTTCCCTCGTTCTCCCTTCGCTGATATTCCTTTTCTTTTACTGGAAAGATGCGGGGTATTGTGTCCGATTTTGTGATTGCCCAACTTTTCCGGTCAACCGTTTCCCAGTTGCGTTAAATTTTCCTGGTGGATGTTCGTCTTGTTTTTCTGACTTATACGGCCCAAATTGCTTCCCTTGACAGGTTTAGGCCGCATTTCTGGGAAGTAACCGTCGGAGGCCCCCCCCTTCAACCCCCCTACAATTTTTTTTTTTTTTTTCTTTGGTAAACTGGTAAGGGTTGGTCGTTCCCTTGTTCTGGGGCCATCTTGCGGCCGGGACAAATAGTGCGGGGAGGCAGTCATCCCCCGATTTCTTCTACGTAGGGACCTTTTATTCTTGATCTCCCCTTCCCCCCGGACCAAGGGGGAAACTTACGGGTGAAAGTCCTTGGGCCTGATTTTTGATTCTTGTTCCTTCCTTAAACGTTGATTTCCGACTTAAGATTGTTTTTATAAGCTCGACAGCGGCCCCGTAGTAAGTTGATGGCTACCGCGTATTCATTATAGGATAGGGCCCCCCCCCCCCTTACTGGTTTTTTAAGACTTTTGAGGCAAGTGAAGAATCGTTCCCGCTTCTTTATTTCCTTCTCACCCCCTTTCGATAGGGCTTCTCCCTTTACCCCTTTCTTGTATTCATCGGGCATTCTGCCTGGGTTTTGTCCTCAAACAGTATTCTTTTCGTTTTTACCAGCTGGACTACGTCCCCCACCCCTATCCGATATCTTGGGAAGGGTCTCTGATTTCCCTTGTGCGCACCAACCACCTTTAGTTTATCGCAGTGTTCCAAGTGTTTGGTTTCCGGGTTTCTTTTTCTTGCTTCACTCCAAGTCTTGTTCCCAACCCTATTTCCCCTACCTTTTTCCGGGCCAGCGAAAACCCGGTGAAACTTTCCCCCCCCGGCCTCTCTGGCCCGCGGGTCCCTCTCCAAACGGGCGGTGGTTCCGAGTCATCTTTTCCCTACCCGACCCCCCCCCCAGTTCCATCTTGGGGAGGGGGTTTTCTCACCTCCTATTCACAAGCCCTTGGGTTTCTTGAGAAACAGGGGCAATGTCTTTATTTTCCCAACCTTTATTTTTATTAGTCCCCATGTGTCTACCCCTTCAACTTCCCATTGCTCCAGGCATACTTCCCCAATTTTTTTCCCCAAAATCCCCTTCAGACCCACCCCCCCCCCCCCCATTCCCACAGCCGTCTGGGTCCCCCTTAATTTTTCCCCAGTCTCCCCTCTTTGTTACCAATTCCGAAACCCTTTTTGCGTCCAGCAATTCTTCCCCCAGAAACCCTGCGAACACGTGTGGGCCCGCTCATTTTCTGCTTTCCCTCTTTTTCCAAACCGGCTTCTTGCCTCTGTCCCATATTTTCCCAACTTCGGGAACCTGTTACCTGAAGAAGGTCCCCCGTTCCCCCTTTTCCTGTCTTTTTTCTCAATTGTTCCAGTTCGTTATGCTGCCGATTCGAGTTTTTCCATAACATCGCAAACGTTCAACCCCCCTTCAGCTCCGTGGTTTTTTCATGGTTTTTTTTTGTTCTACCCCAGCTTTATTAATTAGACGAACGGTCCAATCTTCCTGGGCTTTCTCTTAGGCTTTTGCTCTTCCCTTCTTCCTCCTTCCCCCAGGTACTTTTTCATTGGCGGCCATCCCACCTCATCTTCTATTCCTAACCTTTTGTGTTGTTGTTTGCTCAACGAAGGCCCCTTCTTCTTTTTGGTCTTGGAGCCGGGTCAAAGTGCGCCAGGGTTTCCCCAGATATGTTACCGTAATTAGGCGACTTTCTCCCCTCGATCTTTCCTGGGGAAGTCCTCCTTCGTAATCGCTCGTTCCTCTTTCAAGGTTTTCCCCCTTTCACCCCTTCACAGGGATTCTAACTTTTTGAAGGTTCCGTTCGGGGACGGTATTTTTTTTCTAGACCCACGGCATCCCCCTCTTTCCCACACTCTTCGGCCCCCCCTTGATCCCCTTGCCTGGGGACAGTTTGAAAGGGCGATGGGGCTTGTCCCGAGTTTGGTGTGACACAAAGTTCCCCGGCTTTCACCCTCTTCTGTTTCTTTTACCCATATGGGATAGGTCAGGGAAATGGACCCCCTGGCTTTTTGGTGGAGGGTGGTTGATCATCTCCCCGCTGGAAAGAGGGTTTTCCCCTTTTTAAGCGGTAGCCTTTCTTTTATTAAAACAGGTAGGTTTCCTTTCTCATGCTCCATGAGTTCGGGGGATGTTTCTTATGGTTTACCCCCTTTTTTTGTGGAGGAAGGGCAGGGAGGTTCATCCCGGGACCTTGATTAATTTTGGCCAACAATTTCAGACCTGAAGTTTACCATCTCGTTCCCCCTCCTCCCCTGATTACGTCGGGAAAACCCGGCCCAGTGGTGGGGCCCCGAACCACGCCGTTCGGGCCTCTTTGCTTTCCCTGGCATTTTTTTTGCGTTTTGGTTTTGAGTTAATCTGATGGGTGTGGCCGGCCCCACTTTCTCTTCGCCCTTCCCTGAATCCCATGAACTGAGGGGGCCCTTCTTGGGTTGTTTCCCCTGGGGTGGTTCGCGGTTCCCGGCCGATTTTCTCTCTTTTTTGTGGTTTCTTTGACATTTTTTTGTCAGGGCCGTGCTCCCACGAGTCGCCGCCGTAGTAAACTTCTTTTTGAGCCTCTTTCAGTTCGTTGCGGGGCGCAATTTTTTGGAATTTTATTCCCCCCGGCTTTTTAAGCGATCCTCTTTGTTGGCGAAACGGAGGCCGGGGTTTTGTTATTTTTCTTCCGGAGACTGTGGAGTGGTACCCCGGCACGGGATTGCATCCCCTCGGGTTTCCCCCCCTTTTGGACCTTGTCCCGGATGGGACCTTCCCCCACCCAGCGGCCCTTTGGTGACGGAAGGTCCGCTTTCTTTTTCCTTCTTATCACCCGGGGCCCTCCTTCTTCCCCCTCCCCCCGAAAAACCCCGGGCGTGGGCCAGGTTGACTGACTTTTCTTCCCCCCCCCTTTGATTTGATCAGGCACTCCAGTTTTCTCGGTCCCTTAGAAGCTCCGATCTGGTCTACCTGCTTTTCCGGCCTTTAAATTATTCAAAAAAAACCGGCGGGTTCCTTCCTTTTTTTTCCGGCAGGTTTTTGGACCGTGCCCCCCCTTTTTTTTCCCCTTTTGGCGCTCTTTGTCCCGTCCCTTCTCCAGAAAATTTCCTGATTCCTGCGGTAGCCTTAAACTTTAAGTTCTTTTACCCTTTTTCTGACAGGCTTTGATTCTGAACACTGCCCCCCCTTGCATCCAACCCCTTTTCCCAATTAACTTGCATGGTGATCCTTTTTTTTCTTTCTGGGTTTTCCCCCCCCCTTCGGGGACGGCCCTGAAAAAATTTGTTTAGGCCGCCCCCTTGTTCGACTCTTTTCCCCGGGTGCTCCTCTCCCCCCGAACCCCTCACTCACCACCTTCTTAAACGGTGGTTCCCCCCCGTTTGGTTGGTTTTGCCTTTTCCCGATCTCCGATTTCGGGCCAACAAAACCTCCTTGTTCGCGTTTCTCTTATCAATTTTCCCGTCGGTGGGACGCCCGCCCTTTTACTTCGACTTTTTTCAGCTTCTCTGAAAGTTGCTCTCACGGCGCACTGCGGGTTTCCCCCCCCCCCCTTTTTCAACCTGGGGCCCCGGCGGTCGTTGCAAACGCTTTATTTTTTTTTTTTTTCCCGGGTTCGGACTTTGACGTCCCTTTGGGTCATCGTTTCCTTTTTTCTTTTAGAGGTTTTCGCAGGTGCTTTTTTTTCTAGCCCTCGTGTTCCCCCCGAGGATCCACGTTCCCCTTGGGACCCCGCGACACAACGGATGCCGGTTTTGTAGGCAGGGTTTCTTTCTCCCCCCAACATCAGGATGATCGTTTCAACTAGGGTAGTTCCTTTTTGGACACTGGGACAGGCCTGTTGGGGACCGGAACCATGGGGTCTTTTGGGACGTTTCGGGTCCCTCCCCTCACGGCCTCCCGGGAATGGTCCCTGTTCGTTTACAAGTCCCAAACCAAATTTACTCTTTTTTCTGGCACGAGTTTCCCCGCTTGTGATATTAGGCCCGTTTCCTCTCCTTAATCCGTTACATGCAAGGTCGGACCCCTTTATCTTTACTCCTTGTCCCTGTTTCGTCATTTGTCGCGGCCGCACCTGTTGTCTCGCATGGCGCATAGTTGTCCACTCAGACCCAGACAAACCACAACACCACGCCCCTAAAACCCAACACACAGCATTAACCCCCCCCACAAACATATAACAAGCGCAGACCCCTCCCCCCCCCGCGCCCCCTCCCACCACACCCACACCACCACACCCCAACTCCGCTCCGTTTTAACCCCCTCCTCAACACCACACCCTGCTGCGACCCCCAAACCACACCAACCCAACT
>Ga0179591_1318420_pt1 | contig 10102 bp, 7 predicted proteins | sample CZOMad2_1_08_16f_FD_182891 | JGI IMG/M metagenome (GOLD analysis project Ga0179591, IMG submission 182891) | Vadose zone soil fungal communities from Angelo Coast Range Reserve, California, USA - CZOMad2_1_08_16fungal (PacBio error correction) | ecosystem: Environmental > Terrestrial > Soil >... | reverse complement strand
TCTTAATCTTCTTTCTCCCCTGCTTTTCTCACGGCTGAGAGAGCTTCGCGGGCAGACATCTGATGATTTCCCGCGCAGTATTTCCCTCTCGAATTCCCCCCTGACCTCCACAGAAAACTCGATCCAAGACAGAATTGGCCCGTGTCACGAGTAAGAGGGATTTTTTGAGAATCCTTGGTCCTTTCCCTTCTTCAAAAACAATGGATACAAACAACAGAACCAAAATACCATCACAACCAACCCCTCATATCGAGGGTAGACGCATCGTCAGAGACTCAGTTCCATTTTCCTGTTTTAGCTACCCATGACCTTCCCCTTCACCACAGATCCCCACCGATCTCAACATCCCCTTCGGTAACGGCTCTCCATAGATGATGGTCGGCGTTTGTCTTCCGTTGCTACAGGACGGAAGTTCTTTGGTCTTCTCACTCCTGTATTTCGGAAAAGCCCATCTCTCTCTTCTTTTCCCTTCATTGAAGCGAGCTAGAGACCACCTTCTCCGCACTTCGAGGCTGCACAACAGAGTCACAAAGTCTACAATGAAATGGTAATCCCCCGGACCAAACCCCAGTCACTGAGCGCAGTCACTTTCTGGCTTTTTATCCGACATACGACCCGATTACTCCATTATCCTCCCCCATCAGGTAAGGTAGCGGACGTTCAAGGGGCTGCCACTATTTTTTTCGGTCAGACAAACATTCCGAAAGGCCGACCCCCTTTTTTTCCTCCAATTTTAAGGCTTTCTGTCATTTAGACACCTTTCTCGGTTTCCTGAGCTCCTGATTCACGGTCACTTGGTTGGGCCCTCAACCCGCTCTCCCGCAGCTAATGTCCCGTTTGCGGGCTATGCTTTTCCCAACCCCCTCCCAAACTGGCGGCTCGAACTCTTCCCCCTCGGAACTCTAGGTTGTGGAAGGGCCATCTTTGCTCGCGTTTTTGATGAAAAAATGAATCCCATTTTTTTCTTTTGTCCGGGATTCCCTCTCCCTTTTCTGTCGCTCCTCGGAACCCCCTCCCAGGGCGCTCGAGAGAGAGAATGTTCCTTTTTTTTCTCAGTCGGGGGCCACGACACATTCCCCCTTTAACTGTCAGGTTCTTTTTCCCGCGTATTCCTGAGCGTTTTCACGTAGAATTTTATGGTGCGACATCCACCGATGTCCCCCTCCCCCTCCTTCAAGGGAAATGCCCTGTCTTTGGCTTTGTGAGAATATTTCTGGAAAACCATCTTAACACTTCCCCCCCTGTTCGACCACCACTCTGCTCGCCGCGCGAGCGCTCCTGATCACCTCTGAAGCTGTGAGAGCTGCCCTTGCTCTGTACTTCATCTGAACCACAAGGCTCTCTCCTTCGCCAACCCCCTGACATAAAGGAATCCTCTCCTGGAAGTTTATCTCTTCGTCTTAATGTTGCGAGATGGCGTTTTTTCCTCCGCCCCTAAACAAAACGATTCCCCTCGCCGGTGTTTTCTGACAAGAAGGACCCCCAAGCGAGTCCCCTGCTTTTTCTCACCCCCTTATAGGCTCGACGACTCCCTTGCACCGCCACGGTGCGCTGCGTCCACTGAGGGTTGCAGCATCATCCGAGGACGAGCGAGACCTCCTTTTCTTCTCGCATCTCTTGAAGGCAGTCTTCCTCTCCCAGACGGCTGTAGGCGCAGCCTTTGAACAATGCGGAGCTCCCTGAAGGACGTCTGACCCTTCTTTTGGGAAAGCTGAGTCCCCCGAAGATTCAGCAAATAAAGCATTCTTTAGTGTTCCTATGGCGCCCACCCAATCCCCACCTAAAGCACGCCCCCTATTCGACAAGACCTCCCCTTGTATTCGTCCCGCCTGGGACCCATAAAAAACTCCCACCCACCGTTCACGTATATGTGATCCTATTAGATACCACGCGACCGCCCATTTTTTGCGTGTGAATTATCAGAAAAAGACTGCGTGTCTCCCCCAACGATCGTGTTTGCCCCCCCTCTGTTGACCGTGAGTTGGGTTCAACTTAAGAACACAACATTTTTTTCCTTACCTGTTTTTCACTGAGCCGCATAACTTGGTTCTCCGGAAGCTACCGGAACCCCACTTTTTTCCCCCCTTTTCCAAGCCCTTCCCTCTCCACCTGCAATCGACCCCTGCTTTTCTTGACATCTTTGGCGCGGATTAGATATAGCCTTCTTCTTGTCCCCCGGGCTAGGGTGTAATACCTTCCATTCCCAATTACGTGGGAAATCGTGATTTGTCTCTCCTCCTCCGTGTGTCGGCTTTGCTGGGTGGCCCGATCTTCCGGATACCCCCCCCACCCATTCTGTATTGACTTTCGTTCCCACAGCTTTAGCATTCGTCATTTTCTCGACAATCAAGTTGTCTACCATCATCATCAGAAATGACCTTCTCTTGCATTGGTGCCTTTTCACCGATCTCGACTCTTAGTATACTTTTCCAGTTGCCCCCCCCCCTGGGGTCCTGCTGATTTCCCTACCCTGCGAAACGAGCAATTTTCTCGTCTTCATTTTCTTTTAGACTATGTTTCAGACGACTTCTAAGTGAATGGGCCGTCTCCGCATACCCAGTCTCCCTCGCTTGGGCCCTCCACGTTTGACCCTCTAAAGTCTCGGGATTGACTTTTGTAGTCTTGGATACGACCGCATTCTTTACCGGACGCTTTTGTGTGTTGTTTGGTCACACTCCTCTCGGCCCGGGTTTTATAATAACCATCTTGCAAATCTCGCCCCCTCTCCCCCTGTACCAAGACCAAACAATTCCGCGTTCTCTGTTTTTTTTGGTTCCAACCGGAAGCGATATCAACTTCGCTTGTCTTTTTTCCCCATTTGTCTAGGGAGAGCCACTGACCAACGCCTGAGAATTCGTCTTTTCCAGCTCTTCATCTTTTTGTTCCCCGGATTTTCCTCCCTTTGCGTTCGAGCTTTGCCATCAGAAAAAACGGGCGCCCCCCTCCCAGATTCTTAAACCAGATCGCCAGTTCCCTCCCACTTCACTTGTGCTCGTGGCCGTCTTTCAACTCCGACAGGTGTTTCTCCCATGGAGAATGAGGTTCTCTTTCTTTTTAGTGACGCCTTGTTTTCGCGCGAAATGCTATTCTCGCTCATTCGCGTCCCCACGCCCCAGTCTTTTTTCCCCCCCCCCCCGTGGGGATAATTTGCCCCACCTTAGCAGTTTAGTTCTGCCGCGCCACCATCGCCTCAAAAGTAAACAGCGGTCCCCCAATGGTATTTTCTTCCTCCTCCTCGTTGGTCTCTCTTTGTTGAGTTCTATCTCCCTACCATTGCCAGTCTGATGTTAATGCGCTTTGCCGCCAGGTCCAGGTGACGACCCTTGATTTAAGGGAGCTTTCTCTGATCCCACGCGGAGAGCCCCTCCAATTTTTTGCTCGTCCTTCGCTTTTTCGCTTGTTTCCTAACGGCTTTCCTTAAACTTCTCCCTACTCAGGCCCTCTTACTCTCATTCGGCCCCCCTTTGTATCCCTGGTCTTTCCTTGGATCCCCACACTTGCACCCCCCACAAAAAACCACCCCCCCCCCCCAAAACTTCCCCGTTTTTTTATTTTTTTTCTCCAGGCGAAACTCCACCTGTTAACTTCAGGTTTACCTTTCTCCAATGAGTCAGCTCAGCCCCCTTCCCCCCCTCCTTTATTCTTCATTTGCGTTTTTGTCCCCCTTTTTAAAGCCACATACACCAACTCCAGAATGTTCCCGACACGGATGTCTCTCTTCCCGGTTGCCCCGCGAATAAGGAGTCAACCTGGATTTTTTCTGCTTGTAAGAAGTTCCCCCTCTTTGTTTTTTGGAGTTGGCAACCCTTCTTGTTATTACTGTCAAAACGTATCCCCTACTCTTTGGTCCCCAAAAGATCACCCCCATAGTTTCGTCTTGATCACCTCTTTTGTAGAAAGTCTTCAGGACCCCTCAAGCCCCTCCGGGTTCCCTCGGGACCTTAACATTCCCCCGTTTTCACTCCTGCGGTGGTAGATGCCCTTCCCTTTCTTCGCGTCCCCTTGTCTCCACTTAAACCCTTATTGACCTTCTCGTGACCCCTTGAGCTCTCGTAGGTTTTTTCGCCTTTTCTCGGCAACTTATTCCCGCTGCGGACGTAATTTTGTTCTACATACTCCCGGGCAATTTAGGTTTCTTATGGATGAATCACCCTGTTCCTTTTTCCACCTGCCTGTAACACCTCCTTCCCACAAGCTTTTCCCTTTTTCAATATCACCAATGAAGACTTTCATTGTTGGATGATTCCTCTCCTCACCAGTCACCTTAACCAAGTGCGGCCCATCTGATATCCCCCCCCCTTGATTTCCTTTTTCGCCAGCATTTGCCCCCCTTGCAGATCGCACTCAGAGGGTAAAATCTCCCTTGGACAATGTTCCCTGTCCCAACCTCCCCCCCAACCCCTTCACCCGACATCTGTTCTCATTTCTTTGTTCGCGGCCCGTTGATTGTCGCTCGCGTGTTTGCTACCCTGAAGGCAATTCTCCCCGTTATTTGAGTTGTACACCCCGGCCCTTCCCTTGTTAATGTTTTTGTCTAATACGTTGAGCCCACGCACGTTCCAGTCTGCCTGTAAGAGGTCCCACCACCGATGCACCGGGCCCTCGCCTCCTGCCGGGCAATGGCTGCTATCTTCTTGCTTGTTCGTTCTACCTTCCCCCGATGTCCCATTCTTCGAGGAGGCCTTGTAAACCCTTGCGCGGAGATGCTGACGTCCTTCCCTGAGTTTTTTTTTGTTTTTTTTCAGCAGCATCTTTCGTTTCCGTCGTCCGGTGATAGTCCGCACCCCAAACGAAGCGCTGAGCAAGGCTTTGCTCCTCCAGCCATCCCTTCGGAGTTTCTTTATCATTCTGCAAGGGCCTCTCCGCTCGCCCTGTAGTCTTTTCTCCTGATATGAAGCAAGACTTCTCTGACTTGCAGCTCAAGGATGACGGCTATTCGTTCCGCAGCTCGTTGTTTGTTTTTAGTTTGATCGCTTTGCTCCCTTCTTGCACGACCTTTTTTCCCTTCCAGTTTCTTTTTTTCGATGGGAGGCGTTGCTACGCCTCGCTCCATCCAAGCTCCTTCTCGCAAGTCGTTCCCATTAACGGTTCTCGATTCGGAATGATGTCTTGTGATGAAATCTGCCGCCCTAAAAACGCGTCATGCATGAGCATCCCCGCCTGTAGCCTTTTTTCCCCGCTGGGATACAGGGCCTTCCTTCGTCGCCTCTGCAGATATTTGGGCTTGCGTTGTCCTGTTCCGCTTCTTCCCTCTATTCTCCCCGACCAAGACAGTTTTGGCATTCCGTCTTCCGGGCTCCCCTTTATGTCCTTGCCCCTTTTAGCGAATTTGACTTTGAGAAGACCGGTCCCTTCTCTTTAAAAATTCAGGGACTTTGGCTAGACCTTTTCTCTTTTTTCTCCTAGAAGTAGACAACCGCCTCCTCGCTGCAGGTTCCGGATGATACCCCTTGCTGAGATTTTCCGTAAAAGACCCCTCGGCGTCGGCGACTCCGTTATATCCCCTCCCCTTTCCGGATGTTCAGGTTAGGTGTGAACTTTTCCGCATCGAGCCCTCAGTCTCCATTACACACAAGAAGCTTCCCCGCGGGCTAGTTTGCGCAGGGGGGTTTTTTTACTTTTTCCATTTTCCGCTCCCCGGAAGAGCGGTTCTTTTTTTCAGCCGCGTCCGGCATGACAGTTTCTTTTCGTCCTCGCCCCGACATCCTTTTTTCCCCCTTTCCTGTTCGATAGAAACCCATGATTCTCCCTGTCAGAATGTTTTGTTCTTTTTCGACCCCCATAAGCAGAAATCTTCCCTCCATTTGATTCAGAAGAAAATACCTGTTTTTCTCAGCTCAGTTTCGTCCATCTCGTCCCTGATCTCACTTCAGGTGTTGAATCCCCCCCCCCTTAGTCGTTTTTTTCGAGGTAAGGCCAGTCGACGGTTTTTTCCTTTTTTTGCACCTAGGCTTCTCCTCGATCTTCCAGAGCAAACGCGCTCTCTCTGTCTCCGGAAATAGCGATTCAACCTGCCTCTTCTGGAACTATGAGATTTAGACTTTTTCCCGACGCAGCAGAGGATCTTTGAAGTATTCGACACTGTGTCTATGGGAGACCTCGCGCCCCCCCAGGCGCACTGGTTTTTCCCGTGCCACCAATTCTTTTTATGATGCTTCTGTTCTGAAGGAAAACGCCCTGCGTGTTTAATTTTCCCTTTTGTCCAGGCCAGCGAAGATGATTCCTTTGCCTTCCCCGCCCGTATAAGTCTCCAGTCGTGCGGGCTCCTAGGGAAGGGCTTGGGAGATTTTTTCCGCCTTCTTTTTTTCACCTGATCTCGCGTAGCCGAGAAGATCTTCGCGATCCCCCAGTTGAGGCAGTAACTCTCCTGTCCCGATCAGTCTCGCGCCCTAATGATCGGATGCGACGCACTCTTCGGAACGAAGAACCCCAGCGCTGACGCCCTCCCTTGCCTCTCTTTCTACTCGGATTTCCCCCGGTCAACTTCTCAAGCTCTTGGTAGGGGTCATCAGCAGTATTCTTCTCTTCCCCCGTTCTTCCCAACGAGTCCACCTTAACCGCGACCTTCGCCTAATGAGGAGCGTGCGACCTGCCCTCAGCCGAACGTCCCCCCGTCAGGATGCCTGACGCTAACGTTCAAGTCGGCCACTTCCCCTCCGATGGGTGCCGGTCCGTCCTCGAGACGCGTTTTCTTTGCGGGTTTCCACCACAACGTCGAGTTCCCCGACGTTTTCCCCCACCCGTCGCACCAAGTTTTTTTCAAGATTGAGATCTTCTTTCGCTATTGTTTCCATACTAAGTTGTGTGGGCTGAGATCTTTCTACAATCGACCCTCGTTCCTGTAAGGAGTTTCCCGGTTTTCCTCGAACTTGTGAGTTTCTCTGCGAAAGCTTCGCCGATTTTGGCCTATCCACGGTTGAAAACCCATCGGGCTTGGAGCCCTGTCGAGCCTATTGAACTGGATCGGCACTAGACGTCCCGGGGATGGCGTTCGACCCTTCCATCTCCGGCGTGAAGTTTTCTCCTGGTAAAAGGAGGACGGGTAATAATTAAGGAATCGAAAACTAACCAGCTTTCATTTCTTCCGTTAGGCTTGTTCCTCGGTCTGAGTCTTCATCGCAGACGGAGGAGGTAGGCCGAGATTTCATTTTTCATCTGCTTCTTTTCTTCATCTTCGGATCACTCGTTCTCTGATCCTCCCCTCTAAGATCTTCGTATCACAGAGTGTCCGCTCCTTCCATCCCCCACCCCCTATAAAGAATACCTCCCACTACTAGCTTTCCGACGTCGGAGAACGTGATCCCCCGCTCCGCTTTCGGTTTCGCATAATCTTACCTTGCCTACGGTAAGCCAAGCGCGTTCTCGCCCCTTTCCGAAGTCCTCCCCACCTTTGGTCCCCTGTCCGCGCGATAGTACAGGATCCTTCCTCACCAGCAATTTGCGTCACGAGCGCTCTGCTGTGTCGGGTTCGTTCTCGGAAAGCTAATTCTATCCTTTCAATTTTTTCCCTCGCGAGTTTCCTTCAAATGACTCATTCCCCCCTCATCTCTCCCTTGGTATTCTCCGCTTCGAGGAAAAAGGAATCCCCTTCGGTTTGCGTTAACGGTTCTTTGTACTCCTGGACTACTCTTCAAAGTAGATGATCTCTGCTGTTTGCGAAGAGCGGACCTCCCGCTATGATAAGAGAATCAAGGATCACCCTTCCGATTCCGGGCAATGGAAGTATCGGTTCGATGTGGGGCCGAAAATGACTCCGGCGTTTTCACTTTTTACCTTGCTCCCCTAGGATCCTCTCTTTCGACAAGCGCACGGCGAGCTCTTAGTCATCAACTCTTCCGTGTTCGCTTTTTCCAATAAAGACCGCTCCTGCGGCTTGCTGGCTCGAAAGGTATAACACCCCGCCCCCCCTTTCCGGCTCGTCCCACTTAGGACCTTCTGGTTGTGGTTTTTGTAGTTCTCCTTTTGGGTACTCGAAACCTTCCGGGACATACGGCCGTCCTTTTAAACTTCTGGATCTTGAGTCTTCTGAGACTTTTCTAGCACTACATACCCGGGTTAGAACTTCTAGCTTTTCTTTGTTTCGGACGTTGCTTCTTTGCCCTCGAAATTGAGAGAGAGAACGCCCTCTTGTGTTACTTCCCCCGCTGCCATAGTCAACGTCGTGTGGTCCCCCGGAACTCTGACCACGCAGACACGTTTTTCCTTTGCTTGTCTGTCTTTCGAAATACCATCTCCTGAACACTGTCCCACCTCAAGGGAGACACAAAATATCTCCCGAAGAGACTAGCCTCCGAACTTCGCTGAAAGCTGGTAGCCATTTTTTTTCCGGCTCGCACCCTCGTGGAGGAAAACTTTTCCTGCTTAATTCGCCCCCCCCCGTTTCCCCATCATCCCGGCTCGACTCTCGGGTCTCTTTTTAGTTATAAGGAGGTTGTCTTCTTCGCGGCTTTCGGTCACCCCGAACCCGCGAACACACTCCCGCTTCCCCATCGCATGGTCTAGTCCCAGACTTGGCCTTCCCCCCCCGCGGAAACTGCTCGTCAGTCCCCAACTCCGTCTTCCCACCTCCTCCTATCTTCAAGCGGTTTCTCCCTTCGGCCAGAACGTCTTTTTGTTTCGCGAGCGTCCCCCCGAAATCCCGGGCTGCCTCGGCCCCATAGAAGTCCGTTTCCCCCTCCCTTGCTTTTGGAGCGAAGGCCTGTCTCGGATCCCCCCGTTCTTTTTCTGATTACCGACGGCACGATGACCGATTTGCCATCTTTTCAAACCGCTTTTTTAGTTCTCGCCTACACGACCCCCCTCAGATCCGCTGCCTGTTTCCAGAGAATACCTTTGGACACTTTCCTTTCCCACCTCCAAAAGCGAGGAGTACTCGCGACGTCGCCCGGATGCAGCGATTTTCGTCGTATGTGAAGGGATTTTTTTTCTTGGGCTCAACGTAGACTGCCCTTTACTTGTTCCCCCCCGCTGACTCCCCCTCAAACGTTTTAACTCTTTCTACGCAAACACCTGATCGTCCCCGATCTGCATACCTCCTGTGGGCTCTTCCATCGATATATTTCCTTGCAGTACTTGCCCTTGCTGATTTCTATCTTCGCAAAGGCCGTTGCGCCCCTTCCCCGTTGTGGCCTGCATTACATGCCTCCTTTGGATTTTTTTGCCGTACACCCCGCCCTGGCCTAACTTTTGGTTCTTGTCGTGGCTTCGGTCGAATCAAGTGGGCGACATCATCATTCCCTCGATGACGGCGGCATACGCACAAAATATCTCTTACGCTGCGCTATAGCTCAACACATTTGGTCGCTGCTCCCGCGACTAGACGGGAGATTCGCTTTTTATAAGTCGGGAGATTCACGTGGGCCTTAGTCCCCCTCATATCTCCTTCTTTTTCGCAGACGAACGCCTTACGTGAGTCCGCTGGAATTTTAACTTTGCCCAGACCGGACCCTTTGCTTTCTGTCTGTTTTCTACGTGGAAACGGCTCACTTCAGGAGCTAGTGTTGGCCCCCTGAGACTTTGGTCCTCCCCCCCTCATTCAACCTCCCCCGCAATCCTTCCCTTAGACGCCCCCCTTTTCCGAAATTACGTTCTCGGGAAATTGACCCCTACTATTGCGACCCCCCTTGTGATTTCGGGTGATTCGAGCCCCCCTCCACGCTCTATTGAATAAATTCCGGTAGTGGTTCTCTATCTTAGCTCTCGACCCGAAGTGTTGCTTTTCCCCCCTTTTAGCTCCCTAACAAACCGCCTTCCCCAGTTCACCCTGCATTCTTTTGGCCCTCTTTCCAAACTCCCCTAAATGTGTGGATAAACTGGCCCCGCTAGAGTACGCGGGCCTGAGAGATCAGTTTTCTTTTACCTTGTCGGTTGAAACTGGCAAGAGCGAGTACCCCCCAGCCCAAACCTTCCCCACCTCTACGGTTTTTTTTTTTAGCTCATTGGTAGTCAAATGGTACTATTCGAGTCGCTCTTGCCCCCCCCTTTTTTTTTTTTTTTTTTTTTTTTTTTTTTTTTTTTTTTTTTTTTTTTTTTTTTTTTTTTTTTTTTTTTTTTTTCTTACCCCTCGCCCCTGTGCAACCTCTGACCAGCATGGCATGGTAGT
>Ga0179591_1282546_pt1 | contig 10102 bp, 12 predicted proteins | sample CZOMad2_1_08_16f_FD_182891 | JGI IMG/M metagenome (GOLD analysis project Ga0179591, IMG submission 182891) | Vadose zone soil fungal communities from Angelo Coast Range Reserve, California, USA - CZOMad2_1_08_16fungal (PacBio error correction) | ecosystem: Environmental > Terrestrial > Soil >... | reverse complement strand
CTTCCGTACTCTTCGCGAGCGTGTGTTCCTAGAGCACTTCGATTTTACGTCTTTCCCCCTTGAAGGTCTAAAAGCTTACCCTCCACATTCGTAATGCACTAAGTCGGGCCGCCCGTCACTTCCCCCGTCTTTTAGCCGGAGTATGTCATCAGTCTTGGACCTACTGATGCATCCGTTCCTGAAGAAGTCAGCCCATTGCTCCTTCCGAAGAACATTGTTCGACAATGTCTTCCCCTCCAGTGAGTTCAATTTGTTTGTCGACTTGTCCCTCTCATTACCCCCAGATTCTATTGTGGATCATTTCCTATTACTTTTTTTTCTCGTCCCTCTACCCCTTTTGCCAAGGTCCGCCGCTATGAAAAGTCCCCTCAGTCACCGTCGAGCCAAGAAGCTATTTTATCGATGTTTGATAACAGACAGGCTGTGCGGAGATTTTTTTCGTTGAAGGGAGGCAACCCCCCCCCTTCGGGGTTTTTTTTTCTCCTATTTTCTTTTCAATACTTGTTTTCCCGTTTTGTACAACTATTCCGGAGATCCAGTTGACACAGTTTCCATGTTTTTGCCTCCTATGTCGAGATCCGAAGTCCCCCTTGGTAATGGCCTTCTAGACCTGAGGTCGCACGTCCCTCCTGACAGACAGTGGTGTTGTCCCACCTTTTGCACTCCTTTCGCTGATCATTTCCCTCTTCTTGCCCCCACCCCCTCTCGTCCTGCGGTTTGGCCTTTACCGGTCTTTTATCTCGTTTTCTTGCATACTGAAACCGGCTCCGAAGTGCCATCAGCTTTTCTTTCCCGTAAGCCCCCTTAGGTGAGCCTTCCGTTGTAGGATCTTGAGGTACTGAGGCTGACAGGCTGAGCCGCAGAAGCCACTCTTCGTTGTAGCAGGCACGACCGGCACGGTAAGCTTTATGCTGCAAATCCGGAGGTCTCGTACGGTCCTCTGGCTTACTCGACGAAAAATGCCTGGGACTGCCTTGTCCTTTCGGGCCCTTGCCTGCAGTTTTCCCTTTGACTCCGCCGTTAAGAGTCGGATTGACGCTTGTCTTCGCCTGATCCCGAAGTTAACCTTTTTTTTTTACCCAGTTCTTTCCCCGCTTGGACACGCCTTTCCGATTCCACTAAGACCAGCACTAAAAATTCTTTTCCACCCGTTTTCCAGGCCTTTCTCGCTAGCTTTCTAGCCACCCGATCCCCCTCTTCAGCGTCCCCCGCCACTTTGCACCCCTCTTTTCCTCTTTCCCAGTTTTTTGTCCCCGCCCGTCCGTTTACCCATTGCTAATGAGACCCCTAAATCCTTTTCCCAGAATGATCACTTTCGTTGACCGCTTTTTGGCCACGTGCGCCCCCTTCTTTCCTTCGGCCCCTCGTGCGCGTTTCCAGAAACTCTTCCATCAGCGGACTCTCTGAGCATTCCCGATTGAAGGTCATCATTCCCAAAGGTGAATCTATATTTACTTCCCCTTTAGTTTGTTGTTTTTTTGTGTTATTCTTCACATGTTTATAAGAACTTCCCCAAGGGTTAGCATTTCCTATCTGACGAGGCTGAAGAACGTGCTTGGACCCCTCCACGCGTTAGTGATGGTCCCCTTTATCCCCACGGAAGTCGGGCAGGTTCTGAAGTCCCCTATTAGGATTCCCCGATCCATAGCAGCTTGGTCCCAGCTCCCTTTTACTTTGAGACGTGTCCTCTCTGTGATCAACGCATGTTTTTTTTTTTTCAACACTATCTCTCTGTTTTTGAGCATCCCCCTGGGTGTCCTCTTTAGAGTTTCCTCGGCCCGGAAAACGTAGTCTCCCCTCCTTTCCTCCGGGCTTCAGAGGGTCTTTTTTGGTCAGTCTGGTCTTCTGTCTGGAGTATCACGAGTGTCCTTCCCTAAGTAGCTGACTGGCCCTCCGGTTTTTTTTTCTCTTGCTCCTTGACAGCCAAGCAACTTGACCTTTCGGTTTCCCTTGGACCCGCGCATCCCCGTTTCAATGGAGTTTCTCCCCCCTGGACCGACCTAATACTCCTTAAAAGTTTTTTTTTCGAGAGCGACCCTTACGTTCACATCGCCGGAGGATTCCCGGCCCTCAAAGTCTACCGTTCCGTTGCTTTTTTAGGCCGCCCTTGGAGTACCGGCGCTGTTTAGCCTTTTACTCCTCGTCCCGCCGCCATCTTGGCTTCTAGAACGGACTTTCTTCCCGGTTGCCCCGTTGATGCTTGATCCCCGATCTGATTTTCCCCCCCTTCTACGTGTTTCAGTATGTCCGAGTTTTCTTACGTTCTCTCCACCGAAATTTTTTTCTTCGCTCCCCGCGCCCCGTCGTTCAAGTTTAACCCTGCAGATTTCAGGCAGGTTGCCACAACACCACCCCCCCCCCCCCCCCCCGGCCCTGTCGTGTCTCTTGCGGTCCCGATTACTTTCGATTTCTTCTGGACCCCGGCCTTGCCTGATTATGTTCCTGGCATGGCAAGAACCACTATCCTTTCACTTGCTTTCCTCCTTCCCGCCCAGAGGTCGATTCCCAACAGTCCGGGGGCTCCCCCTTCTCTTCTTTCTACACCCTTGGTTCCCGTGTAAAATCTCCTAAACTCCTCGTAAAACCAGACGTCCTAGTTTCCCGTCACCCTTTTCCCGATCAACCGAGGATGCTGATGGTGCTTTGGTCATTTGTCCAGGTTTCCGATGCGCTGGCCTTTGCCACTGTGAGAGGCCTATTCCTCTCCCGAGTACTGACACCACGTCTGTTTTCAACCTAGCTTTTGCCTGAGTCTTGGCAGACGGATAAAACCCCCTTCCCTGGAATGTAGTCTTAGGTTGCGCAAATTTTTGTGTGCCTCTTTTACGTTTTCCAAGTACACTGCCCAGAACGGGGTTTACATAGAGGCTAAGACCTAACCTCCGCAGGCATGGATTTCCCCCCCCTCTCAGGTAACAGCTTCCCCGCCATGGGTTTTGTGCACGCGGATGCACTTTCCTGCAACGAAAGCCCAACCCGCTCGAAGTATAGGAAACCCCCCCTTTCTAGAAAGGACAGCATCGCCTTGTAATTTCCCCAACTGTTCCTTCTCTTCGCCTGGGCTCTATGGGGTATCATCCCTGTGTTTCATGCCTACCCAAACGGATTGCCCCTCCCTGATGTTGCTGAACACGAGGCACCCTACCCTCCTCCCACGAAATGTTTTGCTTCACAGCGGCTACAGCGAGGTCGCCGTCCACCGCCCCCCCAGCGACCCTCCTTCTCCTGTTTTGTCGAGTGGTTACAAAAAATTGTCGCTTTTCACCAGGACCCCCCCTTGTGTTTCACCCTGGCGTTTCTGCTTCCTCATACCCCGCCTAACGTTTGACGTTCGTCAGTCCTATCACAACACGTCTTCGTTCTCGCAGGATACCGCAGTCTCCCCCATTACGGATATTTTCCCAGCTTGTGGGGCTCACCAGCCACTTCTCCTGGAGTCCCCCTCCCCACCCTACCTCTTCTTGGAAGAGGCGCCCCTGATGCTTTACTTTTCCTCCGGAATCCTTCCTGTATGTCGTTCCCCAGATCATCTTTTCCCCTTGACCCCCTTGTCTCAGCCCCCTTCGGAGTACGAGAGTAAACAACTTTTCCTTTCTTTCTCATCGACCCCCTTCTCTCATTTTCCTCAATCCGTTGTGTGTTGAGTCGCTCGTGCAGCCTTTTTCTCCTTTCTTTTACCCCGCAGGTTACTCCGTTTGTTATCCGCGTCCCCTTTGACCCGGTCTACCAAGTGTCCCCTGTTTGGCTAGTGAGCCAGCAGTCTCCTTTCTATCCTTCCCTTCTGTCGGGTGTGGCCGTCAAAGAGCCTCGGGTCGGAGTTGGCCCCTTACAACCCCCTTCGTTGCAACTGTAGCACCCGGTTTTCCACCTCCCAATTCATATGCGTGGGATCGCCGGCCTACAGTTTTCCCCCTGCGGTAGACCTCCAGATTGCAACCTTTTCCCCTTCCTTTGAAATCTTTGTTGGAACCTGACACTCCACAGGCGGAGGCCCTTTTACGTCCCTTTTGTTCTTCCCAGAAATCTGATGATCCGAATAAGCAGGTACACCATAGGTCCCTTTTTTTGCTCGGACCTGCGTCCTTTTCACCCCATAACCGGTCTACCAGAACGGTTTTTGGTCTTCTTCTTTCCAAGGAGATCCCCCCGACGCCCTCTGCCGTGCAGGTGGCCTCATTTCTCGAGGCTTCCCCTTCGCGAAGTGGGTTGATCTCACAGTACGACGTCCTGCCGGTCCGAGCAGCTTGCCTCCCGTTCCAGACCCCTTTTCTTAGATTTTTTCCTTGAAGTCGGCCTCAGGCAGGATGATAGAGTTTTCTTCATCTAGTGAATCTTGCCCGTGCCAGACAGACGTCGGAACGGCTTTTGGGCCCTTTAAACCTTTGTAAACCCGGCTGGCTTGATTTCGTAAAGTTGTCTCAGCGGCAGAATACCCAAAGATGCTGATTCTTGTTTCTTCCGTGGGGTCTTGCATCGTTTTGATTTCGAGCTTCCTCTGGTGGACATCCCCTCCTTATTGCCTTCTTCCCAGGCTTTTATTAACAGGCTCCCCTCCGCGGAGTTACTGGATTTTTTTTTTTTTTTTTGAGGCACACTTACTTTATGCGATTTTGTTTAGTGACGTTGCCCCCCATTTCCACCCGCGGTTTTATCGATTCGCCAGTCGACAACTTCCCCAGTTCTTCCCTCTCCTTTCCTTTTTCTGAATCACGTGTGCCCATTCTTTTTTATTTTGATTGCTGTCCTTTCCATGAGATCAGTTTTTTTTTTTTAGGTATCCGTTATACGTACCCTTTGTTAAGTACGCCCCTTCCCCCCTCCCTCTTTTTGTGCACCTTGAAGGGAGGGATCTTTCTATTTTCCAGCGGAGTTACCCCTTATCTGGCTTCCGGTGCTATTGTCGCCCTTGTCACTTTTATCTCGTTTTTTTTTTCCCCACTCGATAATGACAAACCTTTCCGTCCCGTGCCTTAGTCTCCTGTTTCCTGAAAGCTTCCCCCCCCTTCCGTTCATTTTTTCTCCTTATTCAGGGTCCCTCCTGCGTTTTAAGTAGATCTGATCCTACCCCCCCCGGGTTAAGTTCAAGAAAGGCCTTGCCACGGTACGCAATGTTGTAGGTTTTCCCTCCCTCCCTTCCAGATTTTGAAGATGCGGTCGGCTTGAGAACAGGATCTTTTTCCTCATTCCCTGGTGTTAGCTGGGCAGCCGTTTTCCTTAATTTTAATTCAGCTTTCCGCGCCATCACTTTGGCTAGCCCTCTTTCTCCTTTTTGAGGTCATTCTGAAGAGACAGACCCTACTATTCGTCCCGTTAAGATTCTTCCTGGTCCGCGTCGAGTCCCACCCCTCCTTTCAAGGGCCGTCCAACCCATAGGATCCGTCTTTGCAGCTGCTTTTTCTAGAGTGCGAGAATTTTTTGATCCCCTCTCCCGCGTCTTCAGGTTCGCTCACAAAATCGAGATCCTGCCTTGTTGACTCTTCCTATGTTCGAGACCAATGATTCTTCCTCCCCCACGGGGAATACCTCATATACCAGGTCCCGTCCTCGTGATAGCCCGCCTCCTTCATGTACTTTTCGTGCTTCGGTGCGTTCCCCCAGAGGAATTAATCTGATCTCCATCCTCCCGGCCTTTTTTCCTTTAAGATCACCCCGGTGATCCTATTTAATCTCCTCCTTTTTTTTTAGACTTTTCCAAGTTTTTTGAATCCGTCCCAGCAGACGTTAATGCTTCCTTTCCTATGGCTTCTTCTATTGGCGGAACTCACCGAGGGTGATATCTTACCTGGAGTCTCCCTTTCTGCCGCGCATTCTAATTACAATTTAATTTCTCTCTTCCAAATGCCCGGTCGGGGTCAAGGGACGTTCCTTCCTGTTACACTACTTTTATGGCCCCAGGGCTTCTCCTAGGTGGGGGATCTAAAGTTTCTTTCCACCTGTAGTGTGCATCTTCTTTCCCTTCTTCTTCTGACTTCCCCAATGAGGTTATGCAAGCCCTACGTTTTTTTCTTCCTATTGTGATGTCCCTGCGCCGTTGTCCTTTTCACGCAGTTTTTATTGTACCTTTCCGAATAGGGCTGATCTTCCTGGGTTCAAGCATCCCCTCTGCTCGCCCTTTTGCTGTACCGGTCCCTGAGGCCCCCAATTAACTGCTGTTCCTTTGCCCCTAATTTTCCCCCACGGAACTTCCTCCAAGCTCCTGTCTTCTAGCGCCGTTCAACAGTTACGACTTTACCGAGGATCCTCCCTACCCGAGACCTTCCTTCCTTCTGCAGTGAACAGGAGATTTTCTTGTCAGGGCGATAATCCTCGGCCCCCGCCCACGCTACGGTCCCAGAACTTTTTTTCCCTGTCGACTTTGTGAATTCGTATACTATCTTCTGGACCCTTTGAGGTGCCACGTATGTGCCGAGTTTTCTATCCGACACTTTCCCGTCCTCACCCTAAGGCCTCTCTTTTTTTTGCAGCGGACCTCTATCCTTCCCCGGCACGGCCAGGTGTTGACCCCACACTGTCCGCCGTCGGTCGAACCTAGCGTTCTCCACTTGACTAACCTTCCTGCCTGCAGAGGAAATGCCTTTCCCCTACCATAACAAGGTGAACCCCAACTATCTTTCAAGGACCCAGCCCGTGGCACACCTCGGAACGGGGTCCCCTTCGTTGGACTTTTCTTACACCCCGGGCCCTGTTTTTCCTTTCCCCCGCACTAACCTCCGCCGACCCCCGTTCCGGTCGAGTATCCCCTCTCGACGACCCGAGCTGTCTCTACTTGTATAGGCAGACTTCATATGCCGCGGGAACACTTTCCCCTGATCGAAAAGCTCGAGCAATTAACCTCATTTCCGGCGTTCCCACACTCGTTATGAACCAAGCATCTTGCGAGTTACAGTAAATCCGTCGAAACATTGACGGAACTTCGAAGACGCCGTGTTGTGCGCCGCACCCCTTTCTTCCTTATAGGAAGGGGATTTTCCCCCCCACCCCCCCCTTTCCTGCACGGACCGTTGGGAACCCCTCGAGGCTAACCGCCCAAATTTTCTCCTTGGCCCTTTGACATTCTTCCGGGTACAGCTTAAGAATGGTGGCACGGCTTTCCTATGACCTCTAAACCTTAACAAGGCAGTGCTCTCCCCAATTTCTTCTGACGATTTGACCCCCTCCTCTGCCTCTGCCGCCCAGTGACTTTTCGTCTTTCGTACTACTTGCCTTTGACCCCGAAGAATACAACCCGGTTTGAACTTTTTCTAAAGGTGGTCTTCCCCACGAAGTGGAACATTCCTCCTCTGACAGCCCCCCGAAGGTTAGTGGCAAGTATGCGGGACCTGACTCCTTTTCCCGAAGTCCCCGACCCTCCTCAGATCCCTTTCCTCCCCTCCGTGGTTTTCCTGTTCCCCCACAAGGAGTTTCCCATGACTACCCTGGTTGAAGGAGAGCGCTTGTTACACTCGCAGGCCAGTTTAGTTCCAGGCGCTAACCACGCTTCTTCCCCCCGTACGGCAGGTCCGCAATAAGTTCTCCATGTACTCCCTGAGATTAGTTCTCCCACGCCCCCTCACCTGCTATCTGTACCGACCACGACCCTCCCGGATGGCTGGACTCTTCTTTCCCCCCTTTTGCCTGTGTTGCTGCTGGACTGTTCTTTTCCTTCCCGATCCTCCCCTTCATCCTTCGTCAGAAAGGAAACTGACGCTGTGGAGAAGATCTGTCTTACGGAGAGTCCCCACCCGCGACATTCCTGCTCCTTCCCCGGTCATTTTTTCCTCCTCCTCTGTGTTTGATAGATTTTTCTGCGTTAGCCCCCCCCGGGAAGCTTTGACGACCAGGTCCCCCCCTCCATCAAATGCTTCAAGTGGCACGGCGTCCCCCCCCGCTGGCCGTTCCGTGTCAGTCCGGCCTCAAGTCCCACAGAGTTTTCAAGCCTTGCTTTGTTCTTACAGGCCTCAGGGCGTCTTTTTTTAGCGACCCGACGGATGTCCCCAGTCTACTTCTTGGGCCCGCCTTTCTAGATGTTTTTTCTTCGCTGGATACTTAGTTCTTCGTGAGCCCGCTGCTCTCATGTCACCAGTGTCCTTGTGTCATTCCTTGTTTTTGACCGGCCCTCAAGGGACGGCTTTTCTCGGGGTCGAGGCCGTTCCGCCATCTTGCCCGCCCTTGGACAACTTTCTGGAAGATGTGCATTTTTTCCCCACCGTATGTCCATTGTTTCTGCGGCGGTCCCCTGGGATGGGCCCACCTCCATCTCAACGCCGGACCGGGTCCTGCCGATGCTCTGTTTGTCCTTTCGCTGTTAATTCTCCGTCTCCCTTGTACGGGCGTCGACTCGGACCAATTAACGACAATGTCGTCCCGCGTGTCAACGTACAGTCTTTCCTCCCTTATATGCGTGGGTCTTAAGAGAGGTCTGTGCGTAATCTGACTCGGTCTGGTTCCGGCGCCTTCCTGCATCACCGTTTTTTTTGACAACAACGGCGGCGAGATCACTTTCCAGGTTTTGAAGTCTCCGTTTTCGGCACCAGATTGCGGTGGTCTCGAGTTTGGTCCTCCTGTCTGGCCTCGAGCTTCCTCCCCCTGTTCCTTTCACTTGCGATTTCTTTCGAAAGTTTTTTTTTACTCGCGAAGACCGTTTCTTACCTCGACTTCGGTGGCGTTGTAGTGCCGTTCCCTTTCCACTTATGTGAAGGTTTTACTAAAATCTCGGGTGTCTTTTCACCTTCTATTGAAAGGGTCCTGATCTTTCACTCTTTCACTGTCTCTTGTTATCCTCTTTGTCCGGTCTGTCTTATGTTCCGTTTTATTTACTCGCCCCTCCCGTTCCAGAGGTTTTTTGCCCCCTGGCGTAGGGAGGCTTCTTTTGCTACTGTCCGGGAGGATGGGTACCGTGTCGGTTTCTCCCACAAATCGTCCTACTGAACCGGTCTTACTTCCCCAATCTTTTCCTATGAACCGTCGCCCCCCTTCTTTTGCCTTTTCCCGTTGTTTGCTTTGCTGCCTGGGAGAGGAATTGCGTCCTTTGGCCCCTCGTCCTCTTCTTTTCGTCGTTATTGATTACTGTCCCCTCGCCACCCCCCGGCCCGATCTTTTCCGAGGATTGTCCTTGATAGTCGAAAAGGTTTGTTTCCGCCGGTCCCCGTTGTTCCTGTCATTGGAAGAAGTTCTGGACGACGAGTCGAGTCAACATGAGAGCCGGCTTGGCTTTAGCTTCCTGCGCCCCCAGCAGCCTCCTTTTCCACAGGCTTTGCCCGTCTGCCTTTAAAGGAGGTCGATCCCACTTCACTTACCCGCCCCCGACAAACCGTCGTCCCCCCCTTTCCGAAGGGACATTCTTTGGCCCTTTTTTTCCCCGACTAGAGGGAAATCCCCCCGCAAGCTCCGCACTTTTTAGTTTTCCCACGAGTTCTCCTGCCTGCTGGTGTACAGATGATGAGAAAAGTCCTTTCGCCCCCCGAAACGTTTCTGTGGACCGTTACTTCTTAACCGCCACGAGATAGGGATTTTTTGACCATCGAGGCCGTTTAGTCGATCCCTGCGCTCCAGGGTTTCCCTGCACCCTCGTGCTCCCCTGCCTTGCTCAGAGCGCCGTGTCCCTTGCGGACTTTCAGGAGAATTTGATCCTCTTGGAATAATACTAGTTGTGTTGAGAGAGCTCCCACGGGTGATCCTCTTTCGAAGGGACGTCCTTACTTCCGTTTGACTGCCTCTTGGGGAAAGACAACGTCTAGATCCTTTCACCCTCCTTGGGAAGTTTTCGCCGCTCGTATTCCTTTGCCCCCCCCCCCCCCCCGGCTGATCCGTCTCAAAAGAACCCCTCCGTTTGTGCTAACTGAAGTCTGGTCCAAAGTTCTTAATCCTCTCTTTTGGAGTACATCCATTGGCGTGGACGTCCTCGTTCTCGTTTCGGCCCCCCCGTGTTCTACCGACCATGGACCTTCTTGTTTCTGGAATTGATCTGGTTTTCGGAGAGGGTAGTGTTTTTGGGTGTAGAACACCGGTCCTTCAGCCAGACGCCTTCCCTTGATTATCGTTTGTTCGTGCATGGGGATTTTTTTCTGGTTTGCCTCCTCCCAATCTTTGCTCACGCCCACGGGATTACGAGGGACCTAGTTCC
>Ga0179591_1259848_pt1 | contig 10102 bp, 5 predicted proteins | sample CZOMad2_1_08_16f_FD_182891 | JGI IMG/M metagenome (GOLD analysis project Ga0179591, IMG submission 182891) | Vadose zone soil fungal communities from Angelo Coast Range Reserve, California, USA - CZOMad2_1_08_16fungal (PacBio error correction) | ecosystem: Environmental > Terrestrial > Soil >... | reverse complement strand
TTTCTTTTTTCTTCCCCAAGCCGCCCCCGTCCGACGGACCCATCCTTTATTAAAAACCCACGCGCTCAACAACCCACTTTTCTAAAATTCTGTCCGCCCAGCGCCAACCTAAATCCCGTCTTGGCATCTTTTCACAGATACGTTGCCCCATCGTTAGTTAAGAAGGTCGTCGTCCACATCGCCCCCTTCTCGAGCGAACCGTCCTCATGTGCCGGCCGTTTGTCGATGCTTAAAGTTCCCTTCAAGCGAATTTCTACACAAAACAGATTTTGATAGATGACACCCATGATGGCCTCCTGGGACGCGCCCAGACGCTTTCATCTGGCAAGGTTGTGGCTGTTTTGGCCCGATTTCTCTTTTTTTGGCGGGATTCCAGGAATGCTTTCCCTTCCGCTCCATATTTCTTGACTTCCCGTTAGTCGAAAACACTCTGCCCTGGAAATTCGAATGTTCCTCACCTCTTGAAGGAATAACCTCTAGTCTTTTTTTGTCTCGTTCAAAGTCTGACGTTTCCCCAAAAGCTTGACGGATCTTCGTCTTTCCCCTGAGAGTGTTTCGTCACATACCATCCAACCTCGGTTTCCTCCACCTCCCGGATTTTCCCCCCTGCAGGACGTTTTTCTAGTAAAGATCAGGATTCCCCTCTCTTTCGACAGCGAGCTAACCCCCTTCTTCTCGTGGGTCCTCCGCGGCTTAAACCTTCTTCGCCTCTGCGCGCCTTCAGTTTGAGACAATTTATGGTCCCATCCGTAGTCCCTTGACCGATTCCCACCTAAGATCAAAGTGACCTCTTGTTCTAGACTCATGGGACATCTCCGGGTCTGATTAATGATTTTACTAACACATAGGAAACTCTGTGTGTTAACAAAGAGTTCCTACCGACCCTTCCCTCATCGCTCGCGTTGACCCGCTTTCTTTTTCCCGTATGCCTTTGATGGAGAGTCCTTTGGAGCTAGTTTTCCCGTATCCTTCCCTCGTTCTCTCCTCCAGTATTGCTGGTTTCCTTACCTCCTTTGGCCTTACCTTTGGGATGTTGCGACTGGCGTTCGAGAAGAGACCATACTGTACCCATCTGCCTTCTTTCCCTGTCCAGACGAAACGTCGGCGGCGAATCTTGGTCCTCCCTTGATGTAAATTTTTTCTGACCGGATCCAGAGATTCGTGTTAGACGCGCTTTCCAGATAGGCTGGTTGACCCCCCTTCCTTTCTCCAATGCTTTCGTAATTGCCCAGACTTAGTCTTTCGCGAAATGGATTAATTCCGTCTGCTCCCCTCTTGATGTCCCATTCTTCAGATAAGGGTTGAAGGCTCAGCAGAGTTATTAGATCAAATGCGCGGACATCCTGTTCCCAATCTTGTTCATCTCCTCCACTGACATTTATACGCGTATTGTTTTGTCTTTATCCGATGTCTTTTTTTTCTACATGTTCACGTTGTAGTTTTCCGTTTTTCTCCTCCACCGTAAAGAGTGTTAAGGTGCCGATGATTTCGATTTTTCCTGTATCTCTTTCTGGACCTTTTCATTCTGCCGTGGTACGGCCCCCAAGCTCTCGCTTTAACTTCGCAGTCAATGTTCCCCCCTTTTGTTTCGCGTTCTCTGTTCAGGGATGGTTTAGTGATCCCCATCTCACCCCCAGCTAATCTTGCCATCATGATTGACCTGACCGGCACGGCCTGTTCTTGGATTTTCCCTCAATGAATGAAATCGTAAGATACCACCTCTCGGATTCATTTCCTCCTCCTCGATGGCGGCGGTTTTAGACGTCAGATTTTTTCCTTCCCTCCCGTGGTCGCACTTATTCGGACCCAGAGTGTAGATTCTTGATGAGTCGCTGAATCTCACATTGAGGCCTCCCACGTCTTTCGGCACGAGGCCAAGGTCGCTGAAGGTTCCTTCATCGTTGGCACTTTCTGAACTCTGAAGGTTTCCCCTCTCGAATTATATATCTGAGGTCATCGAAGAGTGTTTGTTGAGAGATTGACCCTCCCCTTTTCGAAGCCCGTATCAGAGAACGAAAAATGAACCGGTGCCCTAATAGTCCTTCTTTGCTACAACCCCTTTCTTTTTCCCTCGCCCCCCCTCGCTTGTTTCCATGAGCTTCCCTTCCCGAAACAGACTAAAACAAAAACCGGTTTGCCTCTCTCATCCGGACCCTTCGCTGGTCGACCGGATAGGTCTCTCCGCCTCCCGATCTCCCGCATACGGAACTTTTTTAAGGTCCTTTTTTACCGCTGTCTGCAGTTTTTTGGGTTTTGAAAGACCCTGTTTCAAGTGACCCCCAGGATTCAGGCCGAAATTCGCTTGCCCCTCATCGATTTTACTTCTGTCTTTTCTGGTTTGGCACAACAACACCATGTTTTTTATTGTATACACCACTTTTACGTTCAATCCTCCAACACGATTTGTGCCAACGGACCCCTCCTTTTAAATCGTCTCTTGCTTTTTAGACCTCTGCTCCCTGAGGCCTTTACCGAAGCGGCCAAACACCGCTGATCATAACGTTCGGCAAGGACCCGTCTTTTATGGTTTTGCTAGCCGACTTCCTTACCAAATTTCAGTAGACCCTTTTTTACCTCGGGCGTTTTCTTTTCCACACGACCCGCTATGTCCTTTTGTTATTGCCGAGATTCGAACAAAGGGTCTTACCCAGGTTTCCTCAATACTTCGAATTCCCCCCCCTTGCTCAGAAGGTTCAGAACTCCATCCTCACTATTCTCCCATTTAAATTGAATGAAAAATAGGCGTCGAACTCCTCCCTTTTCTCTCACCCCCACTTTTAGCCCCCTTTTTTCAGCAACAGCACATAAGATATGGAAAGAAGATGTTCAAAACGAGCCCCGGTCTCGTGCTCCAGCACCATCCTCCCCGAGTCCCGCCCCCCAGTCCCAGCTTCCTTTTTGTCCTCTCTGACTCGTTTTTCGCTATCTCTTTTCAGGAGATCATAGTTCGGCACAGCCAATTCTCCTGGTGATCATTGTAACCCTTCGCAGCACATTCCCTTGGAATCCGTGCCGATGCCCCACTGTCCCCCAAATGACCCCTGCTTTTCAGTTTCCTCCCTCATCATATCTTGAAGAGGAACCCAGCTTTCCCCCAGCTCAGCGGATCTAAGGTAGGGAAGTAATCTTTTTTCCCCCCCTCGTTGCAGCTGTGCGTTCCCTTTGAAGTACCATTAGCCTTTCTTCAATGATCCCAACGATGAGTGATTCTATCTACGATCCGCCTCCCGGCGCGTGGCCATACGGCCTTTTTTCTCTGTGCTACTTTAGGACTTTTTTCCTTCTTTTCCCTTTCTTAGGTCTTTCACTACAGCCTTTCCCCGAGAGCTACGATTGAGCGATAGAACCCCCCCGAATCTTTTAAGGATTTTCCATCTTTGGCTTTCGGTGTATTCCCCCTGGTTGCTTCCGTCTTCCCCCCCCCTCTTGCTTTTAAGATTTCCGTCCCCTTTTGTGCGTAGCGTCTTCTGAAGAAAAAAGAGACTCGGGCGTTATCCTTCACGTCTTCGTTTTGGCTGAAACGTAGAATTTTTTCCGCTTCTCTCGTGGTTTTGCGGCGGACGCATCCCTCTAGCATCGGAAAGAGACTTCTTTCCTTCAAACGCAAGTTAAGCAGGCCCCCCTCCCCCCCCTGAATAAGCGTCAGGGCGGTAATGACTTGCCTTTCCCTTTCGATATTCATCCAATGGCTGTTGTCGCCCCCTTCGCTATGCTCCACCGTGCCCGAACCTGATTCCGGACGCTTTGGGAAGGTCCTCCCTTGTGAAAGTCGGACTCAGATCCTCTTTTTCTCTGGCGTCTCGTTTTTAAGATAGAAGTCACTTCGTGGCGGTCTCCATGATCCGTTTTTTGAGCATCTTTATTCGTTCTTCCTGGTTAAGTACGACGGTGGTATAGGATGTCTTTTGGGTACTACAATGCTTTCCTTTTTGTTGCCGCTCTGCGGTGATAAAATTCGTCCTCCAACCCCACAATCATCTCTTAAAGACCAATTAAACGACTTTTATCTCGTTCCGGGCACACTTCGGGGAGGCCAGAGGTTCCGCTGCTGTCCGCGTTTGCTACATAAACGCATCCCCCCGCATAAAAATCTGTCGATTTGAATTCCCCCCCCCCCATTGGAATTCATCGGGCTTTTATTCCCCTTCTGGGCGATCAATAACGTCATTACTTTTCCCCGGAAACCCCCTTCCAGGTGCGGTCAGCGGTAATTATTGAATAGTGTTCCTGAGAGCGCACACCAAGACGAAACCAGAAACGCGATCTCCTTGATTTGTAACCTGGAGCTGAGGATACGTGAGGCAGCGGGTATTGGAGTACGCAGGTTGCTTTGACCCCAACAACGCGTACTTGGTCTTACACTCTTCGTGAGTTTTTTTTCCCAGTAGCGTTAAAACAGAATACCCCCGGGAGTCTTTTCAGGCTCATGCTCTGTTACTTTACCACAGTCTCTTTGCTACCCTTTACTTAGTCCCCCGAGGGAAGAATGAAGTGAAACTCCCCCCAGCGACGACTCTTTTGGTCCCCTGATTCTAGCCACGCCTCACCTCTCGCAAGAAAACACGGCTTTTTCCTTCCATTCGGCGAGCAGAATTCTTGAGAATACTAACTCGTAGAGGAATGCAGACGGGTGGCATGTCCCTTAGAGGAAGGACCTGACCGTCGATTCCGGGCCCTATCTGGACTCCCCCCTATATGATACTAAAGAATAAGTTTTTGTTGGGCATCTCTTCAGATCCTAAGCTTGAACCCACTCTGCAAGGTTCTTTCCGTACGCTCCTTGTACGGCACCAACGGCTGCTTTCTTAATCTGGGATAATAATGCTGCCCCTTTCCTTTTCTTATGTTACTAACAGTTAATTTTTTAAACATCCGCTAGAGATAAGTAGTCTTGTATGAGATTTATCGTTTTCTTCTTTCATCCCCGGTCCCCTTCTCCCGCTCCGCAATACGGATGCAGGACCTCCCCTTAGCGCATTAGAAGGGATCTTTAGCCAGTTTACCGGATCGAGGCTACAAGTCCATTACTTTTTTCTACGCTTGGGGTTTCCCCTCCGACAATTTTTTTTCATCTGACACCCTAAGAAACGTTCCGTGGCACAAAGTTCCGTCGAACGTCTGTTGCCCCCCTCGCTTTCCCCCCAGCCCCACTTCCTCCCCCGTTAGTGCACTGGTTCAGAAAGAAACAACCGGATTATCTCGTTCAGGTCGGACTCTGTTCTTTCTTCTAAGAACCGCACAGCGATGACTAGACATCCCCCCTTCTCTTAAGGTCCCAAAAGAAATTCTTCTCCTTCGGGTGCCTGGTTTAATTGGTAACGAGTGCGTTCCCCCCCCCAATTACGCCTCGGCCAGTCCTCCAATTTGCTCTGAGGACGAATACTACTATGTGTATCTCCAACGCTGTCTTCTTTTTTTCCAAACTGGGTCCCCGACCGCGCGGACTCCTGACGCGAGTTTCCCCTTTCCGTCGATTACATTTGATTTGTTTGGGTACTGGATCTTTTCCCTTTGTTGGGTCAGGCGTCGATTTTCTCCCGCGAGAGCCCTGCCTCTTTCTTTCCCCCCATCCTCCCTTCCAGACGGCCTGCAAGTAACGCAACTCAGCAAAGACCTTCTCCCCCCCCCCCCCTAATGCAGTGACAAATTCCAACTCTTCCTGCTCATTTAGTTAATCCGCCCTCTCAGAGGCTTTACTTTTGCAGTCTCTAAGGAACATCTCCAGAAGAAAATGAACCAGAGTTACCTAGTCCTCTCTTCTTGTACGATGTTTCGGTTGAGTTCCTCTAATTGTCTGGCCAACAAGTCGTTTTGATCTTCCTTGTACCTTAGTTCTTGACTCCCCTCCCCTCGATCTTTGCAAGTTGGATTTCCAGTAACCTAGTTGACACTAATTACTCCCCCCCCTTAGTTTCAGATGCTACATATTTTATTCTTTCATGTCTCTACAACCACGTTATCGCCAGCGGGTTCCAATTCTAATTTCGTCCCCCAATCTGTCCTTTCTCCATGACTGTTTTTGTAGTAACATAGAGGTTTTCCGAAACCAGTTGTCCTTATATGTACCTCTATTTCCCCTGGCGTTGTCGGCCGTAGTCAGCAACCTCGTCCCCGGCCCACCCGAGGGAAAATGACGATTCTCCTCCGATCGAGTATGTAGCCGCTTATACCCAGAGAGAAGACCTTTGGTCGTGCGAAGAAACTGTCTCTCGTATCTCCACAATCTAGCAAGTAGACGCAAGCACTCTCCCCCTGTTCCCCCCTTATGGCCCGGCGACCCCCCCTTTTCATGCAAGAAGACCACCCAGTCAGCCTATCTTTTTTTCCTCATAGACTGGTATGCTTTGACCCGCCACAAGACTTTGAAAATGTTAAACCCCCAATCTCTTCCATTCGATCGCGCGGGAAAGCTTATGGCGTTCTCCTCCCATGAGTAGTATTTCCTGTCTCGGAGATCGGATCTCAGTCCCCCCCCCTTCCCTTTCAGTCGCCCTTCGAAAGTAATATGTGAGGTCTTTTCTGTTAATTCATGGGGATCAAATATGAATTGGGCGTTTCCTACTCCTCTCGATCTCTCGTGTTCGCCTCGATCCTTTCCTGATACCCTTCTTCGATCCCCTTTCCCTCTTGCCAGGGCGTCTAGATTGATGGAGAAATACAAGGCCCCTTCCCCGGATAGGTTTTAACACGAGCCTGATTCGTGAAGTATAGTCTTTTTTCCGTCGGGTTGTTCATGTCAAAATGTATTCGCACTGGTCAGCCCCTCCCCTCTTTTGGATTCGCTCTTTTTTCTTGCTTCCTCTTTCTTTCCATCATAGATGTTTTCCCAGGTTTGTCCTGAACGTGGTCCCCTTCTCTCGTATGACATGCCTTTTTCCCCCCCTTGAGAGGCCTGTCCTTTCTCAAAATCGGTGTTCCGCCAGTCCAGACACAGACTTCTGGTTTTTTTTTGAAATCCTTTTTTCCTTTATACATTTTAGTTGGGAAGGGCCACTGCTACATTATTTCCTTTCCTTGATGAAGTGACTGTTGTATTCCCTCCGCTGTTTTCCATTCTGAGTGCCTGCCGTTTCTTTTTCTTACGACACTCGGCGGCTTTCCTTCTTTCCTCTCTACCACTGATTAAATAGTTTAGGTTCCAGATGTTATGGCTTGGTGGATGTTTTTCTTTTTTATCAAGAGACCCCTAGTCGACCCCCACGCCATTCTTTCTCCCTTGAATTGTCCACGTCATGATTTCCCTAATACCTATTTCTGTTAAGACCCCTTGAATAATTCTGTCCTTCCTCTTATTAGATCTGGGATTAGAGAAGTCTCTTTTCCCTACCGAGATCTTTCTCCTCGGCGGTACCACCCCTCAAGTTTAGACATATGATAGTGATACTCAGATCCATTCCACAATGTCGTCCTCTGCTTTCGGCAACACTTGGTTTTCGCTGCATTCTTCGTAGGGCACGTTTGACTTTTCTTGCGGATACTAATCTTTATGATGTTTGGTTTTTTCGTCTCTTCGATTCGATTCGGTTGACGCCGTCATCTCTTTCCCATTCAAACTGCACTTTGCCCCATTCCTTCCCTCTGACCCCCCCTTTTGTCTCCCCTCCAGAGGTTTATTCGAGCTTTCTATTCATACTGTCGACACCCCTCTATTAAACAGGTGCAATGACTTTCCTCCTCACGCCGCCGACGCCGTTTCCTTTTCTGACATGTGAACCTTCAGGCACCTCTTTATCTTTCCTCTTTCTCCCGAACAGGTAGAAGTAACTGAAAGTTGCCCCGAAGCACAATTGCGATCCTGATTTTTCCTCCCAACGGCGGTGCTATTGCCCTCCACCCATCCAGACCGCCGTTTGAATCACAGATGGTGCCCAGGCTCCCGGTCCCTTTACCCTCTTGGTTCTTTTTCTGACCCGCAAGCCGACAGGTCCTTCTCACTAAGCAAGAGAAACACGTTCCCGTTCCTCATTTCGCTCGTCCCCCTACCTCTCTGCTTTGGGTTCTAAGTACTAACACCTTTTCTCTTCTGCCGAGTTAACCAACCTCTTTTTATCAGAAATGTCTCCTTCGAAAAACCAGGTCCACCCAGGCTAGCTCAGGCCTTTCAAGTACACCCTTAGTTCTCCTGCCCCTTTCTCGCGAAGGTAACTCCATCATTATGCTGCCCCTGGAGCTTTCCGGAAATCCGCTTTGCACCTCTCTAAATAATGGTAAAGAAACAAGATCGAACAGATCTGTTCACGAAGGTGGTAAAAACAGAGCAGTACCCCTTCCGTCTGCGGCCAAGTCAGCGAGGCCCCGCCCCTTCGCCTCCGAGGAAGACCCTGGCCTCATTTGCTAGATAGTATCCCTTAGGATCCCCCGGTCTAAAACCGTCCTCTCGATTCTTCGGTTCTTTTAAACCGCCAATTCTTTTCCCTCTGCTTTCCCCATGATGAGCTCTTTCCACCAGCATGACATAATGAAGCCCTGAACATCAGCGAAGCCGCGTCCGCGCCATCACCTCGATAATTGCCCCCAGCGCAAGCGTTTCCGCGATTTCAGCAGGTGGAACGCTGTGGAAAGGCGCGGTGTAGTCCTTTTTTCCCCCTGCCTTCATACCGATGATTTTTTTCCAATCTCTCCCCCTTTTTCTTGAACATGATGGACTTTACTTTCGTTCGTCCCCTCTTCCTACTCCTTCGCCGTGTCCGTTTTCTCTTTTTTTCTTTGAGGGAGGTATTCGACGGACAAGAAATCTAGTTGCTATCGACTCAGTCCTTTTCCTTCGATTGCTCTTGCGCGACCGCTTTCAACACTCCGCTCAGGTTTTCCCTCTTTCTGTCGTTTTCTTCGCTTTTCCTTCCCCCGTTCCTACGGGCCGAAGACCGTAAAATGGTGCGAGTCTTCGGATTCAGACTGACATCAAAAGCGAACCGTTGCCCCCCCTTCGATCCTTTCTGAACGATTTAAGAGATTCGTGTTTTCCCCCCTCCGCCTTAAGCAATCCCCATATTATTGCACTTTTCCCCCCTCTTTACAGTTTTAGCTCAAAGCAAACCGCCATACGTGAAGCCCCACCTTTCCCTCCTCCGCGTTCGGGGTCTAGTCGGCGGTCCTCACTTTAGAGCCAACCTCCCGGTGTTTGCCAATTCTGAGCGCAGTGACGTATCCCTTTAGACGGAAGACCGTGAGGGGGGGGGATGCTTCGCCGACTTTTTAGCGAGCCCTTGATCAAATCCAGCTTCCTATTGGCTCTTCTCTTATACTCTCGACGCTTCGTGTCTCGGTCTTTATTATCTGTGGCTGATTGAGCCCCCTTATTTTTCCTTTCGACGGGGTGCCCCAGTCGGCCTGGATTCTTGGTTCAAGTCAGATGTGGTAGTTCTCTTTGCGAGTATTTCCTTCCCCCCCCAACGTACAGCCTTAAAGCCCAAAAAAAACCTTCCCCAAGCGGCCAATCCCCCCCCCCCCTGTCTTGCCTGGACAATTTGGTTTTTTCGCGGAGAGCGGGCATTGGACGCCTCCTGTAATCGCATTACAAACCTCTATCCTCCTTCGACCGCCGGTTCCCTCCCTTCGAAGGCACTCGTTTTTCCTTTGGGTTGGATAACCGAAGCACGTCAATAGGAAAAGCACGTAAGATCCTTATGGGGGACCTGAAGCAGGGATGGGCGCATTATACCCGCTTTTTTCTTTTCGTGTCTTTTCCTGACACGACGAACCATTTTCCCGTCCCCCTCGACTGCGTTTTGCTTTGCAAACAGGTGTCTTCCCTTGTAGAGGTATCCTAGATACAGGTTATGGCAGTTCCGTGGAGGGGGAAGTAAGTTTCCCTCTACTATTCGTCTTTTGGGCGCACACTCTTTCTAGCACATCATAGGGGGCGGAATCTATTAACCCATGATGGGTGCCCTCTCTAGAGCTGCCTTCTTCTGCGATTAGGAGTTGGACGCAACGGCTTTTCCTCTGGGGGCCTGAGCACGCTCTCTATAGGAACTACCAATTGCACCATTTCCTTCTCTCGTCTCGGCATTCTTTTAGACTGAACACTATCCCGCGTTAAGTTTTTGCCGGGGGAATCAGCGGCCTGGTTACTTAGGTTAACTGACCTTTCCTCTATGGA
>Ga0179591_1327114_pt1 | contig 10103 bp, 9 predicted proteins | sample CZOMad2_1_08_16f_FD_182891 | JGI IMG/M metagenome (GOLD analysis project Ga0179591, IMG submission 182891) | Vadose zone soil fungal communities from Angelo Coast Range Reserve, California, USA - CZOMad2_1_08_16fungal (PacBio error correction) | ecosystem: Environmental > Terrestrial > Soil >... | reverse complement strand
TCCATAATGCCCCCCCCCCTCCTTTCGCAAAGTTGTAGCGCTTTTCCGATTTCCCCTTCGACCCTCTCCTTCCATTGTTTCCTTGTTCCCTTTTTCTTCGAACTCAACGATGAAAAACGACATCTCGGCAGTGGGGAAGGCGGTCTCCCTCCCCAGCTGATTAGCGTTTTTTTCACACAAGAGCAGTTTTTTTCCGTCCTCTTGAAGTTTGCAGGCTCCTACAGCCAGATCGTGTGTTCATGATCTCATTCCGGCTTGGAGATCCGTGTTTCATATCTGAAATCCATGTCCTTCTAAGGACCCCTGGCGTTGTAAGGGATATCGAACTCCTTCAGTTTGTCCGATTTTTGGGAACTTGGTTCTGGCGAACCGGACGCCCTCCCTGACCTCTTTAGTATCCATGACTGGCCCAGAGATTTCGTTTCTCTCTTGAATTCCCGACATTTTCTTTGTAATTCGTTCCCCAGCATGTTCTTTTTTTCCTCCCTTGGAATCTCGGTAGGATTTAGAACCTAACCCAATCTTCGAGCTATACTGAGTAAAGGGCCTTTACGTATCGGCAGCTTCCTCCTTTGAGTCTTTTCATCCCGGTCTGGTGGTCGATTCCCTCCTTTTCCAGCCTTTTCCCCGCAATTGCTTTTGTCCTTGATAGGTCCCTTCCCCGTTTTTTTCGAGGCTGGCAAAGTCCAGTAACCGCTCCTTCCCAATCGCTTTGTTCTTTGCTACGAGTGTTCACCAGGTCCCCTTCTGCTCGCTTCCTGGATTGTGATGAATCCATTTTCGGTGTATTGGGGAGGGAATAAGGAGGAGCTTTTTCCAATCGGTTATCCCTCTTTTCCCCCTAGTTTTGGCTATGCCTCGATTCTCTTCGCCCCCTTTTCGACCGTTTCCATATTTTCCTTAACCGTTCTCGATAATCAGTTCCAAAGCGGTCTCTATATTTTTTTCCCCCGGTATCCTTTTTTTTGAGATATAGAGGCGCGTTGTTCCCTTTCACGCCTTTTCCGTTCATTTGAGACACAAGACTTGCGATACCTCGTCGGCTCGACCGGGCGCGAACTACTCCCAGGGACCCGTTTTTTTTTTTTGTGGTTGTCTTCTTCAAGATGAGAAATCCCCCCTTTCCAGACCTGTTCCCTCGCCCTCAATTTTCTCCCCCAGTCGCGTCATTTTAATGGGATGACAATTTGCCGCCATCGCCGAGGCCGCGGGGGGTGTCCAGCTTTCTTTTTGTCCGAGATCCCGACCTTCTCCTGTAAATGACCGGCACGCTACGGTTTTTCTTTGCCCTCCACACAGTCAAGGTCGTGCGAAATCTCAATGCTTCCGAGAGTGACGTTTGTATAAGTAGCTCTCGATTTTTGTCGGCTCCCTTCCCTGAGGTCCATATTTTGCGGAATTGGCCCTCCTTCCTTCGGGCCCGAGTCTTTGAAGACGGTAACGTTTTCCAGTGTGCCGGCTTTATAACATATCTGTTTTTTTTTTCTCTTCTATCTCTTGCTTTTTTTTTTTCCAACCGTTCGGTTCCCCCCTTTTAACCGATCCGCAAGGGGACGCAGTATTCCCTGAACCTATCCGTTCCGGACAGTGGCTTCGATCTAGACGATGCGTTCTCCCTAAACCCCCCCTTACTATTTGTTTTACCGCACTTTTCGAACGTCAACCGAACTTCGTGAGAAACCGGGCCTCGATGTGGCCGTAGAAAAGAGCAAGTACCGCTCACTGCCCTCTACGGGTTCGGCTAAGGTCGAGGCTTTTCCCCTCGCTCCTATCTGGCGCCCTCTGTCGGACGTGTTCGCACAATAGACCTTTTTTCCTTTTCCTCCCGTTTTTTTGTACGTATTTTCTGAGCCTCTTTGTCTCGATCCCTTTGGGTCTTAGTACTCAAGAGTCCAAGACAGTCGGACGAAATGCGGTCGTGAGGCGTTTCCTACCCTGAGGACCTCCTTGTGTTTGGACCACGGATGTCGTGTTTTCTGTCCCCTTCCTTTACTGTTTTAGCATTCTCAACATGTCCCTCAGCCGACGAGCTTGAGCTCCCTCGGAAGCGTTTTTTTCTCTCACCGACCCCGGAGTTTGATCAATTTTTCCCTTAGTCCTTGAGCCGCGCTTTTCAGGATCCCTATCCCCGCTGGCGAGGTAGAGGCCTCAAGGACAGTCCCCCTTCTGCCTGCACCTATGATGAGCATTCCCTCTCTGGTAGCCCGGCAGCCGACGTTCATCAGAGAGTCAATTACTCCGCTGTAGTGCACCTGCCCCAAACTTGTTTTTTTTTCTCCCCTGTGCCTCATGCCAGTCATGCGGTGCCTCTGCCGGATTCGCTTTTTTCACAGCATCGAGTGTCCCAGCAACCACGTCACCCCCGGCAAAAAAAGTCAGGTTACCCCCCCTCCTTTCTCTTGCCCTTCAGTTCCTTGGTGATTTTTTTCTTGCCCTCTCAGAGCCCGGTCTAGCTGCACATACGCTCTCGCAGTTAGTCCGCTGGCGAGAAGGTGGCGGTTTTCCCCATGTCAGATCTAAGTTTCTGATCAAGCCGGCGCTAAACCACCAGTCCCCCTCGGCGCCGCTCCCGACAACGGCAAGTTGGCCCCAGTAGAGCAGCCGATCTCCCTTTTTTCTTCCCTAGGTGACCCCCTTTTAGCCTGAGGAGGTCACCAAGAGGAACAGCAACAGGCATTTGTCTTAAGTGTTTTTTTTTTCCTTCGCCACACCGGTTCGCAACCCCACAAACCCACATTTTTTTCTTCGTTTGGTTTTTTTCCTTGCTGACCGCGTCTACAGTTCCGGTACGAGCTTTGAGTTTTTTCTTTCGGTCAGCTCACCTCGACCTGCAGAAGGGGATCCGCTTTTTTTTTCACCTCTCCCCCCATGTCCTAGTTTGTAAACTGATTCCCCAGTCCGTTTTTTTCTTGAAGCCCCTACTCGCTTAAAACCCAGAAGTAGAGGTACTACCCATGATCCCGTGAACACACGTGGGATGATGTCCTTTTTTCCCTCCCCCCTCGTGTTTAGATTTTTTAGTCTTTTTTTAGTTTCTCCCCCCATGTCCCTCCTGAGGAGGCCCAACATGCCGTCCAAACAAAGGAACCCAGCCTGTCCGCGCACCTCCAAGTCTCTCCATAAAAGAACGGCTTTTCTCTTTCAATAGACCATCCCTTTTTTCTGTCAGAGATAAATTGCATTTTCTAGTTTGTGTTATGGTCGAATGATAGTAATTCCTTCATCTTTCTCCCTTGTTTTTTTGAGATTAGATTCCCTTGACCCCTTCCCAAGCCCAGCCCCCAATGTTCCTGCGGCCTGGTCGCTTTGTTAAAGTAGTAGGGTCGCTCAATCTCGAACATATTAGGTGCCCCGGTTTTTTCTTCCTTTGTTTTGGATGGTTGAGCGTCATAGAGTAGGATGTTGTCAGCCGCATGTTGGCTCCCCTAAATTTATGTCCACGTTCTTTCGCCGGACCCTATTTAGATCGAGCCCCAGACCTTCACCCCTTTCGCCCCCGTTTCCCACTATTCGCGCCCAATAGAGGAGTTTATTAAGGTCTCATCGAGCCCAACGGATAGTAACTTTTCTTTTGGTCCCAAATCTTTTTCTGAGTGTTTCCCCAAGGATTCCCTTTTTCGCCTCCTAAGAACCACGGCGCAGTAGTCTTTTCTCCTCTGCCAGAAGCATTACGGGTCCCTTTTCTCCTTCCTTTTTCACTCCCTTACCTGAACTCCTTTCATTTGGTGTTCTTTTCCCCCCCCCCCAGAACTGTAAAGGCGTCACTTCTCCTCAGACGAGTTGCCACGCCCTTGAAAAATCTCCCCTCGTTGGGGTTTGTTCCCCCGTTAGCACACCGCACTTCGCGGAAATGCGGTCCAGTCTCTATTAAGAGGCACTAGTCCTCCGCCGACAACAAGGACGTTGGATTATACTTCTGGAAGCATTGGCTGTAGAGCCGCGTTTTTTTTTCTTTGGACCCTCCTTTTTTTGATTGAATGGTCTTCTTTCCTTCCCCCCCGACCTTTCCCTCAACAGGCGGCCGATGGGAATTGCGAGGATACTTTCTCTATCTTTATGATCCGTCCTGCCGATGAGGGACCTCGAAGAGTACTGGGGATGATTGGTTGGGACGTTTTCGACTTCCTCCAGGAAACTGATTGGCCCCACTGCGCCCTTACCCCTTCCCTCACAAATCTGACGGTTGCCCCAGTTTGTCTCACATGGCCCCAAAAGCACCTGGTCGGATCGGATGCCTCTCCCTCATAGTACCTCCCAATTAGGGAGTTCTTTGGCGTACCGCCCCCCCTGACGCAGGTGCTGCAGCTAAGGTGTGAAGGTCAGAATGGTTTTCTCCCCCCCAGGGAAGTAACCGCCCTTTCTACCCTCCCTCTTGCTTTGATCGTCGACCTCATGATATTTATCACCTTTAAGGGCGCATCAAAAATCTTCTTTTTCGCAGGCTTTCTACTCCCGGTCTTAGGGATAAGACATGGTTCCGCGACGACTTACCTCTTCCCCCCCTTTCATCACTTCCTCCCATATGGTTTTCTGCAGACTCTCTCTCCCCCTCCGTTCCGCGAAGCCTCGTTTGTTGCACTGGCGAATTCTCCGTGCTGTTCCTCCAGGGTTTTTTCCTTTCACATCTCTAAAAAGTTTTTTCCAAACCCTCGGTTTAGACATTGTCCTGGTCGGATGAGAAGCACTTTTTTCCCCCGACCCTCCCCTTCTTTTCAGGAGCTTCCAACTTTAACTTTCAAAGGCAGACACTTGCCATCGCGAGTGGGCTGGAGGAAGGGTGTTCTGCCACGGCCAAATACAGAGTGCCTTTTCCTCCCCATATTGGTGACCCTTTTTCAGAGCCGTTCTGTTTAAGGAGTACTGCGGCGCACGTGTACTGGTGAGGGTCGGCCCCTTCCACCCTTGTGGGGTTCCATTCCCCTCGAGTCCCCACGTCCGTTTAATCTCTTAATTTGCCGGGATTAACTGTCCTCCTTGCGTCATCTGGCTCCCTCCTCCTTTGGTGTCGCACCCAGTTTTTTATGACAGTTTAAATCCCTCTCTCGCCTGCTCCTCCTGCCGCAACTCTCTGGCTGTCGTCGTGGACGTTTTCGCTCTTTCCCCCCTCCCTGGACCCTCCCGTTTCCCCGTCCCCCTAGATTCCTAGGTAGGAGGATACATCTTCTGCAATTTTTTTTTTCCTCTCGTCCTGAACTCCCTTCCTTCTTTTTGCCACGACCTGTTTGTGCTTGCCGACCGCTCGTGCCGTTAAGCAGGGGTAAAGGCGTCGTTTCTTTTTATCCATTACTTTCGAGAAAAGAGTTCGGCCCCCCTTTTCAAGAACCAAGATCGAATAGGCCAGACTCTTTTCCTCCACGTTGAATCATTTCTCACGGATGCTGCTGTCTTTTCCCCCCTGTTACGTGTGGGGGATAAGTGTTATAACACGCCTAGGTTACGCATCCCTCTTTTTCTGCTATCCCAGAGTAGTTCACTCGAACTAGTGTACCCGCGGTAACAGTTTCACTTCACGGAGTTCGATACCCGAACTCCCCAATTTGCCTGGAGATCCCTTCCTCATAGGTGTTTTTCCTCTCTCCTTCTTACCTGTCGTTGGACTTACGTCCAGAAAGCCTTGCCTCTGAAGATCCATTCCTCTCCTATGCGTCTTTCCGACCGTCGCGACCTTTTGAGGCGTTACCGATTCGGGGATCGATTGACCTACCCCATGTCCCTGTTCCAAGTTCCCTCCCCCCCCCCCCTTCCGTAGCCTAGCCCTATTTCCCTTGGCCCGTCTTTCTTTTGTGTGAAGTTGACGGTTACAGTTTCGCTTTTGGGATCTTGACGCCGTAAAATAAGGAACTAAGGTCCCCTTTCCCCTTCCCCCAGTGTTTGCGAAACAGACGGTTTTTTCTACTTTCCTCCTTGCTGGCCGCTGAGAGTGCCTCCGTTATTAGGATGAGCTGGGTCGACTTTCCGCGATTTCTTAGATTTGGTCGACCCCTGATGTCCCTCGGTCTTGTCACGCGGGACCCGTCCTTGGCCGGTTTAGCAAAGACAGCTCCTTTTTTCCTGGATTTATGTTGTCTTTTTTCCGTTCATTCGCCCGAAAGGAGTGTCTCCAGTCTCCTTGCGGTATCGCAACCTGCTTCCCTTCGAGTATCCTCCCGTCTCCGTATTCAGGACCTCTTTCGCTCTCTCCCGGCACGATGCCCTCCGCGTCCTGGCGCCCTTCCCACAGTCACCCCTTCCCCCTGCCTCTTTTAACACCAGGACTTACCCGTCACCCACCGGTGTTTTTTCTCCGGGCTCTGTGCGTTGAACCCCAACATCGCCGTTTCTCCCAGACGCACTGCCGTCTTTCCGGGGTTGCCGTTTCTGTTTGCGTTCCCCCTGCGACGCACGGGGTCCGGCTCTTTTAGACGTCATCTCCCCCAGGCTGAATCGTGGTTTTCGGATGTACTTCGAGCCTCCTGTTATAAGAGAACTTTTTTCTCTTCCAGGCAATATTGCCGTGAGACCTCACTCGGCTCGCGACCGTTGGGAGATTCGCCATATACGGCCACATCAAGAGTCTGACCCCCCCCCCTGAGTCTGGAGTGTTATTTTTCCCCCCCCTTCCTCCTTCTTTCCCCTTTCTTGACCCTTCCCGTGGCAGCCCGACGCTTGCTCCTCGCGTAAAGCCGCGTCTGACCCGAAATTCCTCCAACATTCCCTCTCCCGTCGAAGGTGTTAGCCATCGAATCCCCGCCATCCACCCTGGCGATCTTCGAACATGACGCTGCGGTCCGGCACATCCAGCCGTGCTTCTTTCCTCTTCCCTCCCCTACGTTTTAAAGAGATTGACTGGGCTTGCGTTCAATGCATCTAAACGACAGTTGTCGGCGACCAGGTTGTCCTTGCGTCTGCACCAATTGAACTGTTTTTTCCCTCCTTTGCAGAAGCCGTGTCCACAATACCCCTCCTTCCCACCCCCCTCCCACAAGAGTTTCAAGTATATTCCTGCTCCGACAGGACGATGTGAGACTACGACGCCTCTATGCAGCCGCTAGTTTTTTTCCCCATACCGCGCGCGCCTTATTCGCTGGGTCTGGGGCCGCGGGCCCCCCTTCTCTATTCCCTTTGGGTAGATCTTTACCGCCGGTTCCACCCCCATTTAAAATTCTCGCCGACGACAAGGATCAAACGTTTTGCGGCGCGGTCGCAGTGAGTACTTCTCTCTATTTTCGTGTCCTCTGGCCGCAACGAGGTTTTGACACCCGGACCAAAATGCCCAGCTCAGTGCGGTTCCCAGGGCTTTCCCTTATTTCTTCTCCCGCCTTCCCTTGACAATTCGTTATCCCTCACCCCCCCCAGTCATCAGTGCGGTAGTAATAGATTGACGCTCCAAGTTGAAGAGCGTTGGAAGTTTCCCTGCCCGCCTTTTCAAGGAGACTTTTCTTAATTTCTTTTTTCTCCCCCCCTTTTTTTGACCATACGCAATGCTAGGAAGATGCTGTGTAGTGGCATGCTGTCCCCGCTGTCGATAGGGTTGGTATGTCAAGGGACCCCCTATCATAGATTTCCCCTTATCTATCGTTTTCCACACCGACGTCTTCTGTTTTGCTTGGATAAAAGCGGGGTTTTCCTTTCTGACGCGTTATCAGGATCAAACACTCTCCTTCGTTAACATGACCGAAAACCTTCCAGCGCTCGTTGATGAAACCTTCCAATTTGAGACCCCATACCCATCCCCAGGAATTTTGTGAGCTTCCCCTCCCCCTCAAATCGACGACGGTCACGCAGATCGAAGTCCGCATTCAAGATGGTAGCATCTGGGGGTAGTAACTTTCCTTCCTCTTTCAAGATCTTTAATACAACCCTTGTTGTGTTGAGATATTGGCAGGAAGGTACTACCCCCTCTAACACCCCACTTTGCTCGCCCCCCTTCGGCGGAGGCGGACGTAGGGCTTTTTCGGATTTTCCCTTCCTTTGGCTTTCTTCTGTGTCTTGAGAGGACATCTAGGGGTTTCTTCCTCCTTTTTCAGTCCCGGTCCTGGTTCCTGCGTCGGTTTCCGTTCGCGCACACGAGTTTCTTATAAAAGCAGACACTACTCGATCCCCCTCTCGCCGACGTTTCTGAGATTTGCCCTCTAGTAGTCATCGCGCCAAACGCCGTGGAAAGGCATTTCCCCCCCCCCTCATCACCCGATAAAAAACCGAAGAGGTCGCCTCCAGTCTCCCCGGCTGGGTAGTCGGTTATATGAGACGTTGCCGCTCTCGTACAAGTGGAACTTTTCTCCTTTTTCCCTCCGACGGTGCACCACTCCCCAGTGCTTTACTGTTTTTCTGATCAAACGAACCCTTTCCTTCTTCCTAGTGCCTCCCCCCTCCTCCAACGGCGAAGAAGCCGATCTATTTTGATGTTCCGGTTTTTCTCCACCGCAACCGGGGTGGATTCTTCTTTTCCTCCCCGTAACTAATTTATACGCATCCCCCCCCCTCTTCTTTTTCTCGTATGCCAGCAATTGTGCACTTGTTTTTTATCGCCGAGTTTCCCCTGATTTTCTTATCCCTCAAGTCCGACTTCTCTACCGACACTTTCCCCTCGCTGGGCCTTGGCTCCTGGACGGCTGTGATGCTTTTCCGGAGCCCCCTTCCATGATTGTTGTCACCTATCTTGAGATTTTTTGGCCCATCTTTTTGCTTTGGTGCCGTTGTGCGTGTGGATGGAAACTTTCGATGCTGATTCCCCCAACCAGATTCTTTTAAAGCCCCTTGAACGGTTTGAAGAAGTTTTCCCCCTCTGCAAGCCACCAGTTCGGGGTGCTTGTTTTTCTGAAATACTGTATGTTGCTTCTTTCCTTTTTTTTTGGTCCATTTCTTTCATAAGCCCGTTTTCTTGCCCTTTTTTCGGTGTGCAGGCCATGGTTTTCTTTCTTTCAGTGTAATGCCCTTTAACTCTTTTCTCCCCTTCTCAGCGACGGTATCATTAGACGCCCCCTGCCCTCTTTCATTTGGCGATCCCTTAAACCTGGTTATTTCTTCCTTCTCTTTTTTCCCCAGTTTTATCACCTTAGTGAAAGACCTGTAATCTCCCCGTTGCGACGAAAGTCGCAACCTCCCCTAGACCCATAAGTGGTATTCACGCCTGAAAATCCATCCTTCTTCGAGCCCAGTTCGTCCACCTGTTCTCCGATGGCTCGGATCGTCCTACGACCGGTTTACTCTTATTTGAACAGGAGTGATTCGCCCCCTCCGGACCCCACGAAAGGCAAGTTCGTTCCTGGTCAGTTTGTTCGCACCGTCGAACCGACTCCTTCCCCCCTTGGCCTTTTTAGGGAAAATCATCGAATGCAGTCTTCCCCCCCGGAAAGCTTCGCGGCTGGCCGTGGGAATGTCTTTTCTCCCCAAGTCCCAACCCTTTCGCTTGTGAAAAAGAGTGCATTTTTCCCCTTTTCCCACTTTCGGGTTGAAGGAAAGGCAACGTGTCTAGGTTGGAGTGATCATTACTTTCCGCCTCTCTCTAACTTCAAAACCCTTTTCCTTCATTTCGACGTTGGAAGGGATAATGCTTAAATAATTTGCGATCCTGGTAGAATTCCCAGGGTCGCAATTTTTTCTTTCTCCTAGAACCGGGTCGAAGCCGACTATCTTAATGAATTCACCAATAGATGGGTAGGGCCAGAGCTTTTCCTCGGCAACTTCCTGGGTGTTTCTTTTCCCAGGAGTGCCCCAGCCTCGTGTGTTCCACCTCATTTCTATGACTCGATTAATCCTTTCTGAGGTGATTGTCTCCCCTCCCCCTTCGAGTATACTGAAGAGGTCACTCTCGGCAGAGGGCTCACTTCGAAGTTGTTCCTGTCTAGAACGGCCCGTTCCTTTACCTTTCCTTTTGACAGGCCCCATATTTTCGTTCGATCGTTCCAAGAGCACAGAGCTCTTTTCCCTCACCGTCCCACCGCGCGCGGAATCGTTGATTTTAGCGGAGTTTCAATTCCATAGGGCTCGTAGAACGGCAGACTTGGCCCCTTTCGGTGACTTTGGGGGGTTTCCCTCTCGGCCAGGATCGGTAACGAAGACACTAGGTTCGTGTCGTCTCCTCCTCCTTAGTCCCGGTCTTTGACTTCCGTTCCTTTAACCTC
>Ga0179591_1314545_pt1 | contig 10104 bp, 10 predicted proteins | sample CZOMad2_1_08_16f_FD_182891 | JGI IMG/M metagenome (GOLD analysis project Ga0179591, IMG submission 182891) | Vadose zone soil fungal communities from Angelo Coast Range Reserve, California, USA - CZOMad2_1_08_16fungal (PacBio error correction) | ecosystem: Environmental > Terrestrial > Soil >... | reverse complement strand
GCCCTTTCCCCCCTGTAGTGGTGCTTTTTGCGTCCCAACCACTTTCGCGTTTGGACCTTCGATTACCTGCTCAAAAACGTCCTGTGTGTTGTTTCCGTTCGCGCCCTTCGAATCGACTTCTCATGGGTCTCACCCTCCCTAACCCCCCCTCCTCTTCCTCCCCACACCACCAGCTCCCCCCAATCCGGCCTCCTTCTCGCGCCGATTCAATGCATCCTTCGCACCTCGGTCTTCCCTCCCCCAACGTTTGCATTGCTCGTTCTTCGTGCCCCTCGCCTGATTCTAGACCTTTTTAACTTTGCAAATCGTCTTTTGACTTTTTCCGCGACAGTAAGCGCGCGTCTGTTTGGTTTCTCGCCTCTATCTGCCTTTTTTTGCCCCCTTCTTTCGATTGTGGGTTTATTCACGTGAGAAAATCCTGAGAGTGCTGCGCTTACCCGGGCAGCACCATTGATCGTTCTTTACCCAAATTGGATCGATCTTTTCACCCGCCCTATCCAGTTACTTATCGGGCAGAGCCCAAACCGTGTTTGGTGATCTTCGGTTCAATGGTACCTTGCTGGATCCTGACCCCGTAAACAATGTGATTCCCCTGGGCGACGGAATTGCGCAATAGGCCCCTTGCACCAGCCCCTTTTCCTTTGGTCCCTCCGAGGACGCCTTTTTCTTTCGCCGCCGTTTGAACCCCTTAGTTGGATGGGGGACCCTATTTCCAATAGTTCCTTTCGGATCGCGCAGTCTCTCATTTTGCACCTGATTTTTTTTCACCTTTTCGACAAGTAACCCCTGAAACGATCGCGTGATACCGTAACTAGGGCTCGCATCGTCCCTTGCGGCCTTCGATCGCTTAGAGGTTCAGCGCCTTGAGCCGGTAATAGTACGCAAAATAGTCTTAACACATTCTGTCTGAAATAGCCACAGAACCCAAAGAGCCCTCCGGGTATCTTTCACCACTTTTTTTCCCTTTTTTTTTGCCTAACCCCGTGTGGTCCTTTTAGACGTGTTCCTGCGGCGGAATGACCGCGTATTCACGTTTTTTTTCCCATTTCGTCATCCTTGATTTTGTACCCGCTCTTGCAGTTTATTCACCTCCCTTCCTTTTTTGTTCGATCACCTCGCATCCCCGGTCTCGAAGCCTGAAGTGCCTTTCAGTTATGAGACCATCTCCCGCGCAATTTGTCCCTCCACTTTATGTGTTGCCCGCATCTTCCTTTCCCGAGGATTCGTTTCCCAGGACGACCTATCATCCGTACTCACGTTTTTGAGCCGCGTCTCCCAACTGAAACGCCTCCCCAGCCCCCATTGCCGTGTTCTCCCTCGCGACTTATCCTTCCTCTTCCGAGCGTTTTTTTTTCTGAAAGCTTTCTTTAAACTCCCCTTTTAATCAGCTCGGATAGTGTTCCCCGCGACGGACGAGTTATTACACTTGACGCCTTGTTTCCTCCTTGAACGACGTTAAGTTTTTTCTCCTGACCCCCTGTGAACGAACTAAGCGCTTGAAATTGCTTCGTGACCAAGTCGAGCCGCTTCACAGAATGTCTTCCCCCTCTCTATTATGTTCTTCGTTCTGTCCTTGGTCCCGCACGACCTCTCCTGCCCCTTCGACATCGACAGTAATTCCCAAGCAACGTAGGATTGTTCCACCAAGCCAACTGTGCTTTCACCGTCCCTCTATCCCAACCCTTTCTTTCCCCTCCACCTTCCTTTCTTTTAATGCCTATATTCTATAACTTTTTTGTGATATCCTCGACAATCGTCGAGCTGTTACAAGAGGGTTTTTCCAACATTCTTCCAACGCTCCTCCATCCGATCGTCCCATATTCCATATACTGCTTCTTTTTTATTCATCGCTCGATTTCTTTTCCACAGCCAAGTTTCGATTTAACACCTACGCCTTCGCCCGTGTGAGAACCCCCTAATTTGGCGGGTCCACTTCTACTTTTCCTTCGGCGAATCCTTTCCTCGTCTTTGAGTGATCCTCCTTTTCCTGCACCCGCGCTTGCTCTCATCGTCTCAGTGGATAATGTTACGCGGAATTCGATAAAGAACCATGCCTTTACCCAGCCCCCCAGCAGAGCCATCCCTACCCTCAGTCAGGCGCTCCGCCTCGTTTGATTGTTCTGGCTCACGTGCCAAGAGCACCGGTGATTGGCTTGGGCGGTGCACGTTAACTCTCACCCCCAGATCCTTCCCCGTTCTTTCAGTCCCGCACCCCGATGTCCGCGATCGAAAGCGAATTCCAATTGCCAACATTGTCGCACATGTTTAGTGTTATTTTAAACCGCTTTTTTTCCTTTTTTTCACCCCCTACCGATATCCAAGCTTTTTTTGCTTTTATTTTCTTTTTGATGAGCCTACTGAACCATCTCCCCTCGCATAGCGAGTCAATCCAGGAAATTGGCACAGCTTTCCCGCTCTCATTGCCCTCGTCCTTTTCAAGTTTTCGTTTTCCCTGCGTCCCCGGCGGGAAACTTTAACTGATGATTCAGCCCTTGACAACATATTAGGATCTAAATTCCGCTCCGGCGAGCCCCTGCAGTGACGTTTTCTCACTAAAACGCCCCTCCCTCCCCCCCTCGACATCATTCCGTAATCCCTCACACAGAATTCATCCGAGGGTGAAAGCCGCGTTTGTCTACCATGGGGAGCACAGCCGCTTAGAGTCTCTCCGGTCTTTAGCCATCGTTTTGATTTTCTCCCCTTAAAAAATGCACTCTCTTTTACTAACTTTGAGAGAGATATTATTATGTCGGCTCTGTCTCATAACGATGATCGAGTATTTTCGAGAGATCATCGGCCTGTGCCCATGGATAGACGTTTTTTCACCCCTCCCATTTTCCGGTTTCCTTTCGGAAATCCCCCCTGTCGCCTTTAAGACCAACGTCAATGCGATGCGGGTTCCGGGAGCTGTAGAAGCGCTGATGATGGCTGGGAAGTTGCGTAATCAAGTTGTCCCTTTGACTGGGGGACCGTCTTTTGGTCCCCCTTCCGACTAAACCGATGAGAGTCCTCTTGGCCTGCTTCGACCGGGACTAGCTAGATATGCACGGAGATAAGGTTAGTCTCCGTCCGCCCTCACTCTCAACGCCGGCCAGCTGCCCTTCTTGGAACAACTTTATTCCTCTTTTCCCGAACAATTCTTTCTAATCCTTTGGACTGCATCAGTTTCTTCGCGTACTGGGTGCACTAACTGACACTACGTTTCCGCGTCTGGTAGTTCTCCTTCTCCCCCTCTGCTTTACCCCCCCAGCCAAATCACCTCGCTTGCACTAATGCCATTTATGACTTCTAGAATCGCGGAGTGTTCTGCCTTCGATGTGGGCCTTTTTTTTTTTTCTTGCTTTTCTTGGGACTTTACATCGATTCGCGTCTCCCGGCATGAAACCTCTCGAGGCACAGGCTGATGGAGGCTAGTGCAAGTGGAGATTCGACGAATCACCCGTTTTCGCCGAATCCCCTTCGTTTTTCCCCGCCAAATATTTTTTTTTTTTCGCTCACCCTTGCGTTTACCTATCCATTTCCTTTTGGAGTAATCCTTGCGCCGGATTGCTTTCGGCAGATTTGAGACAAAGGCATTTTGAATGGCGGATCGGATTTTTTCTTCTTTTCTCCGCTTTTTTTGCCGACCCCCGCTCTGAATTTCTCTGAGCGATGCGAGGATTTCCATCCCTTTTGACACTTATTGAATAATGTCAAAAGCCGTTGAGGATTCACTAGGAGACGTCGTTTTTTGATGCCATGATCCAATCATTGGTTGGTTGGGGGACCACGCTCTTTTCCTTTACTTGTCCCCCCGCATGGCTCCCCGTTTCTCACCTGCGGGAGGGAGATGGGAAGGACGGACGCTTCTGAACCTTTCTGTTGACTCCTTCTTGCCGCGTCTTCCTTTCGCAGCAAAATTATCCAGTTTTCTTTCCCAAGGATCCCCCGGCCTCTTTTTTCAGGGGAGATCCCGAAGTAAAGTGAATCAGCCTCCCTTTGCCGCCTCCGCTGATCATTTTCCTCGTTCTACCCCAACTTTTTTTTTTGCCGGCGTAGAGGATCTTTTTCAATTTGATCTGATACGCGGACAATGAAATGTGTTCGTGCGCGCGTTTCGTTTCTGTTGTGACGACCGCGCCCCGAACTTGAGGATTACTCCATGTCACTGCCTAGCTTGCCTGTTCCCCCACGACTTTGCCCAGTGTTGTAGGGAACGATGAGAGATTTTTCCTCCATGTGCACTTCCCCTGACTCAAGGTGACCCTGATTCCCTCTCGAACAAGACCCCAACTGCTAGCTTTCTATCTGCATCCGTTCCAATAAGCTTCCGTAAGGACCAACTCCCCCATGTCTCATCCGCGCTACATACTCTCAAACCGTGTTATCACGAAAGACCAAGGCTGCGCTTTGCAATAAAAGGCTGAATGTGCTTCCCTCTCTCCTTCTGACCATGAAGCTTTTTTGTCTCCTCTCTTCTCGCGCTCTCTGCCGCCTTCCAGCAACTTTGACTTTTAGGAAGAGTTAAGTCGGAGAGTAGTTAAAATGTGATGGTTCTCCCCAACCTGTTTTGCTTTTTTTCCCCAAAATAGGCTCTTGCTACCTACATGATTCTTGGAAACGCCGCATCCCCGGCTTAATCTTATTAACAGCGTGGAGATTTCCCCTGAGCGCAATCGTCCTCCCCATGGAACGGTGGTGTTTTCATGCTTCCCCTTGCTTTTCTCCAGTTCTCCCCCCCCTCCGTTCATCATATGGGTACCTAATTGCGATACATGGCCGATAGATCACTGCAACGCCGACGCTACCCCCCCGTTTTGTGCCCTCCTCCCAATTTTTCGCCATCTCACTCATCCGAATCGTCCCATCTGCATTCGTAGCCTGCCTCAGGATGGACGCTCCACTCATTCCAGCTTTCGTTTTTCGTGCCAACCCTTCTCTCTTGCTCCGGACCCATAACAACACCCCGATTTTGCCAAAATTGTACATTATATCTTCTCGCGGATTTTGCGCCTATCACTTCCTATTCCCTTGTGGAGGGTCCATTTCACCGGTTTTCGCCCACGACTGTCATAGGCGCTATCGTTGCTGCCGGATTGGTGGTCGCCGCTGCTGGATTTTTGTGGAGCTGGCTTTTCACCATGGAGATTCTCTTTCCCGTCGCGACCCCAACAATTCTCAAACGTTTGTGCGGCCCCCGAGATCTCCCAAACGAGGAACATGTCACGCGTAAGCCGCCCCAAGTCGCCGGCTTTTCTCTTTTTCTTTTCTTTCCTGTTTTTTTGTGCGTACAGATAAGGCCCGCATCGCTGGCCCAAGTGTCAAACGCTGGTGTTTTTTTCTTCGTAACCATTGTATCGTCTTGGCATGATCGCTCCCCCCCGTTTGTCCTTTTTTGTGTCCTTGATTCGCCTAATCTCCAATTTGCGGCAGCCACAACATTTTTCCCCAGCCCCCCACCCCATCGCCCCCAATCCGGCCGCATCCGCGACATTTCTTTGAAACGTGCCCTGGTTTCTCCCCTCATGCTCCATGGCAAATCCGCGCCGGACTTCCCTTCGAAGTTCACCCTTTCCCTCAGACCTTTTTTGATGCTACTGATACTCCCCTGGCTTTGGCCTCGGGCCCTGTACCATCTATAATTTTTGTAGTCTGTTCTTTCGGCTGTCCTGGCCACAGCAGGATTTATTCGACACGTGTCAAAATGATCGGATACGGGTTTTCCCTTTTCTTTCTTTCCTTCGCTCGCCCCCCCGGTGCGTGCGTAGCGTTAATATGTATTATCCTAGCTGTCGGTTTTGTCGCCACTTCCCATTGGATCGCCGTGGGCTTTTTTTAAGATTGCTCCATACCCCGCAATCGCGCACACACGCTTCCATTGTATCGAAAGGACTTTCCGTCTTTGCCTTTTTTCGATTAAGTTGTTGATTCTTGCTTCACTCACTCATTTGTCGGTGACGACCCGCATGCTCGATTTTTCGTCAAAAACGTTCTCCCCGCCCTTTTTACACGGACTGCTGATTCCCCTGCAACTCCAACGTACAATTTTTCGTCGTCGAGCTCCGCGAGTCGCCCTTAAACGCTCTCCCTAACTCTCCCCTTTTCTGTCCCTAGCTAGACCAACCCCGCCCAGAATAAGGGAGATGAACAAAGCCCCGACTGTTCCAGCGTTCTTCCGTTGTGCGGCCTACACCAGTGGACGGCTCTCTTTCCCTATTCCACGGGTTGAGAGTCTTCAGACTGTTATTTTGTACCCACGCAGATATCGACTCCGTGCTGTTGATCCCCCCCTCCATCCATTTCACAGTTCAGAAAAGTCCGTGTCCTTTATGGATGCCTAAAAAACCTTTCTCCATCACGCTGGTGCCCAATTCGTGCGCAAGTTTTCATCTCTCGCGCTCGGCGACATCATATCCCTTTCTCCCCCTTTTTTGAGAAAGCGTTCCCAACCGAAACTCGAGCCAATCGCCATCGTTTTCGCTCTGCACTTGATCCCCGTCCCGCTGCACAAGAAGTTTGCTCCTTAACCCCTTCTTCCTATCATTGGGAGGGGTTGTTCGGCGATCCTGAAGACAGCTTGATCGGGGGAATTATGCCCCGGGAGAACGCTCTCTCCGGGTCCTTACCTAAAAGGACTTCCTCGTCTGCCCGCGCCTCAGTCACAGAGTGCGTTCGTTCTATAAAGTTTTTTCCTCTGTCCCCCGTCCTTTGGTCCCGCCCGAATTTGGAGTCCGTCGCCATAGAATAGTTTTTTCCCGGCAAAGTACGTCGCGTGGTCCCCGCCCAAATCAACCGGTCACTTTTTTCACCACCCACGGCGCCGTGAACCCCCTTTTTTTGTAAGAGTCCTCTCTTTCTCGTTCCCAATAAAGTTTTCGATGATATCCTCGCTCCCCTGCTGCCGTTCAAGCGGTTCTTTCAAAAAATCCCACCCCGCTCCCGTCTCATTTCTCATTCCCGATCTGCATTGTAGATCCTGGCAGCCAACTCGCCGGATTTTCCTTTCCACCAGCCAAGGATACTACCGCCTGCATGCGAATACCCTTTGGGGGGCACAAATTGCCTTCTCGAGATTCCCGGCGTATGGTTTGATCTCGTGTTTTCCGCACAATCCGCCTCCCCCTCGTTTGTGCCCGATATCCCTTTTAAGGTACGAGATGTTACCATTCCCGATATGCCGCCCATTGACCAAGGCAGCAAAAGAGCCCTCCTTAAGCCCGAAGTTCCTGCCCCCGGCGGCCTTCCTCTTTCTTTTTTCAATGTTGCAAAGCGGGCATGGGGATTTTGCTGTCCGCTTCCATCCCCCCCCGTGGGGAACTAGAACTACTTGCTTCCCCCCCGGGTCTGACCGTCGTCCTTCCCTCTACCCTTCTTTTTAAAACGCGACCTTAAAACCATCGAATTGCACGGCCACCTCGGACGCACTTTGTTTCGTCTTTTCTTTTACCGCGTTGGGTAAACCTGGTGGCTTCCCGCCAAAAGACTAGATAAGCGGCCTTTGCGGCGTTGTTGTGACGGAGACCTTGAAAATCTCCCGTCTTGTCCATCGTCCCTTTGCCCTCCTTCGGCACCCCCCCGCTACCTATTCCTCGATTATTGCCCCCTTCACATACTTTTCGCCCTCCCCCCGGTCCAAGGCGTCAAATTTCTTTGTCAGACACTCTCGCACCCCATCATCGTCTCGCTTTCCCTCCCTTTCTAGACTCTGCCACGCATCGCCGTTTTTGGTTAGAAATCTACAGGCGAACCCCCTTGTCACGCCTGTCTAAAGCTTTTTTAAAGGCGCACGTCTCCATGGGTCATCCCCGTCCGGGTAGCGACTCTCGTGAAAAGTTCCTCGAGCATCGTTTTTAACTTCCCTTTAAACATAATGTCCGTATCTCTTTTCCCCTTTTGTGAGAGAGATAGTATTTTTAGCTTGGAAGACTGCTCCGTTTCCGGAGCGCGCTACCTACTCTGCCCTGTTTCCCATGATAGAGCCGTTTTTCACCCTTCTCTCCGCTTGCGGTGATCGGACTGATGTCGATGTAGATTATTTCGCCTCCCCCCGCACTCTCGGTTCGTCGGAATGTGAGCTTCCTTCCTTCCATATTTATTGTTCTTTCTTTTCTTCCTCAGCGTTTCAAGTTTGCCGTCCTTGGCCCTGTGCTTGGCGGGGCCCTGTTAAAGATAGAAGTTGTTGAGCGATGAGTAATTGGTCTGCCGTGCGGGTTTTTTTCTTTGCGATGCGGGCACGGATATTTTATTTTTCCGTCTCCTGCCCTCTGAAAAAGTCTCCCGATTTTTTCGGCTCTTGCTTAAACCCCCCGCCCTCTTTTTCAAAAGAACGATTTTTTTATTTCCGACAATTTTTCACCCCATCGTTTTCGATTCCGGTTAAAACCTGGTGTTAACGCTGGACTGACCTACGTTCTCTTTGGTCAAGGTATCTTCGGCGCCATTGCGGACTTCCAAATCACCGTGTTGCAACCGAATCTCCCCCATTATGCTCTCCCGCCCTCGAAAGCGGCGGAGCTGCTTTTTCTTTCTGCTTCGTGTTGGCCCCTTTTTTTTTTTTTTTGGAGCCTTGGTCAGTTCTTGGCTACAAACCTTGCTAAACCCCTGTGAATGCTAACAGTTTTAGTGAAAAGTCCTCTTTGGTCCTAGGGTGCGTCCTGCAGTGTATCCCACCTTTCCAGACAAACCCCAGAATTAGCCTACCTCCCCCCAGGTCCCGCTTTTACCGAAAACTTCATTGCTTCTTTTTACTTCCGGGTTTTTAGTGTTTTACAATATCAACGGGTTGCCTGTCTCACGCGCGGATGACAATTTCTTGCTATGGACTCCCACTTTGTATCTTCCTTTTCATGCCTTCTCCTCTTTTCTGTTCTTTCGTTCTCTTGGCCCCGACTGTTGGACAGCAAACGCCCCCCTTTGCCCCGGCGCGAGCTTTAGCGTTCGGATTATCCTCATTTTCCAAACTGTATTTTCCCTTCTGAACGAGACTAACCCACTTAAAAGGGTCGAGTTTTTTTCATCCAGTTGTTTGATTTACGGACTCCGTTGGTCACCTGTTTTGATTTGGCTGGGTTCCCCTCGACTTCCTTGTGCTTCGGGATTTCTGCGCGATGGTCCCCACCGTTTTCTCACAAATTTTCGGGCTGGGACAAGATGAGGTCCTTCACCTCTGTTCCCCTTTTCCCATAGTCCTACCTGTGCCGCCTCGGACTTTCCTCCTCACTTTCAAGATCTATATCTGTCGTTCGTCCCTGATCCGTTTACGAATCCGTTAGCACGTCGATAATCGCCGTCATCGTCTTTAATCCTCTTTATTCAAGTCTACGGCCACGTACCGTCCTTTAGGGAATGTATTTTTCTCCTCTGCAAACTCTTTCTTTTCGCCGGCGCGCCGGAGGAATTTTATCAGTCGCTTCCGCAAATGCAATTGGCGTATTTCTTCTTCTAGTTTGGACGGCTTTCCTTGAGTACGGATGATTATTTCTTTCCTTGTCACTGTCGATCTCGGCCGTGCTTGCGACCCCTGGAATGCGTTGGGCCCGTTGGGGACGTTTATGGTTGTTTGCCCCCCCTGTTAGAAGGCACCCTTCTCTTTTCTAATGACGACTTTGACAGTGATTTCGAGGCGACTTCCAAGCCATTTAGTTCGTGATATTCCAGTATCCGGTCACCACCAAATGGCTGCAGGTTTCTCTCCACCCCATGTTGGACTCGTCGGATTTCCCTTTTATCGCGCCGTCACGGTATATTTCCGCAAACCGTGTGCCAAGGAGCTTTTCAAGGTGCGCGTATCTTTTCTTTTGGCGCTTTTCTTCTTCCTCAATTCGTCTCCTTTTGAGGTTTCGTTCCGATACCCCGGTTTTAGCCTCCTCTTCGAGCTCGTCCGCCCTCCCTTTGCCTCTTACTGGCCGTATACGGTCAGAGTTTTTTGCAAGTGCGGTCGACCTCCCAGGTTTTTCTTTCACAAACCCTCTCAGGCTCTGTTTCACGCCCTGCCATATGTGTTTAACTGCCTTTCCAACAGGGGCTCACCCCCGACTGGGCCCTCAGTCTCCGGGCGCGCATTTTGAAAAAGCTTCTTTTGTGGCGCGGGTCCTTGCTTTCATCCCCCCGCTGCACCTTTTGGTG
>Ga0179591_1310511_pt1 | contig 10104 bp, 6 predicted proteins | sample CZOMad2_1_08_16f_FD_182891 | JGI IMG/M metagenome (GOLD analysis project Ga0179591, IMG submission 182891) | Vadose zone soil fungal communities from Angelo Coast Range Reserve, California, USA - CZOMad2_1_08_16fungal (PacBio error correction) | ecosystem: Environmental > Terrestrial > Soil >... | reverse complement strand
TTTTTTTGCCCCCTTCTTGAAATCACTTTTCCCCGCCCTCTTGAGCTTCAGCGGGTGAGCAGCTAGGCCCAAGGCTTCCCCCCCTCCACATGTCCCTTTTTCTTCTCCCAGTCCTTGCACAGCCAGAGGGCGTTCTCGCTTTCTCCGCCCCCTCGATTGTAAGTATGAAATCCCATCTGAAGCTCAAAAACTTGATTTCGTTTGTTTAACCTGTTGACCTTTTTCTTGAGGTCGTCTTTTTGTTTCGTTTTACGTTCCTCTTTTTACTATTACAGATTCCTTCGGCCCGCTGGCCTTCGCAGGGGAACCGATTAACATCCAGAAGAGGTAGGGAGAACCCCTACTAGGGTTGTCATTCCCCCGCGGGCATTTGCTACGCACGTTCTCGCGATCCGCCCGTGTTCCTCCCCCTTCTTTTTGAATCGACTCTTGCCGAATTACCCCTGCTAAGTTTGACCATCTCATTGCCGGCCTCGGCCGCGAGACCTCTGACTCGAGCCAAGAGACCTTCGGTGATCGTCATTTTACGCTTGTACGTTTAGCCGAGGTGAATTTTGTGTTCTTTGTAGCTTCCCCTACCACACTCTCACACCCACGCGACCCACTGAAAAACTCGTTTATTGCATAATTTCGAATGCCTCCCCCGAAGATCGTGCCCACATTACTCTTCTTCCCGTTTCAGCGGTCTTCCCTGGCGTTGTCCCCATGCTAGGGACTCCTTCGCTATTTTTTTTTCCCTATTTCTTTCCCCTACTCTCCCGTTTCCCTCTTTCTTATTTTCTCTCGTCCTGACCTTTCTCCTCCAGTTGCTGAGGGTATCGGTCCTTTCTTGCGTGTGGTTTCGTTTGGGGTGGGGTCACCTTTCCCTCCTGCTCTGGTTGACTTTGTTCAACAACTCTAATTTCCACGATTCTCCGTCTTACCGTGCTCCCCCCCCCCGCTGGACAGGTGGCTATGGCGTTGGCACGTAGCCGTCCGGAACTAGCGACTCCTGTGGTCCTTGCCGCCTGTTTTTTTTGCTTGCCTCGCTGTGGGAGTACGGCGGGCCGCGATAGCCTTCCCCGCGAGCGACTTGGTCCTGCGAAGGATTTTGGAGAATTTTTTTTTTTTTTTTTGCCACGCTCCCTTCGGGCGGACCCTGGCTCTCCGGAGGACTTCCGGCCGACGGTCCGTCACCGACTTCGCGCAGTTAACTACTTAGCCTCCCCTTACGTGTTCCTTGCGGGTCGAGTTTCACTTGGTTTCCCTTGCGTTTCACTAAGTCCTCCTCTGGTGTCTGACTTATCCCCCCCCTACTCATTTTCAACGTTGCCCCCCGCTTTCATTTTTTCCTTGAGTTAATTTTAACCCCTCACCCGACCTTCTCCTTCATGCTAATTCTGGTCTTTTTTTCAATTTCCCTGATTTCTCCTCCCCCCGGGGCCTTCGTTTGAGTCGCCTTCCCTAGTGGTGGTAAAGCCTAAAAAAGTTTTTGAGTTTTCCTCATAGAAATCCCTCATTGTTCATTCAGGTCCTCCCCCTTCCATGCCGCGTAATCCAGGCGTGCCTTTTTTATATTTATATGTCCCCTAAGTTCAGGGTCGACTGGCCCCGAATCCGACCATTTTTCTAGGACTTCAGGCATTCCTTACCTCCTTCCATGTAAAATTAGGGGCCTATGTGCCCCGCAGTTTCACCCCCCTGATCTGCCCCTCGCCGTTTTGTACGTTAGGACTTTACCGAATCTCCCTCTTTTTTTTTTCATCGTATTTTTTTCACGTGCTGACTCCCTCCCACTCAGCATTCCCTGCTCCCGTTTTCCTCGAAGAGACCCCCTCATAGAAACTTTTTTTTGATAGCGTACCTTCTCGACTATCAGCGTTTTTTTTTGGTTTCTACCTCTTTTGTTTTTCTCCGGCTCCGTGTCCAGCAGCTTTCTTGAGTGGACCATTTTTGGTCGCCGCGTTGCCTCGGTATTCCCTTTTTCTCCCGCTTCGCTTTCCGTTTTCCCGATTATTGTTTCCTTTATTCGCCCCCACTCAGCGGCTTTCGTCTTTTTTGCGAAATCGTGTTTCTTGCAGGAATAAAGATTCGGTATCCCCTTCCTCCTCCTGTTTTTTTTTATTCTCTAGATGTGCTATTTTGATCCTCTCCCCCCCTAGTCGACCCCCCAACTTCCGATTGATTGCGTCTCCAAGCAAACTCGTCCACGCGGGCTGACGATTTATTCCTCCAACAAAGCCTGGCTGGTCCCTCTGAATTACGGGATCAATGCGGCGTGGAACTCCCTAGAGAGTGGACAAGGTGCTTCATCCGTCGTCCCTCACTTTAAACGCCTGAGGTTCTTCTTCCTTTGGGTTTTTTTTTCCCTTTTCCAGTGTTTTCGATGATGGCTATAATCGGATTTCCCCCCTCTCATGATGGTCCGGAGGACTGATTTTCGCGACTCGGGTACGGCTTACGATAGAGATGCTGTCAGCCGCCTGCGGCCGCCCTTTTTCGCTGCATTGGGCCCTAGGTCTTTTATGCATCTCGCCCCGCTTCCCTTCCCCCTTATAGTCTTAAAATGATGACCCTGCCGTTCCGCGGACGGTCGTCTCGTGCATTCTGGGGACCATTCGCCGACTACGTCACGGTGCGACTCGCTTTTCTCGTTTCTTGCCGTTTCAGTTGTCGATCTTGCTGTTCACAAACCTTGTTAGGTCTTGAAGCGCCCGCGGATTCGCTTTGTCAAAGTTCCCCAGCGCAGGGCCTGCCTTGAGCCGTCCCTCTTCTTGAAAAGACGCAATTCTGGCCACGATCGACTCCCTTTTTTCTGGTAGATCACCTCCCGCGGTCCGTGCAGTTGTTTTCAACTCTCTGGTGGCTTTTTCTCAATGGATTCTAACCGTTGCCCCCCCCCTTCTCCCCAACGTGCCGACCGAAACAGTCATACGTCCACCACCTGGAATGCGTCTGACGTAGGTGCCCTTTCGCATATAGGTGGACGCCGAGGCGGTCCCCTCACCGACGGCTTTTTTTTAAATTTCCTCATCCTTTTCCGCTTAACTTTTCTTCGACTTTTCTACCCCGCCCTCTCTCGTGTTCCTGATCTTCCGCAGTTACTTTCCGCCCCAGAAAGTTCAGAAGTCGGCAATGCGGACTTGGCCCACCGGACCGATAGATTTTTTCCTTCTTTGTATTATAGGAGGTCCCGGCTGTACGCGCCTTCTCCTGGTGATTTTTTTCTTTTCATGTTTTTCCCGAGCCCTTTTGATGACGATTGCACCCCCCCGCGTCACAGGCAGCAGCGTTCAGTGTGTCCCCCATACCTCCAGCTCCAAGATTTTAGATGGTCCCCGTTCCGAACCTCCTCCCACCCGCGGCAGACCCTGGCCCGAAAAGTCTTTCGCCCCTTCCCGTATTTCACGGGAGATTCGGTAGGTTTTCCCTCGGCACTCCGCCACCAGAATGTTTTTAACAATTTTCTTCCCCTCATGACTCAAGCCTGTAAGAAAATTATTCTCTATTTCGTCTACGATCTTTTGCGTACCAGTTCCTCCTTAGGATGGTCAATCCCCCCCTTCCTTTTTTCCGTTTTGAGCTTTAAGCCCGCGAAAATCACCCTGATCTTGCTTTGCAAAGAACATCCCAGGAGACGTACATAGGGGCATGTTTTAGTTTTGTCGTCAGTCGATTTATCTGTGATATTTCTTCTGAGCCGTTTGCACTTCGAGGTCACCGTCACGGGAAGGGGCGTTTTCACACACTAATCGCCCCCTCTCTTCCTGATTTACAAATCCTTTCCTTCGCCGGATGTCTATTTCCGGTGGTCTTTTCAAGCTCCCTTCGGGTCCCTTTGTATCCTCATCTCATGTCTGCCTGTGTCAGTTGCGCGTGCCTTTGCCCGAGATTTCCTTTTTTCTTTTGGACGACTTCTCTTCCCTAGCTCGTCAGAGCGTCAGCCGTTTTTGTGTCGCGGCAACAAAACCTCATATCCCCCGTCGCGCCACGGTGCTCATCACTTGCCTTTTTTTTCTGCCTCTGGATTCTCTTCCGGATCGGAATGTATTTGGCCGAACGCCCCTGGGCGTGCCTGGGCGTTCTGACAGCCTTTTCTTCGTCCTTTAGTCCTCTTCCCCTGCTTCTGAAATGACCAAGCTTAAGATTTATTGCTTAGTTGTCGGGAGGCCCACGACATCTCCCTACTAATAAGTTTTTGTTGAGAGTTATTCCCTCACCCCTCCCTCTCATCAGCGACTGTATAGTCAGTGGTCGCGTTTCTCCCGTTTAAAGCAAGTAATCCAACCTTGCTTTTGGCGCGCAGTCAAGTTTTCAGAGGGCGCGCAAATTGATGGCCCCCCCTCCACCCGTTGTCCCTCACCAAGATTGAAGCTTCAACCCCCCGTCCCCAAAGTCAAACTGTAGGACCCGATGAAGGCGTATGATTTATTTCTGCCGCTGGTAATTGCCGAAAGATACAACAGCTCTCCTTTTTTTAAGTAGTTCTGACAAATAGTTCCCTCAGAGCACTCCAGCGAGGGTCCCCTTTTCATGATTTTCTCCGGCCCCCTTCGTGGCTTCACGCCGTCGATCCCTTCCTTCTTTTTTCTTGGCAACTCGATCGGTGGTTTGTTGCGCCCGTCCCTTCCCCTGCACTAGAAGTGCATTTGCAGAAACGAGCACACAGATTCAGGACCTGCTGGCGCTTTCCTGATTTTTACGTCGCGAGGTTGTAATTGCGCACGCATCGTTTTTGTTATTTTTTCTACAAACTTTCCACCCTCGTTGACCACTGAACCGTTTGGATTTTCGTGGCAAAAATGGACGCGCCCAGACATCTGCGTATCGGTCGCGGTCTTATTTTCTTCTCTTTTATTTGCTCTCTCGGGGCCGTTCTTTGCTCTCTTCTTTAGACCCGTCGCTCCCTTAGGTCCTGACGTTCAAGCCCCTTTTTTATTAGCGCCGTTTATCTTTCCTTTGGCCTTTTCTTTTGTTTCACGCTGGGAGTTATGGTCACCAGACCCCCGATGACTGGGACAGTCAACCAACCCCCACTTTTTCCACGTCTCCGCCGCTCGCGAGCACTTGCCCAGCTTTTCTATGCAGCTTGTTTGACGCCAGCCGGGACCATTTCCGTATTTAATTCGGGACCCCAGAGCAATCTGTCCTTTTCGTCCTTGCCTATTTTTTTTGTTTCTTTCCGGCATTGGCGATGATGCACGTGCGAAGTACTCTTACGACGTTCCATGCACGCGAGCGCGCCTTCTTTTTTTTTTTTCGACCATGGTCACCGTTCCTTGAATGGCCCCGGTGATTTGAACCCCCAGGCTTGCGTCACCTAATATCCTCTTTTTGGCATTACATCCGTATAGATCCTTCGTTTGTATCTTTTTTTTCGGTTTTTCATGGATTCGGAGGCACCGTACCTTCTACATGCGGACTGCGATCCTAAACCCGCACCCCCCCCACAACTGGCCCATCGATCCCGGGACGAGGTATTTGCCCCCTCCCCTCCCCCCTAACTCCATTTTCCTACATTTTGGTTTCCATAGCGCTTTTTCTTTTCCGTTTTTGGTTGTTTGGCTCGCGTTCGCTGTCCGTCTTTTGGTCACGTAACAATTTTCTTTTTTTTTTGTGGAAGCATCGCTTCCCTCCGTTCCCTTTTTTTTTCAATCTTCTTCGCGCATAAGCGGCACGTTTTTTCCCTCATCTTCCAGGTGTTCCCCAGGAATTGGTAGACGCCCCCTCATCGACAGATTATCTCCCCCCTTTCCCTTGATTACCCCATCGCCTTCTCCGATTGGCCACGAAAGCCGCCGACTCCACCATTTTTCCCCACTTTCAATCGGCCTTGCTTTTTTTCATTCGGCTCCATTCTCATTTATCCGTCAGGGTGGCGAGCCCCCCCGAAGCGCCGTCCCCGGCATTCCCTTGCCGTTTGGTCGGCGACTATCGAGACCCCCTTTCCTCACCTCCCCCTACATAGACTAATCACGTCCCCCTGGTTCCCCTCTGTAATGTTCGTGAGTAAGTTCCGCTTTGCCGCTACAGCTGCTTCACTTTGATTCCCTTGAGAAGAGTAATTTCGGTGTCATCCAGGCTTGTCCCTGTTTGCCGCTCCCCTCCAGCTTGAATTCTTTTCCTCACGAATCAGCGGGCTTGCCCCTTGGGTTTTTAGCCTCGGTTCGGGCGACCCGAGCACCTCCTCCTCCACGTTGTGTTTATGAGAGCTTGTGTGCTGGATTGGCAGGCGAAGCACCCCAACCTTCCCCTCTCTGATGCTGGCGCGATCAAGGGACAGCAATTTTCCACAGTCACGTGCTCGTTTTCGCGACGCGTTTCATCACCCCCCAAGCCTGGCTTTTTTTCGGTTGCCTACAGGCGTACAATGCGTCATGTTTCCCCATCTGCTCACATCACATTTGTTTCCTCCCTGCAACTACTGATGTGGCGTTTCTCCTTCTGGTCGCTGTTGGCGTCAATTTGTTATGAGTTTTCGCTTTCATTCCCCCTCTGAATTATGTCTTTTCGTTTGCCCTTTCACCGGACGGATGCGCCTCGAGATGTTTTGCCCTGCTTCCAAGACTTGGCTTGGCAATGGTGATGCCTGTTGAGGTTTCTTTGTGGCCCATCTGTCTCTCGAGTAATTCCACTTTAGCCTTTCCCCAGGATTATTCGTCCGCGACCCCCTGTCTTGGGAACCCTATTCCTGAATTGTTTTTCATTCCATGAGTCGAGTGTGCGCTGACTCTTCCGAGCCGGATTGCTCCCTTTTTTTCCTCAAACCCCACTTTTTAGGCGTGCCCCCCCACCCTTCCCCTCCCGGCCGCAGCACCGCGCAATGAAAACTGAAGTGGCTCGCGCGAGTGAACGAACGCCCCTGCGGTTCTTATTTAGCGCCGTCCTGCTGGCTTTTTTCAAATGACTTCCTCGTCGTGATATTCGGTCCGTTGTCTGTCGATGTGGGTCGACACCATGTGTGAGGTTCTTCCCCCGGTGCTCCCAAAAATTCTCGCCTACCGAAAAGCATGCGTTACGTTCTGTTTGAGGTGTGTTCTTTTGACCTGACCTTACACCGTTGAGAGGCCATCGTCCCTGACCGGTGTTCACTTCTCTCACTCCCCCCTTTCTGTAAGCCGCCATTTTCCCGTCACCGGACGGCGCATCCTCTACTTGGCAGCAGTCAATTCAAGGTTTTTTCCCCCTACAAGTTTTTTTTTTAATGGTACGTACCCGGTCCTTTTTTCCTGCGCAAGCCAGACCTAGCCCACTTTTTCCCTTTGTCTCGCCGGTCGGTTTGTATCGTGTCCTGACTATTTTTTGAACGGTTTCAACTCAGGTCGTGTGCCCCACCCTCCCTCACCCCCACAAGACTACGGCAGCAGTCCCGCGCCCAACGCACTGCAGCGACAACCCTGTCTTCACAGTCTCCCGCTCGACCTTCTTGGACATAGGTTGACGTCTCCCGCAGAGGGCACGCCCCGCCTAATGGCACTCGCCTCTTTATTCCCGTGTTTAGAACCGATGACCGCTACTTTTTTATATTGGCGCGTCCATTTTTTCCTCCATCAATCCTTAGACTTTTCTTTTTTTTTTGTGAGATGTATGTAAGAAGCGAACTCTGATGTTTTCTTTCTTTTGCACAAACTTTTCGTACATTTCGGTGCCGTCGTTCCATAGATGTGCTCGCTGTCCGCCCCCCCTCCCTTCACCGTCCGGGATTTTTTTGTCAATCCGATGCCAAGAAGTCGAGCCCCTTCCCGACCCGTCTCCGCTGATAGTTTTAGGAGGTGGATGTCGTGACCCCTCCTCGACTTTTTGTATCCCCCGTAGGTGTCCTCGTTCTTCCAGATGGAGCTCTCTTCCGGACCTTAATTCTCTATTTTCTCCAGTTGAGGAAAGTGTTAGTCTAAATCATTGGCCAACCTTCCATCTCTATAGCCTTTCTCGGTGCGCCACGGTGGCCGACCTGTGCTTCCTTGCTATTATGATTTCTTCGGAGTCCACGTTTTCTTCCTCAGGGACGAGCCCTCGCTTAGTGCCGGGGCGTTCATGTCACATGCGGTTGATTGTGGGCTTGCTTTGTGTGGCTCAGCTGCACTTGACTACGCTTTCTTATATGTTTTTGGAGGCAAGTATCTTCTCTTCCTCCGTTGTTTTTTGAGAGGTCCCCGAACAGCTTATGCGGTGCTTTAAGCTTTTTTTGATTTCTTGCAGCTGTTTCCGCAGCGGACCAAGCAGCCCTAAAACGATTCCCCAGTGGTCTCCTTCAAGGAAGTTCAATTGTTTTTTTCCCGCCTTCAGAGGTCAATCCATTGACCCGAAGCCCCTTTAACGGCAAAGTTCATTTCTTTCCCCCTTGGAGCACCCGGACTCATGTTTCCGCTGCCGCTTTTAAGATCACGATGCCGATCCCACCGAGGCGAGTCGTCCGAGCCGGGGTGCGCCACTCCTTGCACGCTCATCCCAGGCCTCCTCGTTTCATCTATGCGGGCTCAAGCCAAGACCGTTTTTGGAGATATTAGTACACGAAGGACAGACCCCGATCAGCTGCTCCCCTTCCCTGTGCCGTGGCCGATGTGAGGCCCAACTTTTTGGAACTTGTCTGTTTGACTTTAAGCAAACTGACGTTTGTGAGACATCTTCCTCTTTCGGAACTAGGTCGACTGCTGAGTTCTTCCGAAGATGTAAGTCTCTTTTTAATGTGTAGGATCTTTGTCTTTTTCTCTTTTCTTTTTTTTCCCCAATTACTCACAAAACGCCCGCGCGACCCCTTATTGCAATCATAAGGATTTCGACCACACGTGGCCTTCATCTTGACTAGAAAAGAAGGCGTCATTCAGTTAGAAGTTATAATTAGTTTTACTGGTCATTTCTCTCATTTAGTCTTCTTTCTCCATATTTCCTAATACGTAGGACATGTACGTTTGCTTTACTTCGTTACAGACTTGTCGTTCCATTCTCGAAAGTTGATTATTATGGTTAGGAAGCGTTCGTTTTTTCGAGGGGATTTGGTCCAACCTAACTGATGACCGTGTTAAATACGTTCCCCCCCCCCCTCGTCGTCCAAGATTCTAATGACACGCTAAGATTCCCAGCGTTTTTTTCGGCTGTCTGTTTTGACCAGTTAGCGTTTGGACGGACCGTTCAGAGCACTCTTTTTGGTCTTGCAGGATGGCTTGACCCCCGTCGTCAAGACTTCCTCTACTTGTTGCCCTTTTATGACTGTTAATTGGCTTCCGCCGCGAAGGTTCCCTTCGAACCTGCGTGAACGCTTTGGATGAAAAACCTTCTCCTTCGGTGAGTGACCCCTCGTTTCCCAGCATAGGCTTCAGGCCTTACCCTCCCCCCCCTTTCTATCGTCGTTTTGTTATGACTTTGCTTGTTCTTCCTTTGGCCTTCTTCGGAAACTAAGTCCCCGATGTGGATGATCCCTCCACCAGATTTGAACTTCCCCCAGCCACTCTTTTTTGATCACGGCGTCTTTATTTATACTCCAACCCTTGTTTAATGCCCCTATCTTTTCCCCCCTACTCGACTTAGCAGCCGGCTTTCTGCCTTTTGCGTCGCTTGGTTCGACGGCTCTGTTTGTTTTCGCCTAACCCAGTGTTGCGCCGCGAGTCGGTTTCCTCAAAGCCCACTCGCGAAGTTCCTGAACGTCATCTTTCGGCGAATGTCCCCGGTTGTTCTCACGTGCAGAATCCGAACGGGCCGCGGTACTGTTGGAATAATATATTGTATTTTCAACCTCTGAGCGGGACCAGACCATCTTTCCCCGGTCTAAAACTTGCCATTGCTTCTTTTTGGCCAAGCCGGCGGCTGCCCTTCTATATATAGAAAATCGCGTTTTCCCGAGTAAATCACGCCGACCTTCCTTTTATTTGCTCCCCCTCACGAGTCAACCCCACACCCTTGACCTTCCCGTCCGTACATCTCGCAATCCCGGCTGTACGTCCTCCTTCTTAAGCATAATTGTCTCCTTGTTCATTGTCGCCGCTTAGTGCAGCGGGTGGCCAGCCAGTCTTTTCTCCCCTCTTCTGACGCTTGATAGCAGAGTCGATTTCCTTTCTTCATGATCAGCACCCTCCGGAGTGCTTTTTCTCCTTCGACCCCGGTTTTCGGCGAATCAGCCCCTCCCCCCCT
>Ga0179591_1291075_pt1 | contig 10104 bp, 12 predicted proteins | sample CZOMad2_1_08_16f_FD_182891 | JGI IMG/M metagenome (GOLD analysis project Ga0179591, IMG submission 182891) | Vadose zone soil fungal communities from Angelo Coast Range Reserve, California, USA - CZOMad2_1_08_16fungal (PacBio error correction) | ecosystem: Environmental > Terrestrial > Soil >... | reverse complement strand
CCTTTCAACCTCGGAAAAAACGGGTTTCCGACCTCCCTCCTACACACGCGCAGCGCAGGTTCCATCCCAAAGCCGAATCATAATTCATCCAGCCTACGTGCTTGCTCCACGTATGTTGTCAGCCATAGTATGCCGTGCATTGCCGCTTTATATCCGGTCTTTACCCCCTCCGCAGAAAAGACTTAAAACCTTTCTCCCCTTGACCAGTCGCTACTCTTTCCCATGGAGGTCCCAACGAACTTCTTGCTCGCGCCTACGATTTGCCCTGATTTTTTTGAGCAAACTGTCTATTCCCCCTCCTGGAGACAGGAGCCGTCGAATCCCCCCCTCCCCCCTTTAGTTTTTTTGTCTTTCAGGAGATGAGCTCACTGCCTTCTCTTTAGTCCTGTTTCTCTTCCTTCCCTGTGTCGCTCCTCCTGGTTCGCTTAGTCCTCCCTACCCTTGAGATGTTTTTTTGCTTTTCCTGGCTCCCGAGAGCATTTTCTTTCCTTCCCTGGAACCTTGTAGCCCGTGGAGATTTTGTACCGTCTTTCATGGGTCGCTGCCGTAACCGCCGCTTGGAATTACCCCTTTTCTTTTCCCAACTGTTGGTCCCTCCCAGTCGCTGGCGCGGCGATGCGGTGACTCGCCGTCCTCTTGTTGTACGAGGAGCTTTTCGTGGTGTCTCCCAATAATCCCACTCTGCTCGTAGCTCCAACGTTCGGTCTCTTTGTTTCCGCATGGACCTGTTTTAGCCCCCCCGCTGAAACAAGGCGATGCTGTCTGAATACAGGCGTCCCTTCCTCCCTTTTAACAGCGGGTTGTCGACGCCCCTCGGAAGAGAAAGCAACTGAATGGTCGGTTCTGCCTCCTCGCGCGATAACCACTAGATCGGAGACTTTTTAGTCGTGAGTTTTCCAAGGAGAGGTGGAGAGCAATTTTGAGTTCCTCCAGCCGCGACCTTCTAGTCCCTTGCCACCGAGATTCCCCAGGCACTGCTGACACAGTCACCCCCTTGGCGTGAGCTTCTTCTTAATTTAGGATTTCCATCGGTCGGACCCCCCCGATATATTTTTAAGGGTAAGACCCGGCCCCTGAGGAAACCGTTCATTTTTTCTCGAAGGTTAACTTGCTCCTCAGGAAAGGCGAACGGTATGGACAGCTTAAGAACACGAAGACTTTCTATCGCCTTTTCACCTTCAATATAGCCTTTAGCCACCTCTTCGTCCCCACCACAGGTTCCCCTCCAGACCAGAGCTCTCCCCTCTGTTTACCTGCGCATCTTACCGTAAAATCCAGCCGATGATCAACCCCCCCCTCGTGCCGTCTAGTTTTTGTGCAAAAAGAGCTCTCTTTGTAGATCTGAAGGGGACTAACAAATTCTCAGACTCCTCCTGGGCCGTTTCCAGTTCCCCCTCGGGCCAGGCATTAAAACGTGAGATCTATCCCCCCCCCCACGACGAATGAGATTCGCTTTTTTCCCCCAGTTGTTTTCTTTGTTGCTATCGCTCGCCTATTATTGGATTTCTTATTTTGAAATGCCCCTCGATGCTCTGTACAACGTTGAGTACTTGACCGTACTCCTTTCCTTTCCAGAGGAACGCCTTGGGTTTGTTTCCCTTGTGACTCGTGTCGCCTCTCCTTCTCTTATCGAGAGAGCCTCGTTATCGTACACTGCCCTCTCAAGAGATTACTCGGCAAAATCTTATGATGGTCTTCTGGTGAATATTCCCTCCCCGACTAAGTTTTGCATCATGTCTGTCGCTCCTGCGAGGACGATTTTGGCCCCTCCCCGAGACCACACCTCCAGTCTCCTCTTCCCCTCCTAGTATTGCAGACTTCAGCAGTGCGGGCTCTAGAACCCATTTATCCTTGACCCCGAGATTAACCCCCCCGGCTTGTTTTCGAACGATCCGTCTGCCCCACCCATTTTCCGGATTTTTTCTTTCAGGATTAGCGCCGCTCGTTCCACGAGTTGGTCATCCTTACCTCCCCCAGGTCTCTCTTAGTCCTTTTCCCCCCAGGTTCCCTGATAAACCAGGACCTCGTTTGTCACCCCCGGGGCCTGGATCAAAGGGAAGTTTTTACTTAGACTGGTCCTAGGCGACTTGCAACTTTTTTTTAAATTTCGGTACAACGCATCCACTGCCTTTCTGTGAAGTCTGCGCATCCTCCCCCCCTTTTGAGATATTTGCCTCCTTTCAGACGTATGCTCCATCTCAGTTCTCCCTCCTGATTTTAGACTTTTTGATGGTTGGCTTGCGCATTCAGATATTTTCCCCGTTTTGCCGAACTCGGACACAGGAGACCATTTTGCGTTAGAACTGAGGACTGTGTCAGTCTGTCCTCGAAACGTGTTTTTTTTTTTGTCTTCCTTTATCTCCTACTCCGTTTTTTTTTCTCTCCCTCTTCCCCCAGTACAGCGCACCGGCTATGAGCTGCGTCCCCTCCCGATCCCTACTTCGAGTTCATTCCCTCCAGCCTGGGACGTCACCGGGTCTATTTAGCCCCTCCCTCGCCGAGCTGCTTTAGAGACGCACCACCCCCTCTGAACACATCCTAACTGCGTCTTGCCCCCCTCCCTTGGCCCTAGCCCACCAAGATCTCCACACCATAGTTATTTTTTTTTCATTAGGCCGGCGGCTCGTAGTAGTTAACCCCTCCCTTTTTGAACGTGACGAGTTCGGCCTCCTTCACGGTCTTGGCTGCCACACGATTCTGGTCTACTTATCTACCTTTATCCGCCGATCGTATAATTTTTTTCGTGATTTCCCCCCCCCTCTCCGGAATAGATAATACCCCTACCTTCCTCTCCACCTCCCCTTCCAATTTGTGTTTTGAGGGGAGTGCTGATGGCCAACGCAGCGAAGGTTTCATATGATAGGTCCTTTTTATTTTTTCCCTCACAGGACCCCAAAGGAATTCCACTTCTCTGGTTGCTTTATCTTTTTGGGAGGTGTTCGGCTCTGACAGGGTTTTTTGCCCTTTTTTTAATCGCCAGCGTCCATTTCTGCCCTCATACTCAGTCTGAGCTACGACCGTGCTTTTGCCTGCAGTAGAGATGCGCTTACTAGAAGTGGACGACCGCTCTCTGAGTCCCTTCCTGGTACGGCCGTTTGGAAACAGACGGTCGCCAGTGTGAGAAAGTTCAGCTTTTCCCCGTGCAGGCCCACGTCCAATTTCCCCAGCCAATCTCTTAGTTCCAAGCTGATCCGCCAATCATCGTTCGCAGACTCCCCACGTCCCCCCTTGTTTGAAGACCTCACTCCCTTGCGTGAGATTTTTCCCTTTATATTGTGGAATTCTGGCACTTTTTTAAAGGAAGGATTGACCCGCGCTTTTTCGTTAACCCCCCCGGGAAAGGTTCCCTAGATTTTTAACTGAACGCACCCCTCTTGTTGATGTGTCGGTCAAGATGCGGGTTCCGCTTCTTTAGGGAAACTCAGAGGAGCTGGAGTCCTTTCTTGGTGTTGTCCCTTTTTTTCGATGTTTTTTTTAGGGGAGATCCACTGTCATTTTTTGTTCGTGGGCGCAGAGGTTTTAAGAACCTTCTTTGATGGTTCCGCGAACGTGCCCATTGCGACATTGTGAAGTTTTTCCCTTCGCTCGACGCGGAAGATATCCCCCAGTCAAATTCCCTCCACTAGATCAAACCTTTTTTCTCTAAGATCTCGTTACTGGACTTTGTCCCTCCTCCCTTCAGTTGCGTTGTGACTGTTTCGCGCATTTCTAATGGGCCCTTTTGATCTCCTCTTCACGATGACTTTACGGGCCTCGCTTATCTTTACCTTACAGGACCTTTTCCGTCATCTTGAGAGTTGCCGCTCGCCTCTATTCCAATCACCTTTCTTCGCTGAATTCTCCGAGTTTTAAGGCGGCGCGTCTAACCCTCCTTTTCCCCGCCCTCTGACCATTCGATTTTTCGAGCAAGGCCAGCGACGGGTTAACCAGCTTTCAAACCCTTTTCCCCCCCCCTCACGATCGAACTGCCGTTTTCGGCCTTTCCCTCTGAACCTTTCCTTTGTCAGTCGCTCCCGGCGTTGACTTGAGCCAGCCCACGAGATTTCCAATTTCCGCGGCCCCAGGGGATCAATCCCTAGAACAGGAGTCCGTGGTTCCTACCGTTTTCTCTCTTCCGAGACTGGTACTGGGTTGACGGCCATCCTTGCAGGAAATTAGAAATTGACGACGGTCCCATACCCCCTGTTTTCTCCCGGGAGGAGTAATGAGACTTTTTTTTTTTTTAAACACAACTCATCTGGCCTTTGGAGCAAGGGCGATTACTCATTTCCCCTTCTGAGTATATCAAGGAGGTCGCACTCTGACGTTCCTTTCTTCGAATACCTTCCGACTTCTTGACTCTGCAGAGACACCATCTGGTAATAATGGATTGGTACCCCTGTCCCCTTCCTTTTTAGAGACTTTTCCACCCCTCCTTTTTCCTTGTGACCCCTCCCATCGAGTCTTCAATGAAGTTTTTCCTCAAATCATCATAGATTAAAATCCCCCCCAGCAGGGAGCACGTTGTTCGGATTTATCGGTCCTCCAAGTGAGGCTATACGCCCCTAAACCGGTTTGATAGGCAATACATTTCTCCCCCTTTCCGACATACCCTTGTTGATCCTTTTGTTATTGAACAAGCTGGGTGTTTTTTGAAGAGCGACTCTTTTTAGCTGTTTCCTGGCATTCTTTTCTTCTTATATGTTGCCTATTTTTCTAATTCCCCCCCTTACACTTAACTCGGTTGAGCTCCCCCTGTCGTATCCACCATCGCAATAACCGAACCCTTCAGTCATATTCCTCACCTCATGAGCCGGATTAGGGTCGCATCACTACATGTCCGGCAGTACCCGATATTGATTTTGAGATGCCGTCCCACGTTTAGCCGTCGTCCTACAAACCGTTTCCTTTCCAAATTCTCCTACCAACTGAGGCTTTCCCCTATTGAAAATGCCGGGGTTCCTCGCCTCCTCTTTATTTGAATCGGCTAAATGTGATTTTAAATTTCCCAGGCTTCTTAGTCTTGCCCTCCTCTTCCCGATGTCTCGAGTCTGGCGTGCCAGACTGCGTCGGGAGTACTGTCTCTCGATCCTTCCTGATGCCAGTCCCCGCCTTCTGAAGACCTAGTCGCGCATGCCTTTTCTCGGACGGACAAAGCCCTGGCTCACCGTCGAGATTTTTTTTGATCAGGAAGAGCGTCATTCTCTGCGAGGAGCGCAACCTTTGCGTGAGTTTCCCCGGCGTCCAGGTCTATTCCCTTTGAGACTTTCGAATTTTTTTTCCCCGTGTCCTTCCGTAGCGTCGAGACCCAAGTAACACAAGGCCGCTTTTTTTTTTTTCGATGCGTGTTCACTACCCGTCCGTCTAAGTTGTACTTCTTTTCTTTCTCCCCCGTCTATCTAAATCGTTTCTGCCACGTTCAGGTTTCGCCCTCTTGAATTTCCAAGAGAGGCGAGAGGTAGAAGTTTGATTTCCCTCTGAGCAAGTCAACCAGAGGAGCTTAATGCTGCGAACTTTCCAAAGTCTTCATCTTCTCTTCGGGGGTCCCAATTGTTCTTGGTGTCGTGCTCCCTCCCTTCGGAATCGTACCGTGTTCCTTCAGACTTTTCCCTGGTTAACGCTTATCGGATCTGATCGGTTCTCTCCCAGGACGAAGGTTGAGGACAAGGCGCGGAGTCTCAGCGAGTGGCCCTGAAATGTTCCTCCTTAATTCTTTCGTCCGAGCCGATTTGCACCAAGGCTCTTTACAATCCCCACTTCTTCCCGCGCTGCCTTTCCCCCCCCCCCCCAACCCCTGGTGAATAAGCTTGCGGATTCCCCCAAATCTTTTCCCTTTTTGGCTTCCGTTGGGTTCATCTTAGTCTTCCTTCACACTGCTACGGTTTACTCCGGCAATGAGAGCTCCCCCCCTGTAATATGTCCGCTTCTGTCCTTTACATCCTTCCCATCTCTTCGCCGTAAGTCCTCTCGCTTCCCCCCGTTTTGAACCAACGCGTCGCCGTCTTAGATTTAGAGCCGAGTTGAAGAAGGCCAGCTTTCCCCTTCACAAAGAAGGAACCGAACACAAGCGGTGCGTTGAGACTAGTCCACCCCCCCCTCACCGGTTTTCTTGTTCCGTCCCCTTTCGACTGGATGAAAAGACCCTCTCCGCTTTTTGTCGGCCGTCATCCCAGATGGGCCCAGGCCTTCCCCCTTTTTAGTACAGCACAGTCTCTTGGCTATGAGCGGTTGTAAAAACCCCTTTCTTTGAGATTTTTTGGCGATGAAGCTCCCCCTCTCAATATAACTTTCCCCCCGATTGGCTTATCCCGTGATTTCGCTGTCAGCCTAATTTGAATCCTGGCGCCCAAAGTGAGACGGCTCGTCTGGTCTGCATTCCCCCTCGTCTCAAGATCTATTTCCTTTTTCATCGTCCCACCGACTCTAAGATCTCCCCTCTTCCCCCAAGAGTAGGATTTTTTTTTTTTTTTTTTTATATTTTTTTTTTTTTTTTTTGTTGTTTTCTACCTCTCCCGACTTTCTTGTCACCTTCCAGTTCCTTTCGTTTATGGCTGACTCTTTCCTTAACACAGTTCACACTCCCACTCCCTGCTCGCGCCCTGCAGACGCAATTTCCTTTGCCGGTCTCAGAGCAATCCCATGTCCCCCTTTGTCCCTTTTCCTTCCCCCAATGTACGTCTTGTAGCCCCCTGGCCGCACTTGACGGTCTGGTGTAGATGAAGTATTTTTTTTTTCTCTCGCATTAGCCGGTTTTTCACGGGCACACGACATTTTTTTTACATGTCCCCTCTCGCGTTTAAGAGCCCCCCTTTGGCCCTCACGTCTCGTGTTTCCCCGACCCCCCCGGTGCTGCTTTTTCAGAATCTTCCAAGTCCAGTCCCGCCTGCAGAGCGGAATCGATCTTGCCTCCGACGTGCATTGAATGCTTCCTTGACTACGAGGTTATATTTCCTTCCCCCCTAGGCCCCACGTCCGTGCAGAAGAGAGCTCATAGATGGTGGGCTCCTGCTGAGCGCATTCCTTTTCTTTCTGTCATTTCGTCTTTCTCACTCCGCCCGCTCAATTTTTGAGTGCTTTATTCCTGAATTGTTCTGGGGATCGTCGTCTGTCGGCTTTCCTCCCCCCCTTTGTCTCTTGGTCGTATCTCCTCATATTCATTCCTTTTTTTGTTTGATTTGAGCCCGCCCACGCTAACCTTGCCCCGAGAGACCCTTCCCCCCCCATTTGAGGAGAGAACTCCCCCTTCCCCCCTGTCCCTATGTGTGACTAAGGGGTTTTCCCGCATCTCTGCGAGCAAATGATAGCCCACCATTTCGTATCCCCCCTGTCAACTTTTACTAGTTGATGCCTCTCTCCAACCCTCGTTTTTTTTTTTGGCTTCACTTCGAGTTATTTAAAGATATTTTAATCCTACCGGCCGAGTTTCATAATTAATCGTCTTTCTTCCCTCCCTCCAGGGCTCGTCCCGTGGCTGGGTTACACAGGTCTTCCTTCCCTTATAAGGGCATTTCCCCTTAGAAGCCTACCCCCTTTCCTTATGCCTACAACTCGGCGAAATAGGAAGGACACTTTCCCTACGTCATCTACACCTCCTGGCACGGGGCTAGTGATGATCTCCCACCCCGCCTTGGTTGAATCTGTCTAGTGACGGGTCATGTGTGGTTCGAGAGCCCTCTTGAACATGGTCGAAGCGGAGCGCCGGGTGATTACATTGGGCAGCCACGATCCTCCCTATGGCGACGACCTTTCCCGGCGACCGATGATGTCCCCCCCTGAGAGGTAAATCATCCTTTTTCCCCCAGCCAGAGCAGAGAAAATTGGAAGATCACACTATTGTGTCAGGAGGCCCTTTTTTTCCTCTGTCATATCCCTGCTTCTTAAGCGTACGGCTAAGGAATACTTAAAGCGCCTGGGGAAGATATGCAGATCCGCAAATCTCTTTCTCTGAGAGGAGCCTACAACAGAACCTGCTTTTCAAAAAGAAAGTGCCCTCGGCTGGCGGTAGAGCTCTTCCCTTTCTTTGGTCGTTCCGGGCAGCGTTATACGGATTTTGAACGCAGGATCGTTTCGTTTCAAAATTTTGCCCGTGTCTCTATCCTATGTTGAGATAAGAGCCTGAACGCTGGTGTTTATGCGGCGATTTCAGGTCAAGCTGTAGCTTTTCTTTTTACGATTAGTCTCCTCTACTCCCCGCTGGCTGCGGTTTTACTTTTGGTCGGTTATCCGACTGATATTGGATTTTGCCCGCTTACCTTGAAGGGTAGAGCCTTTTTCTGGGCGAAGCGTCAGAAATGAGAGTATCGAGACGGCCTTCTTCCCTTGGTTAAGGATTTCTTTCTTTCTGACGTTGCCTGCCGTCTTGACCCCCCCCCCTCCTCTGAGGAACTGCACGCTTCCTAGGGATCAATTCCGCGGAGGCCTTAAGATCACGCCCGCCTTCTTCGTTGATTTTTCCTCTTTAGTAGCCTTGCCTTTCCCCTCAGACGGGCTGATTTTTTTTTTTCTTCCCCAAATTTATTAGTAGTAATTTTCCTTGTCTCCGACATGTGACCCCTCTCTATTTCCTCCTATCAAGACCCCCTCCGTATCAGGTCTCGCGAGTAGAAGCCGCCCTCTCCTAAAAAGAAACTCCCTAAATTTTTTCTTTCCTTTTGTTTGTTCATTAGCAGAGAAGCTGATTTTGTTGTGCGAAAAAGCACCAAAATAGCGTCCGTCTTCCCTCCCCCCCTTCCCTGGAACCTTTTCCCCCGCCACGCGTTTCGATATGCTCCTCACGTCTCTTCTTTTTCAAAAAGTAGGTACTGAGTGAGTCAGACGAGCCCCACTGTCCTTGCTTCCTTGGATCTCTCGCGACTTAACCCGTCTTTTGATGCCCGGACCACTCACATTTGCCCCCGCCTTAAAATATTCCAACCGTTTCCAGGTTAGAAGCATTCTATGCGTACTCCCACAACACCATATATTTTTTCCCAGGCGGGTTTTCCTCGATCCATAGGAGTATTTTTTACTTTCGGTAGGACTTTTATTCTAATCAGTTTTTAGCCGAATATATTCTTTTTGGCTGCTCCTCGGACAACCCCTCGTAATCTTATTGAAAAGGATGGCCCTTAGCTTTCTAGAGTTTCTCACTGTGTGCCCCTACCGCCTTGCCAAGCAAATAAGTGCGCGTCTCCTTCTTTCTTTCTTGCCCGGCATTTAACCCCCCCTCCCACTCCTAGGTCCTAGACCAGAACGCAGGTAGCACTTCCTGGAGTTGCTAGCCGTATGCCGTTTCGATTAGATTAATGAACATTCAGGTGTTCATTTACTTCCTGACCATCAGCCGGGAGGAAATAGCCCGAGCTTTCTTCTTCTGGATTCTTTTCCGTGCAAACCGGCGCTGCTTATCTCGCGGTCTGATAAAAAGTAGTTTCTGGCTGCTAGTTTTGAAGGTCTTCTCATTTCACTCGTTGTTGTTGTTTGATCTTGAGTCCTTCACCTCTCCTCCCCCTGCATCAAGGGACTCCTCCCCCCCCTCCGTACCGAGCAGATCCCCCCCATCTTTTCCGACCCATGCAGACTAAGACCCCCCGGGCGATGGTCGGTTCAGGTTCCTCTCCCGACCGTCATGCGGCATGCAGTTCGAAGTCGCCTTTTTTTTTATTCCCTTCGCACCCATTTGCAACCCCCGTGATACACTTTGATGCGTCGCCCGTCCAAGGAGGGTAGGAACTTGATTTCTTTCCCCCGGAAACGGAGGACTAGCCTTCTTGGAACTTCTTTTCTAAAATTCCTTTTTTTTTGTCCCTAGAGAAGCAACTACCCTCGCCGCCCTTCATTTGAATTAGGACCTTGTCGCTTGAAGGAGGAGGAAAGGACTAGGTCCTGGCAGCACGAGCCGCACTCCCCCCGTCATACCTGAAAGGATCCTATCAGATCAGAAGGCACAGAGCGCCGAAGACGCCAATCCACAGTACTCACTCACGGCCAGTTAGAGGCAGCTCTCGTAAACCCCCAACCCATAAACACAACCAAACACACACCCAAACCCATAGGGAGAAACTCCAAAGAATACTCAGACTCCTCTGGTGGTGTGAGAGGAGGAAGACTCTCACCAGGACTCGAAGGAGGACTCACCCAGAGGAA
>Ga0179591_1239629_pt1 | contig 10104 bp, 13 predicted proteins | sample CZOMad2_1_08_16f_FD_182891 | JGI IMG/M metagenome (GOLD analysis project Ga0179591, IMG submission 182891) | Vadose zone soil fungal communities from Angelo Coast Range Reserve, California, USA - CZOMad2_1_08_16fungal (PacBio error correction) | ecosystem: Environmental > Terrestrial > Soil >... | reverse complement strand
GAGGGATCCAGGCCAGTTCTTGCTCACTAAGCGCTTATTCCCCATTTTGTTTCGCATTTGTCCCTTTTTTCCGTACTGGGGAAGAATTTCCCATGACTGATATTTATTTTGAATCTCCCCCCCGCTTTGCTGCCCGTACAGGTTGTTGCTAGGACTTTTTTCTATGTTTACCTGCTGCGCTGCCCCCTTTTTCTCCAAAATTCTTTTGCTTATTTTGTGTCCTTTTCCTTTCTTCATTTCTGAAGTTTTTTCGAGTTTCTAAAAAGAAGTATTCCTTCCTCTCCGTTTTATTCTCTCCAACCTCATCATACGAAGGCTTCTTCCTCCATCCCTTAAAACCGCAGCTGCTGTATCCAGCACGTAAGGCCAAACACTGACTTCCCTCCTTTGACTGAATCACGGTACAGGATTCTTCTCCGAGAGCGATTTGAGGACGTGTTGTTCTGTGGCTCTGCGCCCCCCCCTTTATGCGTTTCCCCGTCTCCTCTTTTTGCCATCGATTAGCAGTTTTTGGTTTTTGAAAAACCCATAGAAGAATTTTTGGTCGTTTTTTTACTCCGTTTCCTTGTTTTGAGTTTTTTTCCCCGCCTTCCCTCCTTCTGTGACTCTAACCCCGTCGAGGCTCGCCTCCCTCTGGACTCTCAGAGTCAGTGAAATTTCGGGTTTTCCCGAGTTTCGTGTTTTAAAATTTGCTCAAGGGTCGCTGTTTCCTTCTGCAGCTGGGCAGAGCTTTCCCACTTCGTTTTTGTGCTCGGCCTGCTGGACCCAACTCCTAATTTTTGTTTCCGGGCTTTTCCAGTTTGAGTTGACTAACCACCTCCCCCCATCTTTGCAGTTCGCGTCCAGTGGTCCTTTTTCTTCTTTTTTCATCCCCCCCCCCAGGTATTCCCTTGCGCTCTTTGCGATCGACCCCAGAGGTTGATACCCCCAAAGTTGATTCCCCTTTTTTTTTTCTTTTTCTGAACCCGTGGGCAATTTTTTTGTCTCCCAGCGTGACTCGTACTTCGATGTATATCGGTTTTCTTAGCGCTCCGCCTTTTGGACACGTTGAGCCCAAGCACTAGCTCACCTCCTATTCTCTTCTTTAGTTTTCACTTGACTTGTTTCTTTTCACCCGCACTTTCTTCTTTATTCCTGGCCTCCATACGTCTCCTTCCCTGTGTCTCTAACCTATAACACCTGTAGCCCGACCCCTCCCAGACCGCTTTGTTTACACTCTCTGCTACGCCTTGACTTTGATTTGTAACCTCTTTTCCCTTTTTTGAATCCGGACTTTCTTTCTTTCGTGTTCCAGGGAAGGTTGATACCTTTTTTTTTTTGTTTGTGTGATCTTGGTAAAGATTTGTTCAAACCGTGCTGCCCCCTCCCTTGAACACCATCCCCCCGAGACAGAGACTGGGTTTGTAACTTTTTGCTTGGTTGAGGATTTTCCTTTTTGGTATACGGAGCACTTACGATGCCTGCCAAGACAAATCCCCGTTTCCCCCCCCGAAGTCCAACTGCCCTCCAGCAATAACCCCACTCTCTTTCCCTGTCCCTCGTTATTTCCCCTTCTCCCTGTCTTATCTGGAACGGCTGATCCTTCAGCACACCACCCCTTTTCTCCGAAGTGCCACACCTTCGCTGGATGAAGAACTTGGTCATTACTTCTTTTGCATTCAGCCCAGGCTTTAAACCTCTACTCCTCCCGTGAGTCCCAGTTTCCGAATCGCCGTTGCGGTAAACCTTCGTTTATTATTTTACTGCTCTCTTCTTTGCTAATTAGCTGAGTTTCCTCCCCCCCTTTTCCCTCGAGTCATGTTTCTTCTTTTGACGTCAGAAAATACTCTTCGCATCCTTTCCCCATACCGTGTACATCCTTTTTTTGTCTCGGTTAAAGTTTAATTTTCTGTTAGTTATTGTTGTTCGAGGAAACTGCCTGATAGGGTGGATATCGTTGGTCGAGGGTGTGTAGAGCTTATTTCCCCCGAATACAAGCTCACTTAACCCAGTGACACAAAGACGGTTGACCCCCCCTTTTGCAAACCCACCATAAACCAGTATGCCCCCTCCCCCTGTCAGATCATTTTCTTCCCTTCACATCCGTTCCCTGACCTTTCCTCTCTCTTTTTGGCTTTTTTTAATCAAGAATTTTCTTAACCTCTGCCATTTAACGAGCGGTCCTCCCCGGTGGCTTTTTTATCGTTAGCGTTGATTTCCCCTCATCTTGTTTCTCGACTTTGCTCACTGAAGTTAGGTCCCCTTGTTTTTTTCGAAGATTGCCTCTCGGCTGATCTATGTTCTTATCTCACACCCGATCCCTCCAAATCCTTTGATCACTTACGAGTGTTTGCCCTGGAGCTTTTCTTGGCTTTTCTTGTTTTTGCCTCATTGGGTCCCCTTATTGTTTTAATTAGTATCCTCCCGCACTAAACAATACGTTAACCCCTTTTCTAGTTTTGGGCTTCAGGTATTTGGTCTCCCGGTTGAATTTCCACTGTTATCTCCTCCTTAGAGTCTTGTCTGTCCTTTCAAGTGTCCCTTGTTTCTCCACTACGAGCGTAATAGCCTTTCCTTTTCCCTTTTGTATTTCTTTTTTGCTTCTTGTTACTCTAGGTCTCATGATCCTCTCTTTTTTGAATCTGCAGTCCCTTGGTTCTCAGTTCTTCCCGATTGTACGAGATCCGTCTTTTTGCGGGGATGGTTTTCTTCCCTTTTACGTTTACTTTCCCCCCCCTTTGGGAGCGCCTTTTTCAGGACTTTCCCCCGGCTTCTCGCTTACTCGTATCCCCCCCATGGTGGGTTCATGACATTCCAGTTTTTGGTCCCCACACTTTTTCCCCCCCACTAAGTGTATTTAAGCTCCCTTTTTCTTGATATCGGCTGCTGTTTTTTTCTTCATGAAATCCTGGAACGGGTAATCTCCTTGCAGCCTCTTTTGTAGTTTTTTCCCCGGTCAACCTCCCCCCTTTTTTCACGTTCTCCTTTGTTCCTTCCCTCCTTCTGCTTGTTCTTTTTGGTATTCCCTTCCCATGAGGCATTTTTGCCAGTGATGTTCCCTACACCCCTCCTTCGGAAACGAGTTATTTTCTTTCCCCTCCCCCCCTCTCCGACAGTACCTGGCATAATGGTTCCCCACTTGATCTTGAGTAATACCTCATATTTCGATCCTCGCTTTTTTCTGATCTAGGCCTTTCGCTTGACTGGGTTTTTTAAACCTCCTACTCCTTTCTCCTTATCCATCCTGAAACCCTGCTAATTCGTCGCGAGTTTTCTACCCCCCGACTACTGCTAGTTTCTTCTTAACCTCTTGATTCTTCTTTTTCTTTACGCCCTTTGTTTTTCCCACGGTGATCCCACCACCTTTTCTTCCTTGCCTGTTTGACTTTTTTTTGAATTTGTTCTCCTTTGATTGACATTTATTCGTTCTCTTCTTTTGACCCTTAGTGTATGCTGCGTTCGTACTTTTTACTGCCTCAATGTTTGTTGTGCTTGACGTTCTGACTGACCTTTACCTGTCTTTCTGGTGACGACCCATTCGTTATCTTATCCTTGTTCTCTCTTCTGTTTCGACGGTATACACGTTATTTTTGCTTCGCTAACCTTCCCAGAGGCCGTTTTTTACCTTCAACCTACGGTTTCCCATCGTAACTTTTTTTTGCTTAAAGGTGGTTTCTTGGAAGCCGTTTGTCTGGTCTATTTTAGGTGACCCTTTACAACCCGCCCTTTTTCCGACCCTGTGTAACCGGTTTTTTTTACCTTCTTCAACTTACCCCTTCCTCCCTGTGCCCTACATTTATACCCCATTTTTCCTTCTGAAGTGCGGCACATTTTCTTCCTCGTTTTGATCGGTACCGCTTGTGTCTTCCTGCTTTGATTTCTCGCTTGGTTTGTCTTATTCCAACTTTCCCCGAGTATAGTGTCGTTTTACCTTCCCGTCCATCCCAGTAGTGCAGCGTGATCCGCCCTCCTCCCCGGATTTCCATCCAGTTATTTATTTTCCCATTTTTAAGATTCTAGAGCGAGAGCCTTTCTCGCTGCCATGATTTTTTTTTTTTTTTTTTTTCGATACCGTTCCTGTCTTTGCCCCGGTTTCTTCAGCAATTGCTGTTTGTTTCTTCTGCTCCTATAGCCCGATCTCTCCCGTTGGTTGGGGTCTCTCCTCTTTGAGATCCCTTTTTATTCACCTCCCTCCACTCATGTTCTTCTCCTGTCGGTGTCGTAATGGCTTCTCCCTTTTTTCCAGGTGATTTTTCACTCGGCTCCCCCTCCAGATTCGTCCATCGTCTCCTGCGCTACCTTCCCCCCCCTCCCCTTCCATTTTTGTTTTCCGTCCCCCCCCTCTTTTTCACCGAATTTCGGTATATTCAGTCTCCTCAACACGTATAAGCTTCTCCGTTCCCACTTATCCCGACTGTCTTTGCTCCCACATTCTTGCCCCCCACCCCCCCACTTCCCCGTTCTTTTTTATCTTTTTTCCTCTTTCGTCTCCCGTCCCCCTTTTATGAAATTTCCTCCTATTCCCTCCCAGCGTTCTTACTTTCTCCTCCCCCCCCTCAAACGTAATCGTGCTTTCTCATCTTCTGGTACGTGTTTCACAAAGACAATCGGCTTCGTTACACTCCCGGTCGGTATTAAGTTTCAGTAGCGCACACAACCTTTTCTCGCGTTTTGTTTTTTTTGTCGCTCTCTCTAAACAATCTTTGTCCCACAACTTCCTTTTGTTTTTCCCCCTCTTGTTAGCAACCTTTTTTTTTTCGAGCCTTGGTTCATTTTCTACCGTCATTCAATTTGGGTTTTTTCCCCGACTCTCTACTGACAAGGCCTCGCTTTTCTCCCTCTTTCCCTCACGGATCCCCGCTGTGTCTCTTCCTTATCTTTCCTTACCGCTGCGCAGATTTTCCGATAAACAATGCGACTGGCTTCGCTTTCCTTTTTGGTTCATGGCCCCATTCCACAATTCCTTCTCTCTTCCTTCTTGCTTCTTGTTGCACTTTTTTTCCCCCCCCCTGTGTCCCAGTCGGCTTATTTGTGAATTTTTCGGTGGGCTCCTTTTGTTCACGCCTGACCAGGGCGCCGCCCCTTCGTATGTTTTTCACGTTTACCCCCCGCCCGCACCCTTTATCCTTGGCTTCGTTCTCCACGCAATAGTTTCTAAGTCGGCCGTTTTCCCCTTTTTTTTCTCTTGGTTGAACCTCTATTTGCCCTGGATTATATTGTTTTGAGAGAGACTATTGGAAAACCCCAGCGCTCCCCAACCTTGGTGAACTTTTTCCCAACCTCCCCCCTTTCCGGAGGGTCCGGGCTTTTTAAACCTCGCCGGTTATTTTTTCTTAACCCCCGCCTCTCCCCCCACTCCCCCCCGGTTCAATATACCCCGTCTTTCCCACCAACAAGGCTTTTTTCCCCAAGTGCTTAAGGTGATCCCCCCCGTGGTCCTGAGTTGACATCCCCCACCCGTAAACCATCCTTGACAATTTTTTCCTCCTTCTCCGTGTTTCATCCCCGCATAATAGGTGACCCGTTCTCGGGCAACTTACCCCCAACCCAGCGATTGATTTTCTTCTTTGCATGATTAACACTTCTCCGCCACGGCGCTCCCCATGAGAGAGTGTGCTTTCCCCGGTCCTGACCTTTCTGTTTCTGGGGTTATCTCCAACGTGCTCTCATTTTTTCCCTTTGATGAGGTAAAGGGATTTTTTTTCTATTTGAAAGCCTACATGCTTGGGACCCCGTTTTTTTCCACCCCCCACCCCCTTTTCTCCCCTCGCTAAAGTTGAGTTTTTTTGCTGCGACCCACACTTTTTGCTGTAATCCCCCAATTTTCCAACTGCCACTGATATCGGCTCCTTCATTCAGGTATTTTTTGCGCCTATTCAGCCTTAGTTTCCCCCTTTTGCTCATAATTAATTCTCTGATTGCCTCTCCCCCTTAAGAACTTTCTTTTGTTTTGATGAGGGTAGTAATTCCTCCTGATATCTTTCCTCTTCTTTGTTTTTTTTTGTGCGAGAGCCAATTGGTTTCTTTCCCCTCACAAGGAAACCCTGGTCCCTCCCCTCACTTTTCTTTTTAATGTGAGTGCCCTTCTAACTTTTTGCTCCAATCCCCTTTGTTTGTTCACTGTACTCCGGATGAATCGCAAACACTGGATGGCATGACCGCCTGTCAGTTCGGCATTTTTTTCCTGTTCTCACTCCTACGCGGGCAAGGGGACCTATTACCTTTTTTCTTCTTTCTCTGGGGTCTTTTTGTGAGTTTCGCTGCTTGTCTCCCCCTTTTTTCGAGTCTCAACACCTCACTTAGCCCCCCCCCACTTGATGAGTGGAGCCCCCACGGCAACCCTTAACCTGACACCATGCCATCTTGCTGTATCAAACAACGCTCTAATTGGCTTCCTTTCTCTCTTGTTTCTTCGCGTTTCGAAAGTACTCTTTTTTTCTTGCTGTTGCCTCTCGTCCACGTATTGCGGTCCTCCGAACTCCTTATTAAACCTTTGAAAAGTCGTTTGCTTCGACCTAGGCTGCGCTGGCCCCCAGCCCCCTTTCCCCCCTCTTCCCTTTGTGTTAATCGGGTATTTTTTTTGTCCCACTGTTTGGTCGAGTTGTTGTCTTTACCGAGTTTATTTTTTTTCACCCTTGCCCCTTTCTCCTTTCGCTTGGGGTTTTGTCTGCCTCCCGGGGCGGCTTTTTACGCAGACTTACCTTCCCCTCCTTTTTTTTTGCGATTCGCGTTTATCTTTTTGACTCAAATTCTCCTTCCTTTCTCGCCGGCCCCCGAAACCGATTCTGAAGCCCCAAGGGTAATTACCTGTTGATCTCGTTGTCTTTCCCTTGCCCCCCCCCCCCCTTCAACATTTTCCGGTTTCTAGATGTCCCTCGGACTTCCACGGACCAAATGTCCTCTTCGAGTTTTTTCTCCCTTTTTTAGCATGTTGCTTTTACAAGAGTCTTACCTTCGTCGTGGGCTTGTTTTTGTCTTTCTGCCCGGGACCCCCCCGCAACAACCGTCAGCTGCGTGGTGCTCGCTTTGTCCTTCACGCACTCTCCTCGGACGGGATGGACTATAATTTCCCCACTCCCCTCCGGCCCTGTTTCTCTTTTGTCATTCCCTTCTCGCTCTTGTGGATTCAAGAGCTTTGGGTCCATTTCGTGGTCGCGGAGCCCTGCACCTTGCGCTCCTATTTCTCGCCCTGAAGCGCCCCCAAATCTTTCTTTTCCACTCGATTTGATCGAGTGATTCCTTAATCCCCCCCCCTTTGTCGTCCATTTCCAATTTTGCTTGTTTATCCTTTCCCCTGCACTGCTACAGACTTTCCGTTTCCGAGACTTTTTGCAGTCCTGTCTGGCACCGATTGCGTAGTCAGCCTGATTCGTTTCTTCTGTTGTCCTGTAGAGAGATTAAAATCTGGCCGGACGCGTTATGCTTTGCAGTTCACTTTTAAGGCCGCCGCGTGCTCTTCACCTAAGGCCCTTTCTTGATCCTTTTCTTTTGCGGCTATTTGTATTTCCTTGCAATTGGCGGCCTTTCCGCCTTTCCTCCAACGAGCACGTGTTTTGATACGGACGAATATCCTTGCGATTTGGACTAAGCGTGCCCCCCCTGGCGTCCACCATTGCCGGGTGTTTTCCGCTATCAGCGGATTGATTCTTTCTTTTTTCGTGCATACTGAGCAAATTGCGCTCCTTCCCAGGTCCCCTCGTTCCAGTCGCAGTATTTGTGCTTCCGTTTTTTCTTCGAACTCGGAAATTCCCTCGCGATTCCTATTTGTTTCTTCTGTCGTACAAGAACAGCCCTTTTTACATTTTATCCCTCTGTGCCAACCTTCGGTGCATTTCGTCGTCCTGTATTCTCGCTGGCGATTCTTCGCCGATCCCTGGCCCGACTATTTTTGCGCCTACCAGAAACTGCTGGATCTCTCGATCAGGCAAAAACACTGTTCTCTTCTTAGAGCTTCCCGTGCTTATGTTCGAAGGTGGCCTTCTCATAACCTGTGGACCTTTTGAACTGCCTTTTTTTTCTAGTTCCCCGCTTTCTCTCCGGTCAAGCAGGCGGCGTTCTCTGAATTTTCTACCGACTTTCCGCCGCGCTTTCAGGCAGGACGAGATTGTCCCTGGAATTTTTCTTTCCCCGTTCAGATTATCAACCTTTTCAGTCTGGTGTTTTCCGTTTTAGGTGTTGCTAATTTGCCCCCGTGTGATTTGACTTTTCCGTTTTAAGTCGTTCGTAACCCTTCCGCCCCCCTGTTAAGCCCTTTCTTTTACTCCCCCTGTTCTCTAGGTGGCGTTTGTTTCCCCCAGGAACTGTTATCCCGCGCCAATCGATTCCGGTCCCTTAACCTGTCCTGTCCCGCCTTTCCCGAGTACGAAGGATTCCTTTTTTCCCACTGCCCTCCTTCCCCCCCCCCCCTCTGGCTCGGGACCGCGCGTCGTTCATTCAGCGCCCACCGCTGCAGCTCGCCTGCCAAACTTTCAGACTGTTTCCAATGCTCCGGGCTTTTCGCGGCCAGTACGCGGACTGTGGTTTTAGTTCTTCTAAGGTGTGCTTTTTTCCCCCCTCAACCTTAGAGTCCACCACCCCCCCCCCCCACCTCCGTCTCTATTGTTTCTCCCTATGCCCCCTTTATTTCGCGTCGATAGTTTTTTTTAGAAAAACTCTCTCCCTTGATTACTGGGTCAGGGTTTCCGTTCATTTTGATTGGGAGAGTTTCCGCGCCCGTCTCGAGCGTCCCCCTTCCGCGGCTCTCTCATCATGTGTGACCTCTCGAGCAGTTGTGCTTTTGGTCCTCGTCGAGTTAGTGGGTCACCTTGTCCAAGGTCCTTTTTTGGTTATCGCATGGGCCTTTCCTCCTTCCCATTGATTCCCTCTGTATTGACCTGCGGAACCCAAAGCTCCCCTTTATTGCCTCCGTACCCTGTGAGTTGACCGTAAAACCATTTCCCTTCAGGGTTTTTTCATTCCCGTTTATCTCCCAACAAGCGCCGACTTGGTTGAGGTCTTGCTCGCACGTTTTTCCCAATGAGGTGACCACCTTATCCAATCTCTTTTTTTCCGCGCCCATTCAGTTTGGGAACTGCGTGAATCGATCCACGGTACCTTGATCTCAGTTTTTTCCGCCAGGTCTTTATTGCGGGAATCCTTTTTAGCCAAGATTTTTCCGCGAAACTTGCTGCTGTCGGGTTTGTTCACTTGGGTTCCTGCGGCTCTTTCACACCCTGGTGGAGGCATTGCCGGCGAAAACCGCTTTCATTACATGTGCTGACCTCTCCAAGCTTTCTCAACTGCCGACCAGCCGCTTTTGGAACTGTCGGCTGTGTCGTCTTCTGGAGTGAAGTGTCCCCCGTGAAACAGTTTTCCTTTTAGCCCCGACCATGCTTCGTTTCTTTGCTCCATGTCTTTTTTTCCCCAGGTGAAGTTTCCACACCTTTGTCTTAAAGCCAAAATTTAACTAGCCCACCCCCCCCCCCCCCCCCCCCCCCCCCCCCCCCCCCCCCCCCCCCCCCCCCCCCCCCCCCCCCCCCCCCCCCCTTTCCCCGCCGCCTTTCCTTGCAAGTATTTGTGAGTGATTCGTTACTTCTTTGTCAAGACGACGCCAGAGCATGCCCCCCACCACAAGCCAACCTTGTCCCCCCCCTTGCCTTTGCAATTGCCATTAAAATCCCCACCTATGGCGTTCACCAGCTTTTTGAATTGCCCACCGCCCTCCTAGGTTTTCTTCTGAAAGGGACCATTGGCCCCGCACTTTTTCCCAAACAGCCAGTCGGCCGACCTGAAGCCGACCTTCTGATGACGTACCTCAACACTGGACCTATTCGGTTCCTTCAATGCCTTGTGACTAACACTCTCCTGTGTTAACTCCATCCGAGAGACCGCTGTTGGGGCCCTTGTACTTTATGAGTGCGGAAAACGGCTGGTCTGCTTTCAAGTTCGAGGGTAGCGGAAATAGAAACTGGAGTTCTTTCCCCCACAAAAAAAAAATCGTTTGTTTTCGTAAGTCTGCTTTTCCTTTCCCTTATGAATGAATCTTAGCACCGTTCTCGGTTAGTCCCCTCCCTAGTTGTAGTGTTTGGGCCCAACGTAAGTCACAAGTCTTGTCTTTTGTAATGTTTCTGAAACTACGTTGTGGGG
>Ga0179591_1373550_pt1 | contig 10105 bp, 9 predicted proteins | sample CZOMad2_1_08_16f_FD_182891 | JGI IMG/M metagenome (GOLD analysis project Ga0179591, IMG submission 182891) | Vadose zone soil fungal communities from Angelo Coast Range Reserve, California, USA - CZOMad2_1_08_16fungal (PacBio error correction) | ecosystem: Environmental > Terrestrial > Soil >... | reverse complement strand
TGCTTCTTCACCCCACTCCAAGGTGATGGTGAGGGGAGCCCCACCCTGTCCCCCCCAGCGATTGCACTCGCGGCTTTCCCTTCCTTGATACTTTTAACTCCGGCGCTCTTTTCTTTTTTTCAACGGCAACCCTCCCCGCACCTGTCTCACACTGCGCCTCTCCGTTCCACCCAGCGGTCCCCGGATGCCTCCTCCCCCCAAAGTTTTCTGACGTCGCGGAGCACCCCCGCCCAACTTGTGATGGTTCACTAGGCTCGGGCGCGTATTTCCTTTCTACTTATTTGACCTTTTGCCGTCTATTGGTCGATGTAGATTCATGGACGGGCCGCAGTAGTGCTGGCCAGACCTGGGTAAGCTGCGACCGATCAGGCCTGGCTTGTGCAACGTCGGCCGGCTTGGCTTTCCTTCCCCCCCTCTGTGCACTCCCGTTGGACAGCTTGCACTCTTACGGCGCGCTTTTTTCTTTGTTTTTTTTCGGGGCTGGATCGGAGTGTTGCGCCTTTACAGGTTTGGCCCTGTACGAGGAGGCTTGCGAGGTTTGTGTTATCCCTCTCCCCCCCCCCCCCCCCACCCCCCCCCCCCCCTTTTTTACTTGATTTACGTAAATCATTTTGGTTCTTAGTTCGCACTGGCCTAATAACATACTGGCTTCCCCTGTTAGTACATCCGGCGTCCGTTCCCGGTCGGTAAATCCCCCCCCACTTTTTCCAGTTTTTTTTTTTTTCCATAATATCCCCCTCTTATGCCTCCCCGACCTTCCTACTTATCCTTTCTTACCGGTTTTTATAACCCGGCGGCAACTGTAGTTTTTTTTGCTAGTGGTTTTTTTTTCCCCCCGATCATTTAATCTTTTCCTCTTTTCATCTCTTTTCAGTCAAACTAGCTTTCGTATATCTGGTATAACGTCTTGGACCGCTTCTGGTAACTCTCCCCCCGTGAGTCCCCCTCACTGCGGATTGATTCTCTTTGCGCACTCATGACGCCATTTGTCCATGTCACAACCATTTGCCCTCTCAGACCCCTTTTTGTGACTGACCGTGTTGTTTCCTTGACCGAGATTACCCTTGCTACATATTGTTTTTCCCCCCTTCTACGGTGCGCTTTAAGTATATAGTCCTTCCCGTTGTCCCCTTTATCTTTAGATAGTTCTGGCTCTTTCCTCCTTCCTTCTAAAATTACTTCTTTTCTTCCATGACTTTAAACATTCATGATTGACCTTGACCATTATTTCCCCAAATTCTCCTTTTTTTAAAGATTCCCTTTAGAATAGTGTCTATTCTCTTCTCATATTACTTCTTCCGTCCTTCTTTCTTCTTCTTTTGTTCTGCTTGGTTATTCCTCAACATGTATTTCCCTCCTTGTGTGCGACCCCCCATACTTCATTTTCCTTACCTGTCAAGCCCCTGTCGCTTTCTTCCTACTCCATAAACTTTCCCTGTCCAACGTCTAAGCCCCCTTCCTTCCCTTCTAAACAACATCCAATTCCACGTGTTCTAAAATTAGGCCCCATAATGGATTCCCCAAATAACTGGAATCCTGTCCGAGTGTATTCGCTATGCTTGGTATTTACCTTCCCTTTTATATTTCACCCGCTACGTTGAATGACTCTCCCCTTTCTCTCTTGTACTCCCTTCCGTTTTTTGATTCCCTTGCCACGTGTTCTCTTTCCCTTTCCCTTTGTTTGACATATTATCTGAAAGTTAATACCCCATGTCTGCATCTGCGTGCTATACACGCGGACCTTTCTATATTGGCATGTCCATCTCACCTCCTTCTCCACGGTTTTCCTTGCGTTGTGTTATCTTTCCTTTTTAACTGGATCGACTTTTTCATTTCTTTGTACTAAGTATAAGTTCTGTCTAGATTTCCAGTTTTCCATTACTTCCCCCCAAATTTTTTAAATTCCCTTCTTCCCCACCCCATTTCTACATACATTTATATTGGCGCCCATTCCGTCCTTTACATATCCTCCCTTAGAAGTAATATGTCCTAAGCTTACCTCAGTTCCTAACCCCCAACTTTCAAACCTAAGGTTTCCTATTGATTCCCCCTAATAACTCAATACTGTTTATTTTCCGTGGTTACAATCTTCCGCTTTCTGTTCTCCAATATTGACTCATATAAACCTTTTTCTCTTTTCGTTAAAGTTCCCCCCTATTTACTTCCCCCCACGCACGCTTCTCACCAATCGTATGTAAAGCCATGAATCTGGTTTTTCACCCACCTGCCGGTTCATATCAGATGGTCTGAATTGTTTGGGTTGTTTAGTTTAAGGATGGATTTTTCCCCTCCTACGTGGGTTGTCCTCTTTTTACACATTTTCCATCTTTTTTTATGTGTCGTTCGAAATCGTGCCCTTGATTTTTACTGCAACATTTTCCGGCTTGCCCGGCCTTTCTACCCATCTTCCCTGCCAAATTTTAAGTGCACTCACCCTCCGTTAACGTGGAGTTTCGTCACCATCGCTGATTATTCGTTGTCCATACGCAAACTGCTCCGTTCTCTTTTGCCGTGATTCCCAGCCCGTGTTTCCCCCTAACTGCTAAGGACATTTTTTTCCGGTCGACTTCGTATTTTTTCTCGTTTCCACTATATTTCGCATTGAAGGTTTTTTTTTTTGTCCTTCGGCGACTCCCGGCACTCCTCTTTCCCTTTCTCTGACAGTTGCGGGAGCAATGTATGTTCGTATTATTCCGCTCCCCTTTCACCCCCGAGATTTTTGGCGGACTCGGTTAAATCATTAGAACCGGAGGTTAAAGCTTGAGAAAACCGGGACGTTCTTTTAAGTCCTTGTTTTCATTCTCCGGAATTTTCGTCCCCGCGACGAAACCTTTGGTGCTCTCCAGCCCCCCTTTATCCAAAAAGGTCACTCGAATTGCTTATCACTCCCTTCTTGTCCTTTCCCCCCTTCGGCTCCCTTTTTTTTGACACCCTGGTACGACCGGGCTGATCCTTTTGCCCGCCCATTGTCTATCGATCTATGTACCCTGTTTCTTCTGATTAAGGCAGGTTCGCCTCGATCTTAACGGCGTCGCTGGCCTTATCACCTTTGATGCATCTTTCCCCCCGCCGTTCCGCCCGGTTTGGTTTTTTCCTTTTGAACGAGGCCCCACCCGTTCGGGCGGGGGGTGGAGCTTCCCCCCTTTTGCAACTTTGGGTGTGGTGTGTGTTGTTTGGTGCCCAGGCTTCGATTTGTCCGGCGAAGGCTTTGCCCAGGTTTGGGCCTTGGATCCGGTTTTCTTTCCCTCTTTTCTTTTAGCATTCCCGTAAATAAGTACGTTTTTGCCATTAGTGTTCTTCTTTAGGCAATCCCGGGTACCGGGGTTTGGTTTGTCTAACACAGCCGTGATGGTGGCTGAGTCCTTCTTCCTCCCTTGTTCCTTTGGCTGAGTACACCCATAAGGGTGTTTTTTTTTCTCCCGGCACGCGTTATTGCCTCGGCGCCTACACTCCCTTTTTTCCCCCTAGCTTGTCCCTGCTAACTTGCCCGTCGTCCGAGTGGAGAACTTCCACCTTCCATGGATCCCTTGTGTCCCATTGCCGCTTTCCGCACATACGGCCTTCGCCTGATTTTTTTTCCCCAACGTTTGACTTTCGTAGCGTTTTGTTCAACACCCCGTCATCCCTTTTTGCCTTCGGCCGGGTACTCAGGCCCGTTTTGTATCTCTTGTCGTTTCCATTTGGTGTCCCCCTGGTTCTCCGTACTTTTTTTTCCGAGTCGGATTCGAACCGCTAGACGCGCGTTTTAGCGTGCCAGAACGGGTACAGCTGCTCTTGAACAGCCTGTTTTTTCGGTTCTGCCTTCGGAGTCCAGGCCCCCACCTTTGTGTCTCCCTTTTTCCCCCCGGATAGATGAGAGCATCTCTTGAGCCGGTAGAGTCATCCGGAGTTTGGTTTTTTTTATTGTCCCCATTTCCGGTTGAGGCTTTTCTTCTTCCCTCATTACCCCTGCCTTGCTAGCGCTTCCCTGCTTTCAATAGTCTGTACCGCTCGGTTCTACCTCCTTACCGAAACTGTCCCGCCAAAAATTCGGGTTTTACTACTCTTTAACGTAATACGCCCCTTTTTCTATGGTCGAGCACTTCCACGGCGGCTTCGTTTTTTCTTTTCACGAACCCCCCACCCTTCGTGCGATAGCTTTGCTCATGATCATCTTGAAATACGCTTTTGCCCCTTCCACAAGGTCCTTCCCTCCAGTCCTCCCCCACTTGGCCTGTGCAGTCACTCCGGATTACCTGAGTCTTCTCTTAGTGTGCGTAGGCAACCCCTCCCGGTAATTATTGTTCTCCTTCTCCTCTTTTGCTCCTAGTTAGTCAAACTTACTTGCTGTCCCAATAATCTGGAGAGAAACGCTCCCCCCAGTCCTTGTTTTTGAATCTTTAAGCATTTCTCCACGACAAATAGCTTCTTTAGTCCTGTTTCGTCTCGTCTTTACGCCACTCGTGAAGTTCATTCCCCCCCACCCCAGACCCAGCCAGTTAGACTGACTACGTGCGCTGCTGTAGTTTGATTTTTTACCTCGGGGTTTCCACTGCTACAATTTTTTCCTCCTTTTTTAGTCATCAGATTACAGGCTGACCAGCTTTCCCAGTTTAAATTTATCTTATTATCCCGGATTCTCCCACTCTCTCTCTTTTCGCCCCTTCCACCTTCTTCATTATTATAACTATTCAGCTTCCCCTCTTAAATTTGTTTAATTTATCTTTTTCCAGTGTTATCTGCTGGATCACTTCAAGTCTATTTAATTATTTTGTTCTCATCCTTTGTATCTCCCCTTTGTCAAGTCGGTGTGAGCTTAATTAATTTCCAAATTTCAAGTTCATATGCCACTTTTATCCTTGTACAAACTTTTAAATTCACTTTCTACCTGCAGCCTTATTTTTATTCCATTTCCTCTAAACAACACCACTTAAATTCCCCATATGACCCCCACTCCCCCCCTTTACATGTGCCCCCCCCACTAAATGCCTATTCTGTGTCCCGCGGTTATATCACTTCCACATGTTTTTAATACGGTGTTCTTGAGGACGAGTCTAAGTTCAAGCTATGAGTATGACCTAGTCTTTTTCTTCTTTTCCCCTCTATCTTTTTGTTTTTTCTGTCCCGTGTTTTCATCTCAACTTAGCTTTGACCACTATACCCTACATTTCCCCTTTGCCCACCTGTATGAATACTGCTAATTTGGCACTTTACTTTTTGCCATGTCCCTTTTCAATTTCTTTTTCCCCTGTCCAATTATTTCTTTTTTAATTGTCCCCTTAAAATTATAAGGCTGCTTAGCCGTTCTCAACTTTTGTTTATCCTTAAAGATTGCATATTCTTATATTTCTTATTTTAAAACTAATTAATCCCTTTCACCCCCTCTTATCCCCGACTTTTTACTACTTTCCCAAGTTCATGCGTTACAACCTTTTTCTACTTAACTATAAGACTTTCTCACGTCTACATATCCTACACTCCGTAACTTCCCCTTAAACCATAGTGTACGACCCTTCCATTCTTGTATAACCGAAATACTGTTTATTTCCCAGTGGCTTAACAGAGTCTCTGTCTAGTTTTTAGAATATCCTTTGAACTATCTCTTTCTAAAATTAGCTTTACGGATGCTTCCAAACCCAATAATTTTCCATTGCCTTGTTTTTTTTCAACCAGAGTATATTAGCCATGTCCTTTTTTCGAATCACGCGCGCACGTTCCTCTGGTCTCAAAATGGTATGGGTGTTGTGCCCGTTTTTTCTTGATCCCCTAAGTTTTTTCTTTAAGGGACCCTCCCTCTTTATTATGTGTTTCGTTTTCGAAAGTTCGTCTTTACGCCATTGCCGGCTGGTCCAAAGTTATACCCCTGCCTGGTCCATGTCACTTTTGATCCCCCAGTGAGACCCGCTTTGCTTTGTTTTTTTCATAATTTACAGGCTGTCAGTTGACCATACGCATACATGCTCGTTACTTCCCATGTCCGCCCTGAGTATTCGAACCTTTTTTTGAAACCTCAGTAAACTTTTTTTAGTTTCTCATTTATCCGTCCGCCACAGTCCTCCTCCCTCCTTGGTTGGATTTTAGCCGACGTTCAACACCCCCCGTTGGAATTCACTTTTTTTATTGCTGGATCATATTCTTTTCTATTAAGTCGTGTTTCTTGAAACCCAATCTTTTTGCGGAAGTCGGTAACCCTCTCTACCGGTTGGTAATCCTTATTTAAAGGAGAATCCAGTCGCTCAGTTTCTCTATTTTGTCCTGTTCGCCTTCTACTTTCTGCTGGCTCCCCAGTTCTTCGAAACATCCGCCCCCCCCCCCCCTTGTGACCGACTTTCGCGCGACTCTGTTCTCGTCTTGTCTATGGGGGACAATTTCGGCCTCCTTTTTGGGGAACCCTGGACGCCCGAGGTTCTCTTCGTGGATTTTCTCCCTCGCCGAATGTTTGCTGGCCATGCGCTACTGTTACGGCCATTTGAAGTTTTGTTGGGGCCGCTCTCGACTCTTCCCCCCCCCGTTAGACCTTGCGCGCTGTTCCCTTTTCCCGTGATTCTATCCCTTCGCTTTTTCTCCTTGGAATGTTTGTAATTGTCCTTATGTTTCTTTGGCGGGGTTGCCTACGTGTGTTCCCCTGGGGGTCGGTTTGGTCATTCACTGCGCTTCTGGTTCTCTGTTGCCGTCTTCTTTTTTTATTCCTGTGCTCACCCCATTTCGGTCCATGGGGCAATGTGACGGTTCTCCCCCTTTAGGCTTGTTAGTCATGGGACTCTCCTAAGATACGCCGGCAAATTGAGTGTATTCGTTTTTTTCCTTTTTCTTGGTTGGGAGCTCCCAACGCACCAGCTCTGTTTGTGCGAGCGATTCTTCTTTCTCCTTTTTGAGCAGACTTCGCCTCCCCTACCCCAATCTGTTTGAGGTTAGCTCCCGGCCACCCTGATTGTTCGTTTTTTTCACACCCTCAATTACTCTTACCATTTTAGCGTTCCCTCCTCTTGGCTCGCGTGGAGAACCTTTTTTCCTTTGCCTTTTTGTTCCTTGTGTAGTTGCTTTTTTTTTAAACCAGCTTGTCCTTTTGTCCACCGCCCCCTGTTGGCGACCGTAGGCTCCTCCGAACGGGGTGCTGGTTGCACTTCCTTTCCGTGGATTCACGCGCTGGAGATCTCACCTTTGTCCGGATTTCTTTTCTTTTTTCAGAGTCTTGAGATTCCATTTCCTTCCCGTAGTTGATTAAGTTCGCTTTTTTTACGTTTTTTTTCCCCCTGGCCTGTTGTTTACGTCGGCGGCCGTTTTCGTAGTTTTTCCCCCGGTGCTCGGAATTTTGAGACAGACCGATTTTGGAGTTTCAAGGTCGAGTCATCCTTGAGTTGGTTTTTTTCCGTCTGCCGCCTTTGCGGGCCTTTGTCTTTTTTTGTCGTCGACGGTCCGAGTTCTCCCTACTTTGACTTTTTTCGCCCTAACTGCGTTATCACCTTTGCTTACGCTTTTTTTTTTTCTACCTATTTTCCTCCCAGTTCCCCCTCCACCAGTTTTTTCCTCGAAGTTAATACGTAACCTCCAATTGGTTCCGCTGCTCTTAATTCTGGGATCTTTGCGGATTCTCCAAGACCCCCCCTTTTCGGTGTTGATCATAGGGCATTTCAGTCGTTTCCGAAACAGGGTCGTTCTGCCAGTTATTTGGTCCCACACGTTGTTTTGCCCCCCCCACTGGTCGAAAACTTACGTTTTTTGACTGTTTTTTTGAGTTCCAACAACTCTGTTCTCCCTTTGTTTCCTATTGTTTCCTTTTCACACTCTTCTTACCGTATCATATGGTAGATAACCCTTGGACCTTCACTTGGCGTAAATCTCGTCCATGCACGAGTTTCGACCCACACTACCCCCTCCTGGATTGATGTTTTTCCCTTTCATGACTCGTTGCAGTTGCCAAACCACCCGCCCCAGCTCAGACCATTTACGTGAGTTTTCAGTTTCCCGAACTTTACTTGCTACCCTTGGGTTTGACAAGGTTCAAACCCTGTTTCAGCTTTTTGAATCCTTGAACTTTCAGTGGTTTTTTCTTAATTAGATTTTTCACGGCGATGGCACTCTAAAATCGTATTGATGCCTTTCGCCCCCTGACCAAACCTTATTCTTCTTATTCCACGACCCATAAACTTTTCCAGTCCCCTTTTTTTAAATACTAAATTATTCCCCTTTTTATTTAACTATGGATTCCCCTTTTCTTTTAAGTCATTTTGTGCATTCCTGTGGATTTTCTTACCCAATGTTTTCCCTATTTTGTTTCTTCCCCTTAATTTCATGTCCCCCTTCATACATCTTCATTTCCTCTGTACACAAACGGTCTACTTACGTCTGATTTTATCACACAGGATCCCCCCTTCCTATCAACCACAACATCCAACCTTCCTTTTTTAGTAAATTCGTGTCATTGACTGGCAACCAATTAAAAATGCTATTCTGTTTTCCGCGTGTTATCCCTATAAGGTTACATTTGACCTTTTTCTATAATTCTCTGACCTGCTTACTTTGATGGACCTCTCCCCTCGGTCTCCCCTTTCCCCCAGTTTTTTTTCTCCGTTCCCCCGTGTCTAGGTCATTCACCTTTTGCCACTATACCAAGCATCCCTGCCCATTGCTCTTTATTCCCCGGTTTTTTCCATCAGCCTTTCTGTATTTTTGTCAGTACTTGTTTCCCCATAATTCACTGAGAATTTGAGTTTTATTATCATGGAAGTAAACTTAAGGATGCTTAGTCTTTTTGCCCTATACCCTTCTACTAAGTCTTCAGTATTTTTTTCGCGACCAGTCTTAAAATTAATTAATCCACATCTACAACTATTCCTTGACATCTTATACCCAACTTTAAGGAGCACCCCCATAATCAACTATAGATATGACTTTTCCATAATTGATCAGCCCCTTACAAAGGTCCCCTAATTACTCTTAAACCAAAGTTACATTTTTGGCCTTTTCTGTTTTATCTTTTCAATTTATACTGTTATGCTCAAGTCGATTTTTTTCTAGTAATAACTGTACTCTCCCCCAGTCTACTTTTTTTTTAACTTTCTCTGCGCTGTCCCCCCTTAATTTACTTAAAAAATATACGCCCCTTTTTCAGTGGTCCCACTAGTATAGTCAGCCTGGTTGAACATGCGCGTTATTCTTTTTTTTGGTCTTTTGTTTTTGGATGGGTCTTTCAAAGTTTTCATTCTTGCGCACCACACGGGATTCCTCCCGTGTGTGTCTTTCCCTTTTTTTGGTTCGAGATTTTACGACCCTTACGTGTTAAGGCCTTCTACTTGTTCCCCCCTTTTTCCCTTGACACATAGTCTCGACCCGCGAGCTGAGAAACACTCTTTCCGGCGATTTTTATCCGCCCTATCCTTCCCCCACGACAGGAAAAGCCCCGTCCCAGTACGTATTACCTTGTGGAGGCAGTTCTCCTTTCTTCTCGACTTCGCACGAATTGGTTTTTTAGGCCTTCCCTCTTTTTCGTTTTTTTTATACTCGATTGGTTCCCCAGTTTTTCGTTTCGATGCGTCGCAACCCAGAGATTTGTGTGACGTTTTTCCCCTATTTTAGCGCCCTTGATCGGTACTTTGTGAACACCTCCTTTTCTATAGCTAAGTTTTGTTTTTTGTGTGTTCCCCGTTTTAGCCGGACTACAGACTGCTCTCCAACTGGATTCCCGCTCTCCACATGATGACTTTCTGTCACTTTTTTTCGTGGGTCAATTGCCGGCTTCACGTGTTGACCTTTGGCGTCGCCTCTGGCCCCGCCCAGTTGCCGTCTATTGCTATGCCTGTGTTTTGCCCTTCCCTCGCCGGCACGTTTGCTTCTCGGCCCCACACGTTGTCCTTGATCACAGAATGCTAAACAGTGAGCCCTTTTAGTACCGTTAACGAAGGACCCCCCCCCTTTTGTCGGGGGTTGCCCCGCGTTCGACTTTTTTTTTCGGGTTCTCACTTTCTCATTTCCGTTTTTGACGTGAGCCTCAACGCGTTTTCTCCATGGGCCTGGGATCTTTCTCCCACTTTTCGCGGAGTTAGCTGGCTACCCATTATTTCAAGGGGTCGTTTCTTCTTTTCCCTCGCGGTTTTTTGATTTTCCTTGATGTTGGTGTTTCTGCGTT
>Ga0179591_1316011_pt1 | contig 10105 bp, 5 predicted proteins | sample CZOMad2_1_08_16f_FD_182891 | JGI IMG/M metagenome (GOLD analysis project Ga0179591, IMG submission 182891) | Vadose zone soil fungal communities from Angelo Coast Range Reserve, California, USA - CZOMad2_1_08_16fungal (PacBio error correction) | ecosystem: Environmental > Terrestrial > Soil >... | reverse complement strand
GACTGTCCCGCCGAATTCCCCATTCTGTGGTGAATTGTAACGATTCATTTACCGAGATCCGTTTCCCTTTTTGGCGCAATATAGCAAGCCACCCCTCCCCTAATGGTATACGCTTTTTTTCTCTTTGTTTGGAGTGAGACCCCCTCCCTGCAAATGTCGTGTTTCGTCCCGCTCCCCCCGAATACGCTGGAATCTTGCTTTTTAGCGATACGGATAGGTTTCTTCGACGGTTGTACTGTTTTCCTTTTGTGCAGCCCCTCTAAGCTCCTTCGTTCGGTGGGGAAGGTTTGGGGACTTCTGCGTGCGGTTTCCGCTGAGGGGCGAAGAGCTGGTGGGCCCAATTCTGATGCGCGTTGCATTTTTGCCCCTTCGAGTAGTTGGTCCTTTTACAGATTTTTTTTTAATTCGACCATTTAAAGCTTGCCCCGCTGGGTAACTTGGGCAATTAATTGAGTCAGTTAGAAACTGAGGTCGGAACTCATTCCGTTCCCAGTACATGAGGACTTTTTTTTCGAAAACTCCCCCTTTTTTCCCAAACTGTTCTCTCGGATTTACCTTTTGCTTTGTGCAGGAGGCCATGCATCTAATTGAAATGCACCGATCGCTAGGTTGTCGGCCCTTCCCCCCGGATGCATGACGCCCCTTCCTTTCCCTCGCCATGTTTTGGGCGAATCTGGCTGACAGGAGGAAGTATGTTCCCTCTCAAAGTGTTGGGCTTCCTCTCAGAATAGGTGCGGTCTATTTTGCTGCGTTGCTGCCCCCCCAAGCGATCCCAGGGGACAGTCCACCCCTTGAGAAAAATGTCCCCTTCCCACATGGACATAGCCTCGTTGGGGGCGCTGTGCCCAAAAGATGCAGGCGCAGGTTTCTGGTTTCCTTGCACGCGCAGGTCCACTACCTGACTTGGAGCAGAAATCTTCTTAAGGCCTTCTTTCCCCGCGCTTTCCTGAACCGAGCGGTTATCGTAAATCGCCTCTGAGCATGTTTTGGCTCCGGACACGGCAGCTCACGCCAGGACTCGCCGGCCCCCCCCGAAATCTTAAGCCTTGAGAACTTTCTCCGTAGACTTGATCAAGCCAGCAACTCTCCCTCTCCCCCAATTCCAGAGAACCTTTCCCTAATTTTGAAAGCTTTTCCCTCCAGGTGCGCCTCACTTTCAAGCTGCTAAAATGTTTGCCCCTCGCGGCCCTTCGAAAACTTGTCCTTTCTTGACTGGCCTCCCCCCCACAATTCAATTTTTTGGAGGTTTTTAATTCGTCTCTTCCCCCCCCTCGAAGTTAGGGACAATCTTTAGGCCCCGTTGACGGGCGCCGGACCAGCGCCACTCCAGTTCGACTTTTTTTTGCCTGCGGCTGAGTTTAAAAACCTTTTCCCCCCTTTAGGAAATGAGGCCCGCCGGGCACGGTGCGCTTTCTTTTCCGGAAAACGTTCCTTTGCTTGCAGGACACTTTGTTTTGCAGAATAAAACGCTCTCTCCCGAATCCTTTCTGCGCTTTATTACGGGAACCCATTTTTCCGGCGCCGCAGGTTTCCCGAGCCAGGTGCATGTCCGGTTTCGTTGCTGATCCAGGTGCGATTCCTTTTTCTTCGTTCAGCGGTGCCCCCAGCCGCAACCTATTATTTAGTGCCGCCTTCCTGGGGCGAGTTCCCCCAACGGAGTATTTTTTTGCGTGGATGGACTGCCCTCCATTCACGGCAAATACGCTGTAGGAGGGCGTTTCTTCCCCTTCGCAGGGGCTGGGTTCGGTGCGGCCTTTCCTTGATGTAAGTGGCTGAAGCGTGCCATTGTTTGCAAATTTGAACTGACTTGACTGAGTTCTTTCGCGTTTGCGGCGCGATGGCGGCCTGGGCGGCGTTTTTAAGGTGCTATTTCTTTCCTTTTCGGATCACTGAAACCGGATGTTTACGGATTCGATTTCCGTAGGAGGTTGTCCCGTTAATTACAGCGACCTCCTGCAGTCAATGGAGCTCGGCCGGGGACAATCCGTTTTTTCCTCTCCTGCGTGTGAAACGGCGGAATACCCCTCCCTGGGCCTTTGTCGCCCAACGAAAGCGGGTTCACTTCACCCCATTATCAACCGCCCCCTCCCTATTGGGTTCCATTGCCCTTTTTCCGTATCCCCCTCTTGCCCTCAAGCAAAAAAGAGAAGTAACCAGACCTCTTATACATATTCTAGTGTCCATGTTGACACTTTCGAAAGCGGGTTGGTTTTTTGCGCCTCCATTGTTTGCCTCTTGCCCTTTTTCCCTTTGGGGTGAAAGACTTTTCCCGCCTTGACAATGCGATTTTAGTCCGAAGCCCGGCTTTTTCGAAGCAGGAGAAAATCGGCAGGGAACGGTGTATTTCCCCCCCTTCACATTGTGTCTTTCCTTTGGCGTCCCTTTCCCCTATGGAACCACGTCTGCACTGTCCTCCAAATACATTTACTGGTTCAACACCCTAAGAGGTTTCCAACCTTCTGTGCTGGTGGTTCTCTGTGGTGGATCCGACTCACGACCCCTCCCCCATTTGTTTTCCCCTATTTCTTTAGAAGAGGAAGTCTGTTCCCTTGGCACTTTATGAAGCTGGATTTTCCCCCTTGTGCGGTTTGACCGGTTTTTGCTTTCTTTTTTTGCCAACCCCCTTCGATGAGAGAGGGGGTTGCAGTGGCACTCCTTATTACTTTTCCTCCCTCCAGGGTTTTAAGTGTCGCACCCACGTAAATGACTTACCTTCCTCTCACTTCACGTTCTGTTTGAACGAAGCCTTCCTTCGATATGAGAATTCACGAACGCCGTAACCCCCCCTTCCAGAGAGTTTTTCCCCTTGAAGGAAATCCCATCTTCACTTCCGCGCACCTCCAAGTACGGGCATTTCCCCCCACCGACCCCCCCACTTTACTCTATTTTCCCCCCTTTGATGAAAAGAAGAGACTTCTTACGGTTCTGAATAGCGGATTTCCTCTATGGCGCGGTAGGTCACCTGCTCTGCGGCGGGGAGTCTCCGAGACCGTGGCCCCCTCCTCGGAAGTCTTTGGATCCGCTGATTCTCTCTTCACTCTTGCCTTTTGATTTTCCAGTCCGAGTCAGTTCTGTTTTTTTTGCCGCGAACGTACACCCTTTTGGTCAAAACAGGGAGTTTCCTTGATGCAATGTCTTTTGACCCAGAATCGTGTCCGGACCTCCCCTTCCTTTCTTCGCATTAACGAAGATTGAACATTCGTCTCCCCATTTTTCCCCAGGCATTCAGGATCAGCCCAAAGAAGACAAGCCCCCCCCCCCTCCGTGAATCGAACATCCCTTTCCCTAGGAAGACCTCCACCGCTTCTAGATTCTTTTTTTCGGAGTGTTGATATTCGTGGATCGGCTTATACCCTTCCTATCGGTGGAGAGTGGGTTCCTCGTGCTGCTCCTTTTTCCCCCCCTCTCTTTTCATACTTCCTTTTTGTTGATCCCAGCGAGATTTCCCCCCCCCTCCTCCTTCGGATCGCTCAGGTTACAGCCGTATGAAATCGAGCCCTCCCCTTTCTGAAACCCGAATTCCGCGAGACTGCTTCTTTTTGCTGTAGTCTTCGGTCTCCTGGCGTGTATGTTCGATGCACGGCTTCTGGCCTCAGGTTCAGTATTAAGCTTTCTGCGAGGAGATGTTTTTCTCCTTCTTTTCCACTCGTCTTTTGATGCGAAGAAACCCTAGGGAATTCCCCTTGTCCAGATTCGGTTGCCCAGCATCCCAAATTCATCCGCGACTTTTTTTTGACACCTTTTTCCTGGCAAAACCACCTTATGTGACTGGCCTTCGTGCAAGTCTCCTAATTCGGGCATTTCGTCATCGAGCAGACTTCAGCGGGAACCCTTCCTCGTTAGACCCCCCTTTCTACAAGATCCTCGACCCTCCCGGCTCTCCGAGAGTCTCCCGACGTCCCTGCCTGCGTTTCTCAAACACGCAACGGGATGCGAGTAACTTTGGCGGTGTGTATTTCCCCTTTCCCATTGTATTGGTGCTCGCCGTGAAAGCTGGGATTTCCCTTTTCCTTGAATAGTCCCCTAGATCTTTTGAAGTGGAGGAAAGGTTCCCCCTGCGTGCTGTCAGGTATTCCGATTCTTCGTTTTCTTTAAGTTCAATTCCCTCCTGTAAATTTGATGGCGAACCCTTTTCCCTTTTCTGTAGGTAGCCCCCCTAATAAGGAGTATCCACGGCCCACCACCACCGCGCCATCTCCTTCTGAATGTTTTCCCCCCCCCCAGTAATTTCCACCGAGTTTTCAAACCCCCCAGATTGGTCCTTCCAGCTTCATATCAAGGCCACGGTCACCTTTTTTCTTCGCAACAGCGCACACTTTTACAAAATTTTTTTTTTTTTTTTTGATTCTGAAATCCCACCGAACCACCCCACCAGTATTGCGGTTGTCAACATTATGTGTTGACCCCCAGTCTTTTTAAAGTTATTGGATTTTGTCGGTTCGCTCCCCTTTCCCTGACCCAAAGGCTTTCACGACACAATGTCGAGGAATCAACCGTTTGCCGGCGATTTTTGCTTCGACTCCACAGCCGGGATTTTGCCTCGCATTTTCTTTTTTTTGGACACAAGCTTTGGGTTTTCCTTTTTCAAAGAGCCCGCGGTCTTCAACTCACACCAAGGTTGATTTCGGACAGTTTCCCAATTCCCAATAGAATAGGTACCCCACGCTGAAGCTGGGTTATTTTCTCTCACGTTCCCTTTCTTTAACATTCGACTTTTTGTTCGCCGGTATGAACTTCCCCTATCGAGATCGCGGGGTTTTCATACTGAAGTCACACCTTTCGTTTGTCGGACAAATTCCCCGGATAGTAATTAGTTTTTTCCCCCCCCTCGTGTCAAAAGCATCTCTTTTCCCTGGATGCAGGCCCCTTGCAACGCAAATTTTTTTTCCGATTTGCCTTCAAATTCTGCCAACCCCTGCATAAGGACTCTATAGACATCAGTTCGGATCCGCAAGGGAACCTCCTCACTCTTTGCCCAGATTCCGCTTTCCCCCATCGCGCGAACAGAGTAAGAAACTAAGCCTCCAGTTGTTCATCTGGAACAATGTCCCCGCTGCATCTTTCCCGACCATTTATCCACATGACGCCCGACTCCTGCCCGGCTTTCTCCTAACGCAAACCTGGAATTCTTCCCGTGCCTTTCTTTCGTCCAGGAAACTCGTTTTTCTACGCCTGTTTTGCTGCTTCTCTCGACACAGTTCCTCCCTAGGTTGATGGCTGGCACCCCCCCCTGTGAGAATCAAGTATTTCCTGGCATCAGTCGAACCAGACTTTTTCTGAAAAAGTGTGTCTCACATGCGTTTCCCCCTCCCCCCCAGGGTTCACGAGTAAGCCCCGCGAAACGCCCAGGTCGCTCGCGAAGTCGGGTTATTCGTGTCCCAAAAAACAACTTTTCTGTCCCCCAGCCCCAATCCCTTTTTTCCTTAAAGTCAAGCCACTTCCCGTTCGCAGCGCCATTATTTTTTCCCCACTTGTCCGTTTGGAACCTCAGGGTCCTCCGCCGGCACACCCCCTCCAATTTCTATTGGCTTTTTATGTCGCCCAGGCACCCCTGTAGGGACTCCCTCAATTCCGATACTTTCCGATTGTTTCCCCCTCAATAGAACCTCCTCCCGGAACCTCACGAATTTTCTTCAACTGGGAATGGTGGCTTTCCCCGTTAAATTTTTTTGTTGCAGCAGATTTTCCCCCATGTTTCTTTAAGAACGATGCCCCTCGCAACGTATTTTGACCCGCGTTCCACCTTCGTGTCCTGCTCCTGCTCTGACATTTGGAATTTTTTTTCGAGTTGCTGTCTTTCCTCAATTTGTTCTCCGTTCTTTATGCTTGTGGTTGACGCTTTCACCGCCTGAGCTGCTTATTTTCCGTTTGCCGGGCCGCCATTTCTCCCAGATCCCTTCCCTACTCTCCAGCTTCACCCGCCCGTAATATCCCTCTTGCTGTCCTCACTTCCTGTAGTTTAACCTGAGCTAAGTCTGAACATGATCCCATCTTTTGACAAAAAAGTGCCCCAACTTTTTCGGTTTGTTTCGCAGGTTGCCGGGGATCCAAAAGGATGGCTACGCTGGGTCAGCCGCAATCACACCCTCTCCCGCACAATTATGCGATTCCCCACACTCCCCTCGCATAACTGTCCTGTTCAAGCAGCCTCCCCTGGAGATGGACCATGACTCAATCTACCTCTCAGGTCAAGTTTTTGGGAACGCCCACATATAGATAGGGGGCATTTCTGTTAGATGCATGGCTCCTTCAATCCAAGCAAGGTTAATCGGATCTTTAACCCGTTTCTGTCAGGTCGAGTGTATTTTTTTTTTCGAGAAATTAATCTGTATTCCAACTGACAATACTTAGGTCTTCGAGTGAATTAGATAACTTAAATTTACCAGCCTGCCACATCCTCATTGTCTCTACACAGGAGCAAGATGCCTCCCCCCCACCCCCCCCACCCCCCCCCCCCCCCACCCCCCCGGCCCCGCTCTCCTAGATCAGCGACGACTTTTTTTATGCCGTCAGCGAAAGTGTCTTTTGACCACAGAAAAACGCTTCTTTTCGACACCGCAATAGAAAGTACCCAAGCCCCACGGACCAGAAACGTACAGAGAAACTCCTTTCTCTTTAGGAAAGTGGGAATTCGCACCATCCCACAAGTACCCCCCCCCCCATTGCTCAATTTCTCCCCTACACCTCGCCTAGTGAGAACGTGAGTGTCAGGTGAATGTAACGCTTACGTCACATACATCCTTTTTCCTCTTTCCCAAGACCCCAAGAGCCAGTTCCAGCCTACCTCTGTTATTTTTTCGAGTCACAGTTATAGCAGAGCTATTTTTCCACGCGCCTTTGATTTTTTAATAAACCATCGTCCCCATCCCCCCCCGAATGTGGCCGTGGAGTCCCGAGTCCTTTTTTTCTTTTACTTTTTGTGTTGTGAGATCTCTGAATGACCCTTTGAACGGCCCCATTTTGCGTGAATGAGGAACGATGTGTTTCATATCCCCCTCTCTCCACGGCGCAGTGCGCCACAGATAGCAGCACCTGATCGACCAGATGGTAACTCCTTTAGAAGGCGCTTGTTTGGCGTGTTTATTTTCGTTTTTTTGTTCCTGCCCCCCCAGACCCCTTTTTTCCCTAAATAGAGATACGGATGAGAACTTCCTGTTGTACTGGTTTGCCTCATTACACTTTTCTCGCTAACAGGGCGTTAGGGACTTGTCGTCCGGATTTTTTTTCTTAGTGCGTGTTTCCCTCCTCGCGGTTCCCCTGAGGCAAAATTCTGAAATTCCGGGGGGTCAGGTTTCCAGAGTTTTTTTGTAATTCCTGCAATTTACAGCTGGCGTGGGTTAAATCTTGCTTGATTGTAGTATGAAATTCGATACTTTTTCTTCTCTTTTCCCCTTGCCATGAGAGAATCGCGTGCGACCCCCCAAGAACCGGGTTTACAAAATATTTTTTGATTACCTTGCTTGGATTGTGCAGTTTCGCTCAACTCCTGACTTTCCCCTCTCGCACATAGGTGGGCTCGTCACACCGGGTTCCTCTATATTTTCCATAGAATGGGGCGACCTTTTGCTCTTTTAAAGGGGCAGTTATTCTAGGCAAAGTGTGGGCTCGCATAATAGGGGAGTGGTATCTTTTTTCCATTGCGTTGCTGACCCCCAAGCGCTCTCCCCCAAATCATGGGTTTTTCCATGAGCAATCAGGGCCAGCAAATTTCCCACGCCCAATGTTGGGGCGCTTTGCAAAAGCTGCAGTCGCAAGGACTTGAACCCTTCTTTAAAACTTTCTGAGCATCCAGCTGTCTGGAGCATCCGCACAGAGATGGATTCGAAATCGCAGCTTGAGCAATGGCGGCCGGCAAAACGGTCTCCTCCCTCATTCCCCTCGGACCTCTCTCTCCGACCGAACAGTTTCCTGATTTGAAAGACAGCAACTCGTCCCCTTCCAAAATGGCAGAGCAGAGCCTTACTTTTTTGAACTGAGGTCCATAACCTGTTCGACCTCACTTCTTGCTTAACCTCTCGGAACCCCTTGGAAACTTTACTGTTTTCGAACTACAATTCCAGTTTCTGCCTAGGGAGGTTCTTCGGATTTTTCGATTTAACAATTATCCGATCTGAAGTGATTTTTCGTTCGGCCCTACTGGGAGTCACTTTCTTAAAGTAGATTTTCTTCTGGATTCCCTGAGGTTACCAAACGAGGACAAGGTTAGAATAAGCTTTTGCGACACGGGCACTTCTGCTTGATTGAAGCTTCTTTAGTTTTTTCAGGAAACTGTTTTTGTGCCGAAATACCGACGTTGCCTCTACGTGTCCCCCTCTGTACGCTGTTTACTCCCCCTTGCCCTTTCCCGAAGCAGGTTACGACTGTGCAAAAGGTTGAATGAGTTGGTTCGTTGATTCCAGGGCGGACTACTTGTCTTTCCGTAGGTGTTCCCCGCCATCTCTAGTGAAGAAGTTCTTCTCCCTGAAACCAAAGGTTTTGCCCCGAGATTCTGGAGCACCACCTTCCTTCAGATGTAATCTAAAGCTGCTCCCGGGAGGTTCTTCCTTTCAGTTTTTTTGTTTCGGCGGACGATGGATGCTGGTAAAGTTTTTTGCTTGCATTTGGCAGACAACAATTTGAACTGACGGATTTTTCTTTCGCGGAGCGACCCAGATGGCTTCCTGGGGGAGGTCCTTCGTGACCTTCCTTTAGGATCCTTCTGGCTGTCTACGGATAGATTCCTTTCTCTGTTGTCACAGTTGACAATTCCCAGCGACATCCCCCCTTTTTTTTTTTTCAATGGAGTGACACATCTCGCGTTCCTGCGGGAATAGACCTATCCGGTGCTTTGTCGAACCCCCCCAGGGTTTGTGTGAATTCCTTTCAACCGAGATCCTATCTTTTTCTCCATTTGAATAACGCGTCCCCTGACTGGATCTCTCCCCTCCAACCTTCTTCACCAGCATTTAAGAGCTTATACACTAGTGGGAATGTTTGCCCCCCTTTTCGAAAGCCCGGTTGGTGTGCTTGACGACTCATTGTTTGCGTTCCTCCCCTCGTGGGGGAACTCCTTTCCCATGCTTTCCGAACATATGTTCTTCCGACGCAGGAGAATCGGCCAGGCCGTTTGCTGCCTCGGACCTTTGGTTGGTTTACATCAATTTGGGTCCGGGACCAGTGCGAAACGGATTCTGACTAATCCTCCATTTTAGACTGCCCCCACCACCATAAGAGTTTCCAAACCGCCTGTGTTGGTTCAGGGTTTCGTTTGGTGTGATTTCCCTTCCCTCCACCCATTTTTTCACCTGTTCCTCTGTTAGACGGCCTCTTTTTTTACCTGTACTGTATGAGCTGTCTTTTTACCAACTCTGTGCGGTTTTTTTCTCGGTGTGATCTGTACTTTTTTCCATTCCCCCTTTGAGATGTTTTTTGGTGTGCCCTCCTCTTATTACGGGCCTTAAATTGACGTGTCGCAATCCCCCATAGACGGAGAGATGACTTAACGTCTTGCTCACGAATCCATTCCGGAGTGCTTTCATAAACTGACGCACGCCGGTTTCCCCTTTCCTCCACTTCATTTGGACTATTAAGTGCCCACTCCCTCTTTTCAAGTCCTCCCCCCCTCTAAAAAAGTAAGGGCAGGAAAACCCCTTCCGTAAAAGTTACTAGCACCTGATTGCGTGTTGAGAAATCCAGTCCTACGCGACTTTTCTCACTTTTAAGCGGATTTCTTCTGTCAGACCCTTTTAGTCGCTGACAGTGTTAACGTACTCGGAAGTCTTTTTAGTTGTCTGACCTCTTACGATGAGGAAAATATTGCTTCTCCTTTTCCCGTCCGATTCTTCTTTTGTTTGCCGACTTACCCCACTGGGTAAACTTTTTCTGATGCCACTCCCTTTTGGCCACGCCTGAACGGACCTCCTCCTCTCGCTTTCTCTTTCACACGAGATTTCACTCCGTCTACCATAGCCTCCCCTTTCAGGCTTCCCTTTCCCATGAGTTAAACGACCAGATGCCTTGATCTACTACCCTCCAGTCTCCCTAGTCCGAAAGCCAATCCGCGTCTCTGGGTTAGCTTTCTTGGCCGTACACTGTCTAGATACGGATTTGGGGGTAATCGCGCTGC
>Ga0179591_1319275_pt1 | contig 10106 bp, 12 predicted proteins | sample CZOMad2_1_08_16f_FD_182891 | JGI IMG/M metagenome (GOLD analysis project Ga0179591, IMG submission 182891) | Vadose zone soil fungal communities from Angelo Coast Range Reserve, California, USA - CZOMad2_1_08_16fungal (PacBio error correction) | ecosystem: Environmental > Terrestrial > Soil >... | reverse complement strand
TTCAATGAATTTTCCCCATCAGACCGCATGTGCAGAATCTGCTGTTTTGAGCACTCTTCCTTGAAAGAGGATCCTCCCACGCCCTTCCCCCTTCCTTACGAAAATGCTCCACTGGATGTTGTGTTCGCTCACCACCCTCAAAATGCACTCCTGGACGATTGTTCAGCCATTCTTTTCCACGTTCTCCCATTTCCGCCTTCCTACCGGCGTCCTCCCCCTTTGACTTCCAAGGTTGGGAGAGCGTGATGGAAGGGACGGTATATGTCCTCGTTGCTTCCTCGGCTTCGTAAGGTTTCCTTTTTTTTCCTTTTTCCCCACTTCTACAAAAGTTAGTGAATTTAGTTGCTGCGAACTCCCGCGACCCCCCTCGGACGGTGCCCTTTACCCTCCTGGTTTTCCCAGCACGTCCCGCCGGTGCTCTTTTTTTTCCCCCACCCGTTCGGTTTCGAGGTGGTTTTCGTGATCGTTCCCTCTCTCTCTTCGGCGCTCCTCCCCACCACTTTTGAATTTTGTTCACGGTAACGTACCTTTGTTTCGATTTCTTTCATAACTCTGATGCTCCCAGCGCCGTCCCCCCACCATGGTCCCCCTGAGACCACAGAAAATTTCACCACCAAAGCGGGGAGTTTTGATCCACGGGTTTAGTTTTCCCCCCACGGCATCCCGTTACCTCTGCAGGATTCTCCCTTTCCATTTTTCCCGGCAAAAAACGATGGACTTCGAACCAGGTTATTTTAACCTTCCTCTCGTTGTCGTCTTCCCTTCCAGGAAGGTTTCTTGTTCTTCAGGTTAGTCGCCTTGTCGTCACCCAACTGAAAAATTGACCTTCCACCGTGCCTAAACCCAGCCCCTTTCCTGACATTTTTTTCCGAACTACCACTTCTTCCCCCTTCGTTTTCTTAATCAACAGTGATTCCCTGCAACTGCGACGGCCTGGGGTACACGCTTTTCCGTGGTTGCGCCCTCTTTGCCCGCATCCACCTTCACATCGCGCCTTCGATTCCAGGAACCCCCTAACTCCCCTACGGCATGCCTTGTCTTTTCTCCGCCATACCCGCTGGGGCACCTTTCTCTCCCACAGGCGCCGCCATATGAACTACACGAAAAGACTCCCACGTCCCTCACCGCATTCTGTCTTACGATGCGTCAGCCTTTTTTTACTTCCCCACTCCCCCGGACGCATTCTCACCTCAGTCCCGATGAGGTGTAGGCTCTCACTTTCTTGTTTCTTCTCAAACCCCCTTCAGTCCGCCTTCACCGCACGAACAGGGCCTTTTCGTTGCCTTCCCGATCAATGCCCCCACCCCCCCCCCCCCAGACCCTGCTCGCCCCATCCAACCCTTCGATGGCCGGACCCCGGATACCCCTGTACTTCCAACCAGGGCCCGCTGTCCCTCCCCTCCCCCACCCCGCTTCTCTCAAGAAAATAAAACCCTCAGAGCCGCTGCTAGGCCCGCCTCTCCTGTTCTTCATTATCTTTTCCCTTTTACTACTTAGTGATGCACCCCCACAAAAGAACCGCCCCCATCTGCCCCTTTGGGCCTCACGTCTCCCTTGTTCATCCCGTCAGCAGAAAGAAGAGCTTATCACGTTCCCTCGAGTAAAGTGCGGACCAGCCAACGAGTCTTTTGATACCAAACGCGGGACCCTCTGTGGATCCTGACAACGTTGTCCCACACGAGGGGCCCCTGAATGCAGAATGCCCGTCGATACTCTATTTTGCTTTCTTAAGTCTTTTGCAGCACCCCCCTTTCTTCGATTTCGTCAAGGTCAACATTAACACCCCCACTCGGCCAATGTTTCGAGGGGCTTTTGTTTTTCTCTCTGCACCTCTTCGAATCCCCAAGTGATGTGCCACATCTTCTTCGATCAGTCTGAGCCCAAATCTCCCCCGCTCTTCTTCGGACTTTCTGAAATTCCCCCCCCCCCCCTGATGCAGTATACTGGACTCATGCCATCGGACAGTTATTTTACCCTTAAGCAAGTCCCCCCGTTATTACAAGACCCTCCCTTGACGAGATGCCCACTTTGGCAGCCAGTAACCGTTGCTGATCCTTTTACTGAAAGTTAATTAGTAGAGGTTGTAGAGATCTGAGTACCTTTTTTTTCACTTTTCAGTCTTAGAGATGTGCGTAAGCGGAGAGATGTATGTGGAATAAATTTCGCTGATCTAACCACCCCCCACTGCACCTCCCGACACTTCTTCAATAGTTCCCCGTGGATAACGGTAACAATTGTCTTAAGGAACAGGTGGTTGACCGCCCGCATTTCCCTGCAAACCCCCCCCGCGCCCCCCCCCCCCCCCCCCCCACCCCCTGCATCCACCTTCGAAGGAGAGCATTTTAAATGGTCCCCCCCTCTTTGCACCCCCCAGTAGCCTGAAACATTCGACCCAACAGTACTCGCAATATAAGCCGGTTTTTTAAACCCCTCCGCCTTCCTTTTTACGAATTTATGGTGGTCCGGCCCCCATCTGACGTTTGGCCGTTTCTCCTTGAATCCTTCTCTTCTCGCGAGTACTTTTAGAAAGGGTTCACCTGCCAAGATTTTCGTTCCCCCCCCCCCCCTTGTGCCCTCGATACGTTTTGAAACCCCCCTCCCCGGAAAGGTCCGGTAGCACCGCAGATCCCTCAACGGCACGTGGAAAGTCTTCGCTCGGGATGCACATTTAGGGGCGTGTTATTTCTTTATATCTTTCTTTTTTTTTTTTTGAGATCGTCCCTTTTCCTAGAACATCGTCCCTTCCTTGTCATCCCCTAGCGAAGCAGACTTGCGTTCATTGGGATCGGTGGACCTTTCCTGAAGGTCTTTGTATTTTTTTTGTTTTCCCCTCCCTTTGTTTTCCTTTTATAGATCTTGGTCCGTTAAAACTTTCTTCCAACTCCTCTTTCTGACGTCCCCAGCTGACCTAACCCCAAACGTCGCTGTTCTTTTGTCCCTACACCTTCTACGTGTCTGGCGTCCATGATCCTTTTAAGGGATTGTATTCAGGATGATATGTTTTTCATGGGGTTTCCTTTTACTGGCTTTCCGGTTTTCTTTTTTCTGAACCTTTCGGTCAGTTCGTTTAATTCGGGAGTTGGAATCTGATTTGGACTTTTGGGGGTGAATGTAAATTCCCCTGAGGCGACCCCTTCTCATAAGGCCCCTTTTTTTTAAAGTCCATACTTTTACTATTGCCTGTTTTCGGGTTTGAGTTTTGACTTCATGGGGTTTCGGCCGACGTCGAAGAATACTTCGATTCCAATCTCCCCAACCTCATATCCACTTTCCCCGTTGGTTCTGCTGGTACGTCCCCATAATCACCAGAGACACCCCCCCCCCACGAATATGGGAATATTTCTTCAAGATCATTCTACCCTTTCTTTTCAAGCCTTCTTCCTCTCCACGGATTTTTTTCTTGGTACCGAACGTTTGCTGGGTTTCTTTTGTAAAACAGTGAATTTTAAAATGGAAGTCTTCTTTCCGAGGACGTCCTTGAATCTGGCTTCATCGTTCCCCATTTTGTTTTCTCTTTGGTTTGTTTGCTCGATGTTTTTGCCCGAAGATTCGTGGCAAACCCCTACTTTTGCTTAGGAATTCCCCTTTTCTACCCCCTCCCCCCCCTACGTATTGTGAATTTTTTTTCTGATGTTTGTACAGGCACGCGACATGACTACAATTGGCGGTCGGACTTCCCTCCTTCCCCCCCTTCCACCACGCCCTTCTTCTGCCTTCTTCCCATCCCCTCTTTTTTCGGACTGTTGGAAGCATTCATTATGGTCAGTTTGGTTGACCTCAGCTGGGCTTTGTAGGATGGATTCGGCCCGGGCTCTTTCCCTTCCGGACCCTTTGTATTTCCCACAAGTTCGCGTGCCTGGATCGATCTTGTTTAAGGGAATGGGAGTGTTTTGCTCCCCCTCCCCCGACAGGATCGGACACATTTCCCGCGATTTTTGGACCCCTTATCTCGCAGCTGCTTGTTTTATATTCTACCGAGCGGTGGTGGTGCTGCGGTCCACGCGGGCGGATGCAGTCCCATTTTCGCCGGTTAGGGTGTCTTCTTGGATCCCGGTTTCCTTTCTTTTCCGTGTCCTTTTGCTCCGGACCAACGACCTGGCTGGCTCGTGATGGTGACGCCGTACCTGGTTGTTGTTTGTAACCCCCCCCCCCCCCCCTTAAAGTTCTAGCCCCCCAATCATTTGCCCTCAGCGGTGCAGGAGGCGAATTTCTAAGAGTCGTGGTTAATTTTTGCTGAGTTGCGCGGCCATGAGCACCCCTTTATTTAAGTTTTCTTCTTTTCAGACGGTGTAGTTCTTTGCGGCGAATTGGGATAGTGATTGACCAAGCGACTTTCGTAACTTAGCGCTGCAGGCCTTTCTAGCTTTGTTCCGGTGATGATCAGCCCTACGCGATGGTGTCTTCCTCCTGCCCATTTCATTGCCTCCCAGAGCATAGTGGAAACCAGTTGTTCGCTTCTCTAACTTTTTTTTGCTCCCACGCACTTGGAGACGGGACCTCACTCCCTATGACTTCTGTCGGCGGCCGTTGCCTTTTTCCACTTTTTTTTAATTGTACTCCATTCCGCGAGCTCCCGGATACCACGCCGTTTTATGTTTGTTTCCGATTCTCCCTGTCATTTGCTGGTTTTTCCCGGGTCGATGATTAGTCCTCCATTTTGCCCTTTTTTTCGAAAATGTACGTTTCCTCTGCAGCATGCCTGTCCTCCCAAGACCTTCCCTCCTGACCCGTTTTTCCCGACAAGATAAGCCAGAGGTTGGTTTCGACCCACTCTGTGGGTTAATTTCCCCCGTTTTTTTCCCGCTGGTTCCAGGCTTCTCTCCTTAGAGTATTCATCTCGAAACCCTCAGTTCATATTGAACCCTTCCAGGCGTCTTTGATGGGTATTCGCGGATTTCTCTTCTGTACGTTAATTTGAGAGACACAATCTGCCGCCTGTGCTAGCTGTTTTACGTCCCGTTTTCTTGCTTCTTGTCTTGGAAATCAATAGGAGGTAAAGTTTTTCGTCCCCATGTCCTCCGCGTTAGGTCTCCCCTTTCTTTGGCGCTTTTCTGTCCTTTTAACTTTACATTAGCTTTACATTTTGCACCCCTGACAATTCCTTGCCCCAGAGTTGATGACAACTCAGCCTCTGAACCGCCCCCCTTGTCCTCCCCCCACGCTCTTTTCCTCCTTTTTTCCCGTAAAAGGTGGATTCGATGAGCCGGTCTGGCGGAAATGTTTCAAGTGACACCCCTCGCCTCCCGTCTGTAAATCTGCTTTTCTCCCTCCACATCCCTTTCCTCCCAGTTTTGACGTCCTGTCCATTGAAGGTATGCCCAGTCCAGCTACTGTGATCTCCGTTAGCCCAGCAGACTGCTTCATGAAATTTTTCCGGCGGATTCGCAGTACTCCATTCTCCATATCTCCCGTTGTTGTTTTTTCTTCTTTTGCATGACCATTGCGCCACCGACAGCGAAATGGGCATGTCAGAAGACATTTGCTTTTTGCTTTACTCACAAAGTCAGCTAATTCCCAATTTTCCTTCAATTACCCCATGAATTTCATCAAAAAACTGATCAACGTTTCTTTTTTTCGTCGAATTGTGTTCGCATCAGCACCTTAGCACAATGCCAATTGAGCTTGGTCATTCCATGTTTCTGATTCTTCACATTGCCCCCATTCGACCGGAAGCGTTCTCAACTTATTGCCACAATTCTGGCTTCGTGGGTTTTGGTTTTACCTCATAGGTTCTCCCTCCTTCTGCCTTTTTGCATGACTGTCTGCAAGGGATTTGGAATTGAGGCCACAGGGGCCACGGGCCAGTGGTTGCGGATTTAATACTACTCCAGTGGGACCTCCACAACTGGACGCGGTCTCCGGTCTGCGCCTCCCACTCAACGCTCAAGAAGACGTTTTCTTTAAGATCATATTCAGGAGGACTGTGTTCCCCTGGTCACCCCCTGGCAAAGGCTCTCCTCCCTTTACGCTAACCGCACACCACCCTCCGAATTTGGTTTATTACTGTACCTAATGGTTATTTCTGTAACGTATCACGCCTGCCCTCCGAACCTTTTTTCCATAGACCAGAAAATTGTTTTATAAACACAACTTTGGGCGCTTGGCGGTTTCCAAAATTTTCCAAAGGCCCTTCCCCCCTTCCTTTTGCAGGAGTTCCTCTTTTTTCTCCGGCAACAAGGCATGAGCGAATCATAAGGTGCGTCCACACGTGTTCTTCTTCCATTCAGGCGTTCTTGGTTATACGTTTTTAGCTCGTTTTCTGGAGTCCAATGACCACAGGCCTTTTTTCCCATCCCTCAATGGGGGACGCACTAGATCCGGCTGCCCCCCAGTCCCCTTAGTGTCTCTCACCAGTGAGGGCCCTTCAGGACGATCAGCTCTGGTAACACGCCCTGGTCGTCCGGCGCACCTACCCATCCCCCCCTTTTCGCTTTTCTCCCTACCGGCCACACTAACATCATGGAATGCCGCGACGGCATTTTCGCCAACTTCATCCCCTCGCCCCCCCACTTTTTCACCGACCTTGAAAACTACACGTCGAAAAGAATCCCACCTTACCCCTTCCCACCTCCTTCTTTCTCCTCCCCTCAGCCTTCGTCCATGACTCCTCCCTGAAGCATTCGACCCTGTCTACGCTGAGATGAACGGAGTGCTCTCACTTCGATTTTTTTACGGTTGCCCCTAAACCTTGAAGTCCGCAATCTAAAAGCAACACGCAAATTCCTGCCCGGACTCTCCCCGCCTCCCCCCTGCCACACCCGTGCTTCCAAAAGACATAGATTCGGAACCCCCTCCAGGATTAGATCCCCAGTTCTACCCCGTAATTTTTACGCCAGCACCAACCGCGGCTCGTATTCCCCCTCAGCGTTTAGTTGATTCGTCGATCCGTAGTCCAAGCCAGCATTTCACGCCTTTTGCCCTATTTCCACCCCACCAACCTCCGCCATACTGGAAACAGATCCCTCCCCCGCCCGAGCCTTCCATCGTTCCCTGCCCGAATCAAAGAAGAGCTTATCCCGGGCCATCGCAATAAGCGCCGCCCCTCCTCCCCCTAGGTTTTCCAACCTCCCCCTCCCTTCCGGCCCCTTTTTGTCCTCCCCCCCGCGGGAACATTGCCGTCCTCATGGCCTCTTCCGCCTCTCCATTGTTTTCATTGAACTTTAAGCCAGGTCCGTATTTTCGCTTTCCCGGTACAACCTCACACCCACCTTTTCCCTTTTCCTGATCTGGTCTTTTTCCCCCCCATTTTTTCCGCCCACGTGCTTGTGCCACGAATCTGAGGTCTAACAGCCCGGAATTTAGCCAAATCCTCCCCTGTTTTTCCTCTGATCTTCCACGCCCACTTTGATTTTAGAAGGAAGGCAAGGAATTCGGCCCTTTTCGACTCCGCCACCTGCACCTACCCCTCCCCAAATGTCAGGCCCAGCAACTCAGTTGCGAGAGAGAGCAAAGTTGGCGACCGTAAACGAGTTATGTTCGTTGACAGACTCCCCCGCTGGAATTTTTCTTTTTGTAGATTCTTTTTTCCTTCCCCATTCTGTCAACAAATGGGCAGTTCTTTCTAGCGTCTTTCGAGGTTGAACTCGTTTTTTTCCCCCTCGCCGTTCCCCTGACCCGCAACTTTTAACTCGGGCCCCCACGCAAAAGCCACGCACACGTTTCTTTTTTTTTGGTAACCCTTCCGTCCCAAGGGGTTCTTTCTCGCGAAGTTATCGGTCAATGCCCCCCACCAGGCATCATAGTTGTTCGACAGGCGAACGCTCCCTCCCACCCTTCCCTCCCAGTCTCCCGGTACTGAGGCGTCCTAGCAGCCTTCACGATAACAATCCCCTTCCCGACCTTCGCCCCATTTGGTTCCCTCGCCTTCTGCTTTATTGTTCTTCGCGAGTAGGTGTGGCGGCCCGGGTTACAAGATCTATAACGTCTCATCTTTCCCCCCTTTATCCGGTTTCCCCCAACGGTCCTTCTTTTTTCTTGCTCCCTCCACTACGCCGTTCCAGGTCGATTCCGCTCCATTCAGTGGCTTCTATGGACAATGATCTCTCTTCACTTTTTTCTTCCACCCCCCCTTATCAAGCCGAACCCCTTTTTCGTGGATCTTCTCGGTTAAAGGACCCTGGCAGTGTGTTATGCCCTGAGGATCTGAGGTGTTGTCCTGTTGGGTTCTTTATTTTTTTTCCCCTCCCCACCTCCCCTCTGTCTGAGAAACGTCCGCACCTTGTTTTCCCCTATTTGACTCAAAAATGATATTTCTTTTGGCGTCATGATCGGTCCTTTAATCCTTGGATGAGCTTTTTCGGGTTTTTTGACAACTGCCCTTTTCCTCGTGGAGTTTTTTTCGATTATGCCTGGTGGTTCTTCCTTTCATATGACGCCTGGGAGTAAGTAAACCCTTTGTTTTCCGGCTGACCTTACTTTCTGGTTTGATTGTCGCGTTGGCAGTCTTTTCTCCAGTTTACTGTTGTTATGGCTGATCTCTTTAATCCTCTTCTTCTACCTGACCTTCCTCTCTCCAATTCTCATGCCTCGGTTTTTGCTGCTTTGTCGTCTTTCCCCCTTCACATTCCGACTGCTATCTTCTGGTCTCATCCCCCCACTTTTTCCCCACGCTGGTCTCGTGATGCTTCTTTGATGTTATGAACGTGGGTGTCCTTGCCTTTTCGTTTTGACGTTTCGTCTTTACGTTTCCGATGGACGAGTATCTTTTCCCAGCCTTTGTGTGTTTCTTTTTTGTTTTCTCCGGATCGTTTTTCGCCGGTCAGATTTATCGGTTTCCCCTAACAGCACTTTTGGAGGAGGCGTTTCTGCCCCCTAACCCTACGATCTTATAAGTTTTGTTCGTGTTCACCGGTTCCTGACCGAGACTACCTGGACTTTTTTTAAGACCACCTTTCCTGTTCTTAGTTTCTGCGGAACCCTTTCCCCGTGTCGGCGGGGGCCCTCCGGAATGGGGTCCTAAGGGGGGGGAATAACTGTGTTTGTTTTCGTCGTATTCCCGTCTCTTTCTCGGACTTCAGCCCTTTCTAAAAGTCGCGAGTTTCTTTATGTGTATTGCTTTCATATGGTTCTGGTAGTTGATTTATAAATAATACTCCGAACCCCTTCAATCCAGTACCCTCTTGTGACTTCTGCAGCTTTTATATTTCCTTCCTAGCAGCCTTGTGTGAGGGGTGATGCAGGTACCGGGCCGTCTTCCCTTTTTATATTTTCCAGTTCATCTTATTTTCCTCAATTTTTCTTTCATTTTAATTGTCCCCCCCTTCCACCGACCTGGAACTGGGATGGTGTTTTTATAGTCGGACCTTCCTCTGGCTAGCCCCCCCCCCCAAAGTTAGTTACCCTCAGGTTTCCTTGAGGTTACTTTGTTTTATGATGTTCTTTCTTACTTGCTGCTTTCCCTCTACCTTTGTCTTTTCTACGGTCCACGTGGTTTTTACATTTATTTAAGGTTCCTTGTTTCCCCCCTAATCTCCAAATCTTCTTATTCCTTGACCAGCCGTTTAGCCTCTGATGCAAGTATTTTGGCTGTTAGTTTTTCCTACTTACGGGTTAAGGGTGATCGAAGCTATCGCGCTTTCTGTGTTTCTCTTTTTTCCTTTTCTGCCCCCTTTCCTTGACCCCCCTTCCTGATAGCCCTTCCATTCACTGGTGAGTTCCACGCGGTGATAAGGCCGTGCTGCGACTAGTGCACTCGGTTAAATTTTCCTTGGTCCCGTTCCAACCCCTTTGAATCTTCCTGCGGAGTCACCATTGACACTCTTCCATCTTAGGTTTTTAGGCGACCTTACATTGCGTGGAGGGTCTCTTTTTCTCTTCTGCTCCTTTTCTGCGACTTGGTCCGGAATTTTAAGGTCACCTTGACTGTTTCCCCCAAATCTATGGTCGACGACCCTCCTTCCTAAATATAGCCCGCTTTGATGACAATTTTTTTTCGATTTTTTTTTTTTTTTTGCTCCTATCTGCCGGGTTAGACCCTCCAGGGAAAGGTGACTTTTAACGTCCGTGATACCATCCACGGCGTGGTCGGTGTCTCTATATCCTCGGGTGCGTGCGTCCTTTTCACTCAATGCGAACTACGCGCTGCCGCTTGCATCCGTCCCTCCCGG
>Ga0179591_1270991_pt1 | contig 10106 bp, 6 predicted proteins | sample CZOMad2_1_08_16f_FD_182891 | JGI IMG/M metagenome (GOLD analysis project Ga0179591, IMG submission 182891) | Vadose zone soil fungal communities from Angelo Coast Range Reserve, California, USA - CZOMad2_1_08_16fungal (PacBio error correction) | ecosystem: Environmental > Terrestrial > Soil >... | reverse complement strand
GCGACTCTCGATCTCCATCTCTCTTAACCGGAGCCGTCTCCTTAGGTTTTTCTTCGTCTTCCTCGAGCCCTTGCAATCTTTTTTTCCTGTCGCGATTTTAGGTCAAGGGCGAGCTCGCACACGCGTACGCTCTCAATTCTTGTGAATTCCATCGCGGCTTTCTCTTTCACCCTTTAGATGGAAGAGATATGCTTCCTCGATCTTTCTGGGCGCAACCTCTGCTTCGCGCCATCGCAAACGTCCCCGTTCCCGGAAAGTTTTCATCGCTCTCTACCTTTATCTAGAATGTGGGGAGAATTTTTTCGGACCTTGATGGAGCTATCCTCTTTTTCCTGCCCCGGTATTCGGGAATCAAGACTGTTACATTTCCAAGGACTCCCCGTCCTCTCTTTGAGAAATCGCCCCGGCCCCAGATATTTCAGGCTCTCCGGCCCCTATGGATTCATTCCTTTCTGCGAACCCCCGCTAGTGCCTCCGGTTTCGCTTCAACCCTAGTTGCCGGATTTATGTCCTCGTGCCGTCCCAGAGAACAGCGTCATCCCCCCCCTTCCCACTTGCTCTTTCGGTCTGAGAAGGTGCCCCGGTTTGAGGTGTTGCCAAATGGGTCCGATTCTCCCAGGACGTAGTCCTTTTCCCCTCGCTAATTCTTTCAAAAGACGGCGGTTACGTCGTCTTGTCTGCCTATGCGGTGCTTTCTGTTCTGGGGTTCATGTGGGCCTTTTTTTTTTTGTTTTCTTTATGAAAAGAATATATCCGCCCCGGTTCTTTTCTATGTCATCTTCTTAGTACAAGGCTGTGAGATCGATCCCTAGACGAACACCCCCCTATCTTGCTTCGATCTTTGTTGTTCTCCATTACAGTAATGTTGAATTTTCCCGGCCTTCCCCTTCTTTAACGGATCCCCAGTGAAATTGAACCCCTTTTCCCACCCCCCTATGCGTTCGTACTGCTCGGGTCATGAATATTATTTCGGCCATACTTGTGGCTTTCCCTATCCCTTACGTTATTAAAATCGCTTGCCCTCAGAGAGGCCTTTTACCCCTCCTTTTTTCGTTAAGTCCAGCACAACCTACCGTTTTTCCCCCTTCCATCCGCGCGATAGTCCGTGTTTTCTACAATTGACGTGCCTACCCTGCCCGTTCCTCTGATAGACAATTATTTTTTGTTCCCTGGAAGAGATTTACTCCCCCTTCCCGTTGTCTTTTGTTTAATCCTCTTGACGGCGGAAAGAAGTTCTCCTTGGCTTTAACGATAGATAGTGCTCCCTTCACCTTTTTCCTAAGGATTTCCTATCTGCGATTGATAGAAAAAGCACAAGGCTTCAATGTTCGGTTTGTTCTCCTTTTGCGCCATCTTGTGTCCGGCTTCGTCGAATCTCCCATTAAAATATGATATTTTTTCGTTTTTCTCTCCCACAATGGACTGTCTTAAGATGGCCGAAACCCACTTCATGGGACCCTTTGCTCCCTAGCGTAAGGAGAGGCGCTTCCTCAAAGTTCTCGAGATTCCCGGCCCCCTTTGTGTCATGGTTCTCCCCGAGCGAACCTCCTGGTGTTGCCCCCCCTCCGGAATCTATGATTGATAAAGAGTAACCGCTAACTTAATGGACAGGACTGGTTGCATCACCCTCCCTGCAGAACCTGGATAACCTTTACGCCCTCCCCTCCGGGAGACGGCGCCCTTGTCAGTCTCTAATATTCTTCTAAACCTACCTAATAATGTCTGGCTCCTCCTCCCAAAATCCTGATTAATGAGACTTGCTGCGTGATCCGGGAGAACCAGACGGGCAATTGACTGGAGCCGTCAACTCCCTGCTCCAGATCGCCGGTTTTGCGTGCCCTTCTGAGTCATACCCATTGTCCACCGTTTGTGATCGGGATATTATTCTCAAAGTCCTCTCCCCCTGCTGCCGGGCCAGTTGGTGGAACTTTCTCCGCATTGAAAACGTCCCTCTATAAACATTACGGTGTCCTAATACTCGATGGCGCTCGGCTTCCCTCTGAGATTCAGGTCTTTCAACAGATGCTCTCCTCGCCCCCTCGGCTTCTTTTTTCATCCCATTTCCCTGATAATGTCGGACACCCCCGCTGGTAGCCAGGCACCCAAATCCACCGGTTTCCCTTCCCATCCGAGGGTGCGGGCCCCAATGAGGTGCCTTTCTCCCCCAGCAACTGTGCTACTAGTGGAGGGACTCTCCTTCTCCCCCCCCAGTGCGGAAGAGATTTCCTCTACCCCCCTCTTTCCCCCCACCCACTTTCCTACAGGATCGCGTTACCTTCTCAAGACCAAATTCATCACGACCGTTCAGCCCCTTGAGGCGACTTAAAAACGATGATCTCAAGTAGATGGCGGCACACGCGATAACTTTAAGGGTGGTGTCATGTACTACCTAGCTTATGCGCCTGAGTCGGTATTTTTTTTTCCTTATGCTGTGAGTCTGCCCTCCCGCTAACGAACTCCCTCACTCCTTTAACCTATATTTAATCACTCTCCTTTTTGTTTGTGATAGTCGAAGATGCTTTGACGTCTGAGTATGTCATTCGAGAGGGCGTCCCCTTTACGGCCCTCCAAAGCACGCAGCCAAGTCGTCCATTTCCCGATTAAGCCTTCCTTCTTCCCCTTTTTTGTGGAGTGTCGCCTCCTCTCTCCGAGGGTCCGTTAAGCTTGTAGGCATTTTGGACTGTTTCCGCGGTGTTTATATGAGTTTATCTTTTTGGATGCTCCTGATTTTACGCGCCCCTGACTCTATTCTCTAGATCATTTCTTTCCCAGTCGAGGACATCTCCTCCCTAAGGACAGATGAGGGTTCCTTTAGCCAGTCAGACACATCAGCCCTTTCCTTTCCCATAGTCAGCCAATGCCGATTCACCTTTTCGCTTGGAGAGAAGGTTCAAGATGCTCTATCCAAGGTGTGGGGAAGAAGATATGTCGTCTTCTTGATGTTAGCGAACATGGACCTGACGTAAGGTCTATATTGACCGTGTGGGATTCTCCTCCTTCTCCTCTCCTATGTTGGTCCCACGAAGAGAGACTAAGGCACGGCTTCCCCTGTTTGGTTGTGGCTTACTTTAATCGTAAGAGGTTGACCCGCAGTCGAGACTTGAAAAACCCACCCCCACCAGAGAGTAAGCGTTTAGAAAAACCGCTGAATAAATCCCTCGAGGAATCCCACCTTCTTTCCAGGCCCATGTCGATCTAAGCCCTCCGCCACCCCGGCTTTTACTGTATACGGTTGCTATGAAATTATCCTCTTTTCTTCCCCTCGCAAAGTAAGACGCTATTGTGCGTGCGCCCGAGCCCAGTCTTAGAATGTTCGGCGCCCCTTCGCTTGAGATTTGTTCTTGCCGATATAGGGATTCTACCATCCTCTGCGATAGAGGCTGCTTTTTTTCTGTTTTGCTGTGCCTTTTCTCCTCCCCGAGTCGACCCCGTAGTTATTTTAGATCCCTGCGGTGACGTAAATGTCCATTCGTGGTTCTAAACCCCTCATCCTCTTTTGGGCGCATTTGGTGCCCACCAATGCTCCCACCGCATAAGTTGGTTCTCTGAGCTCTGCTTTCGAGCTGACTTGATCAGCGAATGGTTTCTTCGTAATGTTTTTACACGCCCAGGAACTCGTCCCCCCCCAGTGTGGCGCGACGCCTGAAAAAATCTTGCCATCATTTGACTTTCGTTCGACGATAGCAATCCGTACCCTTCTTTGATGGCATTCCCTTTTTGAACAGCTGCACTCCTGTCGGCCGCTCCAGCTCGCAGGAGCTTGCCGGTTACCTGCGGGAAGGTGATCTCGTCTTTTCGAATGGGATTGACGCGCCTTCTCCTCCGTAATTTCTTTCTATCCGTCCCCTGTTGACCGTCGCAACCCAGTCTTTGAGATACTGCCAGAAGGTTACATTGTGAAGCTGTTAATTGCCCTCTCTTTCCGGTAATTCCGGTCTGTAGTCCCCCCTTTCCTCTCTTCAAACACGACTACGCGCTTAGGCCGAATCTTAGGCTTCTTCATGCCGGAAGGAACGCGCTCAGGTCCCCTCTTTCTGGCACCAGCGAAGAGTTAGTAATTCTTCCTGAATCAAGTTCTACATAACGGTCCAAACCGCAGCTGCAAACGCACGCCATTGAGTCCAGCCCTTCCGGATTTATGACCGACAAATGTAAAACGCAAACCCCTCTATTCCCCTCCCTCTTTGAATCCTTTAACGGGATATTGTTTCGGCTCGATCGACAGACAGTGGAGAAGATGCCATAGGCTTTTCTTAGCATTTCAGAAGAAAACAATTCCTCCCCCTGGCTCCACCACAGACTTAAAGCAGATGTTGCTCCCTCTTCCTAGACCGACTCTTCAGCAGCGACGATCTTGTTTTTTCCACCATGCCCTTAAGGGTGGCCCCTAACTCATAGATTCCCTGACAGTCCCTTTTCCTAACAAGTTTATTTCCCCCTTCTGGAACGCGCTTGGCTTGTTTGAGGCACTGCGACGGTCTTTTCACCAGATATAGAAGTTCCGGCACCTTTTTTTGACTTTTCGTCAGTTTTAAACTCGTTCGCTACCGATGCCAGGTATCCGCTAGGCGCCGAAATAGCCGATGGCGCCCCCTTCTCGGAACGCGCTTTCCTCTCTGGTCGATGATCTGCCTTTCAGGAAAGTTTTCCGGACAACGGCTGCCTCCACCATTTTGCTAAGGTTCGGCCTTTTCTTGATCTAAACTGTCTAAGACTCCTTTTTTTGAGCGTCGATGACCTCCTCCCCCTCGGCGATTATGAGGAGAACTGGCCTATCCCCTAGATCTTATGAGTCTCGTCCAGAGGTTTTAGTGAAGTTCCACAGAGGCATGTTCCCTAAGTCTTGCCCTCGGCGTGAGGCTCATTTTTGGAATTTCTCTCCTTCTCATTCTCACAAGGAATAGAGCAGGACGACAGTCTACGGAACCAGTTCCGTAGAACCCGTAAGGACCTTGTCTTATCCTCTCCTAGCTCTGTGATTTATTCGGAAGGCGGCATTCTCTTCTCCCTCCTCGTTGTTGAGATCGCTGCCGCCCTTATCTCTTCCCCAGATCCTCAACGAGCATTAATGGCTCCTTCTTCTCCTTTTTCCCCCCTTTTTAGTCCGGATAGTCTTGAAAGATCCTGGCTCTTCGCTACTTCCCTTTTCTCATTAATTCGACGGCAAGTTTTCGCTCTCGAGGTGATGCATCTCCTTCGAGTCCTCTTTGATGAAACCCAAGGATCTTTGAAGGCGTCCTCTCATCTTGGAGCCCAAGATGTCGTCATTCGACGCCCTTCTTTCCTCCCCGTCAAGGATTCAGATAAGCCATTGCATGTCCATGTAAGAAGTTGGAGTCATCCGTCCCTCTATGATGCCTTAGCCGACGGTCCCCCTGTTGTTCCCCTGAAGGTTCTTTCCCTCCTTTCCATCACGAGCTCGAGAGACAGCGCGGCCTTATTCCTTTCTCGGCTATTGCGCGCCTGCCCCCGATTTTCAATCGCTTTGACTTTTTTTATTTCCCCTTCTCCCAGAACTCCGTCCGTCCGTCGTTATACAGTGCCGGCCCCGCTCACCACGGGACCCCTTCCACTGTAAGGTCTTGCTAGGTCCCCTTTCTTGTGCGGCAACACCCGGTTGCATCGGGGGACTTTCTGCCCCTTGTGTCCCCAAAGCATGCAATTTTTTCAACAATCGGCTCTCCGTCCTCTCTTTTTCCTGCTACCTCGATCACGCTGGAGTATTGTTTCCCCTTGGTTTTCCTTTTCATGGCTGTGTCCAAAGAATCTCCAGCCTGCCCTCCCATATTTACAATGGCTGTTGCTCTCTAGACCTCCACAACTACTCTTATGGCCTTCGCCGCTCCCTTTTAGAGTGTTACATGTTTTTTCCTTTGGACATAGATATTCTTCCTACCCCAGTGTGCCCCCACCCTTTTTCCCACCACTATGCGTCGTTTTTTTCCTCTATCGGCAAACTGATTATGCTTCCCTTCGTCTCAGTATTAGTCATATCCCCCTCTTCATATGTTCCAAGAACTCTTTCCCTGCCGGTGCCTGACCCCTTTTCGTTCCTGTCGTTTATTACCTACGCTTACCTGCCCCCCTCCTCTCGAATATTTCGTTCCCAAATTCCAGTGTAAGCTGCAGACAGACCTTCCATTGACCCCCTGTCTGCCCCCCAATTATGAATCTACACAAATGCATTCCCGGATCTTAGAAGTCCCCTTCCATACGACAAATTTGACCCGCCTTCTGCCATCCGATTTTCTAGCTCTCCCTTACTCCCCGACTTTGAGGGTTAGGACCCTGTGATGCGATTTCTGATCCCTAACCTCCACGAAAGGTCCTATGTGTTTCGTGCTGCCACAGTAGTTGAACTGTTCGTGTATTCCCCCTTCCTTTCCTCCTCGCCATTTAAACTGTTTCCATATTTCTGTCCCTATCGTGAAACGAGGGGTTCATTCCGTGGTTCTGTCGTGCCTTTGTTGAAAGCTAATTCACGACTATCTGCAGGTCTGTTGCTTTCTCCCTCCGAGACTGGATTACTTTTGATCATTTGAATCACAAGAGCGCCCCCTGACTTCCTTGAAGTTAAGAAGAGACCCTGGATCCTGCACCAGAACTTCCTGGATATCGTTGCTGTGAAGCACCTTATTCACTGTCGCACGATGCTCCCTTCAACTTCCTTATATGTCCCCTTCGGCCAGGTCTTCGAGATTTCCGATCTTTTCCCTGCTCTCGGCTTTCCCCTTTCGCCCTTAAAAATAGGCTTCTTTGATGGCATTTCTCGTGGCGATGGGAGACCAACTCTCAATGCAGGCCTCCGTAACACGACATTTGACCCCTATCTGACGGTTTGTTTTTTGTTTAGTACGACAATTGTGCCTTTCTCCGGATAGTCTCTGATCCCCGGCCGCGCTATTGCTCCTGTGTCGTCCTGTTTTCCCGTGTAGCCTTAAACAACCGACCTCTCCTCCCCCCCACATCCTTTGATACGACCGACTTTGGCGCGCCCATAGCTGATCTTCTGCGAGAAAAAGCTTGCCCCGCCTCGCCTGGCGTCCTTGCTTGTTAGCGCAAGAAAAATCGCCCCTCTCTTCCTTTTCTAAAAAACGCGCGCTTGGCCCCTAGCTTAAAACCCTTCCCAATCTCCACTCCGGGGTGAAGTCTCCATGGGAGTTCATCCTCACAGATCAGCAGATGTTGGAGTGTTCCAGGACCACCGCAACCTCGCCGTCATTTTTCTTGGCGCGAGCCCCCGCCGATAAAAAGTGGCCTCCCTATTAGTTACGACGCTGGCCCGTTGCACCAGCTTCACCAGTCCCAATCGAAGGAGATCGGTCACGCGACCAAAATAGGGTCTTCCCCATGTCAGAGATTTCGCGTGTGGCTTTGTTGGCGTGTATCAGGCCTCTTAAAGAATTCCTCAATAGAACCCCAACCCACCAGAAATCATCTTACCAACTTCATCCTCTTTCCATCCTTCAAGTTGTTTTTTGTTGCATCTCTCGCCAGCTGCGTTCGGTTGATGTAAGCGACGGAGATTATTCCCCTCACGCCCCTGTACCTGGAAGATTTATCCTCCTCGCTTCCAGGACCTGAGAGGGTTGTCTAGAATTATCATCTTCGATGATTGCGAATCTTGCCCTTCCGCCGTCAGATCTCCCCTGCAGGCGGTTTGTGTTCTATCTCTATCCCCGATGTCCCTCACTGCGTATGGTTGTTTTTTTTTTCAGGCGTCTTCAGCCCTCCCCCCATCATTATTGCTCCAGTTGACGGGTTTCATATTCCGCCCAAATTGAGATTACCCGTGGGCTTTTCTTCGGGGTTCCTAATCTTTGAGATGTGCTTTGGGTTTTTAAGCGTTTGGTGCCGACTCGCCGTCCGGCGCGTGGTTTTTTTCGCTGACATTGCCACTCGCTCTCCTTCTGCCCTCTGGTGATTCTATACCCGTCAGATGTTGACGGCCGCTTCATCTTGAGGATTTCATTTCTTGATTTGGCTTTGATTCGAGATTTTGCCATGATGGAGAAGTGCACCCGTGCCCCCCCGACGAGCGCCGAATTTTGATACTCTCCGATCCCGCTATCCCCACGTTGAAGACAATGTCTATCCCCTCAATTTTTCTACACCCTTCAGTCCCTTGGTTCCTCGGTGAAGAGCCTTCTTCTTTTCGGGGTATCCCCCTTTAGACGCTCCAAGTTCCATCATTAATCCTTTTTTGTATCCCAGCTCGCCCTGGTCTGGGGAGGTGCGCATGATCGCGCATCCTTCTCGGGACTTGAGCTCTTCTCACCTCCCCTTCTATGTATTTTACTTTTACCAGAGTGCTCCTGCCCGTGCCTAGTTAATCGTACTCCCTCTTTGGGCCTTAGAAGATCGTGCATGCTTTTTACTGAGCATTGCTCCGATTCCGGACTTCCGAACCTCCTCCAGGGTGGTCTCTTGTGTTGCCCCCCACATGATCCAAAACTAATCCGTCTCGGCGTTGTCCTATATATGCGGAGCGTCTCGCTCAATGACTCTCCCTTTCCGGTATGCCTCTTGCCCTCTTTCCCCTTTCTTCCCGCATCTCATCGTCCATTTTTTTTTCGACCGACCCTTACCCAATCTTGGAATTGTTGCCTTGCTCTCGATAGTTAACAACCCTGGAGATGGCTAGTCCCCTTCCCCGACGCTCGTAATCTGTTCCTGATTTTTAGATAAGTCTAAGCTTATGCCTTCTTCTTCTCGGTGGTCTCTTTTTTTTTCTTCCTTTTGTAGGCGATCTCCCTTGTTGATTTCCAGCCCCGATCTTCTCCCTACCGTCAAACTTGTAGTTTGACGTATATTCCTGTTTCACCCAACTGGCCTGGAGACTGAGGTAAAGTTTTTTCCTGTTCATTACTTTTCTCCTCCTCGTTTTTTCAAGGTCGTCCCCCGGTGATTTTTCTTTCCCAAAGTTCCTTTACCGCCCCACCCTTCCTATGCTAGGAGAGTTCTCCCAGTATTTATTTTCTCATGCACCCTGGTCCCTTTTCCCCCGGCTTCTGAAATGTCCACTCTTTTCCCTTCCCCCGGCGTTCTTTCCTGTATTGAAGCCTCTCTGTCCAAAAGAAGTTCTCGTACTACCTCTTCTTTCCCTATATATTCTGAAAAAGACTCCTATTGTTTTTCCACCTGGTGCTGAAAGGTTAACCCTCATACTTCTCCTTCTTTCCCAACCCTAACATTCCAAAATGTAAAGATAGACCACTGCTATATCTCCTATTTGAGAAGCAATAATAGGTCTTATGTGCTTTAGTCCCCCTCTCCTTTCACAAGTGCTCCTAATATACCTCTTGATCACCTTTGTCTCTCTGAGGTCGCTGAACCATTCATCTTGCACAATGTTTCCCCGACTGAAGACCCTCCCGCCAGCAGGGTTCTTAGACTTAACCGATAGTCCACCCACGCGCGATCTTTGGACCACCGGTTTCTCATGCTTTGTCCCCCTTGCCCTTACTTTTTCCTCTGTAATTCCCGAGCCCCCCTTTGTCAAACCTACACAACGCCGTATACTGACCTTCCCCTCTGACTCTTTATGAAATCGCATTTTCGATGGCTTTTTCCTCTGTAACTCTTCTTCCAGGCCTTTTTCCTTTTCAGGACTCAACAACCTCCTTTGCTCCATCACTACTGATCATATGGAATTCGCGTCCCTCCATCGCCGATGGCTCCGATCGAGGAAGAGCTTCTCTTTAGTCGAATAGTCGCTGATTCTTCATTGCACGGTAGGTTCTCCTCAGGTTTTCCTCAAACCTCAGTCGAGAGCCGGGCCTTTGTTTTTCATCTCGCCCTACCTCCCTAGACTCCTTCTGACCAATCTCCCTATCTAAACGGTCCCCTTCCGTTGTCCCCTTTTCTCTGGCTCCTCCATGGACGCCCTCTGTTCGCCTATAGCAGATAGATGTCGACACTTCAATTGGTTTGTTAGCAGCACGAGTCCGCTTTCTTTGTCTAAATATCGTGGAAGCGCTTTTTCTTCTTGCTCTCTGGGGACCTTTTCTGCCCATCGGCAAAACAAGGATTCAGCCTCTAAACTTAGAGCTTGTGTATTACTTCATACGGGGTTTTCTTTCTCGCTCTTTCTGATCCGGAAGCTT
>Ga0179591_1176457_pt1 | contig 10106 bp, 7 predicted proteins | sample CZOMad2_1_08_16f_FD_182891 | JGI IMG/M metagenome (GOLD analysis project Ga0179591, IMG submission 182891) | Vadose zone soil fungal communities from Angelo Coast Range Reserve, California, USA - CZOMad2_1_08_16fungal (PacBio error correction) | ecosystem: Environmental > Terrestrial > Soil >... | reverse complement strand
TTTCCTTTTGATACTGAGTGATGAAGCTCGCAGTCAGATGTCTAGCCCGTCATTCCTAAATCCTATTCCGCCCTTTTATTTTCTCCCAGTGCTCAGTTCCCCTTTTTTTTTCAAGCCCTCACGGCCCACTCTACAGGAAGAAGTTCAAGACTGTTTTCCATCCCGTTCATTTTCCTTGACGCTCTTTACGCTGACCAGGCGTCTTAGGAGGTTCTTCGGAAAATTGCCTTTCCGTGCGTGCAGTTGGCTTAGTCTCTCACTCAGCATTCTTTGATTGGTCCGTTTCCCGGTAGGTATACACGCCGCCCCTTCGTGCTCTGCCCACTGTTCGTTAGGAAAGATCTTGGTCAGCTCTGCCGCGTTTTTTTTCTGCCTCCGCATTGTCCTGATTCCTTGTTACCCTTTGCCCCTACCCAATTCGGACGGGAAATAGCTGAAAGCTTTCTTTGTAAGGACTCTACCCGTATAGCTTCTCCTGACGTCCAATTCCGATATCTCGGACCAGATGTTCCCCCTCTTTGTCTTAAAACTCCCTAATGAATCGGATTACCTATTTTATGAAACATTCATTTTTCTCTTGGTATATTTCCAGTCATTGGTTCTCCTGTTTCAAAATATCCCCCCTATTCTCATTACTTCGTCCCCCTTATATCTTCTCTAATGAATTGAGTCTTTTTTACAATTAAGCGTACTCTCTATTTCCTCTGAAGTAGTTTTCCCAGAAGCTCCATTGCAACCCTTCTTGTCCTTCGAACTTTTCATTAGGTCGCCCATTGGGTCTGAAAAGGTTCTCTTCTAACGCTCTCTTTTATTTCTTTCTTGCATTCTCCTAGGCCCTGCAGATTTCCTGGATAGGAAACCTTCCTTGCGTGCTTTGGTTCGTACGTTTCCTCAGAACTCTGATTCAGACTAATGAGGAATAAGTTCCTTGAATTTTCGTCCTCGCACTGACCGTAAATTTTAATTTGCTCACCTTTCAGTTGACGGCGATCCCTGTCCCTATCTTCGGGACAGAGCCATCTCACTCTTTATTATTCTTCTTTCGATGTCCAGGTGGTGTAACATACATGACGTCCCGATGTGACTCCTTTTTCGGTAATAGTAATTTCACATTTAAGAAACGGCCGTCTTCAGCAATTTGAGGGTGTTTTTCTGGGTGTATTCTCGGACTTCCACGGCGTCCCCCCCTGCCCTATTCGGCCCACAACACCCCCCCCCAAGTGAGTCTGGCAATTCGACAGGCGTGGCTCGTCCTTCCTTCTTACAGAGTGTGTCCCGGGCTTCGTAAGCCTGATGTCCCCTCCTTCCCGACTCTGCGGAAGAGGCCTGCCAATCGAGAGTGGGTCGTCAATTCTTTCCCGCCCCGTACCCTCTCTCTCACTCTAGTTCTGGGCAATCAGCCTGGGAAATGTGAATCCCCCCCCCTTCACGCACGGCGCCTCCCGCCTTTCTGACTTTTTTTTATGCGTTCTTTATTAATGAGCGCAAGAAAAATAATCCGATACCACACTTTTTTTCCGCGATCGAGAGAAGGCTTTTAAGCCTAAGCGGTTTGCTTACGTCTTTTTGTGGTTACTATATAAGGTCAACGCAGTGTCTTCTCTGTAAAGAGACCACTTCCTTTGTTAAGCGACAGCTTTGGCGCGTCCTTTTCTGTTTCCCACATCTTTCGTTTTTTTCGTCGGCCCCCTCCTCTTTTTATTTATAAGGGATATCACTTTGGCGTGAGTTACACCGTCTGTCCACTTCAACTGTCAGGGTCTTCACCCTTGGTATCAGTCCTTTTGCAAGCTCCTCCTTTTAACTCCCCCGTTTTGCCTTTTTTTGTTTTCTCCTAGCTGACAGGCCCCCCTCATTTCAACCGACCCTCCCTGTCGGGCACCTCGTTTTAGATCTTTTTCTTTTGCCTAACCCCCTCCGACTTTATTAGTAGTTTTCCGGCTAACCCCGGTACCTAGGGCTGCCTTCAGTGGCCACTATTCCCTCACCTTAACAGCCCTCCTCCACGCTTCACTAACCTGACGATGATCTGCTCTCCTTTGAAGTGCTCTCCTTCCCCGGAAAGTTAGTCTCCTTTGGCCTATGCTCGTTCCTGCCCTTCGTCGCCGACTTAATGATTGACACATTATAGATATCCCTGCAAGTTCTGACCCGCTTTTACCCTCAGACCCTCAAAGCAACCAGAGGCTTTTGTCTCCTTCGCTTCGCAGGCGAAGTCCCTTTTTTTTATACCCCAAGTCCCCCCCCCTGCATCACGTTTACGCCTACCTTCCTTTTCCGTTCAATGGGGAGTACCGTTTCCCTTCCTCTAGACAAGTCTTCCCGTTTTCCTGTGGCATCGACGTAACTACTTGTCCCGCGCCGAACCCAATGTCCGTACCAACCATGGTGTACCCTGTTTTCTGATCCGGATGAGTCCTCAATGTAAACTACCCAGTTTGTAAGAGCGGCCCCTGCAAAGTCACGACAACATCTTCTACCCATCCTGTTCTCACATTCTTGTCCCTTAGCAAGTACACATATCTTCTTCGGTGGTAGGAAAACGGATTTGATCTTCTTTCTGAGCATCCTCCCAGAGACACGAATAATTTCCAGAAGGACCGGTTAAGTTTCTCTATGTTTAGGGCGGCCACATATTTCTTGCATTGGATCCCCATAATCGGAGTAGTGGGTTTACTCATAGTCCATTCCATATCCTATATCCCTTCCCCCTTTTTTTTTAGAGAGAGTTTTCCCAGAGAGAGCATACCCCCCTCAGAGGAGGGTGCATCTTCTTTCTTTCCACCCCAGCAAGTTGGCCCGCCCCTTAGAGTTCTCCCTTTCAACGTCGTTGTCCCACTCTCAGATATTTTTTTCACCTCTTCTCCCTAGAGCCCTTGTCCTCTTTGTCTTCGCTTAGATGGCCTAAGGTCACGTCAAGGGGTGGTTTCACTGCCCCCATTTTCCTTTGTTCCTTAGCCGCCCTCTTTCACAAGGGTAGACGTGACCCTTCGGAGACCTCGCACAGTAACCCAGGTGGTCACCCGTTGCCAGTGTTTTGTCTTCTATTTATTGACATGGATAGATGCCACTTCCCCCGTTGCGTTTTTTTAATCTTTTTTTTTTACCCTTCCCCGCCCTTTCTAGCGGCGGCGGCCCTTTTCAACATGAATGGTAGTTGCCCCCCCTTCCAGCACCGGTAATTGAGCCCTTCTTTCTTCTCTTTCAATCATTCGGGATTTGGCGTTGACTTGGACCCTTTTCCTTTCCCTTTCCGTTGGAGAGATTCTCAGTTTTTTTAGTTCACGTGAAGGCGAGTTTTCTTTTCCTTGAAGACCTGCGGCCTTCTTTTCCCCTTGTCGCTACCGAAGTCCGGAAGTAACTTCGTAGTCCTACGAGCTTCATCGGGCCGATCAGTACCTTCGCAGAGGGCTTCTTCCCGGTGGAAGTGTCCTATCTAATTTCCCCCCTCGCCTTACTTTTGAAACAGCTTGGGCCTTTTTTTTGGGTAGAAATTCCCCCCCTCCCGCGACGCTAACCTCTCCCTTTTGGCATCACGTTTCCAACTTCTGAAGCTTTCATCCTTTCGGTTGGTCAAGCCGCGATATCTTTACCCCATTTCCTCTCTTTAGCACCACCACGGGTTATTTCCCCTTTCGTCGAGATGGTTTCTTACTTCTGCCCAGTAGTCAGGGGGATGCCTCGGACTTTTCTGGTTTTGAGATTTCCACAACGATGCCTTTCGGTATCTCCCCTTTACTTTCGCGCGATGGACTTTTTTCCCTAAGACAACGGACGTCGTTCTTCTTTCGGCCCAGTTTACCCCCCCCCTTTGCTTACTCCTTATGCCGCCGTTCCCTCTTGGGCACTGGGACTTTTTCGCTCTTCTTCCTGATCCGCAGCGTGTCTTCCACCTAGAGGCCTTAGACTGATTTAATTCTGTTTTTTTCTTTCTATTCTTACCGGATCTTCTACAATAAGGTCTCGGCCGAACGGTTTTCTCTGCGTTTGTTTCACTTCCATGACCTATTCTGTACGACGAGGTCTCTACGCTTTTTCCCGTTTTCTATGATGAAATTGGTTTTTAGGTGTCTCGTGCAGCTTACGCCCTTGGGAGTGAGACAGGCTTTCCCCCTCCATTTATCCTCTTTCCTGCTTCCCCTTTTTTACCCATCCTCTAGAAGGACCTCCTTCTTTCCCCTCTTCATTTTGCAGCGAAGCCCGACTAAGTCCCTTCCCCTTACGAAACCGTAGAGCCTCTCCCCTTTTTGCTTTCTTTCGCTGACCAGACTCTTCCCCCGAGGTGACGTCATCGGGCACCCGTAACCCTCCCCCTTTCTTGCTAAATATGTTTTTTCCTCTTCCTCCTCCGGACGAACTTTCCCTTCCCGCATGAAGGAAAGAGACCAAGGCCGAGAGATTTTAAACCTTTCCGCCTCCAGAGTACGCATTCCCTAGTTATTTTGTCTACAAGAACTCCCTAGCAATTATCAACCCTTGTTCCCCCTGACACTTTTTTCCAGAGTGAAGAGGGCTCCCTTTCCCTGATAATTCATATAGCAGAGAAGATTCTCCCTTTTTTTCAAAAGGCGTCAGGCCATTTCCCGCTTTCTCCCTACTTTTTTGAGGGAAGAATTTGTCAAAGTTGTGAGACGGACATGTTCACACCACTTCCTACTGCCGCATCCCATAGCCTTTTTTTGCGAACCTTTCTGAGACCGCCCGAGTTTTTTTTCACCCATTATTCGGAACTTTCCCGACTGTAGGGGTGTGAGTCTTTTTTGGTCATCCCACCAGTCTATCCACCTCACCCATTTGCCTTTCCACCTTTTCAGCACTTGCTAGTTCTGACTCCGTGTTTTTCTTCCCCCCCCTACCCTCACTCATTGACCCTTTTCCTCTTTTATTTGTGTACCGTTACCGTCTTCTAGATATTTTTCTTAAGACAACGAACTTCCGGCGCGGTGACTTCACTATGTTCCTCTGACTTCACAGAATGTAACCTTCCTAAAGGTAAATTCTTTTTTCCTTCCATTTAATTTTTCCGGCCCTAATGTCTGTACAAAAATCAGTCCCTTCCGTAAACGGGTTCCACCCCCCCTCCTCGCCGTCGCTCCGAGCGCTTCACAACATCGAGGACTTGTACGATCTCCCCAATCATTCCTTTCCTTCCGTTGACCTCATTTCTGAAAGACGATTCCTTGTCCTTTTTTTGTACGCGTAGGTTTGTCCCAAGGTCTAAATGCAGGAATTCTTTCCCCCATTTTGAAAGTCTTCATTAGGATTTTGTTTTCTTCTTTTCCTTCAGTAGTGAAAATTTATTTTCTCCGACGTAAAGTGCTTGTTATCAAGATGTTTTCCCTCTGCACTGACCCCTATCTTCGCCCACTTCGTAACCTGTTGAAGTCAGTTCCCTTTCGCCCCCCGGCAGAGTGCGCACTCAATGAAGAAGTCTAACTTTCCCTTCAAATCTCGAACTCACAAGTAACCTCATTCGACGTGGAGTTAGTACCGATTCCCCTGCTTCGAAGATGGACCTCTTTTTTGCAGTTATTATCGTGGTTTTTTTTTTTTTCCAACCCCCTTTTAGCTCTTTTGATATAAAGGTTCTTCGAGGACCCCCCTAGGCAACGGCCCTAATCATCTCTTCCCCCTATGTCTGAAATTTAGTTACTTTCCCCGGCTTTGCGTTCACCCGCGACCAGTTCAGGGGTCGGCTTCTTTTCCCCCCCTTCCTGATACTGCAGACCTCTCAGGGGTCGTGGCAGGTATCTCCAACCCTTTAACGCCTGCAGGATTATCTAGCTTACAGAATTCCCTCCTTTAATGGGTGCATCATGCTGAGCTTAGCCCCACTCCCTATGACAGGTTACCAGCTTTACCTTTAGTTTAGTCTAATTTTCTTATTTCTGATGTCCCCGATGTCTATAACTCCGCCCTTTAGGGCGCTGCACTCGATGAGGTTTTTTGTGAACCTTCCCTTTCTTTCGTCCCCGAGGCCCAGCAGTCCTTCAGGTCTTAACTTCAAGTGCTTTTTTCTTCCCCACCGCGCCCCCTTTCCATGTGGAAGTTTTTTTCCGTCAACTCTCACCTTTTCGAAACTAGACACCGCCCCAACGACGCGCACTTCGCGCAGCCCTTATCCCTCCCCTTCCCCCCCACAGTATGTTTCGAATACGTCAATTTTCTTTGCCCTACTCCCCAATGTACCTCGTTACATACCGTTTGCGAACCCCCCTCACGTCATTATGTACATGCTATGGGACCCCGCACGTCCCTGGACCCTCCGCCCATGATTCCCATCTAGTCCATTAATGATGAGCGCCGCCGCCCGAGCTTCTTTGAAATTGTGTTTTTCTTCTTTCCGTTTGAGGATCTGCGCTACCGGCATCCCCAGCAGTTCCTTTGTATGCTCTCTGGATCGCCTTTCCCCGGGTGAGGGAACGATGGTTTTCCAAACCCTTTCTTTTGGTTCTTCACCCCTCTAACCCATTCTTCGCGTGTCCATCGGCGTAGAGGCTCTTTGTCCCTTTACTTATCGCTGTGTTGCCCGTCCAGATGCCTTCTGATGGGGATCCATTCTTTTTCCACCCAGTCGGTTCGGCACCGAAAGAGATGGGGTTTTTTTGTTTTTTCTGAACTCCGTGGCTTCGGACATCAGCTGTGGCCGTTTTCATGTATATGATTGAAGGTGACTGTGCATCTGTTCGGTCATGTCTTCCTGACAAGCGCATCTTCTGGTTCCTTATCGAATATTGAGTGTTGGGTCGTAGGTTTCGCTAGGCCCCGGCGCATTTCATGATCTGGATGCTCGAGCCTTGACATCTCTGGGATGTTGTCGTGCTGCTGCCTGGATTTTGAGGCGCTCTTTTGCTCGAGTTTGCGTAGGCATCAAGTGATAGCACGGTCTTCGGGGAGTTACTTCACACTTTGCTTTTGCTGGAGGCTTTGTGACTGGAGGCGCGAGGGCCGGACGGATATCTTGGAACTGTCGTTCTATTCGGATGCAGCACTTTTTTACGGACCCCCCTCCCCCTAGCTGTATTTGTGGCGCGGGTGACTGGTTAACCCTCTGGCGTGGTGATGGTGCCCTCGTTCTGGTCGACTCTCTCCATCTACCGATTTCTTCCTAAATGTAGGTCGCAGGTCCGTACTTGTTCCTTCGGTGCGGCCGTGATGAGATGTTCCATTTCGGTCGGCCCCCTCCGATATTTTTGGTCCTATTCCGGATGGCCTATCTGACCGTTTGGTCGTCGAGCCAATGCCTGGAGGAGGAATTCGCCTGCGCCGCCCTTATTCTGACCTTCTTAAGTTGTAACTCACTCCATCCCTCGTCCTTCCAGCCGCTTTCTTCGCGGCACTGTCCCCTTCTCCACGTCACCTGATGCTCGCCCTTACGATGCTCAGCCGTGCGGAACTCTCTCTCGTTCCGTTTGTTGGAGACTCCCCCTGCGGATTATCATTTAAGGCTCTTTTTAGGTCGCGTGAGTTCTCACTTTTGATCTTTCGAGCCGCGGCGTTATTCGTCGTATGAGACGGTAGTAGAATGGTTCTCCTGGCCTGCACTAATAAAGCCCTTCCTCTGATCAGAACCCCTGGGTACGCTGACCCGCATCTTCACGATCCCATCGTTCACCTTTTTTTCCTTCGCACTGGGCCCTCTTCATGCCGGCTTTACCCTCGCTGAAATGAGACTCCCGTACGATCCCTTCTTGGATGGAGCTACGCCTTCTGGAGTCCAGACAGCACGAATTGCATCCACTGAAGATGTTTTACCTACTTGCGGCCGCTCCCCCTCCGGGTTTTTTTCCAGTGAGACGGCTTCATCCAGAATTTCCCAAGTCCCCTTTCAGATGAAGTTCTACAATCCCCCCCCTGCCGACAGGCCACAACTCCTCAGCCCTTCCCAGAGTTTCCCCCCTGACCACGTCCTACCCCTAGCCCGCATAACCTTCTTACTGAGGTGCCGACCGAGATACTGACCCCCCGCCCTCACGCATTTCGCCCCTTCCCAACGCCCTACAGCGATGTCGTCCTCGACCTCCTCAGCTCCAAATTGAGCACCACCCAAGTCCCAAGCCCGCGTTCGCCCCTAGCTACGCCCACCCCACAAATCTCTGCCCGAACGCATGAGCTTCTAACGCCGCAGTACGTAAACTCTTCCCGCACGGCAATCAGAGCCGGCTCTTTTCTCGGCCGATCTCCCCTCCCTTCACTTTTCACGCCTTTTTCCCCGGCTCTGCAGATGGTTTAAGATCGCTCTCTTGGCAGCTTGCTTTGCAAGCCATTCTCTTCCAGGCATTTCATCCATCCGCGCCCGCCTCATAGACACGCGCAGCCATGGTTGTTTTTCCCCCTCTTCACCCCTTGACGTCCATCTTTGCACATCTTTGCCCACGGCTCTCCCCTAGATCTTTCCCTCGTCGAGTTTTCATGCCGAAGACCTACGTTCCCCCAACGAATCTCGTCAAGGCCTTCACTTCCAGAAAGACTTTCGCTTTCCTTTCCAGGGCTCTCCTTGTCCTTCTTTTTTGTGCTTCCTTCTCCCATCAATGCTCAATTCCGTGCTCTTCCTTTTACGAACACGGCCCTCTCTTATTGAACAACATCCCTCTTCTTGCGATTCCTCTTCTTCCCGGTTTGTTTTTTCCTGGAGTTTACAGTGATGCCTTTATTGTGACCTATTAGTAGTATGGGCTGCCTGTACTGACCTGAGTCTGGAAACTGTAGTTTCTTTCCCTTTCCTCGTGTCCCTTGACCTTTTTCGAAATTCTGATCGGCTTTAGAAGTCGACTCTTACCTTGGAAATCCCTACCCAGCACTACTATTTCCTTCCCGTCTCCCAGAACTTTTCAGGATAGCCATCTGGGTAAACACTTCAGCGCAACAAGCTTCATAATACTTCGCCTAGTCTTGCCCAGGTCTTCGGTAGTGGTTCTCCACCTCCCTGATGAAACTAAGCTTTCTTAATTGTTTATTTATCATCCCAGTTCCTCGATTGCAACCCCTTTTTTGCTTTATTCCGAAATGATGTAATAGCAATGTTCTTAAAGGTAGTAGTCAGTCCGTACTTTCTCGAAAGTGACTGGTCTTTTTTCCCGAGGGGATGCAAGGTCGATAGCAACTTTTTCGTAAGACCCAGAGACCTCTTCAAATGACGTGGTTTCATCTTTATTCATCTCCTTAATACCTTGCAACGGCGAGGTAGGTTTCACGAGTCGAAGACTCCCGCACCGAGTCTTTACCATCTCGCCGCTGCGGTTCATGAATATTAACACTCAGTAGTGACAAGGCCTGGTTAATTTGTTGCGTTATAGATATGTAGTAGTGTAATTTTGATTTTACTCTCTTTCAGCATTGGCCAGCCGCGGCTTCTATTTTTATTTAGTAATTTCTCAGAAGTCGATTAGAACAGGTATCGAGAACATATGGATACTCCTGGTAGGCCTCTAACCGAAGTCATTCCTATGCTTTGACACCTTTAAGACGTCCTCTCGCAGGCCTGACGTCCCGGTGTCACATTTACCTGGGCCCTTCTCCCCACTTGTTAGTAAGCAGGACGTGACCAGTGAGCGGGTTCGGGGCCGACATAGTTCTTTCCCATGGACCTTTAACGTTGGGTGTCGATTATTCTCGTCACGCCCTTTCTGGTGCCGCGCTCACAGGTCTTTTGCGGACCCCAGAGTATGTCTTACCTTTTACACCCGGGGGGCAAGGGGCCCGGAATCTATTTTTTAATCTAGGAAAGTTTTAGTGCCTCCACTGCATACCAGCAGGTCTTTTTTCCTTGTGAATCATAGAAATCAGGTCCCTTCAACCCCTTTTCCATCGCGCCGGCTTTTCCCTAGAATACCGGTCGACCAAGTTTCATTATTACGGTAAAAAATAGAGATGGCGGGCCCCTGAGGGATATAGTGTGGCGCATTTCCATCACTATTCGGCTTGTAAAATGGTTTTTCTCCATTCCTTTGAGTATTGTATAGTAACGGGTTCGTTGACCTTAACCCAGACTATAAAAATTTTCTCTACTCTTCAATTGTCTCATACTTGATAATAGAATTGGAGAGCCCCCCTCATAATTACCTAGGAACGACCGATGGGGTATCACGCCTCGCCCCTGGCTCCTC
>Ga0179591_1348688_pt1 | contig 10107 bp, 14 predicted proteins | sample CZOMad2_1_08_16f_FD_182891 | JGI IMG/M metagenome (GOLD analysis project Ga0179591, IMG submission 182891) | Vadose zone soil fungal communities from Angelo Coast Range Reserve, California, USA - CZOMad2_1_08_16fungal (PacBio error correction) | ecosystem: Environmental > Terrestrial > Soil >... | reverse complement strand
AGTTGTTCGAGCTTCTTTTCTTTCCTTTTTTTTCCCCCCCCCTTTTCCTAGCACCTTGTCCTTTACGGGCGGACAGCTTCACGCCGCAAGCGAGGAGAGATGGGCTATCCTCTTTTTTTCCCCTCCCTCCTTCCCCTACCTGACGCTGCGACGGATACGTCTGCATGCTTGGACCCTATACCGAGAAATGGCGAGCATTCTTTACGAGCCTTTTTCCCCCCCTCCCCCCCCTCCCTCTCTCTACCTCGGGTTCGGTTTCCCCGACAGGGAGGGCGAGACGAAGAAAATAAGATGAGAATGTGTAAGAGAGTTTCCTCCCCTCCTCTCTCTCTCCTTCAGGCAGTCACACCGCCTATTGGCTAGGGCCTGCGAGCGGATAGGGTTTCTTTTTCCCTTCCTTGCGCTGGTTGCTGTCGATCGACGAGGGTGGTCGACGACCCTACACTGAACAAAGGTAGGGCTTCTTTTCCCCTCCCCCCCCTCTTCCCCCTCCTTTCTCGCACGGTGACATGACAGGAGTTTCTTTTTCCCTCTTTCTCTTTCCCCCCCTTTTTCCTTTTCCCCCTCCCGGTTTTTGCGAACACAACGTGAGGTTCTAGGCGAACTCGGCCTTAGCGGCGGCGCCGATTAGACGATTAAACGCCGCCCCCCCTTCCTCTTTTCCCCTTTTTCTTTTCCCTTTTTTCCTCTTCTTTGGAAACCGATCGAATAGAATCCTTCTTCACGGGAAACCCTTTTGCTGTGCCGGAAAATAATTTGATCCTTTCTCTGCATTCAAACACAACTCTGTGCAAAGGGTTCCTGCGGCTTCTTTCTTTTCTCGTTTTTTCCTTTTTTCTCTTCTTCAATTTCTGGTTCACCAGCGCCGTGGGTTTCCATTCCACATGGGCGAGTAAAAAATTTTTTCCCCTTCCCCTTTTCCTGTCGACACTTTTTTGCTCGGAAAACCGGGCGCTTGAGCACCAGCGCGCCGTTTCAGTTGAGGAGAAGATGGACATACAGCCCCCTCTTCCCCTTCTTTCCCTCTCTTTTTTTTCTTCTTCTTTTCCCTCTCCGTACAGCGGCCAGGAGGCTCCGTCGCGCAGCTCGAGCAAGAGACGTGGGGGCATTTTTCTTTTTCCCCTTTCTGATGGCATGGGACGACGATTTAGGTAGTCTTCCTCCCCTCCCTTATTTGCGCCCGGCCTTCCAGCCGTTTAAATCGCAGGCACCCGATCGACCACACACTTCTCATCGGGACCCCTCCTTCTTTCCTTCCTTCCCCACCGTCGGATGCAGCGGAGACGTCCTGGGGCGGGAGCTTTTTTTCTTTCCCCCTCCTTCTTTCCCCGCCCTAGCTGTTTCTGCCGCCGGAGACGATCATTGTCATTCAAACGATTAGGGAACAGGAAGACCCCTTTTTTCTTTTTCCCCCTCTTCTCCCCCCTTCCTTCTCCCTAGGGTGGAGACCCCCTCCCCCCTTCTCCCCCTTGGTTCTTGGCGCGTCAGCTCCAGGCTGCTTTACCAGTAGACAGAGAATGGCGCTCTCTTTCTCCCCCCCCCCCTCTTTTTTTCCCCTCCTCACCCCTCTCCCGGGGACGTTCAAACCCGCTGGGCCGTAGGAGAAATCTCCTTTCCCCCCCCCCCCCCTTCCCTCTTCTGCCCGGCGGCCGAGCGAAGATAGGACTTTCGGTCGGTGCGGAAGATGTTTTCCCCCCCTCCCCTTCCTTTCTTACCTGATGTGGCGGTAGGCGAACACGGAAAGAAAGCTCGGTCTGTCCCCTTCTTCTTTTCCCCGTCGTTGTGGGAACTCTCCCCATCGCCTGTTTCAGCAGGGGTTTTTTCTTTTTTCTCTCTTCTCTTCTCCATGGCGTACCTTTGCGCACGAGAGCAGGCGACCGGGATTCCTTTTTCTTCCTTTCTTCTTCTCCTCATGCCGAACATGGTCGCACCAGGATGATGTCGGGTGAAAGCTCGCCTTTCTCTTCCCCTTTTTTCCTTTTTCTCTTTGGCTTCCACCCAGGGCCCCCACCCCACGTGGGTCCGGCCAATCATCGTGGTGTCCCGCATGATATGGCACGGCTTCCGTCGGCCCAGGTGTGAAAAACTCGGAGGATCTTCCCCTTCCTCTTTTTTTTTTCCTCCCGTTCTTTCCACGGTCGCCGACGAGCACAGGAAGGACGAGATAAGGATTTTTTTTTTTCCCTCCCTCCTTTACGTCCCGCGGTCGTACCGGCCGTGTTTTGTTTTAGTAGAAAAGGAGGCACCCTTTCTCTTTTTTTCTCCATTTCCAACATTCTTCTTCCATCGGCGGGCGGTCAGAGAGCTTCCCTCTCTCCCCCCCTCCCTCCCTATCCTGCTGGCCGGCGCAGCGGCCTCATCGAGGTAGAGCGTTCGCGCGGATCGGACGGCATAAAAGGAGTCGGCGCTCTTTTCCCCCCCCCCCCCCCCCTCTCACTTTTCTTGTCGACCAGAAGACACTCTGCGGCCGCTTGTCCTGCAGAGAAGAGATATGCCTTTTTCCCTCCCTCTTTTTTTTCCTTTTCCCCTCTCCCCCCGCCGGCCCACCAGACCGCCATTGTTAGAGCATCGATGTTGGTAGAGGGTAACGCTGTTTTCCTTTCTCCCCCCTCTTTCCTTCTCCCCTGTCGCCCGCTTCCAGACGAGCGAGACCGGGCCCGCAGCCCAAGCCGTGCGAGAAGAGGTAAACAGCTTTTTTTCTTTTTTCCTCCTCTCCCCCTCCGTTCTCCCCCGTGTCCTGCTTGATCTGAACCGCGCGGTTTCAGGCCCCTGAGTAAGATGGAATTGACTGGTGGTCCTCGACCGAGACTTTCTTCTTCTTCTTTCCTTCTTCCTCCCCCTTCTCCCTCCCCCCTCCCCCTGTTTGACCTGGGCCGTGATTGTAATGCTCTCCGGAAAAATGCAGAAAAGAGAAGACCCTCTTTTTTTTCCTTTTCCCCTTTCCTTGCCCTCTTCGGACCATCCTGGGCACGAGTTTGCGAGTCGGGGCATAGGGGAAACGCCACCACGCCCCCCTTTCCTTCCCTCTTTCTCCCTTCCTTTTCCTCCTCTTGTCCCGCTACTGGGTCAGGCGGGTATCGATGAATGAAAAACCATAGGCGACGCAAGTTAACGTCGACCTTGGAACGGAACCACTTCCTTTCCCCTTTTCTTTTCTCTTCCCCTCCCCCCTTTCCCTTCTGGCGAGGAATCGTTGGGCCTGGCCGGCGTTTTGCGGTGACAGTTGGTTGCAGGCACATGGAAGAGATATTTCCCCCCCTTTTTTTTTCCCTTCCTTCCCTTTTCTTCTTCCCCTCCTCCTTTTCCATTATCCTGACTCGCGGCTAGCGGGCGCGGCAGGATGCGGAACGGGGGCGACTAGGTGCACGTCGAGCAATGGTATGGAACGGATAATCGCTCATATTTCTGTCTTTTCTCCTTCCCCCCTCCTTTTTTTTTTTCTTTTCTCTCTCTCCCGTTCTTTCCTCCCTACGCTGGAGCGCTGAGCAGTTCCGACATGCTTCGAGTGCACCTAGTCGCCCGTCCGCATCATGCGCGCCGCCGCTGAGACGATCCGCATCCTGGAAAAGAAGGAGGCCTCCTTCTTTTTTCCCTTTTTTTTTTCCCCTCCCTTTTTTCCCCTCTTTTTCTCCTTCCATTGCCTGTCACCAACGCAACGCCCGGCCAGGCACAACTATTCCTCGGCCAAGGGCGCGATGGTCGGGGCCTGACCAAGAAAATGTAAAAGGATGGGGACGTTACCCCCTTTTCTTCTCCTCTTTCCTTTTTTTCCTTCCCTGTTCCCCCCCCTCCCTTTCCCCTTCTCTTTCCCTCGAGACAGCAGGGTCCGGCCATCGGACGGGCGAATTTAGTTGGTGGGCGTCAACGAGGCAGACGAGAAACTGAGAGGACAAAGGATTTTTCCCCCCTCCCTTCCCCTCTCCCCCTTCCCCTCCCTTCATATTTCGGCGGGGGCGGGTCTATCTATTCTGATCCGGAGAGCCAATTACATTAAGAGGACAGGCTAATTCATGGTCGGGGAGGGATCAGTATCTCTCTTTCTTCCCCCTTTCCTTTTCTTCTCATCCTTCTCTTTCTCTTCCCCAGTATTATTGACTCAGGGCATGAACAGAGAGGTTCAGTCAAGCAGGAAAAGGTGGCGACAGTCTGTGGAGAGGAGGCTGCTCCTTTTTTTTTCCCTCTCCTTTTTTCCTTCTTTTCTCTCTTCTTTCGGCGGGCCTGGTCTCGCCTCGGCTGAAGACGGGCGAACGGGGTAGAGCAGATGGCGAGAGGATCAACCCTCCCCTCCCTTCCACCTCTCTTCCTTCTTCTTTCTTTTTTGCCTGTCGGGGATATCGTGCCAGGCAACACCCGCTGGGCCCTGGCCGGAGCATATCTATGAGATGAAAGGACCTTTTCCTTCTCCTTCTTTTTTTCCTCCCCCCTCCCTTTTTTCTTTTTTTTTTTGGTCTCGCCGATCTTGAGGCCTGTACGATCCGGCGCGACGATCTACCTCGATGAAGGAATGAGAAGGAAGGAATGATCCTATCTTCTTCTCTTTCTCCTCTCTTCCTCCCGCCGATTTGGGCCGACCGCGCCTGTGGGCCATGCGACGAACATTGAAGACATGTTCTAAAAAGCGGTACGGTCCCTTTTTCCCCCTTTCCTTTCCTTCCTCCTCCCCCCACCAATGCCCTGATCTAGTCCTTCCTGTGCTAGTCGGCGACCGTGGCCAGCGGGGAGGAACAGATCTACTGCAATAGCCGAAGATGTTTCACCGGCCCCCCCTCTCTTCCCCTTTTATTCCCCTTTCCCCCTCTTCTTTTCTTACCCCCCCTTGGTGGTGCCTTTTCAGCCCCCCCGAGAAACGTCGAACAGGCGGATCGCTGAGGAGAGTGTACACAGAAATAAGCCTGGTGCAGACCATGTTTCTTCTTTTCTTTCCTTCCTTTCTCCCCCTCCTTCCCCTCCCTGTCGGCCCCAGATCCTCGGTACGCGCAAGGTCGCCTATGGCCGCCTCGCGATCTCCGAACCCTGCTGAAAAAAGGCGATGGAGATGGTTCCCCAACCTCTTTTTCCCCTCCCTCCCCCCCTTCTTTCCCTCCCCTCGTGCTTTTCGCCCTGACCGCCACCATCCTGACGCCGCGCGTTCCATCGGCCGCAGCAAGAACGAAATCCCTTCCTTTTTTTTCCCTCTTCCCCTTTCCCTTCTTCCGTCTTTTTTACGGTCAAGATTGGCCGACGACCAGCTGGTTGAACGGTCCGAGCGGCGATGTCCCTTCTAAAATCGTTTGTGCGCAGTCCGGGCGCCTGATCGGCTAATGAAGCAAGCAGGAGCTGAGCGCCCCTTCCCCCCTCTTTTCCTCCCTTCCTTTTTTTTCCTCCCGGGGGACCGCCGTGATATATGGACGAGGACGGGATTTGTATTAATGAGTAGATCGGGTGAGGCCCTTCTTTTCCTTTTCTATCCCTCTTTATTCGTGCCGAGGTCGAGAACGCGCTCTCCGCGCATCCGGACGTGGCAGAAATGCGCAGTAAAGCAGGGGTTCCTCTTTTTTCTTTTTTTCCCTCTCCTTTTTCCTTCCTCTTCGTCCTGCTAAGGCCGGCCGCCAATGCTTCGGGCCGACGAACAATCGTCGCAATGCAAAAAATGATCGCCTTCCCTTCCCCTCCTTTTCCCCTCTCCTTTCTCTCCCTCTTCCTATTCCGCTGTCCGGCGCCCGGCAAGATCTCACGACCGAGCTGCGCAAGGCCTATGGGGAGGATGGCCAGTCCTCCTCAAAAGGGACGCGCGCGTTTCCCCTCCCCTCCTTTTTTCCCCTTCTCCACAAACATGTTCGTCCGCAGCCGAGGGCTTGGGCGACAGTTTTTAGGCGACAAGGGGGAAGGACACACGGCTTTTTTTCTTTTTTCCCCCTCTTCCTTTTCCCTACCAGACCCGACTTCAAAAGATCCTCCGAACGCAAGGAACCCGTTCAGTTTTGTTTGAAGGCAGAGAAAGATCCCCCCTTCTCCCCCCTTCCCTCTTTCTCCCTTCTTTTCCTCTTTTTTCCCTGATCGTTTCCGATCTTTCGCCCCACAGGGATAGATTATAATAAATGGGGCGGCGGGGATCGTCTAATCGGCGCGCCGCCGCTAAGGGCCGAGTGCGAATAGAAAAACCTCCACTTTTTTTTTTCCCCCCTTTTTCTTTCCTCCCCTTTTTCCTCTTTTCCGCTCCTGACCGGACCCCTGGGCCTGCACAGCTCGCCGAGTGACGGATTCGTGAAGGGGTGGGAGAAGAAGACGACCGTGTTTTTCAGGTGAGGTCGTCGAACCACCTCGTCTTCCCCTCTCCCCCTTCTCCTTCCCCCTCCCCCCTCTCCTTCCCTCCGTCTTTCCCCTCTCCCACTTTTTTTTTTTTTAAGGCGTGTCCTGCTGAGGATCAGCTCGGAGGCAGAATGGCGAGTAAAGAAATAGATGTTCGTCGTTTTTCTCTTCTCTCTCCCCCCTCTTTTCTCTTCTTTTTTTTCTTTTTCCGGCCCGCCTGCTCGAAGAAGGCGCGCCAATGGCGTCGTATAGGCAGCAATGCAGACGTATCCGTCCTTTTTCCTTTTTCTTCCTCTCTTCTTTCCCCCTTCCTCGTTTATTCTGGCCCCACTCGCCGCGCGGCGCGTGAACTGTCGGCCGTACTAGGTGATAGACCAGGTTGAGCACACACATGCTCCTTTCCCCCCCCTTCTCTCTTTTTCCTCTTCCTTTTTTTTTTTTTTTCTCGCGATTGTTCGAGAGCATGGATGGTGGCTTCAACAGGGAGAGCAACATGTACGGGCCTCCTTTTCCCCCCCTTCCCCTCCCCCTCCCTTCCTCTAGTTGGGCTATCCCCGCGTCCTGTCCCAGCATCGGACGGGAACTAAAGACTCCCCCTTTCTCCTCCTTCCCTCCTTTTTTTCTCTTTATACCGGACGCCCATTGCCGGCGAGCTTCTTCAGCCGGCGGAGCGAGAACCAAGAAAGTCCCCTTTCTCCTACCCTCTGTTCGCCGCCACTGGCGGCGAGGACGACGAAAAATCGATGCCGCTTTACGCGGATCCGACGCCGAGAGGTGATCGTCAGGCCTCCCTTCCTCTTTTTCTCTCTTCTTCTCTCTTCTCTTCGGCCGGCGACGCTGGTGCTGTCGCTCGAAAGACGGTGGTTACGAAAGACCAATAAACTGAAACGTTTTCCTTTTTCTTCTTTCCCCTTTCCCCCCCCCTCTCCCTTCCCCCCTTCTTCTCTTTTTTCCCCTTGTCCTTTGTGCCGTCCTGTTCGATGGCGAGCGGCCACCCGTTGATGACGTACCGCCACGGTGGGCGAAAAACAAACAGTGAGGTTCCTTTTCCCTCCCCTTCCTCCCCCTTCCCCCCTTTCCCCTCTTCTATTCTTCCCTCTCCCACCGCCGCCCATTATTATACTATATGCCCTGTGATCTAAAATATTCTCGGAGGAAACGATCGAATAGAAAGCATGATGAAAGGGGCATGTGCTTTCTTGCCCCCTCCTTTTTTCTTTTCTTTCTTTTTCTTCCTTTTCCCCCCCTTCCCCCTTTGTTTTCCTTGCTGGCTCCGGAGGATCTGAAAGTCGGGTCGGTCGTAAAATTCTCTTTCCCCCCCCCCCTTCCTTTTTCTCCACCTTTTCCCTCCTACCCTTTCGCCCCCCCAAAGCCCTCGCTTATCGGGCGAAATTTTTTGCTCGGAGGGAAAGGAAACCAGGGCGCTTTCTCCCCCAGACGCAGAAAGGAAATTTCCCCTTTTTTTTCTTCTTCTCTTGTCCTCCGCCCAATAGGCTTGCGCAGCTCGTCTCTTGAGGATCTGCCGGAGAAGGAAAAAGCTTCCCTCTTCCCTTTTCCCTCTCTCTCGCCCTAGGCGTGGGATATTTTGTAGAAGCGATAAGGGGGTTTTCTTTTTCTCCCTCTCTTTGTCGTCGCGAAGCAAGTGGCGCTTCTTTTCTTTCCTTCGGCATGGCACCCCCGCTCGCCCCACTTTCTACATGGGAACCCCGGGATGAAGGAGCATTGCGGCAAATTTTTTTTTCTTCTGAGCGCGTTCTGACCCCCTCGGTCCTGTGAATAGAGTCTAGCCGCCGGAGGAAGGAATACAGGTCCATTAAAAAAGGATCGCACTTTCCCTCCCCCCTCTTTTCCTTTCTTCCCCTCTAAGCCGGCGTTCGCCCGTTGCGCAACAAAGGAAGGAGAAAAAAGGGTCTGTTTTCCTCTCCTGTCTGCTTTCCAGTTTAGCCGAAGCATGGCGACCGGAAACTTTTTCCCCCCCCCCCCCTATTTTTGCCGACCCTCGCCGCGCGGGAAGTTTCAAAAAGATGGTAGTCGGCCCCTTTCTTTTCCCCCCCCCTCCTCTTCTTCTCCCTTCTTCCCCCCTAGCGCAGATAGGGGTATTTCCGTTCGGCTGCCGGGCCGATGGAAACCGCGGCCTTTTTCTGTCCTTTTTTCCCCCTTGTCCGTCTGAAAGCTGGTCTGGCCATAGGGGCCTGGTCGGAAATCGGGCAGTGGGGAAAAGATCATCAGCCTTCTTCTTTTTTTCTTCTTAGCTCGGCCCGAAGGCCGCATAGGCGACCTTGCGCACCGAGAGGAGGGAGAAAGGATGGCTTTTCCCCTTCTTCTTTCTCTCCTTCACTCCTAAAACCTGTGTCGGCACCAGGATGGATTCGGTTTTGAAAGCTCAGCAAGAGAGAGGAACTGGGAGAAGGTCTCTTTTCTCCCCCCCCTTTCCCCCCCCCCTTTTTTTTCTCCCTCCTTCCTTAGTCCCGATGATCATTGCGGCGTAGGAAAGGGGGAAACATCGGCGGCGACTTCTTCTCTTTTTTTTTCCTCCCCCCCTTCTTTCCACGTTCGCGACGAGCACAGGAAGGAAGGACAGATCAGGCTGTGGTTTTTTCCTCCCGCCCTTTTGCCCCCCCTCCCGTTCGTAGCCGGGTAGAACCAGGGCGGCCAAGGTAGTCGCAATGGCCACAGGTCTCTCTTCCCTCGGCGTGGGGTCCGCGCAGATCAGCGCCTAGACAAGCAGAGAAGAGAAGGTCTTTCTTTTTCCCTTCTCTTTTTCTCTTAGAGAGGTTCGCGCGGATCGGACAGGCTCAAGGATTCGGCGAGACCAAAAAATCTCCCGCTCTTTTCTTCGCCCTACGCTCTCTGCGCCGCTGTCCTGCAGGAGCATTAGATATATGATCGGCAGGGACCAGAGGGTGTTTGAATGACACTTCTTCTTCTTTTCCCCCCCTCCCCTTCCCCCCCCCCCTCCCTCATACAAGTAGAGATCGATATTGTAAGAGGTAGATTAGAGGGTTTTTCCTTTCTCTCCTTTCTCCCTTCTTCTTACACGAGCGAGAACCAGGCCCGCCGCCAGACGAGAGACAGCTTTCCCCCTTCTTTTTTCTCCTTTTCTCCCCCCTCCCTCTCTCCAAAGTCCGGTCGCCACCGTGTCCGGCTGATCTGAAAAGAGCGCGGTTTTTAAGGGGACCTGAGTAAGATGCATCCTTTTTTTTTTTTTCTCCCCCCCCCCTCTCCTTTTCTCCTCCCTTCCTTTTTTCCCTCTCTCATATCTTGCTCCCCGCACCGAACCAGGATGAAATGGACGCTGATGTAATGCTCTCCGGAATGCAGAAGAGATAGAAAGACACCGCCGCTTTCCTTTTTTTCCCTTTCCTCTCTTTACCCCTCCCCGGGCAGCGAGTTTGCGGCGTCGGCCTAGGGGACGCCACAACGAAATCGGCGAACGTAGATGGCAGACCCTTGTCTGTTTTTCTTTCCCCCCCTTTCCCTTTTTCCCTTCTTTTTATCTGTTACAAACCATAGGAGGACGCAGTTAGTCACGTCGACCTTGTTAAACGGCAACAATAATTGGAAAGGGTATTCTTGGTTCATTTTCCTTTTTTTTTTTTTTTCCTCTTCCTCTTTTCTTTCCGTCCTTTGCTTGTTTCCGGCCCATGGACGAGATATTGACCACCTTGCGGAACCACCTCGCGCCCCTCTTCGGGGCCTCCTCTGGAAAGGATGCGGATAGGATTCAGCGGAGGCTTTTTTTTTTCCCTTTTTCCTCCTTTCTGTTCCTTTTCTCTCATTTCTTTCCCTTCTCATCGCTCATCTTCTGGATGACCGCTG
>Ga0179591_1283549_pt1 | contig 10107 bp, 1 predicted proteins | sample CZOMad2_1_08_16f_FD_182891 | JGI IMG/M metagenome (GOLD analysis project Ga0179591, IMG submission 182891) | Vadose zone soil fungal communities from Angelo Coast Range Reserve, California, USA - CZOMad2_1_08_16fungal (PacBio error correction) | ecosystem: Environmental > Terrestrial > Soil >... | reverse complement strand
CACCCCCCTGAGTTCGTCTTTGGTCCCCCCCGAAAGTGTAATGCCAGATGGAAGGTATGGGTTTCCCCCCTTTCGCCGGGTAGGTAGTATTGCTTCCCTTTTCCTCGTCAGCCCCCCTTGTTCGGAATGTTGGAAAACCGACAAATCTTACGAGAACCTCCCCTCGCCGGAAGACTTCGCGTAACTTCGCACTCCTTTCCCCCCACAAATACATTTCCGTCAATACCAATCTAAAGTTTTAAGAAGGAAGCCATCGCCCTCGCCGTTTTTTCAACCTAGGCGGTCCAATTCCTCCGGGCCCGTATATACATGTTCAAGCGCATTGCCTGTTGTAAGAACCATCGTGATAGCGATCCAATCCACAATCTTTCGTGCGGCCCAGAACAAACCGGTCAGTCGTTTTTTTTTTTTGTTTCCTCGACCACTCGTCCTTAACCCTCGAAGTCACCGCTAACAAAAAGGGGCTGGAGGAAGAAGGCCGTTCACGCTGAAATTTTTCACCCTGTTTTCCCCTTTCCGACCAAGTTCCCAAGCTGCGGCACTTTCCTTTCGACCCCCCCTCTTGTCAAGCTGAGAACAGGTCGACCTTAACCATCCCTCACGGGGTGCATTTTTTTTGATAGACGACTCGCCATCCTCCGTGCATTGAAGTTCTAACACTGCCAGACCTTCGAATCTGGCTGAACGCACTTCCCCTTGTCAATCCCGGAACCCGCCCAGACAAGGGCGATCCTCTTTTGTAATGATTCCTAAACTTGTCGCCCCCCCTGTTGTCAGTCCCTCCCACTGGCGTACACCGTATTCTGACTGCGTCGGAAAGGCCCTGAGTGTCATGATTTTCCCTCTCCCCCTCCTCAAGCGCGCCTCCAAAGACCGCTTTTTTTCTACGAGGCCCGCGGTCATTCTATCCACAATAGAATAGGAAAGTACACGCCCTTTTTTTTCAGGTCGGATAAAGCGACCAGTCCATTCTCCTCCTTTCAACGCATGCCGCCGCCCCGACCCCTCCTCTAGCCTGCGAAAGTTCTCCCTCTTCCGGGGGTATCGCCAGTTAACGCTGGACTTTTAAAAGCGGTTCGCTTGATTGTTCTACTTGGCTGGAAGATCTATAAACTCTCCTACGCTCTCGAATTTCCGCTTCTCTGCACATTTCCCTCTCAGGCGGCTGGCAGGCAGCGCTGATTATGCATTTTAGATTGCTGGGCTGGTGGTTGAATTCCCCCTGGACTCTTGCCTTTAGACCTGTCCCTTCGTTGCCCTTTTCCCCACCTTGATGTCTGACCCCGGCCTCTCTCTTTGGACGTCACTCATTTAGTGAAAGAAAGTCGCCATTCCTCTTCTTAAATCAGTGCAGAAGGTCCTTCACACCATCGTGCTTTTTCGTGAATCTACTTCACCTTTTTTCACATTGCTTTGACTGCGTTCGGCGACTATTCGGTCGCGTTACGCAAAGTATTATGCGGCGCGATTTTCTAGGTGCACCGTGGAAATCTGTTTTCCTCCAATGCCTGAGCTTTGATGCTAATATTTGCCTTTATCAACTTAATCTTTGGTTATGTCTTTCACGAAAAGTGGGAACTTTTTTTTCGTCCCCCCTGCATCGCCGCCCGTAAATAGGGTTAAATACTGGGCAAGCCTCGATAGAGTAATCACGGCGCGTAGCACTATTCACGCAATCTCTGGATCCGACCATCCTCTCTATCGGTCTGCGCCAGCCTAGGGCGCCATATGTTCCCCCCGCTTTGACATCCTAGTAATACGATAGCGATTAGGCCTTCCCATGATGGATATTTCGACTCTCCCCCTCCTCCTTTTCCAGGCCGTTTGTTTATAGGAAGAACCCTTCTTCTCGCGTTCCCACCGCCAGTTAAGATCAAAGAGTGAAGAGGAGCCCGATGGAAGGATTGAAGCCCGTTTTTATGCTTTCTGTCTCCACAATAATTTGCGGGACCCACTCTCTTTTTTTTACTCAGTGAGCCACCTTTTTCCTTCGGAAGGCTGGACGCGCGATTTGACTTACCTTGTAGATATATATCCGTCCTCAGTGTGTTGTCAGCTCTCTCTCTCTCCAGGGCTGCCCCTTTCCATCTTCATATAGCGACCAGTACGTCCAGTGGCGTTTTCCCTGTCACCGCGGACAGTTGTATCTCGTTCGTCCAGCGTCCGGATTGTTTGTCCTTTTCCGCGACGCCATAATTGAAGTTAGCCCGGGTTTAGTCGATTAGTACTCAACTTGTCTGAAAAGTGATTCCCCGGACTAAATTTTCAGGGCGTAGGTCAGCCTGATCGGCTTTTAACATCCAGGCCTGCAGGCTCCATTCCCACTTCGTAGAGAAAAGACTTTCCTTTGAATCGCCGATTTTTCTGAATCCGGTCCACCCTTTCTAATGAGAAGATTTTGGATCCTCCCGAGATGACACGCCGCTCTTAGGACTCCGGCATAGGCTTGTTTTAGTGAAGGTGGATTTGTCTGGGCTCCTCTCCTCTGACCAGTCCTACTGATACTTTCGGTCCTTCTTTTCTCCGAAACCCCGTTTCCACTTTTTCGGGATCCCCTAACGAGTTATGGCCTAAGAGGCCTTTTTCATTCTCAGATCGGCCCCTTATCAGCCGCGCCCTGCCCCCTGAACCTGAGTCCTCTCGCCGCCGCCGAACATTTTCCTTAAAGGTCTGACCCTCTTAGACGGCTTCAACAGCTAAACCACAGTTCCGATTCGTTCCCCCAACCTTCCCCTCCGGATAGACCTCAAAGGAATGCCTTCGAAATCTTCAAGGTCAAATTTTACTTTTTGTTCTTTAATGGAGAGCTTGCTGGTACAAGAAAGTGAATGTTAAACTTAATTTGAATTTCAAGCAATTGTACTTCCCGCCCCGGTCCGGTCTCAGCCCGTTGATCAGATATCTAGGCCAGTCCACACAACAACCTCCCGCTCTGCCTAGCAACCAGAGACCTCCGATTTGACGTCTTCCGCTACTCGTTTCAGAAAAGAGGAGACGTTATCATATGCAGCCAACATACTCATCGCTGCGGCCCGATGCCTTACTTCCCAGGCTTGATCACTTTCGCAGTCCCTAGAGTGCGCGTGATAGAGCCGGCGGGAAATGGCGGTCATTCTTGTTATGGCTGTTTAACCCGCTTTTTTCCGGTTTCCCCCGTCATCTGCTTCTATTGGCATCTCTTCACACAACTTAGCTGGGTTTAAAAGGCTCGCCCGTGAGGGGGAACGCACCTCTGACGCGGTCCGTTAAGCCCTGACTTCCCCCCTTACCTCTCACTTCTCACCTCCGTTATTACTGTTCCGTTGGAGTCTACCATTTCGGGAAGAAAATTCGGCTTTTCCGTCTTGCCTTCGTTCTCTATTCTCTCTCTTGCTCTTTGTTTTTTGAGTCTCTTTCTTTTAAGGGCTCGGTTTTCATCTGGCAGGGTCGCTGTCTCTCCTTTGACCTCTTGTCGACCGTGCCGGCCCCTCCTTAGTGAAGAAGCCGTTGGTCGTTTCCCCCCGTAAGCCACTTTTTTCCTTCAGCGGTGCAAAACCTTTTTTTTTCTCCTTTTTCGTTGATCTTGAGATTCGTGGCTGCGATGGGAAAACATCAGATTTCGAAAGACATGAAGGTTTTCCCTACTGATTTGACTGATGGGGAGTTGTCCTGCTTCCTATTGCCCCCCTTTCTGGGGACAACTTTCAATTTCCTTACCTTAGATTGAAATGGAAGTCCCCGCAGGGAATGAGGCGGCCAACCGGAGAGTTTTTTCTCTTGTTTATCACTTGGAAGTGATCAGGATTAAGGATGTTGAGGGCGTTAGGCTAATTTGCTTTGTTTCCCACCATTGGCTGCCCCTTTGAGTCGACTCTCCTGCGTTGGACCCTCCCCCCTTCCCGGGTACTGTTGAGACAGAAAATCCGAAGGGATGTAAAATGGAAGGGAAGAGAAAAATATAAATTATTAAAGACGTTCTCTTGTTGGGGGTTTTTTGTGTGGTGTTTGTTGGGTTGGGGGGGGGGGGTGGTTGGGGGGGGGGGTTGTTGTGGATCCCGGGGTGTTTTTTTTTTTGTTGGGTTTTGGGGCTTTTAGGTTTTTTTTATGGTTTTTTTGGGGTTTTTGGGGGGGTGTCTGGGTCTTTTTTTGAGAGGTGGTGGGTGTGGTTTTGGGGTTGTGGGTTTGGTTGGGACTCGCCTTCTTCCTTATTTTTTGGTTGGGGGGGGGGGGGTGTTCTCGGGGGGTTGGGTGTGGGGTGGGGTTGGGGTTTTTGTTTTGGGGGGGGTGGTGGTCGGTTTTTTTTGTGGGGTACTTTTTTTGGTCGTGTGCTTCTTGTTTTTGTTCTTGGGGGGGGGTGGTTTTTTTTTTGGGTGGTTGTTTGAGTTGGGGGTTTTCTTTTTCGGTTGGGGGGTTCTTTTTGGTTTCTTCTTTGGTGGGGGGGCGTCAGGTTTTTTTGGGGGGGTGTTGTTGTTGTTGTTTTTTTTTTTGTGGTCTGTTTTTGGGTTGGGGTTTTGGGTTTTTTTTCTTTCGGTCTTGTGGGGGGGGGGTTGGTTGGGGGCGTCTGTGGGTGGGTGCTGGGTGGGGGTTCTTTTGGTTTTTTGGGTTCTTTCTTTTTTCTTTTTTGGGGGGTCTTTGGTTTTTTCTGGGGGGGGGTGGTGTTTTTTTTTTGTTGGGGGTGTGTTTGGGGGTGTGCTTGGGGGGGGGGTGTGTTCTCTTCCCCTACCGTTGATCTGCTATGGTCCTTTTTTTTTCTCACCCCCTCACGGTTATTTCCCCCCTCCGGCGCGTTCGATTGTGGAGAGACTTTACAGTAAATAGTAGCGGGTAAAGCTCTTATTTTTTTCTTAAGTCTTTTAGACCCCGTCCTTCTTGCACGCCGACGAAGATCTGGGCGAAGAGGTAAAGGGTCAGTCTTCGCACGATCTTTGCCAAGTAGCCTTCTCTTTCGTCGCCCAGCGGTGACAGGGCATCAGCGAGAAGGAAGTTCAGCTTGCCATCCTCATGGGTCCCAGCCCTTCTGTTTGTGTTTGGTGTCTTGGGCCAGGAGTGGTCTCTCTTTTTCAGGCACCGTGACTATCTGATCTGCCTTCCGTATGCCGGCGCTTCGCGGGCAGAAATTTTGAAATATAGAGCAAGTGATATATCGACGTTTCAGCCAAGCTATTGTCCGCCCAGCTCCTCCCCGGCACTTTGATGCCGTCGATGTTGACTGGATCTGTCGTTTACTCGTTGTTTTTTTCTTGTTGGTTTTGATTTCTTAAAACCCCTTTTCCCGGCATCCAACTTTCCGAAGCGGCTCTGTTTCGGCCATTGTAGATTACAAACCTGTCGATATACACCCCTAAACGGCGGATCTTCGCTCCTCTTTGGCTGTCCCCCCCTCTCTGATCATTCAGACCTAGGACGGCTGCCATCCACCGTAGAGTAAGCCTGGCTAACGGCTCGAAAATTGCCTGGCGCCACCACCAAAGCACGCTTGATTTTCGTTCATTTCCTTCCCACATGGAACTAAGGCACAACGCCTGGCTCCTCTTTTCCACCCAGTGCCTCGGTCCGCCCTACTTAAATTTTGCCAGTAGTCGCTTTTTGACTGCTCCTCTGCTCGCAGACCGACTGGACCTCGGCACCACTTATTAGTAGAAACATTGAGAGGTAGGAAATGAGATGTCTCTTCAGCCGACAAAATTCCGAGGTTAAACCTACCCCCGTCTCATAGGTTTGCTCTCTCTATCCTATTCAAGAGAAGATAGGAAAACCCACACTTTGTTCGTGTGGAGAATGACTCTGCCCCTCTCATATCACGCGGCTTTTCCCTTATTCTCCTGTCGTCTTTGTCTTTTTTTGCGCTCCCGAGAAAATGTCGGACAACTTTTTCGGTCCCTGTCGGGTCGCACTACACCCGGTCCCTTAACGGTCCGTCCGACTCCGCACGCGGCAAGCTGCGAAAGGCAACCTGAAAAAAGAAATACCCGAAACGCAACACCATTCCCTCCCTTGCACAGTTCAGCGCCCCCCCAAAGTGACCCCTGCGCTCTCTTCAGTCTTTCTCCCGCCGGCAGGTCATCCCTGGAGAAATGACCATGTAAACCTTAATTGATTGTCCGCACTTAGAGTGTCCCTCTCCCCAACCATCGTTTCCGATGTCCTTTCTGGTAGAACAAACCACGTCATGTTCTTCGGCGCTAGAGGCTCGGAAGAAAAATAAAGACCAACTCGAAGGCTCAACCTTGCCGCGGTTCTTCTCCTCGCCGGACTGGTCTTTGAGCCGATTCAGGGGCCGTCCCCTTTTTCCGCCTACCCCCCGTTTCTGAAAGCCGCCGGGCGACAATTAGGTCATATCTCCCTCGACCTGTTACTCCCCCCCCTCCGTTGCCAAGCCTACTTCCGACCTGGACCCCAGGAACGACTTTTTATGCGTTTTTTAAGATTTACTCAAAACGAAAACGGCTTCCCCCCCGTGGGCGTTCCTCGCTTGTCTGATCTTCTTAACCATTTTTTGTTCTCCCCTTTGTCATCCACGTGTAGCAAAAGTAATGAGGCGTTTCCCCGGACGCCTTTTTTTTTCATCCTTCCCCTCTTGTACGTGGCGCATCCGTCCTCTCCCCTTTTTATGAACCCTCAATGCCCCCTCGAGCATATAAAGAATAGGTAGAGTCCTTAACAGGTTCAGATTACCCTCATACTCTGCATGCCTTCTTAGACCCCGCCCATGGTCCCCCTTTTTTCCATACTCTGATTCTCCGACTCCGAGGCCTGCGAAATGATCAATACCGGAAGGGGGAGGCAGGCTTCACGCGGTGTGTCCTTTTTTCTGTGCAGATCCTATCGATCGTTAGATTTCCCTCTCGCACGTGGCGTCTCTAGGCTTTTTTCTGATCCCTGCGTCTGCCTTTTCTCGGCTATTTGATGATGGTGGTGTGAAAAGGAATCGTATGATCACGGGCCGACTTAATCTTCCTCCTCCACCTTTGCCACCCCCCCCCCGGCCTGCGTTATTTCTTTCGCGGCGTTGACCTTCAAGTCCTCCACATGACGACCTCACTAAGCCAACTCCAGGGCAGGGATAGATGACCTAGGGTTCCTATCGTTTGACGTTTACGTTTTTCTTTTGGACCCCTTTGCTTTTTTTTGCCACTGTTTTGGTTATGCTGTTCTTGCTTTTAGGATAGCGTTCGAAAAGTTGCCCGGCATCGTTCGCGTTCCTTAATCCCTCTCTTCCCCCTTTTCCGCAAAAGCCATTCCTCTCTGTCTTAAGCGTGATTCCCCTTCTTTATCCCCTCAAGTGGGACCGGTTTTTTCGGTCCACCCATGCCCGAACCCAAATTCTGAGGAGAAAAATAGCCCTACTAATTATTACCGGCGTCCACCAATCCTGGTCAAGGTCTCCCTAATCTTGCTGCTGACCCCGTAAGCGCTTTTCTGGCCGCCTCTCCCTTCCGGTCGCCGCTTACTTTTGACCATGAATCGCTATAGATAGAGATGTATACGAATGATGGCTCCGGTCCTCAGTCCCGCCTCGTTAGCTATTGTGTTCCCCCCCCCCCTTGCTTTTTACCCTTTCCGGAGCTGTTCCTGACCCAAGCGTTTTTCCCTTTCAATGATTATTAACTTGACGAGGCGACATTTCGAAGGAAAGGAGTGGATCTCGAAGTTTGTCCTGTTTACAACAAGACCCTCTTTTTTGTTGCCCTAACTCTATCAACGCGCAGTTGCATCAGTCGCGCCACATAGAGTTCGCAGGATGGAGAGCGCTGAGCGGCAAAACACTTGCTATCTCTGCTCCTCCTCCTCCCGTTTTTCTCCTACTCTCTGCAAGGGGTCCCGGTCCAGCTTCCGATCGGCCCTCCCCGCTTTTCTCTCTCTTTTTCGTAAAAGGATGGACGTTAGAGTCAGTGGTTGCTCCTCGCCCCCATTCGAGTACCTTGCCTAGACTTGAGTTTTTTTTCCCTTTTTCGTTTCAATCCTTTTAAACGGACCCACTTCTTCACGGCGCTACGTTCCGGTAGGCTGCATCTGGATTGAACCCACAGCGTCGTTGGACCTTCTCTCCGCGCATCTTCCCGCTCCCTCATATCGATTCCCCGCGCCCGTCCAAGCTTCAGCGAGATGAGGTCCCCCTTTCTGAAAACGGCGAGCGTCCTTCTTTTTTCTGTTTTTTTGTCTTCTTGCACCCTTAGTTACGCCTGGTCTCACCTTCGCGGATCGCCCCATTTCTGTTATAAGATTCAGGAATGATATACAACCGTCCCACTTTCGTGATAGGCTTTTTCTCTTTTTCCTTCCGCTTCGTCCCAAGGATGCCGCGCGCCGCACCCCTGTGGCAACCGCGACCTCATCTTTCCGCCCTGCGAAGTTTACGTAAAGAGGCGTGCATTTCCTCCACGCATCACCACCGGCCCTCCCTTTATTTTCAGCCGGTCTCCCCCTATCCTTGATAAGACCCCCTTTTAGTCTCCACCTTCTGCACGGGTTGAATTAGTGAGATCGGGGCCTGAACCGGCAAGCCCCTCCTTTTTAATCCTTTCCGTTTTTTGGACGCTTATGCCCTGGCCCGTGTATCCTCTAGCACGCGGTCACCAAAAGCAAGCACCCAAATGACAGTTGTCGCCGCCGAGCGTATTTTCGATGACGTTTCTAGACCTCGTTCCTAACGCTCGAGCGTTATCTATTGCCCTCCGATCTATCAATATCCCTCAGAGTTGATTAAGTGCAGTCCGAAGCTGGATCTTGATTACTTGGTTTCGGCGGCTGTGGCCCTTCCCTGAGGCTTCCCCTTCCTTGGGTCTAGTTTTCGTAGACGAAGATCGTTAGTTCGTATGAGAATCTATTTTATCCTTCCTTCTCTTTCACCAACACAGAGCCTTTTCCTTTCTTTTCTCTTGTTCCAGCTGGTTTACGTTTCATAAATCATTCCCACCTCGGTCCTTTAAGTAAGAGAACAGAGTAAGGTTTAACGTGATGACAGCAGTTTTGGGATGTCTCATGAACCTGACCCCCCCGCAATTAGGGTCGATTCCCCCAGGTTATTCCGTAGGCATTGTCGAGAATAGACAGTCATATTGACCTTTCTTAGGTCTCGTGGCGCACCCCCACGTGATAGTGTGAGGAGTTGGCGCGTAGCTGTTATCGCTCTGTAGCCATTCGGAACCAGTGCGTTTTTTAGACTAGCGTTGTCCTCGCGACCACCTTTTTCAGGCCCTGCCATTCCTCGACCCAATTCGGCGTCCCTTCACCTGGGCAACCTTTCTTGATCCCCTTCGAGTTGGGCTCTGGTGCTCTTCGAGGTTCAACGCAGAAGCAGACTCCACGGTTTTTTTTACGCCCTTGTCAACGTGTGGTTAAGCTCTTCTTCCTTTTCCCTCTTCCTTCTTTGGACAAAGGTCCTTCGCCTGGACATGTATAAAGAAGAAGCTGAGGGAACGCCCCGCCTCTCACAGCGCGTTTCTCCGGTTTCTTCCTGCGCCTTGCTCTTTATGGAGGTTTTCGGGTCTCGGACCAAATCTCCTTTTCTTAACCCGCCTTCTCGCTTGCGCTTCGGCTGTTAAGGTCGCGCAGGTTGTAGGCTTCTAACGAACATTAGAGGGCGACCCTTCCCTTTTCGCGTTGACCTCCAAAGTATCTTTTCCCATTCTCCGACTTCCCCTCTATCTCTCGGAAGGCCTAGACTTATAAACACAAAGCCTTAGTTATTTTAAGGGGCCCTGCTTAGACTATGCCACCCTCCCTACTCTGTCTGTGATACCACCCTGCGAGGTAGGTTGATAATGTTACCTTCCGTTTGTTCTACTTTCCGGCTGTGGCTACTTTTCAGAGTTTCCTTTCAGCATTCTTCGCTGCTCCTCGTCTGACAAATGTCGCATTGAGTAGATGACCCTTAGCCACTTGACAGCCTTCGCTCATTTTTAGCTCGTCTGTTACGGTCCTGTTGTCCCTCCCATACCGCGTGCTTTTGTTGGGTCGCTTTAGGTTCGAGAAGGGATAAGACCAGGCCGCTCTTGATGATGTTCCTTGACGTTTCATCGCCCACGCGCTTTTCAATATCGCACGCCGTTGAGGGATATCGAATTTTTTTTTAAATTCTTTCCTCCCCCCCTCTTGATTCGGTTTAACTTTTTGATGCGTTTTTTT
>Ga0179591_1271054_pt1 | contig 10108 bp, 7 predicted proteins | sample CZOMad2_1_08_16f_FD_182891 | JGI IMG/M metagenome (GOLD analysis project Ga0179591, IMG submission 182891) | Vadose zone soil fungal communities from Angelo Coast Range Reserve, California, USA - CZOMad2_1_08_16fungal (PacBio error correction) | ecosystem: Environmental > Terrestrial > Soil >... | reverse complement strand
TTACAGCCTTTTCCAGGCTGAATTTCCTGTCTGCTAGAGCCCTCCCCCCCCACCGACACACTAGCAACCGAGGAGATCCCGCTGTGCCCAGGGTCTTTGCCTGTTGTGTGTTCTATTATAATCGTGTCCTCTGGGTGGAGAGACTTTGAGGAGGGGGGTGATTCGTCACCCCACTCCCCCCCGCTCCCCCCCCCTTCCACCTCCCCCCCACCCCTCCACCCCTCCCCCTCCCCCATCCCCTCCTCTCCCTTTCCCCCTCACCCCTTCCCCCTCCCCCCACCCTTCCCTGTGCTAGGACTTGATGTTTCAGACATCCTTTTAGAAGACAGTTTCTTGTGTAATAACTGCCATAATACATTTTAACCTCAGATTCCCCCTATTCCCTCGCCATGCTGGTTGGAACACCTAAACGTCCTCAGGTGGTTTTTTTTTCTTTTCTTTACATGTTTTACGGAGGAAGTTTTTGTATTTTCCCGGACCCTCCTCCAGTCCCCGAGGACTACGCCATCCCCGGTAGTCTGCCGATTCCTTTGGCGTACAGACAAGTTTGATCTGTCGACCCCCCCCTGCCCCTTAGGGACTAAACCTCCTTCCCCCACGTGTACCGCCAGTCGTGTCCCGCACCCGGATCTCCTCCCCCCCCCTGAATGTACTGATCGCCGTACAGGGAAAAACCCTTCCTTGCCTTGACGGGCGTGAGTTGTGGTTCAAGAAGGAAAATCCCTCGGCTTTCTTCACAGTCGCCTCATTCATTTTCCCACCATCCCCCGCCCCGGTTCCCCCAGCCATTCCTTTTAGAGGATAACGTTGGACCTCCTCCGGGCCAGTTTAGGCCAATGCAAAATGCTACAGCCTGGTTGAGACCTTCACTGCTTCTTACCTCCCCCCCCCCCCAAACAATACGTTTCCGCCCCCCCTCTTTCCCGGAGCCCCCATTGCCCCCTTTCCTTTCCCCGATTCGCTAACCGCCCGAATTATCGGGCGGGTCAGAACTCTGCTTTTCTCTAAGATGAGTCCTTCGAGAAGTGGATCGCCCTGAAGGAACCTTCCCCCGCCCTCGGCTCCCGTTTCAACCCTCGTTGCCAATTTGGGACCCGGATGCTTCCCGTTCTTGTCTCCCCCCTGGCGAATCTCGTTTTCGCCTTCGCGCTTTTTGTTCAGCCCCCCGTTCTACCAGCTCTCGTACCGTTACATCCCCTACCTGGGAACTCCCTTCTTCGGCTTTCTTGGTCGTGCTACCCCCTAGTTTGATTAGGGACTTTTCCTATTGTGCCCCCGTCTCTATAAGAGACTAAGTGCTGATCGTCACTCTTTTTTGAGTTTCTGCTTTAAAACCGTATTCGCCCTGGTTTTCTCCGATCTTTTTTGGGCGTTTTTTTCAACTTGACCTGACTTTCCCCCATGGGTTTGAATGCCCAATCTTTTTCTGGTTTGCCCCCCCCCAGCGTCGGCCATTTAAGTCCTTCCGACAGGTTTCTCCTACTTTTCCGCGCCTCTGACCCCTCTCTGTCTCCCCCCTTTTCCCTTTTTCCGGGTGTGTTAACCCTTCCTCTTCCCCTGACCGGAAGCTCCCCTTTCCACTGGGCACACTTTGATGCGTCCTCTGATTCCATCGGGACCCCCCCCTCGGTGGGTTTGGGTGGCACGTCTTTTTTTCTAATAGCTTGTTCGTCTCTTTTTGATGTCCTTACGCTTCACCCTCAGAACAGTCATCCTCTACGTCGGACTTCCTCTTCATTGTCCACCCTGCCCAACGTAACACCCCCCTCTGCACCCCTCGTTCGGGAAGGCTCCTTCAGCAGGTTTTGTCTTACTAGTGACCCCCTGCGTGGTGTTGCGTCCTTATTTGTCGTGCGCGCGGACTTCTTTTTTGGACCCATGCGAGATGGTGGAGGTTTTTTTCAGGGGTCACTAGGGTCCCGGAATGCTGATTTCCCCCTTTTTCTGCTATTTTTCTCTCATCTCAGTTGCCCACAGCAGGCGAAATGACACCAAATGGTTTTTGGTAGTCACGCCCGTTTCCGCCATCGCTTGCCCTCCAACTGGAAGCACCCATTCGGAATAAGGTGAGACCCTCTTTTCTTGAGGAGTAGACGTTTGAAGAATTATCTTCGTGATCTGGGCCCCGTTTCGAAACCCGAGATTCAATCACTTCCCCCGTTTCTCGACAACTCAACTTGACGCTCAGTCTTGTCTGATGTATTTTCTGTGCGGTTTTCAACCGGTAAAACCCGAAGTTTCCGGATTCGATAGTGTTCAAGGTAACCCGGAAAATGGGAGGTTTGCCCTGGGGTTCTCGTTGGGAAGGTTCGGCTCGTCTTTGGATGAAAGCTTGCTCGAGGACTCTTTCCTGAACGTCGTCCTGCTGTGAAACTACGCCTGTTTACCTTATTGTTCACGTTAAGGAACCTCGCCCTTGCGTCGCCCGCGCAAATGGTCAGGGTCTTTTTGACGACGACCCGAATGTGGAACCATCCTTTTATTACGTCGGGCCCTTCTGTTCGGTCAAAGATTTTTTTCCGTCCCAGGACTGTGGCCTTTTCTTAATCCGATCACCCGTTTCCCGCCATCCCGCCGTCCTTTGTCTTTTCCCAGATCCTTGCGGGCCATCTGCTAGCTTACACCTCGTAGATTGACCCTTGTGTGGACTTATCGATTTCCGAGTATTAGTTTTGCGCCTGATCCCCAATGTCCCATTCTTTTTCTTTTTCGTTTCCGAGGAACTGGTCATTCTCGATTTCTGTTTGTGTTGGCCCGTCTTTTCGGCAGACTTTCTAGACCTTCTCGTTCGCGCCCCCTGCCCCCACCGGGATAGATCCTTGACTAAGGTTTATTAGACAGATCCTCGGTTGGTTTTTTTTGGAAAGCCCCCCATTCCCCGCGATATCTTTGCGCTCGCCCGCCATGAGCCGTTTCCGTTGGCGGCTTTTGTGTACGCGATTTGGGGCCCTGTTAGCTGTCCTTTTGAGGGGTAGATCGTTTTTCTGTTCCCCCCCCCTCCCTCGAAAGGCGTCCCTTTTCACGAGCTTGTTTCGTTGAAAAAAACCTTCGCTTTCTTTTTTTTCGTCTCGGTTAGGGTGTCGCACCCCTGCGTGAGCTTTTTGTACTGGTTTGTGCTTTCTTTGTCAGATCCTTGGAAGGCGTAGTTCTGTGTTCTCTTATGTTCGCGTTTGTTGGGGTATGCCTTTTTCCAAAAGACTTTTTGCGCATCCTGTTGCCCCCACGTGGACCAGGTTTTTCCTAAGATTCGGAGTTTCCGCCTTTTTCCCCCCCCAATCCGGGGTAGCTGACTCGTCCAACTCGTTCAAGACAGGGGCGTCCCTTTTTAAGCAGGCTTCTTGTCCACCCAGTCGCCAAACTCGTCGTTTGCCCGTGACGATTCACTTGCTGGAGACGAACCCAGTTTCTCCTCCCAGGGCGAGCCAGTCTTTCTTTTCACCGCCAACGCCGTTACCCTCCAGGAACAATGTCCACCTGTTTTCCCCAAACGTCTTGCTGCCCTTTTTTTTTTCCTTTTCTATTGAGAAGAGGTGCTATTTAGGTGTACCTCTCCCCCGGCCGTCCCCCTGGTATTTTCCCTGTAGCACCGCAGTGATCGGTCCTTCCCCGGACGGCTCTCCGGAAGATCAGAACCTGCCGGACAATCCCTTTTTTCTTGATTCTCTCCCCCACGGTCATCGTGCATTGCGGTTTATGCAAGACCAGATCGGAGACATGCTACCCTCTCCTCTTTTTTCCTATCATTCGTTTGTTGTGTTTTGAACCGCCTTTTTCTAGATGGTAATGCTGGCTTTGGTTCCTCCCCCGGTTCCGATCCCCTTTTGTTTTCCTCTTGATCTTCTCTTCTGGCGCGGTGCTCGTCCTTTGCTCGCCGAAGTTTTGGGGGGGAAATTTTCTCCCGGTTTCGGAAGCGAGTCCTGCCCTTTTCGCGGTTTCGGGCCACTCTGGTAGCCCTCCTGTCTTCGATTTCAGCAATCGTTCTTCACGGTTCTTGACGGCTCTTCCATAAGTGAGTCTTTCGGTAATTTAGCCAGCTTGCTCCGCAATTCTGCGTCTGTTCGTCGACGATGGTCTTTTTTTCCGCGATCGTTGTGGGCCCCCCGCGTGGTGGCCCTTGCCCGCCTTTTTTCGTCCAGTCGTGGCCTTGTTTTCGCTCCCCCAAAAGCTTGTTTTGGTGCCGTCTGGGACCCCCCCCGACGCCGCTTTATGACGGAAAAAATTGTTTACGCCGGTTTTCCGCGTGAGGCGAGTTCGGCCACCCCCACCTGTTGACCGGCCTTCCCTTGTACCTCCGGAAGATCGTTTACATAAGGCCCCATGCCTTTTTTACAAACTTCGCGGGGGTCGGACACCTACTCCATTCTCAGGTTCTTTATGTTCCTTTGTGGCGGTCTCTTGTCGCTGGGAGGACCCCCCCGTACTCCCCACGATCCCCCCTACCACCGGTCTCGTTGTTCTTGTTTCCCAACCCGTTCAACGGAACGTGGCTCTCGTCGTTTGCGCGGTGGAAGCCGGTTTACCTGCGTTGGTTGGACTTCACCCGGTACTCCCCCGACGTTGCTCTTAACATTCTTCGGAAGCTCGCCTCCCGTTTTTTTTCGCTTTTTTTCGCCGAAGCTTTTTCCTCACGGCTTCGGTCCGGGAATCCCCCCTGACCCTTACTGATACGGACGACATTCCTCGTGCGTGACCGGTAATTTTTTACCGTGATTAAGCACCTCAATACTCCTACTCGCTTTTCAACCCCCTTTTCCATGTCCCTCGCTCGAGCCTAAGGCAAGCTTTCCTGGGCTGCAGGTCCGGGTCGTGATCTCCTCCCCCGAAACGTTCTTTTCTGCCGTTATACTGGCATTGCTCGGAGCTATTCCGAGTTCCTCCAAACTTTTAAGGAGGCCTGTTCCAGTAGGCCCGTGTCAATCACCAGTGATCCAGTCCTAGGGCTTTACTCCTTGGCGTCCAGGCCCCCATGCCCTCTCTGGTCCCCCGCAGGAGCTTTTAATGAAAGTTTTTTTTCTGCTCCCCCTTCGGCCCCTCCCTCTTGGGCCAGCGCCTTCTCTCCCGAGGTGCAATCCCCCCCTGCCCTGTTTCTGGGATCTGGTTGATCAGATTATCTCTCCGGCCGGATGCATCACGACTACAGTCTGCCAGAAAAGTCCCCCTCTTTGTTTTCAGTTTTTTTCTTAGGAGTCCTTTTAACTTTCTTTCCTCCCGTTTATGTCTTTTTGCTCTCACGGGCCCACAGTCCTCTCAGTGTGTCGTGTCTAAGAGGATCTACTTGCCTTTGAACCCGATCCCTGGTTCGGGCGCCCTATGGAGTTCGCTGTTTTTTGCGGAACTTGTTCTCCCGGTTCTTTGTCGCCATACTCCACATTCCGATTTTTTCGAGATTAGCCGCATCACCGCCTCTTAGACCCTAGGTGCCCTTCGCGGACCTCAGATTAAACCCCCACCCCGCTTCGACTTCGTCTTCACTCCCTCTCTCCCAGCCCTCGACTCGTGCGTCCAAGGTTTTAGGCGGTCGCCCACCTCCCTTTTAATTTCGCCCGTCCGAGTTTAGGGTTTGGTCTTAGTTTCCTTTTCCAGGTTCATTTCTTCTGGTCTTTTCCTGGATCGCTTCGTTTTCCAGGTTGCTCTCCCCCCCACCCAAGGGCCTCTGGCCCGTACACTGCGTGGTTACGAGGTGGGATAGCGAGCTCTTTGCTTCTCCGGGTTGCCCCACAGGTGCGTTCCCGTTTCCGGGTTCCTTTTGATTCGTTTCTTTGTGTCCCCCTCAGTTTCTGTGCGCAGTCCTCTGTTTCGTTGTAGGACGTCTTCTGCGACGTCGGCGTATTCCCTTTGACTTTAGGTTTGAGGCCCTTCCATCTTTCCACTTGACCCGGACGATCAGGCACCTTTTTTCCCCCGCGTCGGCATCCCCCCGGGCGAAGCGGGCCGTAGCTCCTCTTCTTTCACTCTGCGGCAGTTTCGTCGCGGATTTTTTCCCGTTCCACCCCTTCCTTCTCCGCCGAGACAGACTTTTCGTGGTGCTTTTTTGACTAACAGTTCTGAGTTGTACTTGGTTCTTGTTGATGTCCGCCCGTCCTCGTTCTCTTTTTTTCAGTTGGACGCGTTCCTGAAGACGATTTCCTTCGCCATGTCGTTCCCCCGTTTCGTTTCGGTTCCCGTTTTCCCCCCGCGGATTTTTTTTTTTCGTCCCTGTGCGTCGACATTCTTCGATCGTCTTTTTTCTCCCTAGCTTTACCGCTCGCGCTCTTTTTTTTTGACCGCCATCTGAAGTTTCTTTAGGAGGTCACGCCGGTCGTCGCCCTCCCCCCCGTGGTTTTAAGACTGAGATAGGTTGTGTTTTCCTGAACGGCGGGAGGCTTTACACAGACTTTGTGTCGAGGTGTAGCTGGTTTTCCCCTTGGAGGAGATTTAGGCCCCCTCTGAAGGATTGCTTTTTTTTTATTTTTTTTGAGTGTTTTTTCTTCCATTCTCCTTTTTAAGCACCCCTTTTAGTTGCCTTCCTCAATCACCGGCGGTGGACTTTTCGCGGACACGTTCTGACCTTACTTTCTTAGTGTTTACGATTCCCTTTTTGGCGGAGATTGTGCTCCCTTGACCCCGGACGATTCAGCAGTTTTGTCTGACTCTTTTGTCCTTAAGCCCGATCGTTTTTTCTAAGGGTTTCTGGGATCGTTATCCCTCTGCCTCTTCGTCCTCAAGGATCTCCAGGGGTGAAGGCGTTTTTTTACGGCCCTTAGGTCGTCATCCGTTTCGGGGCTCTGGCTTCACTCTGACCCGGCTTCGGTTCTGGGTCTTTGGCTCTTTTTTCTTGGCTCGGGATCTTCTTCGATTTCCTGCCACACCAGTGGCGCCGGAAGGAGCCGTCCGCTTCCGAAAAGTTCCCCCCACCTCCTACAATTTCTCGAAACTTTGGCAAGGCAGGATCTTTTCACGCCTCCAGGAAAAGGTGTGGGGCCCCCTTTCTCCTTGTTTGGCTCTATCTCTCTGCAAAGAGTCTCTTCCTGCCTGGCAACGAGTCTTTCTTCTTTCATTAATACTCCGTTGTGAGAGATTAGATTTGGACGCCCCCAGTGGTTTGCCCGGCCGACTAAGACCGTTTTTCCTACCCCCACCTAAAAGGTCGAACCTCCTCTTCTTTTCACCTTTTATGTGCTTCCCCTTTCCGGAGATTTCCCCCCTCAACCCTTTTTCCAATTGGTTATATTTGGAAAACCGGCTTTAGACGCTTCTACTGAAATTATGGAATAGTTCAGTTCGTTGCAGAAAACAATAAGCCTAATGCACCCCAAGAAGAGGGTACATTCCAGAGGACCGAGCAATAGCCCCAGTATCCCCAAATGAAAGCCAGATCAAGCATGAGTTCCGCCGGGTCTGGTGAGTGGACGGGGAAATCCCTTTCCCGTTTTAGGTTCCCTGTTACCCCCCCCCAAGCCGCTTCGCCTTGTTGCCCCTCGCACCCTGCCGTTTTCGTATGGTTGTTTGACCGTTTTTTGGCCCCTAAAAAATACTCCCCCCTTTGCGGGACAAACTTATGGGTCGACGGGCACTGGCTAAACTCTCGTTCTCGCCAGTGTTTTGGTTACCCCCCACTGATGACCCTCCCCTGTCCTGTTACATGCGACGGCAGGCATCCTTCCCAGTGGAACGGCAGCGCTGTGGGATTGTTGTGGTACTTTTACCAACGAAATTCACATAATTTTTTTCGCGTTAGTTACAAATTCGGATGAATTTGTGCCCACCTTACGTAACACCCTAAGATGCCGAGGTGTTTGGATCAAGGCCCTATAAGGGCGTCGGGTCTCCCCTCGCCCCAAAGTATAAAACACGGTGTATTTTTTAATACCAGATTATTTTTTTTACAGCCCCAACCCCCTTACGGCCACCACGCTACATGGAGCCAGCCTGGGAATTCATTGAAACTTTTTTACTCCCCCCCGGATATAGGGCTGGTTCCTTTTTTGACCCCTGATATTCCCGCCGTTTTTGGATCGAGATTTTTGGACTTCAGTTATCTTTCATGTGGAGACCAATGTCTCGGTCCTTCGGCCAAATAAGGAACCTGTTTTTTCCCCATTCTCGTGTTTTTCTGTCCCCCGGTCGCCCCTTGAGGCTATCGTTCTCTTGCTCTGGGATTTTGGGGATTTCCTTCACGTTATTACCCATTCCAGCTGCCTCAATGACTTTCTCCCAACAATTAATCTACCTCTCCCTTTGTTTTCCGATGAGAGGCCCCTTTTTCTCTACGTGCCCTTTTTTCTCCCATGCACTTATGGAATTTGGTGACTTCCCCTAAAGCAGATCCCTTGAACCGCTACCATCGTTTAACTTTTATTTTTTTCGAGTCTACTCCCACAAAGCCGATTATTCTGCATGATGGTGAGGCTCCTTCATTTATTTAAATTTCATGTGCATCCTCTTCCGGTTTTCCCCAGGTTCAACGCTTTCTTTCCATTGATTTCAACCCTTCGTGAATTTTCGCTGGTTTGGCTATCTCATTCCGTTAGAACGTGCTTCTTTCGCGCTTACCACCAAAGGGTGATTCTTAAGTTTGTCGCTTACTGGTTGCCCCTTTCCCCTATCCCTGCCCCCCCCCTTGCCGTTGATTAGGCCCCCCCCTTCCCTTTGTCCCACAAATTTTTCTTCATCCCATTGCATGGCCTTAGAAATTGTCCCCACCTATCCAGTCTTGACAAGCTTTTCTGGTTGCTTGACCCTTTTCTTCGTGGTCCCCCCCCCGACAAACGACCATATTTCTTCATGATTCCCCCCTTTTGCCTTTTCTTAACTCCCCCTGACGTAACCTTCCGCCAACCCAACCCCTGCACCCCTGTCCCTTCTAACTTTTCGCAACGGTTGGCCCTCAAATAACCATTGGGATGTTCTACCGGATTCTCCTCTTTCTTTTGAGGTCCAGAGGTTTGACCCTTTTCTTTGATCGCTGCTCCATTTTTGGCTTGGTGGCTCTTTTTTCAGGCGGGTTCTCAGTTTTCTCTAGGGGTCCAGCGGGCGGGTTCTGCGTCTATATCTAAGGTCGTTGATTTACCTCTTTGAGCACTTCCAGACCGTGGGGTCGCCAATGACTCCCCGCCCCCCCATCCCCCCCCCCAGACTTCCCTTTCAGCACCAAGTCTTCTCTTAACGTCCCCTCCCGTTTCCGGCTCCGATCTACCCGTCGCAGGGGGCTCTTTTTCCCTGCGCTTTCCGTCCTGCGGCCACTGTACCGGTGGTCTTTTGCGACCTTCCATCCCTCAACCATTTGACGGCCTTCTAGTCCCTGTAGTTTCCTAGTCCAGTATTTTTCGTTTGCGTCACGGCACTCCGTACGGCGAAGTATCGGAATCCTCTTTCTCCCGTTGACACTTGCAACGCCGCATGGATCTGTGTAGTTCCATCTTTGTCGGCAGATAAACCACCCCCCAGGGACCCCAAAGGCATTCCGGTTTTTCAAGAGTTCTTTCTTCCCCCCCAGCTGGCGCTCCTTTCTCCTTTTGACCCTTGTGCGTAAGAGTGTTTTGCCCCCTCCGTGCCGTTGTCCTCCCCGTTTCCTTCCTCCCTAGCATGTCTGCCCGTCGGGACTTGAGGCAAATTTGATTATGGACTCTCCCGACGGGGACCCTTTGCTTGTGCCATCCTGTATCCTGACCCGAAGATCCGTGGAATTGGAGCCTACTAGGCCTTTTGCCAAGTTCTGAGCCTCCTTGCCCCCCGATACCGTCGTTGAACAACTCCGTTACAGGCAGATTCATCAGGGGGTGGGGGATTCTCGGGAAAATGCTCCATTTGGACCTGTCATATTTTCCTCTTAGGTTAGGGGTTCCTTTTTGATCCTGTCCCCCACCTTCCCCCCCACTTCTTTTGTTTGCTTTGGGGCGCCTGAACTTTTTTTGCTTCTTATAGTTTTCTTTCAGGTTTGAGGCCCTTCATTGCAGGCCCAGTCCTTAAAAGCTTATGAGTTTTTAGACCACCTGTTTCCCCTCCACACAAGGTTCCTTGCTGTACCTCCCCCGCGGAACCCTGTTGAGTATCCGTACCGAAGAGAGGTGTACTACTTTCATCACCTGCGACTAGGCAACCGTTTGACACGGTCCCCGTCCCGCGTTCT
>Ga0179591_1396020_pt1 | contig 10109 bp, 17 predicted proteins | sample CZOMad2_1_08_16f_FD_182891 | JGI IMG/M metagenome (GOLD analysis project Ga0179591, IMG submission 182891) | Vadose zone soil fungal communities from Angelo Coast Range Reserve, California, USA - CZOMad2_1_08_16fungal (PacBio error correction) | ecosystem: Environmental > Terrestrial > Soil >... | reverse complement strand
CTTCTTATCGGATCACGAAGTGGACGGTGCGAGCAACACGCCGACCGACCTGGGTGGCACCGACGTGGCCGTGGGGGCCTGTTAGCACTAAACAACATGCCATCCTTTCTCCTCTGGTGTATGCATCACGGCTCAAGCACAGCAATTCCGGAGTGAGAGAGGACTTGGCCCATATTCGTACATTGCAGAAATACAGAGAATTCCGCGCTGGCTACGGATCCCGTGTTCTCACCTGAAACCGCAGAGCAGCGAAGCATTAGGGCCGCCACCCAGCGCAAAAGGCTATATTGAGCCATGTTGAACTACGGTCCGGGACGATATGGACACGCGAATGGTCGTCCACACATCACTAACGCTTGAACACAGACTCAAAAGACAAGGCCAGCGGGCATCGTGCCCTTCAACGTTCTGGCCTATCTGCACATGAAGGGCCACGCCCGCAAAACGGCATCCGCGCGACCTACACGCGCTGGCCGGACGACACAGCTCAGGAATGCGGAAATGATAGCGATGATGGCGCCAACCCAGTGGCGGGAGCACGATCGGGAGTGAGATTGCACGCAGGCATGAGGGCCTCGCCGGATGTTGGGGATGACCCCGACCGACCCTGCGCATCACGACGCGCACCCCGCACGTGCACCGTGAGCCCGTCGTATCACACTTCGCAGTGCCAGGTCCCCAACGTCTATTCTGCAAAAGGAAACCCAGCGGATCTAGCTTGAACAGCTCCCGACGATGAGCTCTCACTGACTCGGGTGGTTCCACAAGTAGGCTAGTTGTGACTCGCGCATCCGATACGCCGCGCGCGAGCATTAATCGTTGACATATCCGTCGCATCCAGGAAACTATGCAAGCCGCATCTCCGGACCTCTTCGCATTTCTGATACACCACACTGGCATGCAAGCCAGGACGGGTAAGTCTCCTTCGTTCCATCTCGACGACGCACCGTCGACGAACCTCGCTTGTGCTAACCTCCGATTCCGTCGCCACTCAGCTAAACGGAAACGACGTACTTCTCGGCAACGAGGAGAGTTGGACGTACCAAAAAGGCTGCCGGGAAACCGCGTGTAATCCAACCGATAGGACCAAGACCACCGAGACGGGCGGCCAGCTACCTGCTGAAACGGCCATCGACAGGGCTCCTTGGGCGACCGCGTGTTTGCATCAGATATGCCACACCATGAATCTTGCGTCCTCGCCGAAGCCAACGTGGCTGGCCGGTACCGCCACATCTTGGAACCAGGCCTCGTGTGCTGTGCTCTCCCGAGGCACACCCCGATCTGGTTCGCTGTCGAACCGGACCGAAACCAACCCGTATCCCCGATCGACGACGACACAAACATGAGTGCAAAGTGATGGGACGGTGCAGCTGGACCTACCGTTCAGGACACACGGTCCACCCTCGATGACATACGTCTGCGCTTGGGCCACAGCCGTTGTGCTGAACCGACTTCGATCGATACGATGAGCAACGCCAATCAGACCGTCCCGCAACGGCAGTCTGAAGATATACCCGCGACGTCGCTACCCGCGCTCTGCTTCCGCAAGTGCTAGCGGCTACCCCCAAATCTTCCCCAGCGGCAAATCGGACGGAAGCCCACGCCCGCTTTCTGAACGGGCCAATCGGCAGGTTCCAATATTGTACGGCGACGTGCGACTCTTCCCAGTCTCAAGTAGAATATTGAGCTCCCGCGCCCGGACCATTCAGCGTGAGAATATCCTCGATTCAGCGACGACGTTGAATCGGCAAATCCACAACCACTCCGCCTCCATAATCGCTCGGGACTGCGAAACGATGCGTCCCACTATCGCCCGGCTGGACGGAAGGTTCCCGTCAACGATTGCCCCGAAACATCTTCCCATCGATCAAAATCTCGGGGCATCTCTCTATCAATGAAACTTTCTGACGCGTCCCGAAAATCCTAGCGCTCTTCGTCGAAAAGACGGCGGCTCACACGCACCCCTAGGCTTCCATAGAAACCCGACGCACGTCGTCATCCGGCCACAGGTCACACGCCTAATGTCATGGAACTCAATAGGAACCGACCGTCCACGACCGTATCGCCGCCACGATCCCGTTCTGAGGAGAGCGGGCAGACTCGGACCATTGGATCATCCCAACGAGATCAGCTTCAAGGTGATCTTTCGACAGGGCATACGGTCCTCTCACCAACTCTCTTCAACGATGATGTAGCGCTAGATTAGGACGGAAACTCTACAGTGTAAGGCCCGTGCGGGAGTCGACCCGTGCTTTGTGCGGAAACGCGACAACCCGGTCGCTCTGGGCGCGCTCCCGGTGCCGCGAAGTAGCACCGGACTCGCCGGTGTCACCCCCCCGGTGGACCGCACCGTCGACGGACATTGGACGCTTGACCTGTCAACAAACTCCCACCTCGTCGACCTACACACGACTCCCAACTGCTACCAAGGATCCATGTCCGGCACTCCCCTCACCTACTTCTGTACCCAATGCAGTCTGAGGCACGTGCCCCCCAGGCAAATACTTGAGAGTACGTGCTCATGTCCGGCGCGCTGTCTGACGAGCCGCCGAATGTGGCTGTACGTCCTGGCCGAACGCCTGTCGGTAGATTCCCACTCAGGGACACAACTCGAAGCGACTTCGATGAGCAAGGAACCCGCCGCACCTTGAAACTCCTGATACCTTGGTGGACAAGTTGACTGGCAGGATGGTCCGCCTATCCCGGGCAAATCGAACTGCTCGATAGAAGTGGCATCACAACACGACCGCAGACTCGCGGCTGATCGCGCCAACCGAGGCACCGCGGTTCGGAGAACCTCCACGCAAATGACACGCACCGAGACAACGATCGCCCCCCGCCTCCCGGCGAGCATCAGATAGCCCAATGGAATAGGCCGCCGGTGCTAACGACATGCAACATGTATTCAGCTCGGTTTTCGCTGTTGCCGGTCCCGTCCGAGCCCATCGCCGGTCGAGAGCCCGCCCAAGGGACAACCACACGTAACAACGGATCCGTATTTCGCCGAGCTCCCCGGTCGCGGAGGATTTCTGTCCATCCAATAACGCCCCCTTCGGACGCGTTGTACAGTGGCACACAGATACGCGTCCTCCGGCGGCCGGGCTGGAATGGTGAGCGTGGATGCGCCGTTGACACAAACGCCGGCCGCGACCCCTGCGTGACTCCTCCATCGCTGGGCACGACGAGCCCTAGTGTGCACAGCCCATGGCGCAACAAGGTGCCTAATTACCGATTAACCCCGCGATGGACAATCGCTAAATCATCGTGATCCTCTGGTCTTGGATCGCCACGGGAACATGCCCCGCAACGCCGTGTAGCCAGCAGGCACCGATTCCACTGCCCCGAAGCCGTCTCAGTCCACTGCCGTCCCCAACATCTGCGAACACTCGGAACGCCTGAACATCGGTACGCTATGTACATCGAACTTGCCCTGACCCCGGTTGGCTTGTACCAAGGATGCTGCGCCTTCTTAACCCCACTCATCCAGAGCACGTGGCAATGAACTACGCCTCGTATCCTGCCCGGGCTAATGCCGGCGCACGCTGCGCGGCCGACTGACCCCACGCGCACGCGCGCGGCAAACCAGGTGACTTACACGCAATCTCGTTCCACTTCATGGCCATCCGCATCTCCTACGACCGACCGAAACACCGGCACCCTCGTAGCAACGATTTCCTCACCCCCCCACCAATAAAGACTTGCGATCGTAAAGCAGGGGTCGTCCGCCACGCAAGTTTCGCAACGGGCAGCGCCCCTATCGTGCCGGTGCGGGCCCGGGGCTCATACTATCGTCCATTCCGAGACGCTACGTCCAGGAAGCGCCTATCATACCGTAATGGTTCGGCTGAAGCCGCGAAGCTTGCGGCGCGCCGCAACCCAGCGCTGCTTAACGCACACACCCCAACCCACTCCTTACTACCTTATTCCTAATCCCTCAGGCCATGTTTGGGTCGACACGAGAGCATGGAGCCCGGACAGCACACATCAGGTCCCACGGCGCGCAATTCCACCCGCCCGCCACGCAAGGCTCCCCGCACGCCAACTCACCACCCCATCCAACCCCCCCCCTCCCTCCCTCCACCCACCACCCCCCAACCCACCAATCCCCACCCCCCTACCCCACCCCACCCACCCACCCGCCCCCCATCCAACTCCCCCCCCCACCCACCCGCCACTTCCACCCACACACACCCACCAAGGAAACAAGGAAGGCTACCCTACCTCTGAACGACGCCGATTTTCCGGCGGAAGTAGCTATTCGAGCACCCCCCTCCCCACATGGACGAACTGCTCAACCTGAGATACCCGGACCGCAGCCCCCGAACATCGCCTCCCTCCGAACTAGCGGCGAAAGACCCCCTGCGCCGTACATCGCCACCCAGGTAGCTAGAAAGACATCGGTCTAACCGCACAGGGCAAGAACGCTATTTCCCGTCCCAAGGTTCTACCCCCATGACACCGTAATCCCGCAGAAACTCGCCACCAAACCCGAATGAATGGAACCAGCACACAACACAAACACCAATGGCATATGACGCCGTGAATCGAGCTTGACCCAACCTCCCTCAACCACCAACATGGTTAAGAACTCCACAAACCCGGCCCTTAAGCGCGCACACCAGCGCGGCGGGTCCGAGAGGCAAGAGCCAGCGCGAGAACCAGGACACCAACTCATGATAGAACGAAGGCCCAAACCGACAACAAGACCGGCAGGAATTTGAAGACACTAACCCCCCCGTCCCAGCCCCTGAGCAACGAGCCGACAGCTCGGAGTCGGGCGTCGCCAAGACCAGAGCGCCACCAGAATGCACCTTACGGTCACAAAGAACACATCCAAAATCCCGCAACGTCATGCAACAATCGAACCCCCCCGCCGGTCAATAACATTCCAACCGCATGCCCATGTACGAGGGCGTTTAACTAGAAAGCCACCCCCCCGGTCCCCTGTCCGCCAATGCCCGCCCCCTGGACCCGCAGTGACTAACGCTTACGGCCCAGAATCGACGGCTCCTCAATCAACCGCCGCTGCGGCCGTTCCCGGGGCCAATATCCCACAACGACCGACGGAAACCTAAACCGCGGCTCGCACGGTCACCACGACACGTTCAAAATCCAGCCCCAACCACCAATCATCCAACCACCCCCCCCCCCCACCCCCTTCCACCAACCCACACCCCCACCCCCTTACCCCCCACCTCCCACCCCGCACCCCCCGTGCTCCCGGTAATAAAACCCTGTCCCGGGCGCCCAAGAATCCGCTGAACACAACGGCAGATCCGAACGAACACAGCCCACAATACCTCCACACCCAAGAACGATCAAGCACTCACGTACTATAAACCCGGACCCCACAAACACAGGCGTGCCGGAAAAACCCCCCCGTACGACACATAATACATCCTCCGCAACACATTCAAGCCCACGACCGACGCGAGAAAGCGTCATATAATTGTCTCCGGAACAGGCACCCACCAGACAAAGTCCCCACCATCCCCTCCTCACAACCCAACACCCGTGTCCAACAGGCACCTGCCGGAATGTTAAGGTGGCCCCTACTGCCGCAAACACAATCACCAGCCCCAACCGAGAACCCCCCCCACTGACCGGCATAATACCAGCCTGACCCACATAAGGGTCCCAATCCATATGTGACCACCTGTCAGCACGTCTGCACCCCAGGGACCCGGAGATCCCCTCACGCGACTCCGCGAGGACCGATTCGGACCCCCCACGGACCAGGCAACACCCCCGCAAAACGCACCGACGACAGACATGTTGAATGCCGTCACACCGCGCCCACATTGCCCAGGGCCGACTGAATGATCGCAGAGGACGGCCCAGGCCGATCATGATGCCTCTAATGAGGCCATGGATTGATCACGAACCACCCGGCGTACCTCTCTGCCCGCCCCACCCCCCCACCCCCCCTCCAGCGCACCAGCGCCATTACACCCCCACCCCCGAGCACGCGGCCCCGGTAAAGCTCCTTTCGATGCCACCCTACTGACCAGAGAATCTCTTACCGTTGCACGACCTAACGCGGACCCATTCCTGCACAAGTCAACTTGGTTTCAAAAAAATGGTATACACGCTCACCGAGGTAAAAGCGGACCATGCGCACCCACCCCTTCCACCACACTCCACCATGCTCTCACCCAAGGCATCCCAGAGAACCTGTACCCACCCCACGTCAGACGCGAGTCTCCACCCGTGAGTGGAAATCCGAACACAGCCGTCCGCACCAAAAGGCCCGTACAGCCCACTCTCGGCGCGACTCCGGCACGACCCAGCAGCGCCGACACTCAGCCCAACCTCAATATTGCCTGGCGGCCAATGCCTCAGCACATGCATCCCATACAGTACAAGTTAGTGAGACGGCCCGTCAGGACATGGCATAATGGACGCAGTCTTTCAGTTGAGTCGGTATCGCATGAACAGTTGTGACAAGCCGTAAACGTCCACATCGCCCCCATATCACCTCAACCCCCCCCCCCCTCCAACACCGCCAATCGACGGATATAGCGACACACCCACACGGCCCTCAAATAACTAGCCCGCCCAGACTCCACGGTCCGATGCAGCAATTCAACCGAGCACAAGAACGCGCCGCCGGACACCCCTTCAAACCACCTGGGCCACGACGACTCAGCCAAGCAGGAACCGCGAAAGGGCTATGCCGTTACCACACAAAAGAATCGCGCCGCGCCTCGCCCCCCATCCCCAAAGGCTCTACACTGTAGAGAAATTTCCACTCATAAATATAGCCAGCATTGCTCCACTACCTCCCGCCAACCCGAGACATGGGGTAACCCACAACCAGACGACAGGAATCGCCCACACCGCTTCAAGGATCAACCCTGAAGTTTCGACCTCTCGGGCGCAACAACTGACTCATACTTGGTACGACGCCTCGCCACCAGCTCTCATCCACGCCAGAACCGGGCATCTGCCGGCACAAACGCCCCCTCCTCCCCCACTTCCTGTGCGTGTCAACCACTCGTGAAATCACAAAAACCCCCCCTCAAAACACGGCTGACCCCTTATTGAAACTTCCATTGATTAGCAGGAGCACACACCGTGACGAGACGAATGATCCCACCGTCAGGTTCTATGCGGCCTCTCAGCGGCCCGTGCATCGCTCGAGCCGCCGTCTTGTCGACCACGCCAAGGCCAACCGAGGATTTTCCGGGCCCGCAGTCCAACGAACACGCTCACTTGAATAGAACGAGATGCCCGCGACAAACCCCTCACTCACGAATTTCTTGACCTCCGCGCACGCCCCCCCTGGGCCGGGATACGGGTCGCGGCAACACGTCCTGGGACCCCAGGGCACTATTCCCTAAGCAGCCGGCCGCCTCCCAGTAGAATCATCGGGGACTCATCCGCGCCGCCTTTCGCCCCCCACTACCCCCCCCTACACACACTCCACAGTCCTACCCACCCGGGCCGGCATCCCCCCGCAAGAACGCTACCCATGCGAGCGCGGCACACTCTACACCCCCGGGGGCCGGATTTCCGACTCACAAGTCGTACTCGACAACCACGACGATCCGAGAACTTCATCACGCTGGGAATGCGCTCGGCGCGCCCGGGAAACCATAGACCACATAAAGATTCCGATATCTGAGAAAATGATCCCCATAAGCGCAAAACCCACACGCTAAATATTGAACATGCGCCCCGCACTGACAGTCCAGAAGCACAAGACCCGAAAGCGCGGCGCGCTCAGTATGCGCTTCCGTCGATTCTGCCGCTCGGCCCTAACCCCGACCCCTCACCACCCCGAGACATTTTTAGACCCTAGCAACTTACTGAACACAGACCGCCCGCGGGAGGAGCAATCCCCACACCGGTCCCTCACTCCGCAGGGAACCTCCCACTCGAACCCCCAAAACCCAACCACTCCACATACACCTCTCCCCCCCCTACCCTCCATAGCCACCACATTCTACATCACCCCCTCCCCCCACCTACTCCCCAATCCCAACCTTCACCGGAAACCCAACAAACCCCCTCCACCCCCCCCTCAACCAAATTCCACACCCCCAGTCGCCCGCGCCCGGTATTCTTAGCTCGACCCTCTGTTGCAGTCCTCGGATGACCCCCCCGGAACGACTGCTTCATCGTAAACGGACCTCGGCAAGCCGTTCAGTAAAACCACAACAAAAAACCACCTCCCCACACCTTCGCACCCCACGAGTACCCTGTATCTTCCCCCACCCCACTCATCCCCCCTCTACGTGACAAAAGCCTCAACGACCTCGATTATAAAAGTGGCTTCACAGAACAAGGCAAAAATTCAACAGACTGCACCTCGCCATATCCACGAGACTCAGCATGGTAGTCAGTCACGAGCGCAAGGGGAGAAGCGCGGGCCGCCGTTTTCCAGAACGGTTCACCAGAGCCTCTTAAACCACTACACAACATGCACAAAGAACGCATATAGAGAGCGTGCACTCGCCCAATTCCCACCCAAGGGGAAAACCAGAAGAGCGCAAAACTAACAACCCACCCCCCACCACTCCTCCACCCCTAGGCCCCCTCGCGTCACCCAAACGACCAACCATCACCACCCCCGGCCTCGCTTTCGCATGCGGGTCACCACGGAAGCCAACCTTGCCGGCCCCCTCCCCCCCCCCCCACCGACGGACCGGCCCACAAACGGCCATTCCCAACATATTGACTTGCAACAAACCTGCCACAACAGCAGCGCCTATCCCCAACCCTGCTAGATGGCCCCCCCCCACCCCCGTCATCTCCAAGAAGCCCCAGTTCAGGCCAGTATTACGCTGCAGGAAAAGTTCCGTCGTCTTGGTATAGCCGGTCTGACTTAACACGCCAGTTCCCCGGAGAGCGCCTTTGGTACTCCAATTACTCTTATCCAGAATAAGCGTTTACGATTTATCGATCGAAGGCGGCCTAAAGTACCCAGCGCAACCCCCCCCTCCCCTTCAAGCCCACCAGATCTCGCACCCCCAAACATACCCCCCCCCCCCCCAATACTATTAACCACGCATCACCATCCACCCAACCAAAGTATAGAACAAAGAAAACATTCGTCCGACGAGCTGCAGTCCGTACGAGGCCATGACCACGAAGGAAGACTTACGCCACAGTCCGTGCTGCAATGGACCAAGTACCGGTGGTGTAAAGAAATGCAGAACCGAGCGTCCGTAGAGCGGACGTCCCGCGACAAATTTCCGCGGAGCCCCTAGGATATGGTCAACGAGTATGCGATCGCGCCGCGCGTACTCGAGCCATGCGCGAGTCACAAACCTATCTGCGGTCGGAAACCACCGAGATCATGCCAGGAGCTCATCGGTCCGGGCGAGCGCTTCAAGCTAGCATCGCGGGCGTTGAATTTGGAAGCACAGAAAGACGTTGGGACCGCAACTAGGAAATGTCGATTGACAGCGGCTCACGTTTCAGCGTCGGGGACGCCCCCTCGCCATTGCAGCCGGACGGTGCGCTTAGGGTAATACCCAACATCCACGAGCACTCCACTCCGGAAATGTCAGCAATCTCACGACCGATCGTCTCCGCAATTGTCGCCCAAACGACGCTATCATATTCCCGAAATAGCTGAGTCCTGGGCCCGTCCCAAGCCCCGGAGGTCGCCGCATGCCGGTTAGGCCGGCGTGCCCCGTCCATGCTAGTAGCAGAAACTGTTGACAGGCCACGATGCCAATCCTCTGTCCTTGTGATGGCGGCTCCCGTCCCATGTCTCGTTCCAATCGTTATGATAGTTGTGGCCACCGCACCATTCGACGTTCAAATCGTCCAGAACGATTCCAAAAATGATCACCGCATACCGTTGCGTGAGTGTCGACGGCCCGAAATGCTTCAGCCTCACTGTCGTGAGGTTAAGGTTGCTACGAACAACGGGATCCGAGACCAGACAGAGTGCTCTGTATCTTGGCCAGTGCAGGCAATCACGGCCAATCTCTATCACTCCGAATTGCGGGCGTGCAGGCCTGACTAGATTCAATACACCAGGCGAGAAATGAGGCACGTTAGCTGTATGCGGACACGTCCGACGCCCACGTCGGCCCACCCGTCGGTCCGCGTGTTGCTCCACCGTCCCACGTTCGTACGATCGAGAAAGCAAG
>Ga0179591_1386293_pt1 | contig 10109 bp, 7 predicted proteins | sample CZOMad2_1_08_16f_FD_182891 | JGI IMG/M metagenome (GOLD analysis project Ga0179591, IMG submission 182891) | Vadose zone soil fungal communities from Angelo Coast Range Reserve, California, USA - CZOMad2_1_08_16fungal (PacBio error correction) | ecosystem: Environmental > Terrestrial > Soil >... | reverse complement strand
AGTGGGCCGCGACGGAAGGCGGCGACGCCAGCGCAAAAGCGTCTGGGCAAAGGGGGATGGCGGGAGCCGCGCCGTTTCATGGCCGCTGGAAGCGTTTTCAGGCGATTATGGGGTGGAAAACGCGTCACCGCACGCCGTAATACAGGCCCAGTCCCACGACGGGAAGGCGCCAACTGGAGTGAGACGCCGGGGACGAAGGATGGCCGGAACACGCCTCCGAGGGCAGCTGAGCAGGACAAGTGAGCAGCGGGCGACGGCGAGCAAACCCGCACTCCGCCCAGGAAGCGCCGGCGCGGCCCTCCCAGGCCGGGGCAACAGGCCGCCGGCCGCAGGCCGGCAGACCAGCCCATCGCCATCCGGGACCCAGCCACAACGGCGAGGCCCGATGGGACCCCGAGGCGAGTCCCGAGCTCCCAACCGTGGGGGCGTGATCTGCGGGGGGGACACGCCGATTGCCTGCACTCCCTGTTTCGCGTGTAGCCGGGGCACCAGGGCCAAGGAGTGGCAGGGGCACCCGGCATTGAAGGGGGACCTACCCCGGGGGCACGGGGCAGGCAGGAAAACACTGAGACGTCGTTCGGTCGTCTAGATGCGCGTGACCCCGGCGCGGGCGCTACCAAAAAAGCGCCTCGATTCGGGGGCAGCGATTGGGGTCCCCGCTGGTCGGGACAGATCACGGTTAGGGTAGTCGCGTCATTCAACGCCCGCTATCCAATCCTGGCATTTCCAGGCGACGAATTCCGGCCCTTGCGCCGGGTCCCTGGACCTTTGGACTCCTGGAGCCGCCTCGGCTCGCGATTCCGGCAGAAACTTAGCGGGCCGTGGGGCCCGTTGGCGGGCAAACGTAATGGACGTGGTTGGAAGAGGTCGTCTGCCGTTAGGAAGATTGTACTGCTTGAAACACCCGGGTCGGCGGCCGACGACGGCGATCCGCAGGTAGTCCGCAGTGGTCGTGTGCGGTGTTAACAGGGCGAGTGCACCGACCTTCAGTCCCACCCGGACAGTCACTCGGTGCGGTCGAGGCCGGGGGGATAGCGGTCCTGACGTAGTCGTCTGAGTTGCGGCCAGCCGATCGCACACCACCGCCCGGCGGAGCCGCGAGGCGCGGCACCGCCCCCAGGCGTCCACGGATCCCGCCAAACCGGCTGCGCGAGTACCGGCCAGCCGCGGGACGAGGATGGAGGAAGAAGGCCAGGCCGATCGCCCCGAGGGAAAGGAAGTTTGAGGCGTCCGAGGTGACCGTGGGAGATCCCAGACCCGGACACGGCCTGGACAAGCAGAAGGGACCACCAGGCGCGCCCAGCAGGCCCAGGGTGGATCCGGGGCTGAGCAAGACCCCGCGTCGGACCGGGGCCGAGGCAAGCATCCGCGCCGAGGCCGATCCGGCAAGGCGATGCGGTAGCGGGCAGCGTTGGTCGTTGAAAGCGGTTTAGGGTCGCCCCCTGGGCACCCGCGGCGGTTCAAGCGGGCGTGGACGGAGGTAGGCCGAGGCCGCTGACAGCCGGCCGGGACAAATCCCCAGCAATCCGGATCACCCGGGGTGCGACGCCGGAAAGATCGCCAGAGGGCCGCGATCACGGGCAAACAGCACCAGCAGGCCAGGGGGTCGGCCGAAGCTGTTCGTGGGAGACACGGCGCAGGAGGTCGTTGGCTGATCACATAACCGCCGTCCGGGGGCGGCAGAAGGTAGTGGGCGGACAGTTGTGCAGGCTCGCGGGATGTTGATGTTTTTCGGGGGCCTGGTCCGAGCCCGGGAAGCGGACCGGCGTGGATCCAGGGCAGCGGTATCCCGGCGTTGACGAGGTTCCCTGGCGAACAGAACCCCCCGGTACCAGAGAAACTTGGCGACCCAGATCGCCGGTGGGCGCGCGGGGCAAGCAGTGCCGGGCGCTTTCAACGCATTCAAGCCCAGGCGTCAGGGAGACCGAAACGGCGCCAGCAGTTTACAGCTTTTCGTTGCCCAGCGTGCCAGCCAGCGGCAAGCCCGGCGACGATCAGCGCGCCTGCTTGGCAGGGCCGCCCAGCCGAGGGGGGGGCCCGGCGGGCGACCTCGGCGGGACCATCCCGTAGCGGCCTCGATGTCGGCATGGGGCCGCCCTCGGGATCGGAGTTCCCGCCGAACCCCCATTCGGGCGGGGCGGGCTGTGAGTGCGGAAGCGTCGTTGGCGCCCGCGGTAAACTAGCCACCGCCGCAGAGGCGAGCAGAAGAAGAGGGGCCGGCCGTGTCTCTTCGCGTCGCCCCGGTTGGTAGAGGGAGCAGGCCATGTGTTTCGCGTACGAGGACGAGCGCGATCGCGGAGGAACCGCGAATCGGGGGCCCGCCGCCGTAGCCCCGTGGCGAACGCCCACCGCCGCCAGCAGGCAGAGGCGACATCCAGGCCGATTGGGTTGATCCGCGCGAGAGGGAAGTCGGTTGCGAGGGAAAGAGGACTCCCGGCCGAATGGAGCAGCTCGGAGTTCTGCGGGTCGAACCAGCGGGTGGAGGTTGAGCACCTCGGTGGAAGTGAGGGGCTTCCGACCTGGTGGTTCCTGGAAGAGCGGCGGCCAAAAGGGGGGCGTTGTGGGCCAGGTGGTGTTGGGCAGGTAACATCCCGACTGTAGAGGCCGGTCTGCGGTCGGCCATCGCCCAGTGGCCGCGACGAGCAGGGGGCCGCCGGGCGCAACGCCAACGGCCGTCGGATCGGGTGCCACACCAGGGGGCACGGGGAGTGACACCCTCGACAGGGGGGTCTGGAGCGCCGGGGGGGGGGCCGCGATGGCCACGCCCAGTTTACGGCCCCAGCCAGACCCAGGCCCGGGGCCGGTAGAGCCGACGACGCCGACCAGCTCGAAAGGGGCCGTGAACGACCCAGGCGGGAGAGGGACGAGCACCACTTCTGGCGAGGCGCGGCTGACGCTTCCCGGACCAGGCCGGGAGCAGCCGTGCCGCGGAAGCCCCGGACCGCCGCATACGCCATTGCCGCGGCAAGGGGCACGATCAGCTCGAGCGAGGCCATGCTAGGTAGTCGCCGAAGCTTCATGCGTTCGCCCGCGTCCACCAGGCCTCGGCGGCAGGTGCGCGGGATCAAGCGGCGTTGAATCCTTGTAGACCGCCGCGGGGCGGGACTGGGATTCACGGTACTCACACGTTCGGGTCAACTGGAGTCCAGAAGGTTCTGCGGCGGAGGGCGAAGGACTCGGATCACCCCGGATCGCCGGGCGTTCTTCTCTTCTCTTTTTGTGACGGGGACACGTAGGTTCGTTAGTTGCCCTGGTTGATGGGATGCCGCCAGCAGGGGCATGTTGTAACCCGGCCTTGAAGGTGCCAGCCTGGTCGCCCTCATTTCCCCGAGGTACTGGGACGTGGTTGCTAAGGTCATTTCCGTAAGAGAAGGAAAATGCCCGGAACGCCGAGGGGGCCCTGGGCCGAACACCCCGAACTCCCGCTGATGACTCGCCCTGGCCGCCCCAAATCATGAAGTGGCTGCCACTCCGGGGTCGCCCGAAAAGCCGCCCACAGAAGGGCGGCGGGCCGCGCTGCGGCGTGGACTAGCGGTGATTCGAGGGTAGTAGTTCTCGCGCACCCGGCCGAGGGCGAAGGGGCGTGATCGCCATCACCAGCCCCGAACAGGAAAAAAAAAGACCAGCAGCACGAGAATTGGAGGGCGCGCCCGGGAAACCCGCAACCAGCGGGGGGCGGGGACGCGGGACGATTCAGGGAAGGCCAGCCCGATCGGAGCCAGGTGCGTGCTGAAACTCCCAGGTTCGACTGGATGACGGTTCCCTGGATGGAGCAAGAAACGGTGAACAGGCCCGATCAAGGATCAGGGCCGCATGCGTGCCGGGAAAAAACCAGGGGATCAGGGGCAGGAACAGGGAAAGGCGACCATCGCACCGGTGAGAAAAACCCCCCCCCTCCGGGGTACCGCAGGTTGGCGTCGTCTTTTCACCCGCTCCGTTTCGATAACGGGTACCCGAATGCGGTGTTCAGCGGCCGTTGGAAGATGTTAGGGGCGGATTCCCGGCGACCATGCCGGTGGCGGCGAGGATCCGCATCACGTGCGCTGCCCCCTTTGACGAACGGCCCAGACCAGGGCGACGAATCCCACCACGACGAGGATCCCACCGGCCAGAGCGGTACCAGCCGCTAGTGCAGGGAACCGGGGTGAGGGCTTGTGGTCCAGACGAGAGCGGGGTCGTTGTAATACTCGCTCAAAAGGCTTGTGGGGCGGCCGCGGGTAGAAGGTTCACCTGGTCGCGGGCCCGGGCCAGGTGATTCGGGCCGATCTTTGCGGAATCTGCGGGAAGGGGTTGGAGCGGGCATAGGACGAAGTTTGCGCCGTACAGGGAAGCCGGCAGGTGATCACGATCCGCCGAGCCAGATCCCGAGGGGCGAGGAGCCCGTGCTGCCGGCCCGCGCGGATTCACCCGACGGGCGACCGTGAAGCGGCTGATCGTCGCCAAAGGCAGGGGTGATTTGGTTCCGACCCGATCCCGGCGGGCGAGGACCGGACATGAACAACGGCCCGGCCAGAAAACGGTCGGGACGACGGCGCGGGGGTCGCCACCACCGGCAACGTCCTCCACTACCCCCGTCTCGACAAGGCTCCCTCGCCGGCCGGCTCCGGAGGGAGTGCGGTCCGCCTCGCCCAGCCGCCCGGCGCCTGCGCCGCCTCCACGGACTGGGTGGGGCGAGTTCGCCCGCGCCATCGACCAGGGAAAGGGGCCGAGCGCCGCCATAAGGAAGAAAAGGCCCATTGGGACGTCGTTTCGGGGGCCTGGCGGGCCTGCGAGCCGACCATTCATGTCGAGTCGAGCACGACCAGCGGGGGGGCCCCCCGAGGACGGGACATTTGACTCGCGATTCCCCGTAGGGCCGGCCCCGGGAACGCACCAGGGCGGCCCTACGGGTCGGCGGAGTCACAGTCCCGTCCTCTCGGGGGCCGGCGGTTATCGGTCGTAGATCGAACTCGAAAACATTCATGATGGTCGGGCTCCGGGCGCCGGGGCCAGGCCACGAAAAAACCGAAGTCATGGGGGCTTTTATTTTCCTGATGGCGGGCCAGGCTTCGACCTTTACGGGGTGTTCGATGGCGACGGCGACCGCCCACGCAGTTCAGTTGAGGGCGGCCAAGCAGGCGCGGCGGGGCTGGGCGGAAGGGGCGAACACGCAAACTCCCTCCGAAGGCCGCCGGCGGGAGCTGTCGAGACGGGGGAGGTAGTGGAGGAAGTGGAGGACGTGCCGGTGGAGGGAGGAACGCGCGTTTGTCCCGAAGGTCGGGCGGGCCGTTGTTCATGGGCCGGGCTAGGCCGCCGGGGTGATTCGGTGGGTTCGGAACCAAAGTCACCCATGCTGGCGACGATTTCGCCGGCTTCACGGTCCGCGTCCGTGATCATCGGCGCGGGCAGGCAGCACTGCTCCGCGCCCCTTCGGGGATTTTCTGGCCGGCGGGATCGTTGATCACCTTGGCGGATTATGGTTACGGGCGCACTTTCGTCTATTTGCGTCAACCCCTTCCCGGCAGATCCGCAAGGATCGGCCGGATACCACCTGCCCGGGCCCGGGACCAGGTGAACTCTACCCGCTGGGCCGGCCACAAAGCTGAGTCGAGATATTAACCAAACGACCCGCTCGTCTGGACCCACAAGCTCACCCCCGGTCCGGCACGAGGCGGCTTGGGGGAACGATCTGGGCGGTTGATCCTCGTCGTGGGGGATTACGTTCAGCCTGGGTCTTGAGGCTTCGTTTTTCAAGGGGGGGCAGCGCAACTGATTGAGGATTTTCCTCGCGCCACAGGGGCCTGGTCGGCAGGCGATCGCCTACAATCTTCAAGCCGATGACGCATCGGGTAAACCCGTACGGACGGGGAGCGGGGTTCGACGCCCAACTGCGGTACGTCTCACCGGTGGGCTGATGGTCGGTTTTACTGTTGCTTTGCCCCCTGATCCCCCTGTTCCGGAAACGGCGGGCGGGCTGGATCATGACTTCGGCTGGGGTTCACCTTCGGCTCATCACGGGAAACGTTCATATACCAGTAGAGAAAATGGGAGTTTCAAGCACCACCCTGCCACTAGGATTCGGGTGGGCCTTCTGATGAGTCGGCCGGTACCCGGACCATGCCTAGGTGGCAGGGTTTAAGAGTGAGGGCGCACTACAATATCGTGCTGATGGCTTTATAATTAGGTGGTGGTGGGTGAGTTGATGGAGGATCACGGGCACGTCGCCCTCGGCCGGCTCGGTTGCGCGAGAGAATTACTTAACCCTCGATCAACCCGAACGTCACCGCAGGCGCGGCCGCCGCTCGGTGCGGCTTCCGGGCCGACCCAGGAGTGGCAGCACCTTCAGATGGGGCCAGCCAGGCGAGTCATTTAGCGGGATCGGGGTGTTCGCAGGGCGCCCCTCGGGGCGTTCGGGCAGACAGTACTTCTTTACTTGGAACAAATGGGACCTGAGCCACCACGTCCAGTAACTTCGGGATGAGGGGGCCGCCACGGGCACCTTAAGGCCGATTTACAAACTGCACCCTCTGGCGGCAGACATCAACCAGGGCAACTCCGACTACGTCGTTCCACGACGCCGGACCGATCGGGGGTTGGGATGAGTCGATCGCCGCCGCAGCAGAAACTCTGGGGAACCCTTTCAAAGATTGTAACCCGACACGTGAAGTAACCACGGTGTGATCCAGTCGGGGGGGGGGCCCCGCGGGCGGTGGGGTCTCTACAAGCTTCAAAAAACGGGCGACTTGATTTCCCAGCGAACCTTGCACGGACGAAGCTGGTGGGAAGCGGCGAAACGGCCAATGAGCTTTTCGGAGATACTCGGCAAGGGGCTCGCTCGATCGAGCTGAATAGTCCTGGACGCGGCCAATTGGCCGTATATGCGGAGTTCGGGTCTCCGAGGGACGGATGCGGATTTGTACGGCTGGTCGGGGGAGCGTCAGGACGCCGCCCTCGCAGAAGGTTGGTTTGCTCGGCCTTACCTGCTGGTTACCGTTTTCACGATCGAGCTGGTTTTCGGACGTCCGTTCGGGGGCTCACCGGGGCCGGGGGCTGGGTGCTTGCTGGCCGGCCCGTACAAATCGTGGGGCGGGCCATTTCATAGGGGGAGGCAATAGAAACACACTGCGGTCACGAGGCCTGGTAGGTGGCACTCCCCCTTCGGTGGGGCTCGGGTTGCACCGATCGCGACGGCCCGTGTGGGCCTAGGTCGCGGGGGGCCCCTGCTTTGTCGTTCGGGCGGCCCAACTGGGGCTGCGGATGCCGGACTCAGGACGGGCCTCGACATCGGGATTTTGATGTTACCTTGTACCTGGCCCAACACCAACCTGGCACAACGCCCCCTTTTTGCCGGCCGCTTCGTCAAGGACCACCAGGCGGAGCCCTCCACTTCACCGAAGGTGTCAACCCTCAACCGTCTTGGTTCTATACCCGCAGAACTCAGAGGTCTGATCCATTCGCGCCGGAGGTCCTATCATAGGCAACGAATTCTTCTCGCGATGATCAACATCTCGGCTGGGATCTTTTTTCGTTGAGATATGGACGGATCGGGCCCGATCGGCCGTTCTTCTGTTTCTCGCCGCTTGTCACTCGCATTGTGGGCGTTTCGCACGGGGTACAGGGCGGGCGGCCCCTGGATCGCGGTTTTCGCGATTTTCGCGCTCGTCTCGACGGCGGAAAAATTGCTGCTCCCTACACCCGGGCGACCGCGAAATGAAGAAACGACAAAAAACGGGCCGGGCTCTTTCTTCTTGGCTCGCCTCTGGCGGGGCGGGTGCTTAGTAAAACGCGGACGCGCAACAACGACGCTTTCCGCAACTCAAACAGGGGGCCGGCGGACGCGAGGGATCATGGGGGGTCCCAGCGGAACTCCGAGGGCAGAGTCGCCATGCCGGGACATCGGGAGGCCGTACGGATTGTCCGCCCAGAGGGTTCGACCAGCCGGGGACACCCTCGGCGGGCGGGGCCATGCCCACACAGGCGAGCTTGGATCGTCGGGGGGACTGGGGCTTTGCCGCTGGGCAAGCACTGGACTTGGGCACAACGAAGCTGAAAATTGGGGGATGGCGCGCCGTCGGGTTCTTCTGACGATGGATGTGATTCGCTGATCGAACGTGAGGCGCCGAGCAACCGCTGGCGCGCCACCGGCATTGGGTCCCCCCCCCCGCCAGTTCGCATGGTCCCGGTGGGTTCTGGTTCGGCCAGGAACCGTCAACGCGGGGGAACCCCGATGCCCTGGATCCAGGCCGGTCCGCTGCCCGGGCCGGACCCCCAGGCCGGAATAAACCATCCGCGAGGGCCGAACAACGTCGGCCCACTACCTGCTTGCCGCGGGGACGGCGGTTTGGTTGTGTTTTGTGGATTCCGCCACGAACTCCCTGACATGGTCCTCCACGACAGCTTTAGGGCGACCTTTCGGGACGCTGGGTGCTGTTGGCCGTGATCGGGCGCGCTCCTCATGGCGATCTGCCGAGCGTCGGTCCACCCCCGGTTGATCCGGATTGCTGGGGTATTTGTCCGCTGCTCAGGCGGCCTCGCCTACAATCGTTCACGCCGCTGGCGGGCCGCGGGGCCCAGAGGGGCGACCCGACAGCGGTTTCCAGCGGTTTCACGGAACCAAACCTGCGCTACGCATTCGCTGGAGGATTTCGGCCCATCGGCGCGATTGCTGCTACGGCCCTGCTGTGCCGAGGCGGGTTCTGGCTCAAGCCCCGGAATCCAGCCCTGGCTGATGGGGGGAGGCGCTTGATGGTTGGTCTGCTGCTGGTCCAGCGGACCGTGGGCGGTCTGGGATCTCCACCTGGGGTACAATTATGGACGCGTCACTTCCTGGGCTCGGGGCGATTCACGGAATGGCCTTCTTCTTAATCATAGTTCACCCAGGGTCGTTCTGGCGGTACTCGCGGCGAAAGAAGTGGCTGGGGATTATAGATGGAAAGATGGGGGGAGGGGGGCGGGTTGCAGAAGCTTAGATTGGCTCGCGGCGGGGTGGGTTTGGCCGATCGGCGGGGGGGTGGGCCAAAATCAGGACGACACTTACGGTCAAAGGACCGCTATTCGGGCATCGACCGCAACCGAGGGGATTCCGGTTGGGGATGGAAGGGGCGGCACTAGGGGCCTGGTTTCAACCGACCGACCCCACGCGACTTCAGCGGATCGCCGTTCGTCGGCGGCCGACCCGGGTTCAAGGCAGTACATCTTCTACGGGCGACGACCCTCCTCCCAAACCACGTCCAGTACGTTGCCCGCACGGGCCCCACGGCCCGCCTATCTGCCGATTTCGCGAGAAGCGAGGGCGGACCCTAGGAAAGGTCACACAGGGGGGCCCAGGGGACCCCGGGCGGCAGGAGCGGAGAGGAGATTCGTCGCTGAATGGCCAGGAAGGGATGGGATAGCGGCGTTGAATGGGACGGGCGATACCATACGCGGTGATCGGTCCGACCAGCGGAACCCAATCGGTGGCCCCCGATCGGGAGCGATTTGGAGCGCCCGCGGCCGGGGGGGGCACGACGCCCATTCGAAGGACGACCGGACGACACGTCTCATGTTCCCGGCTTGCTCCGTCCGGCTAATGCGGCTGTGCCTGCACTTCTGGCCCTGGTGCCGGCTACAAACGCGCGAATAAAAGGGCGTGGCAGGCAATCGGCACACCACCAAACGTTGTCGCACCCCCGCAGATCACCCCAAGGTGAAGCTTCGGGGACTACGACTTTCGGGGTATCGGGCTCGCGTGGTGGAGGGGTCCCGTGGTTTCGATGGCGATGGGGCGGTCTGCGGATGCGGGCGGCGATGTTGGCCAGGTGGCCTGGAGGAGGGGGGCCCGCGGGCCGGGGGCGCCCTGGCGGGAAGGGCGGCTGCTCGCCGTCCGCGCTGCTCACTGTCATGGCTCCGGGTGTCGAGAGCGTTCGGCACATCGTCCCGGCCCGTCCTCATCCAGGTGGCGATCGTACGTGGGACTGGGGCCTGTATTACGGGGGGCTGTGCGGGACGGGTTTCCACGCATTATCAGATGTGAAAAACCCGGCGTTTTCCAGCGCGGCATGAACGGCCGCCGGCTCCCGCCAATCCCCCCTTTCCAGACGCTTTTGGCGCGGATGTTGGCGGGCGGCCGCCTTCGTCGCAGGCCACCCACT
>Ga0179591_1358322_pt1 | contig 10109 bp, 7 predicted proteins | sample CZOMad2_1_08_16f_FD_182891 | JGI IMG/M metagenome (GOLD analysis project Ga0179591, IMG submission 182891) | Vadose zone soil fungal communities from Angelo Coast Range Reserve, California, USA - CZOMad2_1_08_16fungal (PacBio error correction) | ecosystem: Environmental > Terrestrial > Soil >... | reverse complement strand
TTTTTAACGTTTTTTTTGAGTTTTCGCCAGAAAGTAGAGTCCTTTCTCTCTCCCCCCTGCGAAAATTTCTAGAGCCCCCAGGGTTAAGTCGTTTTTTTTTTTTAGCCGGGGATTTATTGGGGTTTTCGAAGGACCCTTTCGGGCCTTTTTCGTATGACTCGAGATTTGAGTTGATCGTCTTTTTTTTTCGCATGACCAGGCTCTACCGGATCCCAGTGCGCTCCTCAGCTTGCTTTTTTTTTTCGCTCAATTTTGACTTTTTGGCCTTGCTTTTTTAACAGAATGCCTCTTGCGGTGGTTGGGCCGGCTGGAGCTCCGTGGGCTCTGATTGTGCGTCGGCCGCCCCTTTTCGAGTTTCCCTTCCGCTACGGTGTTTCCATTCTGGTCTCCGTTAGAGCTTTCCTCTTGACAGAGAGTACCGGTGAAAGAGGCTGATCCTCTTGGGAGAGTGTTTAGTTCCGCCACAGGTATCCTCCCTCCGTTCTTCCAGTGTCCGTAAATTTTTCTTTTAGGAGTTAGATTCAGGGGCGCCTGCCCCCTGACGCTCACGATCACGGCAAGGTCGCAAAGCCCTGCAGGAAATCCGGCGACTCTGCCGCGTTGTTTTAAACCCCTCGGAGTCCTCTCCGATTCTCGCATTCCCCATTCTTTGCCGGCATGTTCCTGCTCGACATCTCCTTTCTCATATTCTCGAGTCGTCCGGCGGACTGGATTTTTTTTTTTTCTTTTAGCACCCTCCCCGGTTTGCCCCTTTCTCCCCATCTTGGTGTTATTTTTAGCGAGACGCCTCGACCCTGCCTTCTTTATCTGTGTCGGCGGACCATCGTTGATCCCGTCTACTGCAGAGAGTAGCACTCGTCACTGGAGGTTATTCCTCCCCTTTGCTTTGCCTGGGGGGGATGATCGACGCTTGTTGTGCTCTCTTTTTTTTGAGGTCGTCTGGACCTGAGCTTCCTCGACCGGTCTTTTTATCTTTTTCTTCGTTGACGCTTCCAGGAAGGCGCGTCTTTTTCTCCGGCCTTCGCAGAAATTCTAGCCCCCGTCTGTTCAGGGTGTTGCCGGGCCGGCGCGGGCTTAGTTTTTGTTGCGTGCTGGTTGGATCTGGGTTTCTCCGTCCGGTTCTCATCTCTCTCGCGCATTTTTCAGCTTTTCACGGTTCCGCCTTCTATGAATGTGCCTCCGTCTATTTTCTTGACCTCGCTTGGCCCCGCCCCTTTCCTTCGGCTTCTCCGAGCTCGGCGAGTCCTTTCTGCGTCCCTTCCTTTTGGCTCCGGTGTAGAGATGAGAGTCTAACGGCACAGAGATCATCCTCATTCCCCGAGCGGTCCCCCCTTTTTCCCCCCCCGCTCGTCTAAAAGTAACTTTTCCTTTAGCCGCCTGCTTTTGCTTCATGTAGTTTTCTTCTCTTGTTAACTCTCTTCTTTTCGTTCTAGATCCTCGGCGAAATCCTCGCCCCAGGTGACGAGCGTTTTGTTGAATCCGGCCGGCATCGCGGTCCAGTTCTGTCGGGCTATTTTATTGACCCTCCGAGCCGCCGACGCATCCGTTATCGCCCTTGTTTTTACCCCCTCCCCTCCTTTTGTCCTGACTTAGGAATTCGTGGTCTTCCTTGTCACCGCTTGTAGTTTTCCCGTATCCCTCTGCCGGTTCGGTTTTCTTCAGCCGCCTCCTGAGAAGAACAGTGGATCGATACTCTCTGGTAGAATCACTTAGTGAATTGTCTCTTTTCCCCCTGTTCGCGGTCGTAAATTGGTCCCCTTTTGATCGTACAGCACTTCGTGCTTTGGCGACTAGGGTTTCTTATTGGGGGAGTGGAGTAAGTGGCCCTTCCCCTTTCGTCTACGTAGCAATTTTCTTTTGGGCCGATTTTTTCGGTCATCCTGATTTCTTTTGTAAGATACTTTGCCTCGTCTCTTTAGTCGGGACAGTAGAGGCCTAGCGTCGGTTCTTCTGCTTTCTTTTGCTCCGAGTAGGCGGCATCCCGTTTCGGCCCGAGTATGACTTCGCCTTTCCTTTCGTTTTGTGGAAGTGATACCCTTTCGTCACCTGTCCTTGAGGTTTTGGGCGTAAGCTTTTTTTCAATTCCGCCCCCACGATCTTTTGGAGAGCTCCGGTGGGTCCTGATTCTCGTCCGTCTCTTCTAGCTTTGTCCAACACCTTTTTATGCTCGTCGCCCCGTGCAGAGTCATCTTCCTTTAGCCCTGGCTTCCTTAGTCTTGCTAGCTCGTAGTCGTCCGTCCCCTCTCCGCCCGTGATTTCCTTTTTCCCTTTTGGGACGTCCTCTTCTTTTCTCATCATTTTGTTTGTTTTCGCTCGCATCAGTCCCTGAGTCCTGATTTTGGCTAGGGACCTACATACGATCGCTTTTCGGACCCGAGGTTCCCCTTTGTCAGGTTTTTTTTGAAATGAGCTAATTCCTTCACCAAGCTACTCTTTTTTTTTTTCCCGTCTTTCGTGACCCATCGCTTGAATGGAGTTCTCGAAACCGCCTAGTACGCCCTCCTCCTCGACCGTTTTTTTACGAGCTGTTCCCTTCCCCCACGATGTTGACTGCTGACCAAGCCTTGATCGATTTGCATTTTCCCCTGATGCTACCTCTTCTGCCAAGGTCGATAATTATCTCGCGTCTCGACGCCCGACTGCGGGACGCTCCCAAGTTCTGTCTTTTCCCCTTTGTTATTCCCGAACCCATTCTCTAGACGTTTTGAATTTCTCGAGGTTGCACGTTACTCACCCCACCCCTGGAGTTCGTCGCCACGCCCGCCTTTGCCGGTGTACTTGACCATTTTCCGGGTCTACATCGTTGAAGTGACTGACCCTCTCTCCTCTAGCCCCCTTCTATTCGGCTTCATCGGTCCTTCCCGTTTCTTTCTGGTGTTTTCGTTCGACCTACGCTGCACCCCTATGGCTGTACCGGCTACCTTCTGCAGTTCGGGAGCCTTAAAGAAACCAAGCTTTTTTTTTTTCTTTACCGTATTGGTTTGTCTCAAGGGCGATCGGCCTCTCGGGGTCCTCTTTCCTCTCGTTTTCGCCGGACCCCTTTTTTGGACGACCTCCTCTTCCCCCTGAGGAACGCCGCGTCTTCACGGGTTTGGTTCTCCTTCTCAGGATATGCCTTCCTCCCCCCAAACCTTCCGCCTAACTGATTTGAACCGGGAGGCGCACTTTTCCGGTGTGACTTTCCGGCTCGGGGGCTAGTTTCGCTCGAGGTGTCTGGCTCGTCGCCGCTCTCACAAGAAAGACACGTTTCCCCCTTCTGACGAGGACTACTTCGCCGCGCTATATCTCTTCGCCTTTTTTTTCATGGCGGAATGAGCGAGGTCGCTCCCCTGGATTCTTTCACTCTAGAGGCCTTCACCTTTAGAGCTGAGGCTTGGCGTCTTTTCCCCCCCCCCCCCGTGATGGAGCCTAGGGAGATTAGAGAGTCAGAGCACTTTGCAGGGCCTCCCCCCTTTTTTTTCCCCCGTCCGCCATGGTCCAGAGAGGTTTTATTACCCCCCCCCTTCACGTAGGACCACTGCGCCTACGCTTCGCTTTTCATTCCCTCTCCCCTCAAAAAGGACCCATCCCTGGTCTAGGAGCTCTGTATTCCTCCTATCAGGCTCCTTTGTCCCCAGCAGTCGATATTACCCGCGCCATTGACGAGCTTTTTTTTTCACCTCCAGAAAAATCACTCCCGGCTATTCTTTGGTTCGATGTCCGGAAGCGTCGTTCTTCTCTTTTTATACGACGACTAGAGAAGTCTTTGTCCCTCTTGCCGATACGATTCTGTCCGCCGGCAACCAACTGGTCGAATCGAGGTTTTTGTAGAGCCCCCCCTTCCATTGGTCATTACTGCTTTCACCTTAGGAATTTATCGATCCCCTGTGCTTTGAGTGGATCTTCCTTCTTACAGGAGGGCATGCGCTTCGTTTTGAATACCCTCTTGCAGGGCAGACCGCGGGCCATGCTGCTGCGGTATGGCTGGGATTTTGGTGGCGATCCTTGCCTGATAGTGTTCCTTGAGGATCCTCTTTTTCGGCAGCAGAGGTCTTTTCTCGGTACGGCAAACCAGGGCAGTCCCAGTCCTTATAAGTTGGCTGCCCTCCAACGCTATTTTTTTCAGCCTCTCTTTTCTGAAGTCCTCGCTTCCTGCAGTCGGCAGACTTCCTCTTGAGCGCCATCAACCTCCTTTGTTGTGTCACGGCAACACCGTTCCGGAACTCTATCCACCGCCCGAGGGCGCCTTTTTTTCCGATGAGCCTTCAAGGGTTATAACGTCCTATACTCCGAGGGTGACTGAAGACGCAGTTATGGGTTCTTCCAAACATGCGAAGCCGTTGTCGCCCGCTGAGTCTCTTTTTTTCCCTGATCACGGTAGGTCACTTTTTTTCCGGCCCTGGGTCCGGCTTTTCCAACAAGCACCCCACTAGAGTTCTTTTTTTCTGCTAGCCTTCTGCGTCGGCCCAACATTAATACCTTATCCCCGGATCCTAATCCCTTTCCTCTTCCCCCTTTTTTTTTGTTTTTTCGGGTCCTTGTATAGCTAGATACCTGTGCCTTCCCCGAGACCTTCTTTCGTGATCCCCGCCTGGGATCTCTTACCTCCTCGTTTTTCTTTGTTGAGCTCTCTCCCGGCATCCCCCTCCCCCATTTTGAATGGTAGAGTGCTTTTCATAATAGTCTCTGTGAGCCCACGCCCGTCAAGGTTTCCGATCTCCCCCCCTCGGGTTGGCCTTTATCGGCGTCTTGGTGCCTGATCATGCTCTTTGTTGCGAAGCATAGGCTTAAGCGCGTTAGAAGCCTTACGCGTTTTTTGGCTTGGGTCCAGCACCTCCCGGGAAAAAAGTCAGTGTCCCCGCTAGGACATTATCCAGGGTTTCATTTTGTGGCGGACGTTTTTCTACATTTCTTCGCCTGTTTTTCATTTTTTTTTGCCCCATACTGCCTTGGAAGGCGGCGCTGTTTTGGCTTTTCATTGGAGACTGTGTGCCTATCTATTTGAGTCGTCGGCGAGGTCGTTTTTTTTCTTGCCTGATCGTGTTGGCCGGGACCGCCTTTCTTTTCTCCTTTGAGAGCGTAATGACCTACTTCCCCTGAGTACTGCTTTTTGACTAGGCTGTCCCAGGGGAGTGTCGGCAGCCCCCGACTTTTTTTCTGAATGGGGTCAGTCCTGCGGCGTAGACAAGAAGCGCCGCCCTTTTTCCTCCTCCCTCCCCTATCAACGCAGGCACCAGTTTCTTTTTCACCTAAAGACCGCAGTTAAAGCTTTTCGCATCTGAGCGGGCATTTTCCACTCCTTGGGACCTTGCTCAAATCGGGAGCTGATGCCTCCACTGCACTAATTTTTCTGTTGGGCGGTCCCGGTTTGGAGTTGTTTTTCTCTTTCGCCCCTCTTCAGAGTTTTCGGCAAAGTTCAATACCGCAGTGATGTTGTCGCTACCCTTGTTTCCTCTCGAAAGTCTTCTTTCTACGTCTTCAGACTCTTCTTTCCTGACCACATTGTCTTCTATGATTGTGTCGCTCGACCTCGTGGTTCGTGTCAGTGTTTTTCCCCTGTCCTTCCTCCGGGAACGTAATGGTTCGGACTTTCCTCTAGGGCCAGGTGCGAGGGTTGTGTTGATTCCCGATCTATTTTAAAGTGACCCTCTCCCTCTTTTTTGAGGAGTTCCTTTGCGTTTCTTCTAGTCAGGTGTCTTGTACTGTTTTTATTCCTCTCTCAAAGTCGAGAAAGTCTGTCGGCGCGCCTCAGACGACTTTCCATCTTTCCTCGACCAGGGGCCTTCTCGTCATTTTTTTTCCCCATGCGGTGGTAGGCTCCTGTGGTTCTGATGTGTCTCTAAGTTTTGCGCTGTGCGAGCTGCTCCTGTGGGTTTTTTAGGTCTACAGCTTTTCCCCCTGTCCATTAGTTTTTTTTTGCCCTCTTCCTGCTTTGTAGCGAATCTTTTTTCGCCCCGTATTGTCGGAGACGGATAAGAGCGGCTGTCAAGTATGCCTTTCCGTCGCTTTTTTCGGCTCTGTTTTTTCGCTTCTCGCGAAAAGTCCCCCTGAGAACCCTGCAGCGGAACCTAAGGGATATCCTGATCAAGCACACCTTCCCCTTGAACGCCTCGTCCTTTGCATTTCTGAGTTCTGCTCTTGCGTTGTTAATCTCATTTTACTCTGCCCACCTTTTCCTTGCCTGGGTTGTAATACGGATTTTTATAGAGTCTTCCGCTTGGTCTTCGGTCGCGTTTTTTTTCTTTCCCAGCGGAGGCCCCTCCTCGAAGTGCTAGCTGTGGGAACACCACTGTCCCTGACCCGTCCAGGAGCCTCCAAGAAGAACCTGTTGGTTTTCATAGTCCAGACGATGCTTTTTTGTTCTTCAGCTGTGGAGCTGAGACTTCTGGGTATAACTTGAGCTCCATTCCTCCCCTCGTTGAGTTCCATTCCGCTTGAACCCGTCTTCTTGGTACTTTTTTTTTGGCGACAGGCGGGACTTTTGCGACAGAGGCGTAGGGGTTCCCCTTTCCCCAGTGTGGGTTGCTATCTGACTCTTGAAGCTCTAGCCCTTCCTCCTTTCGCGTTTTTCCGGAGAGAGATTTAGGATCAGTCCTTCTTGTCGCCATTTGCCGTCGGTTCCGGCGTACGAGTCGGCGTCGCGTTTGTGTTTATGCGGGGTCTACGAGTGGATCGGGATGACTTTTTCCCTCCTTCCTTCTCTGGTATACTTGTTTAGACCTAGTTTTTCCCCCTCTTCGTTTTTCTTCACCGTCTTTTTTTTTTTCTAGGCTGCTTTTGTTAATTCTAATCACCGAGGAGTCTCTCCACCCTTAGGTTACTAACTTACGCCGTCAGGCCTGGTATTTCCCCTGTTCAGGGCCCGCAGCTCCTGAGCCAGCGTCTCCACTGATTATCTCTCTTTCTTCGTCGGGAGATCCTTTTTTTGTTACATGGGCATTATGCCTTTAGGCTTATCTTAATAGTTGTGTTGATGAGAGATCCGTCCAGGCGTACGTGCCCAATTTTTAGGATATCTCTCTTTTCCGGTGAGAGTTGAGCTGGCATCATGAATTCTTGATGATCCTTCCCCTTCCCACGTCTTTTCTTTTTTTTTTGTCTTTGAACTCTGACGGATGAAAGACTGGGGTCGGACTTTCCGTTCAGCCTCTTTTCTCCGTGACGGAGCAGTCTCCTTTTATGGCAAAGGGGTCTACTAGGGTGACCCCTTTCGGTCCTTCCCTAACCTTTCCCGAATTCCCACTCCTTCTTCGGGCTCGAGCACGTCTCGACGTTCTTTTTCTTACGACTGAGTCAAATTCTTGCACACCGATGACTCACTCTTTTCCTTCAAGCCTCATACGCTCCGGCGTCGTTTCTCCCTCAGGACCCTCAACCTCCACCAACGGGGTCCTGTCATTTTTTTTTTGCCACGCACGCCTGTTCTTTCCGCCTAGTCCCTGACTTCCTCCCCGGTGTAGACATATTAGCCTTATGCGACTTTCCCTACGGTAGACTCATTTTTTCTTCTCTCCGTCTCCCTTTTATTTCTGTGGTCCTTCGATGAAGCCCTCCCTCCTTGCACCTTAATGGTCGAGGACCGGCTACCCCTATGGGGTTCGCTGCCCGCACGTACGTGCGTCGTCCGGATTGGGCGGTTGTCCTCAACAGCCCCCCACTTCGTCTCTTCGTTGGGGTCGAGCGCTTTTGGCGCTTTACTCCTTTTTCTCCCGTCCTTTTTTTACTCGCTGTCCCCTGGTTCCCTTTTTGTGGAGTATCGCCGGAGGATCTTCCCCCCAACGAGTGAGCTGCCGTTTCGCGGCTTTTGTTGTGACATTTATCCCCCTTCTCTGAAATGAGTTAAGTTTCCTTAGGGTTCTTCTTTTTCCTAGTAGAGAGACCCCAAGTCGTGCCCCCTGCAAGAATCGCCAGCGCTATGTTTTTTACGCTCTCCTCTTCTCCTAGGAAGGATTTGGGGCTCAGGGCTTTCGAGGACTTATCGAAGTCACTTTCTCTGCTCGCTTTTTTGGGGCTTCATCCCTCTGTATTGACGGTCTCTCACAAGCTCCGTTCTACGGCCACAGACCCTAGATCCCCATCTCGGGACTCCCTCCGTAGCGTGGGCACCCCCCCCGGTACCCTGGTCTCGGCCCTAGAGGTTCCTCCGGAAGTTACATTCTCCAGTCGCGACTTTCTCCACAGCGCCTCACCCCACTCCTGCCGAGGTCGCTCAGGCTCATTGCCACACGCCCTCCAGTGAGGGGATGCGTTGAGGAGTCCCGCCTCTTTCCCCTATAACCACCCAATCCTTTGCTGCTTGATATGGTTCAGTCGCCCCACCTTCAAGGACGTTTCCAGTCTTCCTTTCTAACTCTTTCTCACCAATGATGGTATACGACTGAAGTCTCCAGCTCCTGGAGCTCAGCTCGGAGAGACTTTCCCACAGTGGTAAATTGGCCCCCCCCCTTTCTTGGGTTTCGCGACACCCCACGCCTTCTCTCGCACTGCCGAAGCTGCAATTCTTTTTCGTTAGCGCCACGCTGATGCTCCCCAACGCTCCTCGGCTTGACGTTTTTTCTTAGCTATGTCCCCTCCCTTTCTCGAAGCCGCGTCAGGGACCGATTCCTAGAGGGCACGAGGTATTCTTTTTTTTGACTTGCGAACCTCCATGATAGTGATATCTCTTGCGGCCTCCCTTTTAATTACTCGGGAGCAAAGGCGTCGGGATAAAGTGTTGGACCTACCGCTTCCAGCCTTTAAAGCCTATCTTTTTGAGCCTCCTTGCTTCGGAACTCTCCGATTCGCGCTAATTGTCACCCCCTTCCCACGTTCTTGAGGAAAGGAGCGGGGTTTTAGGACCTTTCCCCCGCCGACGACATAATATGGACGGTAAGGTACCCCTCCCTGACCGCACTCCGATATAAAGCCTTATGAAGCCGTCTTGGCCACTCCGGACAAATTCCCTTCCTGACGAGACTGACACCCGAGCTATTTGCAAGACCCCGTTTTCCCCCCTCTTTTGAAGGGTTCCGATGTTCTGGTCCCACCCCTCCGTATAGATAAAAGGAGAGTTCTACTTCCTCCTTTATCAGTCCGTCCAGACAATCGTAATAATACGGCACCCGTCGCCAACCTTTACTTTCCCGTGGTGGCTCTGAGGGGCTTTTTTCTACCCCCAGACCATTCCCCTCTTTTCCCCAGGGCCCTCCCTAGAAAAGGGGCGTTTTTCATTTTCCCCCCGTTTGTGGCGAGATCCATGCTTACCGGAATTTTCGAGGGCAATATGCCGAGTGGGGTGAGCGCATCACCAGGCTCTCCGCACCCAGCTTTTCCTTGTCGGGTTCCCGGACTGGGCCGCTTACGGTCGATATCTATGTTGTTTTTTAATCTTCTAGGAAGGACGTCTCTTCGCCGCTGTGTGTCTCTCTTTCAGACAGCTTTTTTTCCCCCGGCTTAAGAGGCGACCGGGTCCGTGCCTGCTATCTGTTCTGCCGCTTTTTTCCTTTTTTCTCTGTTCTTTTGGTTTTTTCCAAAGACTGCCTTAGAAGGCGCCTTGTGGTCGAGGTCCTTTCCGTGTTTCCTTATGTCGTCGGCGAGTCGTTCCCTGCCTAGAAGTTGGAAGGTTTTCCCGCTTCGGGTTCCTCATCTTATCTCTTATGGAATCTTCCTTTCGAGGCTGATACCTCGGGTCTGTGTAGGTTGCCTCAAAGGCTCGCGCCGCCTGACTGGTTGTCCCTTCCTAGCCCGACCGAGGAAGCGCCGATCACGATCCGGCACTTAACAGCCCCACTTCGGGACCCTCCGCGCCTACGTTAGAGTTGCCTTCAATCGGGTCCGCTTTTTTCCCAAGATTTGCATGAGAAAACCATTTTTTTTTTTTTAATGTGTGCTCGAACAGAGTGTCTTTCTCCCCTTTCAGAAGTTCTTTCCCTTCGGAAGAGCCGACTGTTCCCTGACCCCCAAGTTGTCAGCTTTCCCTGCTTGTTGTCGCTGAACGTCGGTGACTGCAAGTTCCTTCATTAGCGCCCCCATCTTGGTGTTTGGCCTTCTCTCTTGAAGTAGAAGCTCCTCCCTTTTCCGTTACGACGTTCCGCTAGGCTAGGGCATGCGAGTGGGTTCAGATAGCTGTTGGGTTTCCTCGGTAATTCACT
>Ga0179591_1314738_pt1 | contig 10109 bp, 12 predicted proteins | sample CZOMad2_1_08_16f_FD_182891 | JGI IMG/M metagenome (GOLD analysis project Ga0179591, IMG submission 182891) | Vadose zone soil fungal communities from Angelo Coast Range Reserve, California, USA - CZOMad2_1_08_16fungal (PacBio error correction) | ecosystem: Environmental > Terrestrial > Soil >... | reverse complement strand
CCCTGTCATCCCTTTTGTATTTAGTGAGGGAATGTTTCCCGAACCCCAACATGTTTGTGAAACCCCGTTAAGGGTTTCGTCCAGCGAACCAGTCGTTTTTTTCGGGCCATATGATTACATTCGTTCTTTGTTCTGTATTTCTTTTCTTCCTGGACCACCTGTATGTTCGAACTTTATTAGCCTCTTCCTCGAGAAGAATCAACTCCCTCCCCCTAAATTTTCTGCCCCATTGTTTTTCCCAGCAGTTCGTCTCTGCTGGGAGATGTCGGGTATTCTCTTCTCCTAACTTGAGCGCGGGTCCTTCCACTTTTTTCCAAGTCCCTTTACAACATTTCTGCAGTCAGCCTAACTCCCCCCACTGCATTTCTTGTTTTGAACAGAGAGTGTTACCTCTCTTCGGAGCATCTGGCTTCTTTCAGTCCCCTCCCCCCCCCCTACACCGATCCCCTTACGAATCCTTTCCCCACGAATTTAGATTGCAGCTCCGGTTGCACACTCCCCTTCCATACCCTTCGCTCTTTTGCTCTCGTTTCCCTTTTCTCAACTGCTTCCCGATTGCACACCCCAATGTTCCCTTTGATTGACCCCCTCTTTTTTTATGATTTTTCTGCGGAACGAAGGATTTCTGTCCATGCGTTTCCCTTCTCCTCATTAGACCCCCCCTTCCCCCTTCAAAACGATCATCCCAACTCCCGTGAACCTAACTCGCGACAGCGTTATCTTTTCCTCCTTAATGTTCTCTCAGATCTAGATGAAGTTTCGGGCCAGCATTGGATTTGTCTTTATCTTTGTCGTCCCCCCTCCCCTTTCTGGCAAGGTATGCCCCCGGCCCTTTTTCCTCGTCTTTCTCGTCTTGCGTCTGTGGGAGCAAGATAACAAAGGGCCTTCGGGTTGTTTTTCTTCTACTTGAGTAAGTATACCCAATTCATATTCGCCGGGTAGGCAAAGCAGTTGATTTCTCCCCTTTTTTTTTGAATTTTTGCCCCCTATTTTCCGTCGTCAGTGCCGGTTGCAAAATTACTGTTCCCCTCCCCCTTTTTCTTTGTACCCACTTAGACAGCTCTCACACTCAGTTAATTCAACCGGTTTCTTTTCTCTTTTCCTCCTCAAATTTTTGCAGGGCCCCCCCCAACCACATGTTGCGGATTTCCGCCTGCTCCTCTTGAGAAGGTAATTTCTCTGTCTCGTCTAGGATCCCTTGAGACATTCAGCAGTACCTAGCCCTTTTTTTTTCCTTCCCTCAAGGCTCTCTCTTACTTCAGCAGCGACATACTGAGAACTCTCTTTTTAGTTTATTCTTTACAAGTGGGGACCCCAAATTTACCAAACGCGAGAGGTCAAGGGACTCTCTCCCCCCCCCCCTTCTTGATGCCCCATCCCCTCAGAGACGGGATTTTTCCACTCGCGGTCTCCCGATCAGACTAGATTTTTTTCAGTTGTCCTTCAGGACAAATAGAATGGAGGACCTTTTTGTCATGACTCCTTTGACCGTCAGACTGGGCGATACCACACTCCCTTCTTCTTCAAATGCTTCCCTGAGTACGAAATCCTTCTCCTTCCCTAGCTACCACCCCAAACCGGTTCCGCAAGCCTTTTCTTCGAGTTGTAAACCAGTCGTGTCGGAGCAGAGTTTATCTAACAACCCCCACTTCTCAGTCCACCTAATGGCGCCCCTGTCCGCGTGCCCCCTTCTTTAATATGTCCTTCCCTACCGGCTACCTCGAAACTCTTGTTTTAGAAGGCAATTCTTTTCTCGACTTTTTTTTAGAGTTTTGTTCCAACCCTGCTTTTTTATAGTTAGGGGGATCTTGGCAAATTTTTGCCCTTCCCTTTTCCCAAATTCGGAAGGAGGATTATCCTCCCCAAATAGACTTCTTTGATCCTTTTTCTTTTTTTTAGACCCCTCTCTTTTCCTCAGACACCACGCCACTTCTTTAGTCTGCCCTTTATCTTCATCTCAACTTTAACGCAAGGCCCCCTTAACCCTTTTAAGTGTTGAAAATGAGCTATTTCGAATAAATGATACCCCTTTTGTTTACTGTCGAATAGCAAGGCCGAGATCTTGACTAAACCGCCCAGAGGCTTTTCCATTCCCCCCTGCAAGTATAAATGCTTTAAGACCTTGAAAGCGATTCTCTTACACTTTATTCGAATGACTCTCCTCCCCTTACACCCCTGCCTTTGTCCCCTAACGTGCGCGGTCCCTTAACTTGGTCCACTCCAGACCGAACGATGTGCGCCTCGAAACGTGTTTTAACTGCTGATCCCCCTTTTTTTTTTTCCCCCTCTCCCCTCTCTCCTTTCTTCACGAAGTCTTTATGTCAGAGGCCCCCCCTCCACAAATTCGTGATAGCTTATCTTCCATGCCATAAATACATCCCCCCCTAGTCCCTCGTCCCCCTTTTCAAGCTTCCCTTTTTTTCCTCGTTCCCCTTTAATTTTCCGTAATTTGCCCTCTTCCCCCTCTTTACTTTGACTTCCAAAATTTTTCCTCACTCTCCTCTGTTTTTTGATAAATTTCTAAGGGGAATTTGGACTCTCTCCCCCTCTTTTTCCCCCCTCCCCCGGACCCTTTTTTGTCAAGTGCAGAATGAAATCCTTTTCCTTTTTCGAGTCGGGTTCTCTTTCTTTTATTTTGGTCAAACGTATTTAACGTTGTTCTCCCTTTTCGAGCTTTTTTGGAATTCCTGTTTGACTCTGCATAAACATCAAGCCTTCGGCCTTATGTCGTGTTTACTTTTGAACCCATGTCTCCCAAGAAATTGAGTAAGGGTTCTGACAGCCGAAGTCGAATTTATGCCCCCCCTTCGATGTCTATCCCCCTCTCCCCAGGGCTTATTCCTTTTCCCGTTTTGAAATGGCGTATTCTGCATAGTATGCCTTGTTCGAGTCCCAGAGCGCCGGTTCCCCTTCTTTTAGAGACGGGATGTGATTTATTCAACTTGCAGAAAGACCTCAGTTCCTTCCTCTTTTCTTTTCGCCGTCGATCTTAGGTCTTCTATTCTCTCTCCCCACTAGTGTCTCCGGAGCATTTTTATGCGCCCTTCATCGAATTTTCTCAGTTCCCACAATTACCCTAGTGGGCGATCGCCCCAGGCATCTCCCCTTTTCTTTATGTTTTGACCCCCCCTCCTTTTTTTTAGCCCCGAATTCTTCCCACGAGGGGCGGAATTTCGGTGGGCCGTACTGACTTTTCGTGACCACGCCCTCTTCCAGATAAAGTACTGCACCAATGCTAGATCCACGTTAGATCTGTCCCCCCCCCCTCCCAAGAGTCCCCCCCCCGCCCTATCAGTCTTTTTTTGTCAGCAACAGTGTTCTTTCTCTTTTTTTCAGCATACCTTATATTATTTTCACAATTGTCAGGGAGCATATTGACTCCCCCTTTCTCTTTAATCTCTTCCCCCCCCTTCATTCAAAATGTTTTTTTCTTTTTTCCCTCTATTTCCTAACAATTCAATTTCTCCCGTACGTTTTGGTTTTGAGCCTTTTTCCGATCCATCCCCTTCTTAGCAGTTCTTGATTCCAGAGGTGGGATACCGCTGATTGCTCCCCCCCCCTTTTTAATAGAGGTCCTTTCCTTTCTCCTTCCTTCTATTCTCCCTTGCCTTCATTTTCTTTGCCCCCCCCTAGTAGTAAAGATGAGCTCATTATCCGATTTTACACCGCCACTGGTCCTGGGGCCACTCCCTTTAATATCCTTCTATGCGCTCGGCTTTTTTCCCTGGGCTTCCCCTTTCTCCACCCTTTTTGAAGCTTCAGGGCGTCAAGGACGCCATCTTTTCTTATTCCTCCCCAGTAATTTGACGAGGCATGCAAATGGCTCCGATGCCCTCCTCCCCTAGAATGACTTCCCTTGGTTATTCTCTAGGTTGCAGCGTCCCCCTTGCGACCCGGTCCACGGATACGCCCCAAATACCCTAGAGTTTTTTTGACTTGACTTTAGTGCTTCCCCGCCTCTTATTTTTCTCTCTTTTCCTGTTAAATCCATGCCAACGTATCGTTGCACTTCCCCGTGTACTTCCTCCATAGAAGGTAAAGTCGTCCCCCCCCGAAGCCAGACCCTTTGACCCACTTTTCCTTTCTTTTCCTCCCACTCCCTCTCACTCCTTCCGTTTTTTCGACGTTCCGATGTAACTCGGCTATTCTATTTCGATTTTAAAGAGTTTTAACCTCTGATTAAACGTCAGTTCACCGATTGCAACACTTCTACCCTTCCCTCCTTTTGGCCGTTTTTCCTCCCCTCTATCTTACTGAAGACCTTCCGCCCCCAGCTCTTTTTTTTTCGTAATAATCCCTAGGCGATTTCGTCTTTCCCTAGATGACCGATGAACCGCTATCTCTTTCTGCTAGTTTTTTCTTGGTTCCCCCCTTGGAGTGACCTGAGTGCCTCGGCTTTACTCGTAGCATTTATTCTGACAGGTGCATTTGATGCCAGTTACCCCCCGTATCGTCCCACACTCTTTGAGCGCACTGTTTTTGACACTTCCTTATTCTAGGTTTTAGAACCTCCCGAGGACCCCTCTCCCTTTCTTCCCTTTTAATCGTACTTGGACGATTTTGACATGGCCCCTCCCAGAACGACCGTAGTTTAGCGTTTTTCTTTTTTCTCCTTGAGCCTGAACAGCCAGATCGCCTGCACTCGTACATTAACATTCTCCTTAAAGAGATGAAAGTTACCCCGCAGTTGAAAATCTCCTGACTATTGTTGCACTATTTCCTTTGAATCCCTCCCTGCACGCTCTAAGGGTATCGATTGAGATACCAACATTACTCCAATGCGCCCGTCTTGCTAATTGTTCTAACCCATTACGTGAGCATATCGAGGCTTTGAAATTTGAGCAGCACTTGGTTCTGCGACCTCTATCTGCCGGCCCCGCCCCTCCCCACTGCGAGTACTAATTGCTCGTTATCGCTGGCCCTGACACACCGTCCAACAGAATGCTGCCCTTTTGCCCCCCTAAAACTCTTTTCGGTCTCACCCTTCCCAGATGAGTCCTCATCTCAGCAGGGTCGCACCATCCTTATGGACGCTCCCCTTGTGTTGGATGGCGCAGCTTCTGGTTTGTTTCTCTTCTGACTTGTCTTTCCCCCCCTTTTGTGAAAATGTTACCCTTTTCTTTTACCGCTTTGTGAATAGTGTCTGTTTTCTGCCTCTCACCTCTGGGGCGGTTATTCTTTGTAGTGTTTGGGACCCCGTCCGACGAATGTTTTTAGTCAAATCAACACTTTAGTTAGAGTTTTCTCATGTTCATGAAAAGAGCTTTTGAGAAGGTAGAATTCAAACTTTATAACCCTTCCCCCAGAAGTTATCTCTTCTGTAAGTAGGGGTTTCTCGCGATAGCCCCTCTTAACGGATTTTGGGTACTTTCTCAACCTTTCACTCTTTTTCACCCCCCCTCTCCCTCCCAGCAGAATCATTGAAATTCGGCGTTAACGTTCAGAGAAGGGTAGCTTTCCCCAGTAATACCCGTGTTTCCCCATTGTTTCCTTCTAAACATCCCCTTCCCCTCTCGCCCTGGTCCATGATCTTTCCAAAACTGAATTACGAAGCCGCTCCCCGTCCCACTTGTCCCAGTCCTATTACCTCCCTTGCACGTTGGTCGACTAGTTTTTTTTACAGGTGTCATTGTTACTTGATCGATTTGGTCCCCCCTTCCGACCAGTTATTTACCCCCCCCTTCTTTTCGATTTCCGCTGCAGAAGTTTTCTAGTGGTGCTTTTTGCGGACAGTAGCATACCACCTTTCCATTACTCGTTCCTCAGCCCCTCCCCCTTTTTTTCCCCATCAACTTAACTCGAGACAGTTAGCTTTAAAGCTTATTCTCGTCCCTTGCCTCTCTCCCCCCAAAGCATATCGGTCATGCGTGGTGTCTTGCCGCTGTTTGTGGGTGTTCCCTTACTTTCTTATTTCGCACCCTCCCATTATGAAGGTCTGAAGTGGTGTATTAAATATCGGGTGTTTCAAGAACAGGCCTTTTGGGTATCGAAGAATCTTTTTTCTCCCCTTCATCTGAGGTCTCTTTCTTCTCAAGACTTCTTGGTATAGCCTGTCTCGATTTTTTAATTTAAGAATTAGACTTTCTTCGGATGTGAAAATTAATCCCTCCGCCTTTTTTTTCTCCCGAACACTTCCCCCCTTTCCCTCCTCCTATCAACCCTCAGTTTATCATTTAAGTCATCATTAGTTTTTTGGAGTCGTTAACACTGATTAATTTTCGCCAATGACCAAACCATTGTTTTTGCGATTACGAGCTATTGCTCCCCCTTACACTTGAGTCTTTCTATTAACTCTTCCATTTTTAACCTTCAGAGTCAAAAGCACGCCCCAAGATACACCCCTATGAAAATTTTTCTTTCTTTTCCCCCGCTTTTACTCCCTGAATTTACTCAAATTGCTATCTTCACTTTGCGTTTTGAATCAATTTATTCACCCCCCCCTCTTATTTCCCATTAACATTCTACGGTTCTTTTTTCCAACTCTACCTCAGCTCCTGAGTCTCTTCTTCCTTCCCTTTCTTTCCTCTTTCCTGAGGACAATGGCCGTAACCCAAAGTTTGTGATACTTTCCCCGCTATCAACACCTTCCCCACCCCTCTTTTCTCCCCCCCCCCTCTACTTTTCCACCAAATCTCTAACGCTGAATCCGCCCCCCCCTTTCGGAAGAATGTGGTGACCTCGCGATGCACCGCCCGCTTACCTTGCCCCTTTCTCCTCTTTTCTGAGAGTTACCAAAACATCTGAAAAAGTTTATTTTGTCGCCCGTAAAGTTTATGAGGTTGCACCATTTTTCCCAACTTCCCCCCCCCTTTCGAACTCTGTTTCTTTAAGTAACCCCTTCCCTCTTTCTTTTTGAGTAGAGTTGTTCTGGTCCACCTGATAATCTTCTGAGTCTGGATAGATTCGGCAAACCCTTCCCTTGATCCCCAATAGCTGTTTCGGGCGGGGTGTTATCCGTCTTAGCCTCTCAAAAGATATTGCCCCCTAGGTGAGCCCTGTAACCCGCTGTTCCCAATCTCCCCCTGGCACGGATCGTCCTCTTCTTCTTTCTCCGCACCTCAGCAAGATCACCGAAATGCCTTCACCTTGGAAGTTTTCCTGGAGTTTTTCCTTTTTTTTTATCGCTCCTTCGGCCAGATCACATTTCTTACCTCCGTCCCCCCTACTATAAGGTCCGGCCCCGAAACGCTGCGGCTGAGCCAGTATCGATGATTTAGAGATGCTCCAAATCGCTCAATTCGAATTTGCCTCATACTGCCTTTCCAACCCGTTTCCTTTCTAGTAGTCCAAAATTGCATCGAAGCGACCATGAATTCTTTTTTTTTTACCGGGCTTTTCCCTTTTGTGATGTCTCCCCCCTTCCCCACGATTTCTTCCTTCCCCCCTCTTCCTTCCCAGACTTATTGATGTTGACCTTAGGACGATGATTCCCACTGGGATTCCACAAAGTTGGTACACCTACTCAATTTTGCATCCTCCCCCTCGTAAAAACATGCCGCCCGACCATCCTTGTCCTTACTCTCCCTTCCCCCCCCCTTTCTCTTATTAATTGTGATGACGGCTTATTGTAGCGACTTCTATATCTTCCTACCTCTTTTTTTTTTTTGAGCTATTCTCCGGGGCATTCTTCCTTCACCCACTTCGTAGTCTTTGCCATTTCGTTCTCCTCCGGAATTTCTCCACTTTTACAAGTCATGTTAGGAGTTTGGAGATTTATCCTCTTTTTGTATTTTATATCTTTATTACCTTTTCTCCATGTATCTTTCTTCTCATCTCGCGGATCATCAACATACCTCCTATTTATTTATTTCCTCCGTTCCCCCCGAGATCTTTGAACATTTGATAAAATAAGGTCAGGGTTTATGCATCAGAACCTCTTACAGACTCCTTTTGTTGAACCCAACTATGTAACGTCTCTAACGCCTTCTTTTTTTTCCCTCTTCCTCACTTCTTTTCTCCCTTCCTAATATAGATTCCTCACGGTCTTACCCAGGTGTTATGGGAAACGGTTGGGGGGTTGTTTTGGGTGGCTTTTTATAATTTTAGGTGAAGAGCCCCCTTCACAGTCGACGAGTAACTTTAATACGCCGCATGAGCGCCCTTCCTTTCTCCCTTTCCATTTTTTGACCACACCCCTTTCCGTGAGGCTGTACAGGTGACAGTTGAACGATCGGCGATATCGTGTTTTTGTTTTTTATCTTTGCTCAACTACATGCCCTCGTCCCCCTCTTTCCGGCCCAATCTCTTTTTTTTTTCTCGATGCTCCCCCGCTCAGCTGCCCTCTATTGCAGCACCTTCCTTTTCTCCTTCCTCCTTCTTTGATTATCTGGTGCCACACGCGCTCCTCCGATTAATTGGGATTCAATGAAAGCTATTCTTCCCCCCCCCGACGTCATTTCACAACAATTGCACTTCGGCCATTTATGCCCCATTGTCCTTCTCTTTTTACCCCTTCACCATTGCTCCGCCCACGGTCCCTCGTTGAGGAATACCAGTCAAGCGTCTTCACGGTTTTTGTTTTTTTGAGCGCGGAGTCAATGCGTTCTTGGTAGAACTATTTAGATGTCTCTCTTCCCCCCCGTTGTGAGGTTTGATCGCTGATTTTTTTCTTATTTGCCTTGAAGTTGCCTTTCTCTCTACCTTTCGCCTCCACCCCTTGACAAGACTGATGACCCCACAGACTCTCCCCCTTCCCTCTTCGATGATGGAAAAAGCCCGCTTCTGGAGGGAAGAGGGCGCATCATTTGGGGTTGAATTTTTTAAAGAGTATGATGCGCTAGGTTGGGATTTCCCCCCCCTTATTGGTCATATTCAGTTTGCCACGACGCAGGCTTTTTTCGCTCTCCTTTCCCACGGGATTTGGACAACTGGAAGACCGTAGCGGGGACGACAGTTTTCTCGTTACTGGATTCTTTCTTTTTCCTATTACCTTTGCAGAAGCATTCGTTCTCTTTCTTGTCTCCTCCTTGAATCGAAACCAAATGGTTTGTCCATGTCACGAAAAAGAAAAAACTCTCTCCTTTTTTCAGTTATGCTAAGTCATCGCTTAGGTTTCTTCTTTCATTTCTCCTGCAAAAGGATGTAACCGTAAGAGACAATTGGAGGGCCAGTTATTTCCCCCTTTTTTTTTCCCCAAACTCCCTTCCTCTTTACACAACTGCGGTGACGCCCCTACTCTCCCCCCCTTTCTTTGCAGGGGCCGAGATGGAGGCATGAGCACCGAGCCTGTACTTTCTTCTGCTATCCACATCTTCGACGTCCCTCCCGGACATCGTCTGCACTCAGTTTTTTCCTAACATATCTCCCTTAATGTAAGAACCTTCGTCCGCTGAGTTTTTCCAAGTTTTCTCTTAGTTAGATCTTTCATTAGAATCCCCCCCCCTTTAACATCCTAGAATTCTTCCCTTTTATGGATTTCACCCTGTCTTTCTTCCGTCAACTGGCAAGGATCATTCCTGTTTTCTCGTTCATAGCTTTTCCCCCTCCCACCCTCTTTCCGCGGACCATCATCCACCCCATATTGGAACCCAGCTTTTCGTCCCTCCCTTAGTCTAAAGGATGGAGCCCCTTTCACTCCCTCGTTTCAACATAGTGTCCTTTCTTCTTTCCTTTTGGAACGCATGGAACGAATTCGGCGTTGCCAAGTTCCCTTCTGGTAGGGTTTCTTTAGATCATTGAGCTTTTCCATCCATTCTGCTCCGATTTTGAATTATAGACCGGTTTTACCTCCTTTCTCAATTTTTGAACCCTCTCCTGATTCTGTTCTTGGTGACCCTTGCATCCCTTTACCTGACGCTCTCCTTTTGATGATTTCCGAGCGATAAGACTACAGACAGAGGGAGTGTCAATGTTCCTCACCCCCCTTTTTTTGCTTTCGCTCGGCTCTCTTTCATTGTCAAAAAGTTCGGAAGAAGGTTTTCTGAGACTCCCATTCGTATCTGTTAAGCACAGCCAATCCTATCTCCCTATTTCTAGACCGAAACTCCCCCCCCGCCCTTTTTTTTTTTTTTTTTTTGTTGGTCCCCCAGGCACTTTTTTTTTTTTTTCCCCCCATTTTAGTTTTTTTTTTTAACCTCCCGATCGACACTCGCATTTCGTTGTTTTGCGCC